>Ga0302230_10001777_pt1 | contig 13576 bp, 13 predicted proteins | sample II_Palsa_N2_1_FD_193523 | JGI IMG/M metagenome (GOLD analysis project Ga0302230, IMG submission 193523) | Peat permafrost microbial communities from Stordalen Mire near Abisko, Sweden - II_Palsa_N2_1 | ecosystem: Environmental > Terrestrial > Soil > Palsa > Peat permafrost | place: Sweden... | reverse complement strand
TTTGCTTCAACATGCACCTCTGACTTCTTTAATTTAAGAAAATTCAGAGGCGACAACTAGTCTGACACAGGGGGGATTTACCGAAATACTGATCTTGGGCAAACCTGTCTGTTGCCACGCTTTCATTTGCGTGCACGCGGTGCGCAGCACCCATTCGCCTATCGGTACAATCAATCCGAGCTCTTCGGCCAAAGGAATGAAGTCTGCGGGTGAAATCACGCCCTTGGTCCGATGCATCCAACGGATCAGTGCTTCGACGCCGATGATGGCGCCCGTGTGCAGCGAGACTTGCGGTTGGTAATGCAGAAAGAATTCGTCGCGCTCCAAGGCATGCCGCAAAATCGATTCCAACGCCACTCGTTTATGTATCTTGTGATTCAACTCTTCGGTGTAAAACTGTACATTGTTACGACCTTGTTCTTTGGCCCGATACATGGCCGCATCGGCATTTTTCAACAAGGTATCCGCGTCGCCGCCATCGATAGGGTATAAGCTGAAGCCGATACTGGCCGTGATATGCAGCTCGTGGCCGTCAACCATCACGGGTTGTGCGACCGAACTGAGTATTTTCGACATCAATAAGGAAATGACCGCGTCATTGGAATGATCGATCACCACCACGAATTCATCGCCACCGTATCGTGCCACGGTGTCGCTGTCGCGCACGCATGACGACAGACGCGCGGCGATGGCTTTTAGCAGGTGGTCGCCGGTATGGTGACCCAAACTGTCGTTGATAAATTTGAACTGATCCAAGTCGATAAAAGCGACGGTCACTTGATGCCGATAGCGTTCCGCCGACGCGATCGCGTGTTGCAACCGATCATGCAGCAAATTTCTATTGGCGAGTCCGGTTAAGGCATCGTAGTTGGCTTGATACATCAACCTGGTTTCGTAATGCTTGCGATCGCTGATGTCCTCGACGCTGCCTTCAAATAGCTGAACTTCACCGTTCTTGTCGAATACCGCTCGCACCGTTTCATTGATCCACAGTATCTGCCGGTCGTAGCCGTAGATTTGTGACTCGAAATTGACGACTTCGCCACGGTCGCGCAGCAGACACATAAACTCGACTCGCTGCTTTGGATCAACAAACAGCGGGTAGGCGGGATTATTCAAATGCGGAATTAACCGTTCTGCCGAGCTATGGCGGAAAATTCGGACCATTGCCGGATTGATATTCAAATAACCGCCATCTAGACCGATTTGGAAGATGCCTTCGACTGCATTTTCAAAGATGGTCCGATATTTCTCTTCAGCATTGCGCAGCGCGGTTTCAATCAATTTATGGGAGGTCAGATCCATGGCCACCATATAGATGATGGTAGGTTCGCCTTTGATCTGCAAAACTTTGGGAGACAGAAAAATCGGCAGTGTCGCGCCCTGACAATCGAATAGGGAGACCTCCATCTTGCGATTTTCAAGCCCTTGCAACATGCGCGTGACAATTTCAATGTCGGCCGAAGCAAGAAAGGTTTGCAAAGATTGCCCGGCCATCTTGCCCAGCGGCATCTTCAGCATATCGGCAAAGCAGCGATTGCAATAGAGTATCGTGCCGTCGACGGCCAAGGTCATCAAACCTTCATTCATCGCTTCGACCATCATGCGATAAACGTGTTCGGAGCCCTGTAAGGTAAGGATTTCCTCGTCGTCGCATTTGGACACCACCAGCGCGTCGACGCGGCCGTAACGGATAGCATCCAACGTTTCTTCCGCTTCTCGCAAACGTGCACGCAAATTATCGAGGTCGTCCGCCGGAGCCGAAGAGTGGGGCGCCTGGTTTGGAAATTTATTCGTCACACCGTCCTCCAGTCATGCTCTTGCGACAGCGCAAGGGATGGCGCCAAATGCAATGGCCGCAACTACGCTGAAAACCAAGCGTATGGCTCACTCGGCATGAAGGACGTCGCTCGTTGAAGGTGTAATATCCAAGCCGATCAACACACGCGGGGTATTGGACAGATCGCCGACGATCTTTCTCATGGGCGCGGGCAAATCCCGCACTAAGGTCGGAATCGCAATAATCTGAGCACTTCTCGCCAATTGTGGATGCTGCAATAAATCGATCACTTCGATGGTGTATCGATTCGGTACATGTTGTTCACAAATTTTGTGCAGATTGCTTAAGGCGACCAGCGATTTGAGCGTTTGGCCGGCCACAAAAAGACGCAACATCCAGGTTTTCTCCGCATGACTCGGTTTCAGTGACGGCGATGATTCGGGGTTGTTAATCAACTCAAGCATGATGGGGGCCTTCCTCTCGATGACATTTAGATGGCCGCCAAATCCGCGCGTCGCAATTTCGCCATATCCGCGCGGTCATGGATAATCACGGCATCGCGCTGCTTTTCTTGTTCCGAAAGGCTATCGATGATTTCCGTCGCCGTATCGAATTCTTCGCGCAAGGCCGCAATATTGGCTTCCAGGGCGAGTCGTTTATGCTCATATTCGCGTTTCTTGCGCTGGAGTTCATGCTGCCGCAACACCGCGCTCGATCTGTCCTGCGCTTCCTGCCCGACCCGCGCCGCCCCTGTTAATACGCCCTCAGGGCCAAGATAGACATCGAATAGATCGATACCTTTGTCGCTTAGAATAAATTCGCGAATCTGATTGGAATGGGCCATGCCACGCGATTTCAGAATATACATGCCGCGATTGCGCTCACCTTTGTGCTCGATATCGCGCAGACTCAACTAGGTGTCCATCATGGAGGGGATTTCTTCGTTACTCGCTTCAAGCTTGTCACCGACATGGGTCAAACCGGTCAACAGGGTGGTGACTTTGCGAGTCTTCAGAAAGTCGATCAGGCGGGTTAGCATCGACTTGGCCTCGGTGTCCGAACCAACGACCGTCAACGCAGAAATAGGATCGACCACGACATTCACCGGCTCATATTCAACAATCATTTTATGCATCGTGACCAAATGCATTTCCAAGCCATGCACCGATGGCCGCGAGGCGTGAAACCGCAGTAATCCCTGTTCGACCCAAGGGGCGAGATCGATGCCGATCGAGCGCATATTGCGCACGATTTGCTGCGGAGATTCTTCGAAGGCGAAATACAAACATCGTTCGCCGCGGCTACAGGCGGCATCGACAAATTTGGCGGACACGCTACTTTTACCGGAACCGGCTGTGCCGGATACCAGGACGGAACTGCCGCGAAAATAGCCTTCTCCGCTTAGCATAGTGTCGAGGCGCGGGATGCCGCTGGTAATTCTTTCATCCGAGACCGTATGGTCGAGCCCGAGTGAGGTAATTGGCAGAATCGAGATGCCTTGTTTATCGATCAGAAAAGGATATTCATTCGCGCCGTGTTCGCTGCCCCGGTATTTGACGATGCGCAGGCGCCGAGTGGCAATTTGCTCTTGGACCCGCAGATCGAGCAGGATCACGCAATCGGCTACATATTCTTCCAAACCATAGCGCGTCAAAGTTTGCTCGCCGCGTTCTCCGGTGACAATCGCCGTCACGCCACGGTCTTTAAGCCATCTGAACAGACGGCGTAGTTCGGCGCGCAGGACGGCCGCATTGGATAATCCGCTAAACAGCACTTCGATGGTATCCAGCACGATTCTTTTGGCGCCGATAGCGTCAATGGCCTGGCCCAGTCTGATGAACAGGCCATCGAGGTTATAGTCGCCGGCCTCTTCGATTTCGCCGCGCTCGATGTAGATATACTCAATCGACAGTAGCTTGCGAGCATTCAGATCTTTCAGGTCGTAGCCGAGTGCAGCGAAATTGTCGCTTAGATCGTCATCGGTTTCTTCAAACGAAACGAAGACACCGGGTTCGCCGTAATCGAGGGCGCCATGCAGCAGAAATTCCATCGCCAAGATGGTTTTGCCGCAGCCGGCATTCCCGCAAATCAAGCTCGGGCGTCCTTTGGGTAGCCCACCCTCGGTGATTTCATCGAGACCACGGATGCCCGTGAGTGATTTCGCCAATGATTTTGGTTTGTTTGCGTTGTTCAACAGATCTCCCACTTCGGTTATTTACAGAAACTGCTGCCTGCCGCCAAGTGGGAATTTTTTCTTAGGAGCTTCCTCGCAAAAGCGCTAGCAATATAAAGCGCTAGGCAGGAATAATTTTGTATTTATTTTATTCACTCTACCATGCATTAATACACTTCCTGGGATATGTATGTGGAATTGGTGAAAATGATTTTTTCAGAGGGTGTTTGAACTGTATATTTAGGCTGCGATGAGAGTATACGTGGCGCCAGGTACATTTCATGCCGGAATATATTGTCGATAGCCTAGGGCTATTTAGTGGTGTATCGGTGTAAAGGTAATGTAATTATTAAAATTGCCCGGCTATCTCCGCATTTGGTTTTGCTTTTTTAAGTAGGAAATATTCAATACATGCGACACGTCGAGGTATTTCCTCTGATTAACGATCATAGGTTTTTCGATAATTTCCGTCGGCTTTTTTCTTCCGTTAAATGCACTGGGCTGGCGATCGGACAAACGTTGTCGATCGCCAGCCCGTCTTATTTGGATAGGATGCCTTACTCTTGAGTCCCGTGACGGCCGCGGAACATGCCGCGTTGGAATTTCTCGCGTTGCTCCGGCGTCATATGTTCCCAGTGCCGTGCAAATCCGTGCCGATGCCAGCCACCGCGACCGCGAAAGCCGCCAAACAATATCTTGCTTAAGACGAAAAGACCCAGTGCGTGGATGTAATCGATAGGGTGCGCACCGCTGAATAACGACGGAATCAGCCAATTCCAGAGCACCATCACAATCCAGCCCAAGATACCGATGCCGACGACGACAAGCAGCGCCACCTTGACCATTTTCAATTTGCAATTCATTTTCAATACTCCCTTATAGATCGAATTCGCTGTAAATCGCTTTCAAGCTTGTACGTAAATGCATTACGGCATAACGTTTGCGCGCCAGCAGCGTATTGATACTGAGGCCGCTTTCTGCTGCCAGCTCTTTAAAATTGCGCCCATCTAACTCATGAGCGATAAATACCTCGCGTTGTTCTTTAGGCAGTTCGGCAAGCGCATCATGTAACGCCGCCAACAGCACGTTGCGTGCATAGCTCGCTTCGGGTCCGGCATCGGCGGACGGCAGGTTATTTTCCAACCAGGACTCATCATCGGAATCGCCGTCGATTTCCGGCAGCGCTTGCTCTTTCTTCTTACGAAAGCGGTCGATAATGCGGTTGCGCGCCACGCGAAACAACCAGGCTCCGACCTGCTCGATCGGTTCAGGCAAACGATAGGCTTCAACCAATTCGTAAAACACATCCTGCAAAATATCTTCCGCCTCGCCGGGATCCGGCACCCGCTGACGGATGAAATTCCCCAAACGAGCGCGCTCGCGCAAAATCGTTTCGGTGATGCGATGGTCTTGGCTTGTCATCCGTTCACCGGGGCTCAGTTTCGTTTCCATACTTGTGAAGACGAATCACAGTGCGGAATATTGTGGGGGCGCTAAAGAAATTTAACTTGCTTGCGCGCCTTAAGCGCTTGGCGCAGGACTATGTATGGCACGCGCTTGTCATTGTGTACAGGCATGCATTGCGCGCTGGAGATGGCTGCGGTGAGTCTTTTGCGTGGAGCGGGATTGAGCTGTGTGGGCGCGAGGCTGGCAAATCCTTTGTTATTGAATGTCCGCAAGCACTCAATATTACTTTGAGCGGCCTCAGGCTGATGCGTCAAGCTTGAGCCTGGGGCCGCTCACGAGCTGAGATCCAGGTCTCAATCTTTGCCTTCGTCCGACCAAAGTTTGCCGGCCGTCGCCCAATTCTCTCGCTTGACGTCGGTCAGGATAATCTCGACGGCGCCTGGGCCGCAACCCAGGGTTTCGCAGGTGGTGCGGGTAATCGCTTCGACAAATTGGCGCTTTTGTTCCAGTGTGCGGCCCTCGAACAGTTGGATATTGAAAGTCGGCATGATAGCTCCTATGAGGATCGTATTAAATGATAAAAACGCTAAAAAAGTACTACGTGCTTGTGGCGCGCTGTAGTGTAAGTTCACGCGCGGTAGGAAATATCGATTTTGTCTAATTTGCGCAATAGTGCCGGCCATTCGAGTACCCCCTCGATGGCGCCGCCGTCATCGAGTTGCACGGCAGTGCGTGCGGCAACCTCGGCGCTGGGCAGCTTCAGTGCCTGCTGGCCGGCGAGCGCCCGCAACTGAATCTCGCAAGCTTTGATCAGCGTCGCCATCAGCACATAGGCTTCGGCGACCGTGCGCCCCACAGTGAGCGGTCCATGATTGCGCAGCAGCATGGCGCGATACTGACCGAGATTGGCGATCAGACGCGCACCCTCAGTCGGCGAGAAGGCCAAGCCCTCGTAGTCGTGATAACCGAGTTGCTCATAAAAGCGCAGCGCATGCTGTGAGGCCGGCAAGAGTCCGTGCGGCTGAGCAGACACGGCGATGGCTTCGGTCACGTGCAGATGCATCACGCAGATCGCATCCGCGCGCGCCGCGTGAACGGCTGCGTGCAGCGCGAAGCCGGTGGCATTGATCGGATGCTCGCTGTCGCCGATGACATTGCCGGCAATATCGATCTTCACCAAATTGGATGCGCACACTTCGTCGAAGCGCAGACCGAAAGGGTTAATCAGGAAATGACCCGGCTCATCGGGCACGCTGGCGGAAATATGGGTGTAGATCATATCGTCCCAGCCGTTCAGTGCGGTGAGGCGATAGGCTGCGGCCAGATCGACGCGGGCTTGCTGTTCGGCCGGGGAGGTCGGCCCGTTAGCGGAGATACGATGGGCCGGGCGATGGGCGAAGGACATGGGCTACTCCGGGGCTAGGGTTGCGCGTTTGCTTCGAGGTGCTGGCGAAAAATCGCGGTATCTTGCAAGAGGCTCTAGATTACCAGGGGAAAACTATTTGCTGATGAATGCCGCGTTATGACGTTCATGGCTTTATTCAAGCCGAAAAAGGCGCAATTTTTAATGTTTTTGAGCGACTGCCCTATTCACCAGGAAGCCGAGTAAGATTGCGCGAAGAGCGAGGCTACACACTATTTGCCCGGGGAAATATCCGGTCGGCCGGTGTTGTCCGCCGGGCAAACAAAGCACGGAAACCCATGAAAGTTACCTTAACTCGCGGTTCACTTTGCCGCTGTCTCGTCATTCTCGCCACCTGCTTGTCCGCTCAACATGTATCCGCCGCGGAACCGCTATTGAATCTCCTGGTGGCCAGCCAGGTTCCGCCGAAGATGTTTGTCACCGACGACGACAAACCCACCGGTTATTTCACCGATCTCGCCGTGGCCATATTTGTGCGCGCCGGTTTCCTGCCCAACGTGGTTGCGGTACCGTGGGCTCGGGCGATGTTTCTGGCGCAGAATGGCGACGGGGTTATCGTGAGCCTATCCATGACACCTGAACGGCAAGAGATCTACGTCTACTCCGACGTCGTGCTTGAAGATCGGGTCTTGATCGTCACGATGAAAAAAGCACATATTACCGCCGCTAGCTTGGCCGACTTAAAAGGAAAAAGAGTGGGCTATAACAGGGGCTCGAGTTACGGCGTGAAATTCGATGCAGAACTTCCTTTAGTGGATGGACAACCGGATGCCAGCAGCAAACTGCGTCTCCAGAAGCTCGCTGCAGGCCATATCGACGCCGCGATCATCTCCGGCGGTATGGCATCGGTCAGGTATAACGCGCAGTTGGCGGGCATTGCAATGCCCGAGCTTACGGTGCAAACCACGCCACTGGCGCTCGATAAGAATTATCTGGGTATTGCGAAATCGAGGCCGGATGCGACTCAAGTGATAAAAAAGCTAAACACGGCAATTGCTTCGATGAAAGCCGATGGCAGCATTGCAAAAATAATGGCGGCGTGGGAGTAAGCGGTTGAGCGAGCAGTGCACGGCTAGCGCCATTTGTCTTCAATTAATTTGTATTGACCGTTTTTTCGGATAAGGGCGCTGCCAGCATTGAATTTATCGACGAAACGCTGGGCGTCAGGGTATTTCTTGGAAAAGGCGAGGTACAGTCCGGGCTCTCCGGTCTGTCCTACGACTTTGAATTTTCCGGTAAATTGGTCTTTATATTGTGCAAATAAATAGTTGGCGACTTTGTCATAGGCCACCATATATTTCACGCGGCCGACCAGCAACTTGCGAAACCCCTGTATGTCTTGATTCGAGACGCTTCGCAGAATCTTTCGATCAGTATCGAAGCTTTCGCCATACTCGTAATTATTTGTGACCGCAACTTCCCGGCCCTCAAGATCCGCGGTACTTAAACCCGACTCGGTGGCGCTGGCCAGCGCATAGATATTGATATGGGCCATATACATAGCCTGCGCGGGCCAAAGAAAATTCGGTTCGAGCAAGCTATTGCGCGCCACGTCAAAACAACCGAGCAGATTGCCGACCTTGGTTTCCCCCATACATCGCGCATATGGCAGCGAGTTAAATTTGACCTCAACACCTTCGGCCTTGAAGGCCTCTTGAATCAGATCTTCGGCAAACCCGCTTGCCTGCCCATTTTTTACGCCGGAGTAGGGATACCAGTCGTCTTCCGCCCCTATTTCAATGGTCTCGGCGTGAGCACAGGAGGCAAACAAGGCTAGAAGCAGAAGAAACAGGCGACGCACCCGCATATATTGAGTTCCCAAGGTCAAGAATACGCCCTACATTTCTCACCATAGTACTCTTTACCTATCCGCCGTCGATTCCCTTGCGTAAGGCAATTGAGAAACGCCTTAAAAAGCCATAAATCGGCGCATAATGCGCTCAGAAGGCTAGTACTTCTGAACATTCGTCATTTTTGGCCTGGGGGCATTATGGTCCATATCCGCCGTGCATCAGATCCATCGACCCCTGTCGCCTCGACCGTCGACCGCGATGCCTCGCCCGCAACGCGTATTGCCAGCTGGCGCCAACGCTTGACAGCGCTGCGCATTGTGATTGTATTGGGGATCTTGACGATCATCCTGCTGCCGTATGTGCAGGTCAAATGGCCCATGATTCCGGCGTTCCTGCCGGCGTATCAATCCATTGTGATCGTCACTTACCTGATCACGTCATATCTGATCTATATGCAATTTCGAGCCACGCGCTCGGTGTCGCTGTTGCACCTAAGCGCGGCTAGTCTATATACGGCCGGCGTGTTGATTGCGCAATTTTTGTCCTTTCCCAATGCATTTGTGGCCAACACCCAATTATTGGGCGGCGCGCAAACCACCATCTGGTTGTGGGCCTACTGGCACGCGGGCCCGGCCGTCGGCATGTTGTTTTATGCGTGGGCCGAATATCGCCGGCCGGGGCATATCACGGCCGACCCCGATCGATCGGTGACGCAGACGGCTTTGGTGTTGGGCCTGGTGTTTGCCGCGACGATTGCTTCGGTAACCTTGTTCAAGAATTGGTTGCCGGTGATGGACATCAACGGCGATTACAGCCGGGCCGATGCGATCGGTGTGGCGCCGGCGATTCAACTGGCTTTGGCTGTCGCGTTGATATTCCTATGGAAGGCCAGTCGTTTTCGTACTGTGTTGCATGTTTGGCTTGGCGTCGCCTTGTTTGCCCTGTTCTGCGATAACGCGCTGACCATGATGGCCGGGAACCGCTTGGCGATGGGCTGGTATCTGGGCCGCGCCGATGCACTGTTGTCGGCTACGGTGATAATGTGCGTCTATCTGCGTGAAATTCGGCGCTCCTATGCGCGCACGGTCGCTGTGGCCGAGCAACTAATCACTTCGAATGCCGAACTATCGGTGCGGGTGGACGAAGCACGAGTCGATACACTGACCAAGCTGCCGATGCGCGACTTGTTTCTGGAGCAAGCCGAAGCTATGCGTGCCGACAGTGTGATGACGGGTTCGGGTTTTGCGACACTGTTTATCGATTTAGACGGTTTCAAGGCCATCAACGACCGCTTCGGCCATGACCATGGCAATATCGTCTTGATACGCGTGGCTGATACCTTGGTGGCGGTGTTGCACGAGCATGGTATTGCCGGGCGCATAGGCGGAGACGAGTTCGTGGTGTGCCTGACGGCCCCCGTGGACAGCGTGCAGGCAATTGCAGTCAAAATGGCGGAGCGCATCGTCGACAAGATCGCCAAGCTTGGCGACGGCATCGGCGCGAGTATTGGCATTAGTATTTTTAACGCCAACCTCGACTCGGCGATGCGCCAAGCCGATGAGGCGATGTACGAGTCGAAGAAAGCGGGCCGCAACCGCAGCACGATGTTTCGTCCCAAACCTCAGTTGGTTCAAAATGTGTGATAGAGCGCCGGCGGGGTGAGGCCTGGCTTGCGCTCCAGGCCTATCCGGCGGCATTAGTCGGTACGTCAGTGCTTTATCCGCCCGCGTGCAACTGGCCTGCTTCGGCTCATGCGCCGCGCGGCGCGATCTCCCTTGTATTGCACTTAAGCCGGTCGGCAGCGTGGGTAGGTATGCGCTAATCGTTGCAGTTTTGGGATGTGGACTTCACTATTCGGCTGGAACATTTCCTTATTTTCGCAGAGCATAAGGCTCATCTGCGCGATACAGGCGGCGATCGGCCGGAAGAATTGTCCGGCAGACTCAACGCTCGCGCGACCGCTAAAAACGACGATACAAGGAGTATTTTATGGACCTCACACCATTGAGTCCTCTGGTGCAGGCATTGGCCGGCGGCGCCGTGAAGGTGATCGACCTGACGCAAACGCTGTCAGACCGCTTTCCCGCGCTACAGTTGCCGCCTCAATTCGGTCAGGTGTGGGCGTTCAAGAAGGAGCGGATCAGCCAATACGACGAGGCGGGCCCAGGGTGGTACTGGAACAATTTTTCCTGTGGCGAGCATACCGGTACGCATTTCGATGCGCCGATCCATTGGGTTAGCGGCAAAGATTTTCCGAACAACAGTGTCGACACGATAGACGCGCGCAATTTCATTGCGCCGGCGGTTGTGGTCGATGCCAGCGCCGAGGTGGCCGATGATCCCGACTGGTTGCTGACCGTTGAATACCTCCTGCGCTGGGAGGAGCGGCATGGCCGCATTCCGGCCGGCGCATGGCTGCTGTTTCGCACGGACTGGTCGAAACGCGCGCAGAATCCGGCCGAATTCGTCAACATGCGGGACGACGGCGCACACACCCCGGGGCCGAGTCAGGAAACGGTCGAATGGCTGATCCATGAACGCGAGGTTCATGGATTCGGTGTCGAGACCATCAACACCGATGCGGGGCAGTCATATAGCTGGCCCGTTCCCTATCCGTGCCACACACTGATGCACGGCGCCAATCGCTATGGCTTGCAATGCCTGATGAACCTTGACCAACTGCCGCCCCAGGGCGCCGTGATTGTTGCGGCGCCGTTGAAGATCGAAGGCGGTTCGGGCAGTCCCTTACGTGTATTGGCGCTGGTCGATTCACGTGGCGCTTAGCTTGGGAGGCTGAAACTAGCGGCTGCCCGAACGCGGCCGGGTTTCAGGCCCGTGCGCCGCGTTGTCCCCGGCGGGCGCAGGGCTTTGCCGCCTGATCGGGCCTGTCACCTGGCCAAAAAGCGTACGGGTCATAAATTAATTTATGACAAGTCGAAATTTGATCAATTCGGGAGATTTGATCTTCCGCCCTATACTCATTCGCACGGGATGAGGCGCGCGCCGCGATAGTCTGCACCTTATCCAATTGCGATGGCTTACGCTGCCCCGAATCCAAGCGCTGCTAGGGTGGAGCGCCTGTACCGCGTAGCGCATTCACACCACCAACCCCGCCTCTTACGGTGATCGCCGCGAGTACACGGATCGACGGACGAGGCGCAGGTCGCCTGCCGACTGGAGACAATCATGACGATGCCGATCCATTTTTGTGACTCCCCGGCGAATCGGGTGCCGAACTTTAACGTCGAGTTCGAAGGCAAGAGCGACGCAGATGACGTCGTGGAACATGTCGGTCGGGCGTTCAAGCCGCACAAGATGGCCTTGCCCGATCCGGCGCATACGCTGGACGCAGCGCTCCATTCGCTGCGAATCGGCAACGTTACCTTATTCTTCTTGCGCTACGGCGCCGAGGTTGCGATCGACCCCGGTGTTTTGGAAGACTTCGTGCTGGTGCAGATGCCGGCGAACGGGTGCGGCGCCTATGCATGCGGCGACGACGAGATTGCCGGCAATCCAAGTCTTGCGGCGGTGTTGTCGCCACAAAAGAAGATTCGGATGCAATTCTCGGCGCAACTGAATCAGATTATTGTGCGAATCGATCAGCATGCGATCGATCGAGTTTGCGCAACTCACCTCGACTGCCTGCCCAAAGGGAAAATCGACTTCAAGTTGGGACTCGATCTGACGGGGCCGGCAGGATGCGCCTGGAGCAGCACGATTTCGCATATCGTCAACGGCAGCCGGATGTTTTCGCCATTGCTGCATAATCCGGTCTACGCTGCGCAGATAGAACGTATGCTGATCGACACACTGCTGTTCGCGCATACGCATAATCTGTCGCATCGTTTCGCCATATCGTCATTACGACCTACCGTGGCGCCGGCCTATGTGCGCCGTGCCACCGAATATCTCCATGCGCACATAGCGGAAACCGTCACGATAGAGCAGTTGGCACAGGCAGTCGGCGTAAGCCCAAGGGCGCTGTTTTATTCGTTCAAACAAACTTATGACCAGACGCCGATGGCGTATCTGAGAGAACTACGCCTGAGCGCGGTACACCGGGAGCTGCAAAGCAGCGACTCGGCAGCCATCAACTTGACCGACTTGGCGATACGCTGGGGTTTTATGCACTACGGTCACTTTTCCAACTACTATCGTCAGCGCTTCGGTCAACGGCCTCAAGATACTTTAAGCATGGCCAGATAGTACGCCGGTAGCGCCCACTCAAAAATCCGCTTTGGACACGCTTCTCTGAATGTTCGTTGCGTCAGTTCTATCAATATGGATAGCTAAGCATTTGATTCACTCTTCGGATATGGATTGCGGGAACGGGATAGCCGCTCGAATTTTGGGACTGGATGATGGTTCATCAACCCAAGAGGAGAGTACAAGTGGAAATAACAATAGAGCGCGTACGCCGGAACCAGTTGAAACGAATTGCGGTGATCGCCGGATGCAGCCTTAGTGTGCCGCTTGCGGCACATGCACAGAGTAGTGTGACCATCTATGGCTTGATCGATACCGGCCTCGACTATGTGACGAATGTCGGCGGTAAGAATCAGGTATCGATGGGCACGGGTGTGTTGTCGCCCAATCTGTTTGGATTTCGCGCTAGCGAAGATCTGGGCGGCGGCTTGTCCGCCAAGGTTGTGCTCGAAGGACAATTCAACGCCGCAACGGGTGCGCTGCTCGGCAATGAGTTTGGCCACCAGTCGTATATTGAGCTTGCCGATGCGAAATGGGGCAGCGTAACCGCAGGTAATCAGGACGACTTTATGTTTACCTCACTGGCGGTAACACGTTACGGCCCGGAATTTCCGTCTATCTCATTGCAGAATCTACGTCAGGGGCCGTTCAACGCATTAGGTATTCCCGGTGGTCCGGCTGGCAGAGCCTGTCAGGAATTTTGTGTGCGGGGCATTAAAATGTCGATAAGGACAAAATATGCCACGCAAAACGAAACCATCTACGGCGCTGCCGCCGATTCCGAAAGAGTTACT
>Ga0302230_10001776_pt1 | contig 13579 bp, 17 predicted proteins | sample II_Palsa_N2_1_FD_193523 | JGI IMG/M metagenome (GOLD analysis project Ga0302230, IMG submission 193523) | Peat permafrost microbial communities from Stordalen Mire near Abisko, Sweden - II_Palsa_N2_1 | ecosystem: Environmental > Terrestrial > Soil > Palsa > Peat permafrost | place: Sweden... | reverse complement strand
TCTGGAAAATTTTGAAAAACTCGAGGCGGCTAGAGTCATCTCTGCAGAGGACAGCTACGCCGCTCTTACGACAGAAGTCATGCAGGTATCCTCACTTTTTGAGTTTTAAATTGGACGTACTAAATTTCCCCCCCCCCCCCCACCCCCACCCCCCCTTTGGTGGTAAAAGGAAATGACAAATCTTAAAGCCTTGCTCGATCAGGTCCACCAAGAGCTAGACTCCCTGGAAAGCGTCAACAAAACCATCAAGGACCACAACGAGTACCTCAAGAGCCAACTCGACACCTACCGCGCGTACCTTCACAATGTGCGCAGTCAAGCAGGGACGACCGCGCACCGCTCAGTAGCTTCCAACAAGGTGACAGCAAAAAAAAAATAAAAAAATTATCCCTTTTTTTTTTTTTTTTTTTTGCTGACCTGTGATATTTATAGGTTCACAAGTTCACGTATAGCCAGCTGGAAAAGGACGGCGTGATTACAGAAAGCGAGGTTCCGGAACAGCGGTATTACAGTGTCCTGTGTATATTCTGCTATCTAAAAATCTCAACAGGCGCAATAACATTTTCTTCACGCTTTCCTCTCCGAGTGCGGGCACATACGTAATCGCTTTGCACTACAAGGGCCGAGACAAACCGGTTTTAGAAGTGGACCTCAAGCTGGACGACTTGTTGGAGAGGCAACGTGAGAATGACCACACGCTCAACCTCGAATTTGTCAAGCTCAACGTCAACAAATTGTACTTTCTCATCAACAAGACGATCCGATAGAACCCCTGTTTTCTCCTTCTAAAATTGTTCCCCTCTAAAATCCGTTCTCCGTCGAGCTCTGTTCCCCTGTTCCTCCATAACAATTCTTGTTCCGCAAATAATAATTACAAAAAGAAAATTACGTTGTTTTTGGTACTGCAAACTCTTGATACTTTGCAAATTCCTCAGCATATGCTTGTGCCATACTTTCTTGCAGTGCAGTGTGCAAAACCTGGACGAAGCACAACAAAATAAACTCAACTGAATGCATCGCCATCGCACACACCTTTATTGCCTCGACCTTGCCGTTTGTGACTTGATTGTGGTGGACAGTTTCTTCCAGGAGCGCTTTCAAGTAGCCGTCTGGGTTGATTCCTTGGTCAACATACTTGAGCAGGTCGTGTGGCACCATAATCGGCTCGGCGAGCTCAAGCTTGTCCAACTCGTGCAGTGATTGCACCAAACCGTCGTTTCTGGCACAGCACGTCAGTCAGTCACCCAGCGTCAAGCATACATCTTTCGCGCCAAGGTCGTCCCGCTCTCGCGTTGGTAGTCGTACACGACGATGCTGAGCTGTCGCAGGTTTTCAAGCACGCCATCGAGCTTGGAGACCAAATCCTGTGCTGTCATCTTGGAAGCGACAGTGTGAAAAATGGCCTCCATTATTTTTTTTTGGCGCGAACTCTGAATGGTCTCACCAAAGAAAGCGGCGGCAGCTCCGGTGTGGTCGCCCCCGTCTCTGGCCGAGGAGCTTGCTCTGCGGGACATGCTGACCAAACAGCTGGCGGAGCAACGCCGTGCCAAGGACCAAGAGATTGCCAAGCTTGCGACAAACGACAACGTTGCTCTGTTCGAGTATCGTTTTATTTTTTTTTTCAATGGGCTTTTTGGTAATGGTTGCTATCAAGTGACAACATCGAGGTCGTCCGCAAGGCCAACGTGTTCAAGGAGCAAATCTCCGAGGCCGAGCAGGCAATCATCGAGCAACGTGTGCAGCTCAAGCAACAGCAGGTTCCAAAAAATTTTTTTTACTTTATCTTTTGCGTTTTTGCTCAATGCAGGTAAACAGTTTGCCGAATTCCAGCGTCGTAGCCAGGAGCGCAAGATCCTGCGCATCCTCTCTCTGTACGAGTACCTGTCGCGCGAGGAAGTCCAACACACGCTTGCCGAATGCAACGAGGACGAGGACATGTCCATCCTCAAGTTTACCGAGCCCGATTATTTGCCCCAGCTGCGCAAGATCATTGCGCAGACGTACCGCACGGTCGTTGGCAGCCGTAGGTTTATTAAAGTAAAAAGGGGGGGAGGGGGGGGGAAAGAAAACAATTTTCTCTACATTGAATAGACGTGTTGGACGAGTCGGCGCGCGAAGAGTATGAAAAACTCTTGCAAAAGCGCAAGGCCATCAGCAAGAAGACGGCGTCGTCTAGTGACAAGATCAAGATGTACACGATGGGGCGCCTGCGCCTGGACGACGCTCTGCGCCAGCTCAGCAGTGGTGTCGATCTTGAGAAGGCAATGGAAGGCTGGTCAGCAGCTCGTATTCGCGCCTACAAGTTGATCGATGTTAATCCCAATGCCTACTACTACCGTTTCAACGCACCCGGTGAGGCCCAGCGTGGTGGCAAATGGACAAAGGTAAGATTCTTCTTTTTATTTATTTATTTATAATAAAATATTTATGTCTGTATTGTTTCTTTTTTTTTTTTTTTTTTTTCAGGCCGAGCACGAAGCATTCATCAAGCGACTCAACGAACGCGGTGCCGATGGTCAGTGGGGCATTTTCTCCATGGCCATTCTTGGTCGTGTAGGCTACCAGGTACGAAAAATACTATCTTTGTTGCGTGCTTTGTAGGAAAGCTTATTATTTTGGCGCCCAGTGTTCCAACTACTACCGAACTCTCCTCGTCAAGGGCGTTTTGAAGGACTCCAATTACCACGTTGAGAACGGCAAGGCCGTCTACCTGTTTAGTACCAAGAAAGACAAGGACGGTCGCGTGATCATGCCCAAGGTACCAAACACCAGCTTGTTTTTCTCCTTGCTCATGAGCTTTTGATTCGACAACAGGACGAAGACGACGAGGAAAACGATGATGACACACCAAAGAAGCGCAAACGTGTGCCATCGGCATCGTCGGGCAACGGTGGCGGTGGCTCTTCGTCGACACCATCAGGGGGCAAGCGCAAGCGGCGCAGCCAGCACAACAACGACGATGAGGACGACATCGACTTTGAGGATATCGACTTTGAGGACGAAGAGCAGATCGCGGCGAGCCAGGCGCGTTACAAGTCGAATGCGTGGAAGACGACATCGCGCACGCGCTCGCTTATGGGCCTGGAGTCGGACCCCTCCGAGAACCCGCTGCCAGGCCACGTTGACCCGATCACGCTCGAGGAGGTCGTCCAGCCTGCCATCTCGCCGTACGGCCACGTCATGAGCATGGCGAGCTGGATTCAGTGCCTCCTGGAGAACGAGCGCTGCCCGCTCACGAAGAAGCCCCTCAAGCGCTCCGACCTGGTTGTCCTCACCAAGCAGAACATTGATCGTTTCCGTGACAAGATAGTCGCTTTGTGAAGAAAAAGAAAATTTTTTCATTTTTGACTGCACGTCACCACGCTTGCTTTGGTTTTAAACCCATGCGACAGTCCAGCCTCCCCCCTGCGTCTTTCGACGAGCCGCTCAGCTCGGCACAGCAAACCAGGCAACAGCAGCAGCAGGCACAGCAGCCGGAGGTGTGTTTTCTTTAACTGAGCAGTGACACGCCGCAGCTGACCTGCGATCAACGAACACATCAGTTGTCGCTGCTGCAAAAGTCAAGCCACCCGTCGGTGCTGGTGTTCCACCTCTTGTTCAAGGCCTTGGCCGTCGCGTCGTATCTTCTTCTGATGATCTTCACCGACAACTTTATCCTTGTCTTTGTGATCACCGTCCTCCTGCTCGCGTTCGACTTTTGGACGGTACTAAACCTCGCGCCGTTGTACTGTCTCTGACCCGTCGTGCCCCGCAGGTGAAAAACGTCTCGGGGCGTCTGCTCGTCGGGCTGCGATGGTGGAACGAAGTGCATGAAGACGGCTCTAACGTGTGGATCTTTGAGTCACGAGCGGTAGAGGAAGCGGTTCTTCTGCGTTCTGGTCTAACAACGGACCCCCCAACCCCCCTCTGCAGGACAAGCAAATCAACAACACCGACTCGAGGGTATTCTGGTACTCGCTCTACATCACGCCTACTGTGTGGATCCTCTTTGGCGTGATGTGCCTGATCAAATTCCAGGTACGCACTTTCTTCTTTTTCGCACTTACGTTGCAGTGGGGAAAAAAAGGTGTCATGGCTTGCTGTTGTGGCCGTCGCCATCTCGCTCAACGTTGCCAACCTCGTCGGCTACACAAAGTGTGCACGAGATGCCCAGAAGCGCGCAGAGTCGCAGACCCCTGGACTCAGCAATACAGTCTCGGCTTTCCTCGCCACATCCATCATGGACCGCGCACGTTCGATGATCTGAAAGCTACTGCCCGTCTATTATTGCAGTGTCTGTTGGATGATGTTGTTTCTTCGCATGAGAGCGTGGGGGGCATTAGTATACATTATTTACAAATGGTGAATTGGAACTATTTTTGGATACGTATGAATAAGAAATCGTCAGCGAGGGCGAACGCAGCTCCTTGCTCGACTGGTGCTGCACGTACTCTACCAAGAGCGGAGGAGGAACGGGCAGCGCCGGTGTAGGTAGTTGCTCTCGTATGACAACGCGAGCTGCCAGAGGCGCGAGACAGTGTTGACGATCATCCGCAGCGATCTTTCGCCGATAAAGATAGTGCCGCGCCGCAGAGTTTAAAAGAGGCCTCAGGACCTCTTCGGCAGCGATAGTAACAGAGCTAGTGCACGAGAGGAGGACTGCACGATCCACCACATCCTTTTGAGTTGGTGCAAAGTCGACCACAGCCCCTGTCCCATTTGAAACTTGCTCCAACGCCGTGGCCGCAGCCTGAACATGCATAAGCCATGTCGGGCAAAGCTGCACGTCCTTCCCGAGGACCTGAGACAATGTGTGTGAGATCGCAATACAAATGGTACGAATTGTCGTTCTTTACAAGAAGAGAGGACAGCTCGTGGTCTGCACAGAGGGCGGCAACAGACGCACCGATGGCAGCACTCGGCAAACTATGCCATTGACACGCAGAGTTGCCCTGCAGCGCGGGGCACTCGCCATCCGAGGCGGCAGCCCTCTGCAGGAAAAAAGAAATCCTTCGCGGAGGCTCGACATTGGCACATTCGTCGAGGTTGATCTGCTCCACATGGCTGCACAATATGGACGAGGACGCTAGGGAGACCACGCCGACACGATGCGGCACCACTGGCGAGGATGACGGCGTCGAGCCCTTCTTGATCACCGTTCGCAGTTTTCGGTTCTCCATCACGGTCGACTGCAGGGCTTCTGCAGCCTGGCTCAGATTGTGCCTGTACGTCAGCAGCTCCTTCTCCAGGTAGTCCATCCTTGCATTCCACGCACGCTCCCTCGCGTGTGTCCACCGGGCCACCTCGTCGTCCTCCGCCGCCCTCTCCATCTCGGTCTGGCACCGGGCCGGCTCGACCGCGCGCGTGAACGACGCCATGCGGTGCACGATCGCATGCAGATCCCCCGTCGCACTTCTCAGGTACCTGTCGGCCGCCAGCACCACCACGCACGGCACAATCACAAGCAACACGAGCCAGTACGAGCGGCGAGCCGCTCTGGAAGCAGAGTCCATTTTACAAGTGCCTTCCCCAGCAAACGGCGGAGAGGACATGACGACGGTCCCTGTCTCCACGCCCGCAGCAGTGGAAGGAGGGGTGGCGGGGACAGCGGGGCCGACGGCCGCACGAGCACCCGCGGCCGCGGATTGCGACATCAGCGACGACGCATCGTATGTGCTTTGCGAGGGTCCCGCCGTCCTGTTTGCCGACAAGGACTGGTTGATTGACACGACGTGCGCGGGCGTTGCATTGGATAGCGACGACAACACGCCGCTGAGCAGCCAGCGGTCGCCGTCGAGGACGAGCTCGCCAATGTCCAAACGTGCTGCACCGTAAGCGTGGGCACTCTCACTGTTTGGTTCTGAGCGTTACCTTGGCGCAGGTCAACGCCGTCCAAACGGGGGAGCAAGTCCTCGTCAGAACCACTGTCGTCGCCACCAGGGCGCAAGCGCAAAGCCGGCGCCGAGATGAGGCCAGACTCGCTGGACGATGCTGATGCCAACGACGGCAGGGGAGGGAAGCAGGCGGTCTCGCAAAAGAGGATCGACAAGCTGTTGCAAGACCAGGACAGCCCGTTCTCCAACATTTCCTTGCTCAAGGTAGTACAGTCATGAGTGCAACTGAAACCCCAATCTGCTCATCCAGAAAAACATCAACTTGAAAGCCGTGCTCAAGTTTTCCGAAGAGGAAAAGAGGCATCTCTTGAGCTTTCTCCCGCAAGTCGACATTCAAGGCAAAGCGACCAGTATGTTTTTATTTGAAAATAAGAGGAGCGTATTAAAGCGCGTTTTCCCCCACAGTGGACGATGTGTTTGTTTCGCTCTTCAAGGACAACTCTTTCTTTAGCAATTCGATGTACGAATTCTGTGACGTACGTGAGAGGCTTAGGCCAGCCTGGAGCGTGAACTAATTGTGCTTTTTTTTTTTTAGCTACTGGGCAAGGGTGCCTTTGATCCAGAGCTCATTTCGCAGCGACGCCAGAAGGAAGAAAACTACTGGCGCAGGAGAACGTCACCCCCTCCTCCTGATCCATGGAAGGTATGTGATTGCTTTCCCCGTTTCAGATTCAACTATATAAATAAAAATAAAAAATTATTTATCTGCCAGGACGACAACTTTGAAGAAACGTGGGGGGATCTGCAGAAAAAGAAGAAAAAGAAGGTCACGTCCAAGGAGGCAGAAGCCTTTCGTGACACCGCAGGCGCCTCTAACAAGGCGAAGAAAGTCACCTCTCTGGCGGCGCCCTCCAGCAGCGTGAAGAAAACCTCGTCCTCGTTGAATAATGCAAAAGCAAGATCGCGGTCTACCGAACCCTTGTCATTAACTATTGTTTCCTCGTCTCCTCTGCCTTCACCATCATCGCCAGCCGCCCGGTCCAAAACTGTTCAGAAGAAACCGTCGAAGGCATCGGGATCGACGAGCAGAAAGGACTCGAGCGACTCCACGTATGCATGGAATTGATCTATTTATTTAATTATTTTCAACTTTTATCCCCCCCTTCCCTTTTTTTTTTTCAAGTGTGAGATTGTTTTTCGAAACGGCATACACAAAGCACAGCGTCCGGCCAGACTACCGCTCCTGGATCCTGCAACTGGCGATTTCAGCCGCGAGTTCTTCTTCTGCCTCTGCCGACCCACCTGCGCCCTCATCATCTTCATCGACACTGCCAAGTAGCAGCCCCCTGAGCTCGCCTGTTCGGGACCTGGTCGTCTGTCTTCCCGTCGTCTCATCATCGCCATCAGCAACAGTGGCAGAGCCTCTCCAGGATGATGCGCTCGTCATCGTCGATGCCAACGCCGTTCCGGTGTGTGCGCCCGAGTCATCCCCCCTCGAGTCGACGCACGAGTCGACTGTCGTCATCGACGACAGCGGCGCCCCACTCACCACCGTGTCCGTGCCCAACCAAACTGTACCAAGTCACCATCAGCGAACAAACACTACGCGCCGCCTGACCCCGATCTTTGAACAGAGCCGGCTGCCCATGCAGTCGCCGATGCCGGTCCTTCATTCCAGCAGTGATAGATTGTAAGAATTTCGACGTAGAAATGGTGGAGGCGCGCCGGCGGTTGCTTGCACAACAGTTGTCAGCGGCCCTGCAAAAGGACGCGCTGACGGACCTGGTCAACCAGTTTGCGGTACCCGGGCATGCTCAGGGCTTCTTGCTGCAAAGGACTAACGCACAGGTTGCTCTGTAGGGCTTACCAAGTCCCGTCGCAGATAGGGCGAGCCACACGACAGCTCTGTCAGAAGCCAACCGCAGTCGCAACCGCTACAACAACATCCTTGCCCGTGAGTGACGCGCAGTCGTCGCTGCTGCCTGTTTTTACTGACCAGCTCCCCCTAGTCGACTCAACACGCGTGCAACTGGAGTCTGTCGGTCAGGGCCAGTCAAACTACATCAATGCCAACTACTTGCAGGTAAAAAATGTTTGCTCCTAAACGCCAGACTAAAAAAGACAACCTAGGTGCCAGGGTGCGACGCCAGGTACATTGCCACGCAGGGGCCAACGAACGACACGCTCGAGCACTTTTGGCTCATGGTCTGGGAGAGGGGTGTGCCGGTGATCGCCATGCTCGTACGTAGCCCTTTCACCTTTCAGCAGGATGTCACACTCAGTACCAAAACGCGCAGACACGCGAGACGGAAAAGGGACAACCAAAGTGCGCGAGGTATTGGCCGTCTAGCGTCAACAGCCCAGAGCAATACGGAAAGGTGCAGGTGATGCTGCAATCGGAGGAGGTGTCAGAGTCATGCATTACACGCCAATTCAAGCTCGATTGGCTGGGCGGTGACGATGCTGCTGCCCAGGTAAGCCCATGCTTATTGCCTCTGTGTGTTTCAAAGTTGATGCCTGCTCAGATGGTTGCTGTGGGATCTGCCCGCCAAGTGACCCACCTTCAGTTTACGGTAAGCACCTGACCTTGAAGACAAGAAGGTCTTAACAAGTGTGCTTTCCTAGTCATGGCCAGACCACGATGTCCCGCAACCAGATCCTTTCATCCACCTATTGACACAGTTTCGGAGGTACAATAAAGTCGGGACTTTGGGCTCTCTTCCAGTTGTCCATTGCAGGTATCAGCAGACTTTATAATACTTCTTAAGCTTAATTTTTTTGTTTTTCTTTGCTTTTTGCTTTTGCGACGTAGTGCCGGGATAGGGAGGACGGGTGCATTTTGCGCTGTCGACACGGCACTGCATATGCTGTCCCTTGAACAAGGTGTGCTATTTATAATTTTATAAAAATAAAAAATAAAAAGTAAAAAAAAACAATCCGAGTCTTAGATTTCGGCCCCGATTTGATAAAGTCGATCGTCACTGCGTTCAGGAAACAGCGTGCCGGCATGGTCCAGACCCCCGAACAGTTCATTTTTTGCTATGCAGTTCTCCTCAGATACATTCTGATGAGTACCGGCAATGGCGGCAGTCCCCACTAACACCGACACACAGTCAAACAAAGTACTTACTCCCCCCCAGCTCTAGGGTCCTAAGTTTTTCATGTACGGTTTTGTGGGGCTTTGCGCGGTAGATGGTGGGCACATGTGCAGCACATCAGTAAAAATAAATAAAAAAATCTTTTATGCTACGGACCCAACTCATTACTCCACTCCCTCGCGCGCTCTCTGGCGCACGCCACATCCTTATCCACCCCCTGTTTCATCGACTTTTCTTTGTGTGGTCTCACTGGATCGTTCTGTCGCCTTCCTCAGGCACATATTTTTAACTGATCCGATTTCTTTCTTTCTTTCTTTCTTTCTTTCTTTCGTCAGTTCTTCTTCACTGGCGCAGTCGACTAAGATTTGCAGCCGACGCTCTCCTAGTTCCTGATGAAAGTGGCAACGGAACTGTTCTCACTGCAGCGCACCGACCAGGCTGCGCTTGAAGATGCCCTGTCGCGGCTGCCACCAAAGGAGCGGCACGCGGCACTCCGATGGGGCGACTCGGCGACGATCCTGGGCCGGCGGCCTCTTCCCGTTTTGACGAGCTGGCTCACAGCGGCGCAACGGATGGACGACGTCGACACCGCTGCCGCCGAGGGCAGCGACCTGATTTCACGGCTCTGGGAAGCAGGACGCAACGACATGGACGTGGCGCGTACCATTGCCACCTACGTCAACGGTCGGCTCGGCACCTGGCAGCTCAGAGGTCTGGATGCAAGGTCTCTTGTTTGGCTTGCCGACATCCTGCTCGCTCAGCACACCTCCTCGGCCAACTTACCACCCTCCTCTGTGGACGCTCGCCTGGGCCGTCTCTTTGACGCGACAGGAGTGGACAACATCGACGCAGTGCTCTGTCTGGCCTCCAACCCCTTGGTGCGCGATGCTCTTTTGCGCCGACTGCTCTCGAGGCCGACTGAGAGCCTGCGCCCCGTCCTCGCAGCACAACCAGACTTATTTGGACCAATGCTGCTCGCCGCACTTGCCAGCACTAGCACTACTACCTCTGCTGTGGACGCTGTGATTGCCCTCCACAACGCATCCGCCAGCTCGCCGGTCTTTTGGGCGCAAGTTCGCGGAAGCGTTCCGTCCTGCGGTTTGCTGCTCGACAACGTGTGGTCCGACATGCACCACAATGGCCTTAGCACCGACCATGACCTATGCATCGTCGATGAGCTCGTGGGCCAGCTTGGGCTTCGTACGTAGACCATTGATTTTTTTTTTTTTTTTTTTTGGCCTTGATGGAGGTTTCAAGCAGACCAAGGAACTCGCTCCTCCATCGCCAAAGTCCACCTTATCCAAGCCGAGCACAGGCCCGCCGAATTCATAAACGCATGGATAAAGTCGGCGTCCTCGTCTACGCCGATGAAAAGGAAACTCGGTTCAGTGTCCTGTTCTGGAGAGCACATTCGGCAGACGGCCACAGCAGCGGAGCTTGCCATTGCGGTGGCCCATCTCAGTGAAGCTGACCTGGACAAGTTGGTGGCGACAGAGTCGTACGCGCAAGCAACATATGTCGAGCTTTGGAGGTCGATCCGGCAGCATGCATGCTCAGACCTATTTTTCGTCCGCGCCGTACTCCCGTCGTTCCTGCATCCAGCAGGCCGTCTGCAGGTGGACAACGAGGTGATGGACAACGAGGTGATGGACAACGAGGTGATGGACAACGAGGTGATGGACAACGAGGTGATGCACTCGGTGACTCAGATGATTGTTCACAAGGGAGCAATTCCAGAGAGTGTCCTCGCGTACGCCCGTTCCGCCGCCTCGACTTTATCCGGTGCATCAGCATTTTGGGGTCGGCTGGCCGAAACACTGCTGGCCGGGACTCCTTCTTCAAATGCCTTCTCGCTGGAGCGCTTCGAGATACTACGTCATGTTGTTGCTACCCGACGCATTGATGAGCTGCCGCTGTTTGCGAGATGGCTTGCGACTCTCTCTGATCGCCATCTTACCGTCGATGCAGCGTTCTCCAGTATTCTGCTACTCCTTCTTCACGACACCGCACCGCCGCCTCAGACTGTTGACGCCTTTCTCTGTCTGGTCATTGACGTGATCAAGCCAGACTGGACTCGAGCAGCGAGCAACACCGATTTGTTGCTCGTCTTGAAGAGGCACGGTCGCGTCCTCGGCCGCCTTTTCAATGGCTCGACATTCCTCGTGTCTACACTGGGAGGTGACATCCAACTGGCGACACGCGTCATCACAGCGCTCTTTGAGCATCACTTTATCCTACTGGAGAAGAACGACGTCTGGATCCAGCCCGACGGCCTCCTCATCGTCATCAATGCCGTTTCGCGCATCCTAAAGCAACTGTATGCAGAGCCAAATTTTTCTAAGCATAAAAACTCTCTTCTTTTTCCATCGCATTAGGGACTCGTCGACGCCGTTTACAACCGTGCCTCTGTTTTGGACGTCGCTTCATCTGGTATTTGAGAGGCTGCTCCTTTCAACGAACGACGCTACCGAGGAGCGCCGTGAAACAGTGGCCGCACAGGCCGTGACAATGCTAGCCCAAGCATTTGAAGACGCGGTCTCACCAGCGACCAAGATGCTGCTCGCTACAGAAACACTGCCGCTCAGCGAGCGATCCAACCTCGTCAAGATCTCTTTGGTGTACTTGCACCTCACCGTGCCATCGAAAACGCCCAGTATGCGCGACCAATTATGCCAAGTTGCACAAATAATTTTTGTAAAATGACAGCTCAGATGTCGCTCCTCCGTTTCATGGGGTCCCTAGCAAGTACTCCTGCAGGATGCTCGTCGCTTCTGGAGAACCACGCGTTAGACGTGTGCCTGGGTAAGTTATGTTTTCAACTCCAAGAAAAACCAAGAAAAAATAAAAAAATAAAAAACAGATATCTTGGACGATACAAATCGACGTCCTGAAAAACTGCGAGCGAACGCATCTCTGCTGATCCAAGTGACTGTCGAAACATGTCTCGGTGGAAACACGTCCATCAAGCAGGCTCTCTTGCACGAGATCGGAAAGACTAGCTTTGTTGCCCGCTTGCTGCAATGCGTACATGCGTTTTTGACAATTGCGAGGATCGCTAACAATACCATTTTGTGCAGGGTCTACATGTGCCTCTGGATGGACAGGGAGGAGAGCAATCTCGCCAACATACAATCGCTCGCGTGGAAAACTGCATCGATACCCTGGAACTACTCCTAAAGTCTGAGCGACAGATCGGCATTGAGCTGTCCCGGCCACATATATCGTTTTACCCGACCATGTCAACCCTGCTCCAACAACCGGGGGCGTTTGCCAAGGACCTCTTTGATCACTCGCCGCGACTGCCCGGCAAGCTCTTTTGGATGCTTTGTACGCCCATCCAGAGCCAGGGCGGCAGTCGGCTTGGCGTGGAGACCGAGGTGTCGATCGCATTGTTTTCCTTGTGCAAGCATGTTGTCGACCGTATCGAAAAGCTGCATTCCAGCGTTTCATCAGCACCGCCGCCAAACGGACCGCCACCCAAAAACCATGTGGGCCAAGCAGTGGCCACGGCCAAATGGATCATCGCCGCCGTCGATTCGCTCAAGAATTCTCCCCTCGTCATAACACGGCTGCGTGAGCGAGGCATAGCCCGGGAAATCTTTCAGCTGCAGAAGATCCCGTGGATCCAGAGCATACACGACCTCTGCGGCGAGCTCCAGAAGCGTCACCGATTGTTTTTATGAGGACCTTTCTTAATGTTTTATGTCAAAAAATAAAATTTTCTTCAGCTCTTCTACATCTGCACAAGCCTATCGGCATCCTGTGAAATTGAAAATAAGAGGCACTTGTCGTCATTTGCGACGACGACGACAATCTCCGAATTCACAGAAAAGACCACGCGGCTTTGGGGGCTTGTAGACGGAACAGAGGTCCTGAGCCACTGAGCCGATGAACATGGGCGGACAACGAGAACGTCGGGTAAGAGCAGAGCGACACTTCCTCGATCCGATATGGCCAGCTTCTTTGTTGATAATCTGTCGCACAGGGCTGACTCTCCGACCTCCGCAGGCACAGCCACCAGCTTGGAGATTGCCAGCGCAGTCCGCGTGCTTTCACTCGCACCACCGGCCAACCAGGGCTTGAGAAGTCGCGCACTGCCGGTGAGTTTGGTAATTATTTCGTCGTCCTGCCCACTGACTTGAAGCACGACTCCTGCACAGAAAAAAAAAAAATCGTTTCTTACAACACCCCCCCCAAAAAAGAGTCAATAGTTTCCTTCTCTTACGGTGCGAGACATTGTCTAGAACTAGGGTTGCCGACCCAAGCGACGAAGGAGCGGAGGAAACATACGGACGAGCGCTGCTATGGTCGGCTTCTTCGGGCTCCATCGATATTGTCCACTGGATCTCCCAATAGCCCAAGCCTCCCAGTGGTTGAGAAGTGACGAGCAGACACCGGTTGTGGGTACATTGAACACCCCTTTGACCTGCAGATGTTATTCCTCTTGCCTGGCCGGCGATGGCTTCGACATCCTGCACAAGTTTGTGCCCCGAGACAAAGTCAAACACGACAATCCGTCCGTTTGCAGAAACACAACTGTATACACAGAGTCATACTTTTTTGCGGGGGGGGGGGGGGGGGGGGGGGGGGGGGGGGGGGGGGGGGGGGGGGGGGGGGGGGCGGGGGGGGGGGGGGGGGGCGGGGCGGGGGGGGGGGGGGGGGGGGCGG
>Ga0302230_10001773_pt1 | contig 13595 bp, 27 predicted proteins | sample II_Palsa_N2_1_FD_193523 | JGI IMG/M metagenome (GOLD analysis project Ga0302230, IMG submission 193523) | Peat permafrost microbial communities from Stordalen Mire near Abisko, Sweden - II_Palsa_N2_1 | ecosystem: Environmental > Terrestrial > Soil > Palsa > Peat permafrost | place: Sweden... | reverse complement strand
CACCTGCATGCACAATTTAGCAGTTTTTCACATGTCAAGGTATGCCTTTTGGTTGCGACCGCCCACGGTTGACTGCAACTCGAGCTCCATATTGGAGGCATCGATGTTGACGAGGGCGTTCCCTCCGATGCGGCAGCTAAATGGTGTGACGTGCATCCGAGAGCTATGGCCGGTAATGGCTCGCCCGTCGACGTTGACGCTGTAGATGACCACCTGCGGCAAAAAAGGGAAGAAAAAGCGTGAGGACAAGAGGCGCCGACGGAGACCGTACCGGCATCCCAGAAACCCCGGACGTCAGTGGCGATTGGGTCACGGCCGTTCCGCTGACCTTGACGAGCACGCCAAGCGGCCTGAGCGCCGTCGAGCCGAGGGCGGCAATGGCCTCGTCCTTGTTTGTCACGCGCTTCGCTCGGCGCATGATGTTGGCCTTGCGCGCGTGGTTCCAGTAGCCGTGGAAGAGCACGCCCACGCTCGCCGTTGTCAGCAAGGCAGCAGCCGTCTTGGCCACGAGCTTCCACAGCGCCCCCGCGTCTTCGGATGTGGCCATGATTTCTATCGAGAAAAACTGAAATCACGGACCCAGATGTCGCGGCCTCCGATTCGGCCCTTCAGCGTCGTGAGCAAGAGCCAGTTCCAGAAGCAGAAGGAACTGGAGGAGGAGCGCAACCGGGTACGATTACAAAGAGAGGTCGTGTGATTGAACTTTATGCGCTGCTGCAGAAAGAGGCCGAGGAGACGGCGCGCGTCTACGCCGAGTTTGCGTCCTCCTTTGACGACGGCGCGGACGATGCCAAGACCGGCGCAGCGTTTGTCCGCGGGGGCGTGGTGAAAGACGGCAAGCCCGTCCCCTCCTTGAAAAAGCAAGAGCTCTACCGCCCGCCGCCCTCGATCGGTGGGTTCAAGCCCATTGCGGCGCCGCCTGCCGCCGCTGTTGCTGTGCCGCCACCAGCACCTGTGCCACGGCCCGTGGTCGCGCCTTCGCCAGCCCCTGCTGCTCCGCAGCCCACGATTGCGTCTCCACTTGCCGCGTTCCCCACGTTTGCTCCGATAATAAGGCCCGCATTTTCTGCGACGATCAAGTCGGCCGCGACAACGAGCAAACCTGTCGCAACCACGATCAAGTCGGCAAATGCGTTTGGCGACGACACCGAAGAGGAGGACGAGCGGCAGAAAACCTTGCAGGCACTCGAAGCTTCCAAAAAGAAACGCAACTTGGACATGTATCTGGAAGAGATCAAGCGCGACAACGCCGCCGCTGGTGCCGTGACGGCAGATTTGGCGCCGCAAAGCGGAGGATCGTATGACAACGGCGATCCCAACACGACCAACATCCACGTCGGCAACCTCCATCCGATGGTCACCGAGGACATGCTCTGCCGCGAGTTTGGCAAGTTTGGCCCAATTGCGTCTGTGAAGGTAACGATCCTGTTCTTTCCCGGTGTTGCCTAAATAATTTCCCTCGCAAGATAATGTGGCCAAAGGAAGAGGAGAGGTCGCGTCCGCACAACAGCGGGTTTGTCAGTTTTATGAAACGGCGTGACGCCAAGGATGCACTGCATGAGCTGGAAGGCAAAGAAATTAACGGGTACCAAATGCGCCTCGACTGGGGCAAGGCCGTAGCGATCCCCGCCCTTCCTATCTATGGTACACCTTTGATATCAACTTGTCAACTCACCTCCCTTTTCTTTTTCTAGATCCAACACGTAACAGTGTTGCATTGGATGTGGCTGTGGCTCCAGTGCAACAAGAGGCGCCACTTCGCCTCCCGTTTAGCGCACGGCCCAACTTGCGACTTCGTGCTCAACGCAAAGCTGCTCCGCCGCCCGGTGTCGCTGTACCCGCGCTGGGGCAATATGCAAACGACCTCCTCGAGATCCCGGTGGACATCCCGACCGATGCGAACCTCCTGCGCCGAATCCATCGCACCGTCGAGTTTGTGATCAAGTATGGCGAGCACTTTGAGCTGGGCCTGATCGACCAGCAAAAAGACAACGCCGAATTCGCCTTCCTCACCAACTTTACTTTGCCCGAGCACGTCTACTATCGATGGCGGCTCTTCTCAATCATGCAGGGCGATATTCTCGACAGGTCTGTTTTTTTATTTTTATTTTTTTTTTGGTTGGGCTGCGGGCTTTTTTCAATAATGAGTAAAAACTTAGATGGAGGCTGGAGCCCTTTACAATGTACGCGACCGGACCGGTGTGGATCCCGCCGCCACTGCCAGAGGGTAAACGCGGCGAACATACCGAGATCGACCTTGGAGACGAGAACGCGATCGCCGGTGATGACAGAGGCAACGGCGCCGACAACAGGAGGTACCAATAACAGAAGAGCAGAGAGAGAGAGAGAGAGAGAGAGAGAAAGCTGATATTTTGCAACAGCACCTGTCTGGGCGCAAGAGACCTCGAGATCTTTCGCGAGATGCTCCGCAACTTGACGATCCAACGTTATCCCATCGGTGAGGCCATGATGTTTATCATGGAGCATGCAGAGTTTTCCGACGAACTTGCCGACGTTGTCGTCGCCTCACTGATGGACGCAGAGTCACCATTGCCGACCAAGGTGGCCCGGCTTTTCCTCGTCTCCGATGTGTTGCACAATTCGTCGGTGACCGTACCCAACGCGTGGAAATTGCGTCTCAGCCTGGAGAAGCGCCTCGCGCCCGTGTTTGTGCACCTCAACCTCGTCTACCGTTCAATTCCTGCCCGACTCCGTGCTGACCAGTTCAAGACCTACATTGTCTCTGTCCTCAACGTGTGGGACCGATGGGCCATCTATACACCCAACGTCCTCCTCGAATGGCGCACCCTTTTCATGGCGCCCTCGTCCAAGGAATCAGACGACTTTGCCTCCAAGGTTGCCAAGCACACTGCCGCCACAGGTAAAATTTTCATTTTTTGCATGCTGGTGCTAAAATATAGAGAATAATTTCCAGCGCTTGCTGCGCCCAGACCGGTTGAAATCAAATCATTTGGTCTTTACAACAACGGCACTGCACCACCACCAGTCCGCAGAAAACTCGACGACTACCTAGCCGATCGGCACCAGGGTATCACGCAATGGATGAGTTTGGCGGGCTTGCCGGACGTCGATCAGCCCAACATGGAATCGTCCGTGCCACTTTCCGAGCGGGAGCAAGAGCAGGAGGTGGACGAGGAAGAAGAAGAGGAAGAAGACATTGACGGCGTCCCGATCGCTCCTGAACTTATGGCTCTCTACTTTTCTCGCTCCAATGGCATCATGGATGACTCTGGGCAGGAGGTGTCCATGAAATAGATTTTTTTTGTAAACACTCGATTGATGATTCCATCCACAGAAGACTTTTTTTATTATTATTCAGTATTCAATCCATCAGGCGTGTTGCTGCTGCTGCTGCACCTGCTGTATCCGATTATTGATATCATCAAAATAGGGATGTCGCAGAGCTGCCTCGGCATCGATTCGTTTTTCAGGTTGCAAATGGAGCATTTGCTGCAGGCAATAATAATAATTTAAAAACTATTTTTTTTCCCCTCTTTCTTTTCATACCGTGAGGAGATCAACGCCCTGCCAGTCCAGACGTGGCACTAGGGTTGACAGTTGCACGGGCTCGTACCGAGGAAAATCGTTTTGCCACTCGGAGAGCTCGCTTACGCCGGGCCAGGTATCCTCGTTTGGCGTACCGAGGATGCGGAAGATCTTCTGGAGTTGATCGACTGCAGACACACCCGGGAAGATTGGCCGCCCTGATGCGATCTCTGAGAGAAGAAAAAAACAGTGAACTGAGCCATGATTTCTGCGTTCAAGTACTACCTCCAAAAATGCAGCCAGCAGACCAGATGTCGATCGTGGTCGAATACCGTTTGGACCCGAGGAGGACGTCCGGTGCACGGTACCACAGTGTGACAACCTCGTGGGAGTAGTTGCGCACGGGGATGCCAAAGGCGCGTGCCAGGCCAAAGTCTGCGAGCTTGAGCTCTCCTTTCTGCAAAACAGTTGATATACACGCAGATAAAAGATAAATAAATAAAAACCACCTTGTTAATGAGCAGGTTCTGCGGCTTGAGGTCGCGGTGGAGGACGCGGTGCTCGTGGCAGAACGCGATGCCCTTGAGGAGTTGGTACATGAGCTGCTTCACCATGCCGGGCTCGATGTTGCCGCCATAGTGGTCGAGGAACTTTTTCAGGTCCGAGTCCGAGTACTCAAACACGAGCGTGAGCTTCTTCTCGGTGTGGAGGACGTCGTACAGGCGGACAATGTTGCCGTGCCGCAGGTCCTTGAGCAGCGATATCTCGCGAATGGCCGTGCACGGCACGCCCTCCTCCTCGTTGTCCAGGCGGATGCGCTTGAGCGCCACAATCTCGCCGCTCTCGCGGTTCTGCGCCTTGTACACAATGCCGTACGTCCCCTCGCCGAGCTTTTCTATCTTTTGGTACTTGTCCATGAGCCTGCAAGCCGGCGAGGCCGTTAGTCGTGAGGAAGGCGCATGGTCCAATGACGTACCCTGACCGACGGTAGACGCAGTTCTAAAAAATGCTGCCCAAGCGGTCACTCTGGGTGCTGCTGCTGCTTTGGGCGGTCGGTGCGCACGGCCAGGTGGTGATCGATGTAACCGTGAGCTTCAACATGACCAACACGACGGTGCTGGCGGTCGAGAGCCTCTTTGGGCCTTCGCTCGGCTCGCGGCTGGTATGGCTTTTTTCGCCGTCGATAACAAAAAACGTAATTGATTTGTGGGGGTTAAGATTCAAGGGGTCCTTGTCGTGGCCAGCCCCAGCAACGGGTGCGTGGCCTGGCCGTCGTCGTCACTCAACTTGACCGACGGTTTCGTCGCCCTCGTCGAACGCGGCAACTGCACTTTTGAGACCAAGGTGCAGCTGGCCGCTCAGGCAGGCGCAGTCTACGTCATTGTGTACAACAACGACACGGACGACCTGATCGTCATGACGTCCGACGACGAGGTCGCGATCCACATATCGTCCTCGTTTGTGGCGATGACCGACGGCGAGTTCCTGTCGAACACGGCGGGCAGTGTACGCAAAAAAAAACCCTTTCACACAAATGTTGCTAAATTCACTGTGCCCGCCAGATCGTCATGATTGCTACTGACAATGGTGGTGGCGTCAGCGGCTTTTTCGATGCACTGGCGCAGTGGCTGTTAATCGTCTTCCTTGTCCCTGGTGTCATCACGTGCTTTGTCCTGGTGGCTGGCGCTGCACGGATGGTATGCCGAATATCTACTCGAATGTTGGATTGACGCCCTCGTGTCAGGCTCGTCGAGCGGCCTGTAGGCCCAAGCCAGTGAGCAACCGCGTTGTGCTAGATTTGCCAACAGTTAAAGTAACGATGGAGCGCGCCAGGGACGTCGACAGCCACAACACGTGTGCCATATGCTTGGAGGACTACAAGGTGCGCCTTTGTTATTGCTCCGCTCCTGGCACTGATAAACCGTGTTTTAAAAAAAGGTTGGCGAGACTTTACGGCAGCTTCCGTGCAAGCACGACTTTCACCAGGCATGCGTGGATGAATGGCTCTTGCGCCACAATCGTCTCTGCCCCACTTGCAAACAAAACATCACGATTCAGCATGCGCAAGACGCGACTGGTGAGCGGAGTGACCTTGAAACCGGGTTACATACGACCACTGTCGGCTCGGTCGAAGTAATACAAATGCAAGTCCAAGGCGCCGTTCCAGTTGACACAACCCCAAGTCCCAGCCCAAGCCCCAGCCCAAGTCCGACCAATCACGCCAGTGTCGCATCGGCCGGTCCCGATCCGCCCTCCTCGGAGGGTGCGTCGTTCTGTTCTATTTTTCTTGTATTTTTAGTTTGTAATTTTTTGTACGTGGCCTGGGTGTCCACTTTGCACGACGTGATCGAGTGAAAGGGAGAATATTAGGCAACAAGTTTGGTCTTGTAAAGTGCAAGCACCGGCAACATCAAAGGGATGAGTAAACAGGGACCAGCGACTCTATACACACTTTTCGTGACTTTGTGTGATTTGCGCCCGTCAGATGTCCTCGAAGAGACGGTCCCGCTGGACCAATTTCGCCCGCGATGTGGGACACACCAAAAAACCAAAAAATCACTGGCATGTTTGGGTTTCCCTAGAAAAAAACTACCTAGCAGCCTGTGCCGGATTTACTCGGGACACTCGTGAGGCGGCTTTCGCGGCGCCGTCGGCGCGCCGGCCCAGACAAAAATAAATAAAAAACAGAGAAAACAAAAATTTTTTTTTCTTTGCGAACGTGACTGTTTTTTTTTTGCCTGCGGCAAGTGCAATGTCGACTACACCACCGCCATATCAGCCGCCACTGCAGGATGCCGAGCCAGTGCCGTTGTGCCCGCCAGCACCGCGCAAAAAGAGGACGGCATCGAGCATGCTCATGGTATTAGGGCCGTAGTTGGCTGTTACATTCGCTCATTGGCCAAAAAGCAGCCTTTGAGCGCAGACGATCCGTTTGGGCCGGCGGCAGGCTTGCGCAAACGACTTGCGTTTGAGGATGTGGAAGAGGATGCGAGTACAACTACTGCCGGGGGTGCAGGCGAGAGCGGGCAGGCCTCGAGCCGCGTGAAAAGGACGAGTCCTGTGCGGAAGCCATCCGTGTCATCAACGTCGACTGCGGCGGTGGCAAAGGCAACAGCAAGTTCTTCAGGTGCCGCGATCGGAGCAGGCGAGCGGGGCGCAAAGTCGTCATCATCTGGCGCGCCACCACAAGCCGCGAAGTTACGCTGACTGACCCGATATGTATTTCTGTTTATTTATGAGTATTCTGCGCAACAATACAAGTCAAAAGTTCTCGAGGGGATCCGTCTCGGTCTTGTCTTGGGCAACGGCGTTGAGTTGGACAAAACTCTCCCACGGTTTGGACCAAACGGACAAGTGGATGTGCTCGGATGTCGCGCCCACTTTAGCCTGTGTCGCAACCCACGACAGTTAGTCCTTGCGTACATGATCCCGATCGACCGACAGACCTTGATGATGTACTTGGCACCCGCCACAACCTGCGAAATGAACGACACGGCCGTGAGGTGCGGCAGAGCATGACCGACCTGGGTCTCTGCCTGTGCTTTGACCTTTCGCTTGTGATTGAGCATCCGACAGTGACCGGCTGTAAGAGAGGTACCTGCTCAACGAGCTGCTGCACGTCGGCCGTGGCCAGCTTGACATCCGAGAATCCTCCCGCGCGCATTCCCCGTGTTGTCGTTTTTTTTTTCTTTCTTTCTCTGTCCACTTTGAAACGCGTGCGACATGGCCTCGACACCGGCCACACCGCCTGCCCTGCAGCGGACGGGGTCGGTCTCGACGTCCGCAGCGCCGACGCAGGCCCTTCGCGCACAGCTCGCTCGGTTCCAGCCAATGCTGAGCAAGGCGCAGTCGTTTGTACGCAGCGCGTCGTCGGCACGGCTCGTGGAGGCCCCCTTTGATGTCAACAGCGGCGGTGGCGGCGGCGGCGGCGGTGGGGGTGGGCCCAGCAGTCCAACCGCAGCGTCGCCCCCGCCCTCGTTTGCTAGCGTCACCGGTACCATGAGATCCGGCATGAGCAGCAGCAGCAGCAGCGTGACGAGGTGAACAACCGATGCCGAGGTGTGCTAACATGGACATGCAGCGGACGCCATGTGCCCGCGTCAACGGCAACGTTCTTCAACCATGCCAAGCGCGAGGCCAGTATCAAGGCGGAGCCGAGCCTGCACGCTCTCCTGCCACCACTCCCTGAGGGCGCCTCCGTATGCTCTGCTCTGCTTTGTTTTTTTATTGTTTGTTTGATCCCTCGGTTTGCACAGGTCTCCCTTCGAGGAACCAGCCTAGTCGGCATTCAGCGTCTCCCCACTGTCGTCGTGAGCACCGTCAACTTGCGTATCCTCAACCTCAGGCACGTTGCATGCATCTAGTCAAACCACCACTGATACGTGTTTGCAGCGAAACAATGATCGATCAAGTGCCCCTCGAGGTTCTCCGACTCAAATCGCTCAGGGTTCTTGTGCTCAGTGGAAACAAACTCACGTCCCTGCCTGCTCAACTGGGCCAGAGCTTGCCAGAGTTGCAGGAACTGGTGCTTTCACGCAACAAGCTTACGACCGAGGGCGTCAACGCTGGACGTCTCCCTTGTAACGGCATGCGACAGATCGCTCAACCTTTTTGACCATCCCCTTTTATTTAGCATGTATCCATCTAAGCACACTCCTCCTCAACAACAACTTGCTCGAAACGCTGCCGGAATCGCTGCTCCTCGTCCCAAGCCTGGTCAAGCTGAGTCTCGCGGACAACATGATCGAATCCCTGCCCGAGCTTGGACGAGCGACCTGGCCATTCCTCCAGTTTCTGTCCCTCAACAGCAACTGTCTGAAAGCGTTGCCCGCGTCGCTCTGCAACCTGGTTTCGCTGAAAGGGCTCTCGTTTGAGAAGAACAACATTGAACAGGAGCCTCCCGCCCTGGGTTCTCTCCGATCTCGTCTTCTCGTGCTCCGTAAAAGAGAATATTTTTTAGTAAAGGAAACTCCGTCCCAATATCATGATTACTTTGCAGAAATGAGCGGCAACGCCTTCCTAAAGGTCAACAAATCGGAACCATATGCCGCAAAGCGCATGAGTCGTGCAGCGCGGATGACGTGCGTGCCCATCCCTTTTTTTTTTTTTGTTTGCCCGCATTTACTTTGAAAAAACAGACAATTGGCGACGACCCCAAAACACGTCCCCTTGGCCGCTGTTGATCCGCAGGCCGCCAAAGGAATCGACGAAGCTGAACGGCGTCGGCAAGAGATCCACAAGCTCTACCACAACAGGAGTCTGCCCGCCATCTCCCAACCGCCAAAGCCGACCGCGTCAGAGGCTCCGCTGACTCCTCCGTCCCCAACAGTGTCGGCTCAGGTCAAGGCTCCTATTGGTACCAACACCCGATGTATTTCCCCCCCTTTTTTTTTTATTAAATAATAGACGTTTTTGGTACAGCACGGCAATTGTCTGAAGAGGAAACACCGTCCATGCCCACGATGCCACTGGTGAACTTGCCTCTGTCGATTTCTCGTCCTCGGCAGGTTGCTCTGCCCATGTGCCATGGCTGCTCCAAGATGATCCAGAGGTCCAACGACGTAGTGAAAGAGGCCGGCATGGCGTGGCACAGGGCGTGCTACGAGGAGTCGCAAGAGACAGTACCTTCCTGCGAGATTTGTGGTGAGCCCATCCTGCAAGCCTCGTCCATGGAAGAGCGCTGGCACGAGGAGTGCTATGCGCAGACCGCCGAAACGCCTTCTGAAGAGTCGCCGCCGCCGCTGCAACAGCAGCCAGAACAGCAGCCAGAACAGCAGCCAGAGCAGCAGCCACAACAGCAATCAGAGCAATCGTTGTCAGTTGAGGACCCCGTCATTGGCGCCCGCAGTCGTTGGCTCGAGAAGAAGAAAAAGCACATGGGTAACCATTTCACATATTCTTTTTTGTGCTGACGCGACGTGCGCAGTTCTCAAAACAAAACTGGACGAACGCGTCGAGGGCATGAAGCTTGAGCTCAAGCAAATGCACGCGAACGGCGTGCCCATGGACGAATTGCGGCAACATGCTGCCCAAAGAAAGGCGGCGATCGAGAGCGCACTGCAAAAGTTCAAGTTGCTCGACGAGCAACTGAGTAATGAGGATGCGGATCTGCAGCGCCGTGAAGGGATCCGTCAAGCTGCACAAGTTTCACCCGCCGTCACGCCTGTCGTAGTGCCCGTTGCAGCGCCCGTTGCAGCACCTGTTCTCCCCCAGTCCAAGTCAATGGAGGCCATCACCAACATCCTTCGCGATGATGGCGTCCCAACATCGGCACCACCTCAGCGCCCCGTTCCACAGCTCGCAAAGACCTCCAAGCCTATCTTCCCAAAGATCGATCCTGTGCCTCTCCCGGCCATCCCCGAGGAGCTCCTGCACTCATCCCTGTCGTGGTGCCGCATGTGCCTCCAGACCTTTACAGGGGGTGAGGCCTTTGTCGTCGCCCTTGGCAGCAACTGGCACGTCGACTGCTTTGGCTGCATGGCACGTTTGTATCTTTTCAACTTGCATGACTAAACCTGAAAAAAAAAAAAAAAAATCGACGGTAGATTTGCAAGGTGAAAATGCGCGAAAACATTTGCGAGATCGAGGGCGCGCCATACTGCGAGGAGCACTACTGCGCCATGCAGGGTCTCTTCTGCAACCGTTGCAGCAAGGTCATCACGACCAACCCGTATGTCACGACGGGCGAGCAAAAGTTCCATCAAGCGTGTTTCTCGTGCAACTCGTGTGGAAGACCGCTCGAGTCATCCTATCAACTTCGGGCAGGTGAAGGCGGCGAGGACTTTGGTGGCATCTACTGCCGTGTTTGCGTGAAATAAGTTACCTTACTTAGATATTGCTACAATATCAAATCGATACTTTCAGTTCTGTTTTCTTTTTCAAAGCCAATCCACTACGAGTACTTAACTGAGGAAACGCTAAAAAAAAATTTTTTTATCAATCGTCCCTCACGAGGGCAAACCACTCGGACATGGAGTGTTCCTCCATTATTACGCTCAGCGGGATCTCGCACTGGCCCAGGGGGTCATGACTGAAGGAGCCCTCGTTGTCCCACACGCTCACCTGGAGGACACGCTGCGAGTCGGTGGCGGGGTTGAGTGTGTACTTGAGTGTCTCGTTATAGGTCGGCCGGGTCGAGTTTTTGACGGCCTTGGTCTTCTGCTTTGACGCCTTCTTCTTGTCCGGCAAGAGGTACAGCTTGACATAGGGATCGACCACACCGTTTGCGCGGATGGGGATGAGGTCCTTCGCCTCCTTGACCGTGACGGCGAGCTCGTGCGAGGTGTCGTCGTACTTCAACTGCAGCTTGATGTTGCCATGGAAGGACTCGCCGAGGTCGTACCACTTTTCCGTGCGCACGTTGGGCTGGATGTCGTTCAGGTTGAGCGTGACCTGGCCCAAAAAGTCATTCTTGCTCAAGCGGTCGTGATCCTGCAGCGTCACTTGGAGCATCTTCTTGTTCAGTTCATCGCTGGCGATCGAGATGAAGTTGAACGACTCGTTAAAGCGCGGGTTGAGCGATGCATTGACGATCTTGGTCTTTTTCTGTTATTGTTTTAAAAAAACCATCTACTTAGTAATTGAAAGAAAAAATAGAAAAAATAAAAAATTGCCTTGGTCTTCTTCTGGGGATCGGGCAAGAGATACAGCTTGGCGTAGGCATCGCTCGTGCCGTTGACATCAGCAGCCAAGAGGTTTCGGGCCTCGATCACATCCACAAGCAACTCCTCCTTCACCGATCGGTACTCGAGGGCCAGCAAGACCTGTCCTCGGTCGCGCTTGACATTGTGAATCTGAACATGCCAAAGGCATAAGAGAGGGCCGCATATAAACGATGTGCTGCTTATACCGAGCCAGTGGGAGTCTTGGGCGTGGTAGAGTCGGCCTCTCCGGGAACAGAGGTTGTCGAGGGCGCGTACGAAGCCAGGGACGTGGCAGCCGACGCAACAGACACGATTGAACCAGCTACAAAACAAAAAAAAGAACATTAAAAATTTATGATCTCCTGAACTTGATCTTGTCGTACGTCGCGAAGACTTGCCGCTGCGGAACTTGCCTCGGAGACCACCTGCGGCAAAAAGCGACTTTTTAATTTGGTGACAGGAGACGAAAAACAGGTACGGGAATCCTGCGGGACGTGGCGCTTGAGTTCGTAGACTTGCTCGTGGTTGATGTCGACGGGCACAAGGTCTTGCGACATGAATTCACCAAGGAGGATGGACACCTGAAAGATGAGTTCGTTAGTCACTTCTCCCATTTGTCATTCCATTCACCCTCGCAAGCTCGTCGTCCTTGACAAGACCCTTTTGGTAGAGGAAGAGCTCGAGTGACTTGAAGTGCATCTCGCTCGGGGCGACCTCAAATTGGAAGTTCTCTTTGATGGTGTTGAACTCGGTCGTGTCAAAGTACTTTGACTTGAGCTTGTGTTCGTGCGGCTTCCCGGTCGCCTCCGGGACGACGTGCGCTTTGATGAGGAGTTCGCCATAGATCTGGTCGCTGACGTGGGCGATGGTTGTTGTAACATATAGGACCTTTGTGGCCGTTGAAAAGTCGATCACGACGTTGAATCTGGCCTTGACAGCGTCGGCGTCCACTTCGTTGCCATCTGTTTTTTTTTGTTATGTATGTTTGTTTTGTACCAGTTGAGAAAATATTTTAAAAATGTGAGAAAACCCACCAGCCAGCTCTGCGGCAGTGGTCGAGGCGATTGATGGCGCAAGGTTGGGAGAGATAGCCGATACACGGCGCGCCTGTCCAGGTGAACCTGCTGTATGCACAGTGCTTATCGACACGATCGACGGCTCGGGCGATGGGGCCCGCGCCATGGTCGGCGTTGGTGCTGTTACAACCACCGGTGTCGTCGCGGCGCTGAGCGTGGACAATTTCAGCCCGTCGGCTTCGAGCTGGATTGGGTACCACCACATAAACGCCGCATCGTACGCGAGATCCTAAAAAAAGAAGTTTTTAATTTTCTTCTTTGTGATTTTTTTTTTTCCCCGACTACCTTGAGGTCAAAAGTAAGACGTCCGATGAGGTGGTTCTTTGAGAGCCTCTCCTGGTCCCACACGGTCAAGTCGAGTGTCTTGGTGTTCTTATCAGCCGTCGAGAGGGCAAACTTGAACGACTCTTGCCACTCGGGAAATCCCTTGCTCGTGATGACCTTTGTTTTTTGCTTTGTGACTTTCTTGTCGTCGGGCAGCAGGTAAAGCTTGACATAGAGGTCTGACGACTTGCTGGAGTTCTGCCGAGAAAAAAAAACGTTTACGGCCAGATAAAGGGGGAAAAAAAAAAATTAATATTACAGAGCCGTTCAGATTAGCGCCGCGCTCGATCGAGACGATAAGCTCGTTGGACGTGCGCATGTGCTGAAGGGACAGACGAAGACAGGGGCCGCTGGCCTCTGTGACGGCCTGGGTGGGCTTGAGGTTGCTGGCCACATAATTTTCGGTCGGTGTTTCACTGGGAGAGAGACTTTGTTTAGCTTCTTCAGCGAAGAAAAGGAGATCGAGCCTACATCTTGTACTCGGCAGCGGCGGTTGAGATCGGCGCGGTCAGGATCGAGTCGAGCGTGGACGCGACCGGCTTGATCTTGGCATGCTCTTTGTGCGCCTGCTGTTGCTCCTGCTGTTGCTGCAGTTGCTGCTGCTTTTTCTTGCGCTGAGTGCGCGACATCGTATCTTCGTCCTCCTCGTCGGCATTGGACAGCGAGCGCTCGCGCTAGTGTTTTGTAAGGGTGGCGTCAGAGCACGGGAATGGAAACGTGGCCATACATGCGCGGAGGGATCCCCCCCTTCGCTGACCGGCAGCGACGCCTTTCGCGACTCGACAACGGCCTGCTCCATGGCGGCTTGTGCCGCCTGCAGCGCGAGGGCCGTGGGCGGCAGCTGTCGCGTGGAGACCGGCCGCGGCTGCTGTGGAGAAGCGGGTTGAAGATTTGCGCGCTGGATGGGCGCCTCGAACTTTAGATCGTCGTCGTGGTCAGCGGACCCCGCCGTGGCGGTCGCCGTGCCCGCATTGTGCGCGGCGTAGATGTCGTGGTCGCCCTCGAGCAGCGGCTGCTTCTCGTGGACGGGCTTGGAAGCACAGCA
>Ga0302230_10001772_pt1 | contig 13612 bp, 13 predicted proteins | sample II_Palsa_N2_1_FD_193523 | JGI IMG/M metagenome (GOLD analysis project Ga0302230, IMG submission 193523) | Peat permafrost microbial communities from Stordalen Mire near Abisko, Sweden - II_Palsa_N2_1 | ecosystem: Environmental > Terrestrial > Soil > Palsa > Peat permafrost | place: Sweden... | reverse complement strand
AAAAGTAGTATCAGTATAACCAATAAGGTTAAGCCTGCAAAGCCTGATTTTTTACTGTAGGAGAATTGAACAACTTCTGGCGGCATGGGTTTAATTTATGGGATTGATAAATATAGTAATTCTAGCTGAACGGCAATAATCGGTTAGTGGTTGTGTTTTTTATGGATATCCTTTACCAGGCAAAGCTTTTTGATTTCATCTATCTTAACTACAAATGGCGCATACTTTAAGCGGTTACCACTCATTTCTGTAATATTGTCTGAATGAGCAATAACCTCATCTGGCTTATCGCCGGCAAGCAGGCGTTTGTACATGCGGTAATCACCCCATTCAATGTAATAGACTTCGCCGGGGAGTATTTTTTTATCGTGGATGATCTTTAGCGCAACCCAGCAGCCATTTTCTAAATAAGGGTACATGCTATGGCCCCAAACGGGTAAGGCAAAGTCGCATTCCTCTATACCAGGGAAATTCATGCGGCCTACGCTTTGGGTATCATTAATATCATTATATACCTCAACACCTGAGGCGGTAGCTATAATCTCATACATTGGGATGCCGGATTCTATCTTTTGAATAGTTGTGTTTTCCACAAGTTTCTGTGGTTCTAAATAATCTTTATAAATTTCTTTAAAAATCCGTAATTTTTCAGGATCGATGTTCTGACGGCTCTTGATAATTTCAGTTATTGAGCTAATTGAGTTAAATCCCAATGCTTCGGCTAACTGTGTATTGCCTGTAAATGCTCTGCCTTTAAGTTGGTTATACAGTATAATGAACTCCAGCGTTTCCGGGCGAACCCGTTTTATCTTGTTTGGTTTTGACTGATCTTCCATAGCGTATCAAAAATAAGTTTTCAACAAGTTTTTATTTTAATAAAGAATATTCTTTATATTTGTATTGTTAAACGATGCTAAAGTATACTTAATAAGTAAATAATCCAAATGAATTATACAGAAATTAAAGAAAAAATACGAATAAAGTGCTCATTACTTTATTATTACGCGATCCACCCGGGATAGCCAGCAATTTACTGACTGAAAACAAGAGGAAGATAAGACGAAGAAAGAATTATAACACTACCTAAGCCATGTATATCGCCTACTCCGCATTGCAAGCTGTCAACCAGCAAGGTGCGCCAAACCTAACCGAATCACAATCCAACGAATTGTTCTTACGCCACCAGGCTTACCAAGCCACTTGCAGCAAATACTATCAGGAAATTGCTGCAATTCAAAAGTACTTCCCGGGATGGACACCTAAAGCCCCTGCCATCTAAGAACAATAAATCTAAATCAGCCGAATCCCTATCAGGCAATCACATTTTCAAAAAGCTCCCCCTTTAGGGGGCAGGGGAGCTACTTATTATGATTAAACTTACCCAAAAACTTAAAAACCAGTTATGGTGGCTCATTATAACTGTGGACTATAATTACAGTCGAATCAGCATCGCCGATCACGAAATTAATGGCGAGGTATTAACGCTTTGGCTCGAAGACAAGCACGATTTTAAAAATTCGCTTGATGATTGCCTTCAAGTTGACTTAAACCTTAAACAATTTGCCAAAATAATTAAGACGGAAAATCTGAACAGTTATGAAGGCACAAAAGTGCATCCAACTAAAAAATTTGTTTATAAAGATCGAATCGAGATTAATAAGCCTATCAAATGGTATCAGGAAGATGCCAGCCCGACAGAACAGCAATGGGCAAGGGAGGCGATGCTAAAAGCTTTGCTAACCCAATTGGTGGAGACTGAAGTATATGATGGTAGCAATGATGAATTGTTATTTGTTTAATCACTCCGCCACATTATTGCGAGCGATAGCGTGACAATCCCCGACTTTCAGCGCCATTTAGCAAGTCCGATATGTATAGTAGGGGATTGCCCACGTCGTTTCTCCTCGCAATTACGGGTGTAAAAAGCGTTTCGCTGCCGCGAACTTGTAGCTCGTGGTTGTGCATTGTTACAGTTTACAACTGTAATAACATAAAAACAAAACGGGCCGAAAAGTAATTTCCGGCCCGTTTAAAAAATAATTTGATTAAGCTTATGCGCCTGTTAAAGCTGCTGCGCCGCTCACAATTTCTGTAAGCTCGGTGGTAATAGCTGCCTGGCGTGCCTGGTTGTATGAAAGTTTAAGGGCTTTCAACAAATCACCGGCATTGTCGGTAGCTTTATCCATGGCGGTCATACGTGCGCCATGCTCTGATGCATGTGAATCTAACACGGCTTTGTAAAGCTGGATTTTAATGTTTTTGGGGATCAGCTCGGCTACAATTTCTTCCTGTGAAGGCTCTAATATGTAGTCGATTTGAGTAGCATTTTTATCTTCAGGGTTTTTCTCAGTTTTAGGGACTGGCAATAATTGCTCAGCTACTAAAATTTGAACAGCCGCATTGCGAAACTGGTTATAAACCAATTCAACCCTATCATACTGGCCTTTTAAAAAGCCATCCATAATGCTTTCAGTTATTTTAGAAACATTTTGGAAGTTAAGGTCGAGGTAAACATCATTATTGTTGCCAATAACATTGTATTTGCGCCTTTGATAAAATTCCTGTGCCTTTTTACCGATTGCCACAATAGATACATTACCCGCACGCAGCTGGTCGCTGTATTTTTCGGCAATCAGGTTGTTGGCAGTTTTAATAGCATTCATGTTAAACGCACCCGCTAAACCACGGTTAGAGTTTACAACTACTACCAGCACTTTTTTAGGTTCGCGCTCCTGCAAAAAAGGTGATGAACCTTCTTCCAAACTTGCAGACAGGTTTGCCAGCAGTTCTTTAAGTTTGGTTGCATAGGGGCGTAAAGCTACAATTGCGTTGGTAGCACGCTTTAACTTAGCAGCCGAAACCATTTTCATGGCCTTGGTAATCTGCTGCGTTGAGCTTACTGATGCTATCCTGTTTCTTACTTCTTTTAAATTAGCCATTCTTTTTTGAGTATCAAGTAATTAGTATCAAGTATTAAGATTGCTCAGGTACTTTAACTATTGCTATCTCTGTATTAGCACCAGTATCAAATGCTTTTATCTTGCTACTTGATACTGGCTACTAAGTACTAATTAATATTTTCCTGCCAGTTCTTTAGCTACTGTTTCCAGTACGCCGGTGATCGTATCATCAAACTTACCAGCTTTTAATGCTGCTAAAGTTTCTGGATGACGCTCTTGTAACTGATCGGTGTATTCTTTTTCAAATGTACGGATGTCTTTTACAGGCACATTACGCATTAGGTTTTTAGTACCTAAGTAAATAATGGCAACTTGTTTTTCAACTGGTACAGGTGAAAACTGACCTTGTTTCAAGATTTCAACGTTACGTGCACCTTTGTCAAGCACAGTTTTAGTTGTTGCATCTAAATCAGATCCGAATTTTGAGAATGCCTCAAGCTCGCGGTATTGCGCCTGGTCAAGCTTTAAGGTACCTGCAACTTTCTTCATTGATTTGATCTGCGCGTTACCACCTACACGTGATACCGAGATACCTACGTTAATAGCCGGACGAACACCTGCATTGAATAAGTTAGACTCCAGGAATATCTGACCATCGGTGATAGAGATCACGTTAGTTGGGATATACGCTGATACGTCACCTGCTTGTGTTTCGATGATTGGCAATGCTGTTAATGAACCGCCACCTTTAACGATGTCTTTTAACGACTCAGGTAAATCATTCATTTCTGCAGCGATAGAATCATTTTGGTTGATTTTAGCGGCACGTTCTAATAAACGACTGTGCAGGTAAAACACGTCACCAGGATAAGCCTCGCGGCCCGGTGGGCGGCGTAGTAATAACGAAACCTCACGGTAAGCAACAGCTTGTTTTGAAAGATCATCATAAACGATCAAAGCCGGGCGCCCGGTGTCGCGGAAAAACTCACCGATAGCAGCACCTGCAAACGGCGCGAAGAACTGCATAGGAGCAGGGTCGGCAGCGGTAGCAGCTACAATTACAGAGTAAGCCATAGCACCATTTTCTTCCAACGTACGAACGATGTTCGCAACGGTTGAAGCTTTTTGGCCAACAGCTACATATATACAATAAACCGGTTTGCCGGCTGCATAAAATTCTTTTTGGTTGATGATGGTATCAATACAAACAGCAGTTTTACCAGTTTGGCGGTCACCAATCACAAGCTCACGTTGTCCGCGGCCAATTGGGATCATCGCATCAATAGCTTTAATCCCTGTTTGCAAAGGCTCAGTTACCGGCTGACGGAAAATTACACCCGGAGCTTTACGCTCGATAGGCATTTCGTAAGTTTTACCGGTGATTGGTCCTTTACCGTCGATAGGCTCGCCTAATGTGTTTACAACACGGCCAAGCATGCCTTCACCAACGTTAAGCGAAGCAATTTTTTTAGTACGTGTTACCGTATCGCCTTCTTTTACGTTGTCCGACTGACCCAGTAATACAACACCTACGTTGTCTTCTTCAAGGTTAAGCACGATGCCTTGCAGGCCATCAGCAAATTCAACTAACTCGCCTGATTGTACTTTAGTTAACCCATAAACACGGGCAATACCGTCACCCACCTGGAGCACGGTACCTACTTCTTCTAATTCAGATTCTGACTTGAAGCCCGACAACTGCTGGCGCAATATTGCTGATACTTCATCTGGTCTTACCTCTACCATCGTTTAAATTTTATTTAGAGTTTTGATTTTTTAATTATTAGATCGCAGCTTGTGAAAATTCTTTTTTCAATTTAGTTAAGCTGCTTGATATACTGGTATCAACCTGCATATCGCCTACGGTTAATATAAACCCGCCAATTAAAGCAGGATCTACTTTACTTACAAGTATAACACGGCCTTTGGTTGATGCTTCAATTTCGGCTATAATCGTTTTCTTGTTAGCTTCTGATAATTCAGTAGCCGATACAACTGTAGCTTTAATGATGTTATTGATAACATCGTACTGGTTGATAAACTCAAGCGCGGCAGGGTATAAAACTTCAGCACGGTTTTTATTTACCATCAGTTTAAAAAACGCCATGGTTACCGGGCTCACTTTACCATCAAATATTGCTTCCAGGATTTGGATCTTTTTATCGTGATAGATAATAGGGTTTACCAAAACCGCGTTAAGCTCCGAATTTGCCTTTATGGTACGTACAAAAAATTCCATATCGTTATTTACCTGCTCTAAAGCTTTTTGCTCCACTGCAAGGTCGATAAGTGATTTGGCGTACCGTATTGCTACCGTTATTTCTGACATATATTTTTAGATGAAAGGTAAAAGGCGAAAGGCGAAAGGTGCTTTTATAGCTTTAACCTTTAACCTTATAGCTTTAACCTTTTTTACAATTTTACTTCTTTTAATAATTCAGTAACCAGCGCATCTTGTTTGCTGGCATCTTCAAATTGTTTGCGCAATACCTTCTCAGCAATTTCTAATGAAAGTGTAGCTACCTGGTTTTTAACATCAGCAATAGCCAAAGCTTTTTGCATATTAATTTCCAATCTTGCTTTTTCAATCATTTTTGCACCTTCTTCTTGTGCAGCTTCTTTTGCATCGCCAACAATCTTATCTTTTAGTTTGCGGGCTTCCTGCAAAATAATATCACGCTCGGCGCGGGCATCTCTAAGTAAAGCTTCGTTCTCGCTGGTTAAGCGGGCCATTTCTTCCTTAGCAGCTTCTGCCTTCATCAAAGCGTTTTCGATAGATATTTCACGCTCGTTTATCGCGCCTAATATTGGTTTCCAGGCAAATTTGCCCAGTAAGAACAATAATATCAGGAATGATATGGTGGTCCAGACTACTAAACCTATTTCGGGTGTTACTAACTCCATAATGTATTACTTACTTTATGTTAGGTTTTATTTGTTTACGTAAATTTCTTTTCAAAAAAACATTTCCGGAGCCAATCGCCCCGGAATGTTTTTTTTGATTTTTTTAGCCAATCATGGCAACAACCACCGCAAATAACGCAACACCTTCAACAAGGGCTGCAGCGATGATCATGTTTGTTTGGATTTTAGAAGCAGCTTCTGGCTGGCGGGCAATACCTTCAACAGCTTTACCACCAATTTGGCCAATACCGATACCTGCACCGATAACAGCTAAACCTGCACCTAATGTTCCAATTTTACCTGTTACTCCTGCTACTGCTGCAGCTTGAGCCAGCGTTCCGATCATTCCAATCATTTGTTTAAATATTAATATATGTGTATGTAAAAAAATTAAATTTCATGTTGCTCACCGTGATGCTCTTGTACAGCCATCCCAATAAACAAGGCGGTTAACATAGTAAAGATGTAAGCCTGTAAAAATGCTACCAGCAATTCAATGGTATCCATAAATACAACAAACACAACTGATGCAGGCGATACTGCTAATGAGTTGAAAATAAATATCAGCGATATTAAGCTCAATACAATAATGTGGCCCGCGGTAATGTTAGCGAACAAACGTATCATCAACGCGAATGGCTTTGAAATGATACCGATCAATTCTACCGGTACCATGATGATGTATAACCAAAGCGGGATATCCGGAGCAAAAATGTGTTTCCAGTAATATTTGTTACCGCTAAAGTTGATAACCAACAATACGATAAATGATAATGACAGCGTTACCGCGATATTACCTGTTAAGTTGAAACCTCCCGGGAAGAAAGGTACCAAACCAAGCAGGTTATTGATCAATATAAAAAAGAAAAGTGTAAGCAACAGCGTCATGTATTTACCGTACTTGCTGCCGATGTTTGGGATAGCCACATCATCGCGAACGAAAACTACCAACGGCTCTAAAAACGATTGCAAGCCTTTTGGTGCTTTACCAACACGTTTTTTGTATGATGATGATATGCTGCCGAAAATAATAAGTAATAATATCATCCCCATCCACATGCTTGCAACGTTGCGGGTGATTGAGAAGTCCAGCACTCTTTTAGTAGTGTCGATTTTACCGCTGGCATCAGCGATTTTGATTTTATCGTTTACCAAAAGGTAATCATTTTTGCCATGGTAAATCCCACCTTCGTGTAAATTAGCCGATGAGAAAAACTCTACTCCTTTGTCTGTATACAAGATCACAGGCAATGGGATAGCAACAGATTTTACAAACGGAAAGCTAACGTGCCATGAGTGCCCGTCGCCAATATGTTCGAAAATTGCAGCCTTCGGATCGTATGGTTTATCAGCACTTGAAGCAGCCTTTTCCTGGGCAAAACTTATTGCCGGAATTGCCCATAGCATTACTAAAACAGCACAAATACGTGAAAGCTTAAAAATTTTTGAGTTCAGAATCAACCTTTTTTCCATTTAAAATGAACTTTTTTACCTTGAATTTTGGTTGCGCAAGTTACGTAACAAACCGTAAATTTCAAAGGTCATATTCAAGAAATATAAATACATAAAATCCACCACGAAAACTATCTTATCGGGGTGGGTTTCTTTTATAAAGATCAGTACGAAAACCAGGCAAGCCAAAAGCTTAAAGGTGGTAACACCCATAAAGGCCTGCGCATACATCTCTTTGTTTTTTTTCTGCACAAGTAACACCCCTAAAATAGCAATTAGTGTAACCACAGATACAAAAGCAAAGATGCCCCAAAAGTAGGGGATAAGCCAATATCCGTTCTCCACGTATGTTAAAATAATTGGCGGTACAGCAAGCAGCGCGGTAAATATTATAAATTGCAGTAATACTTTTGATATTTTCAATTTTTAAGGGATTTAAATACAGTATAAAAAGAAATAAATACGCCAATAAGCGATAACATGGCCGTTACCCACAGCGTTTGGTGGTTGTTTGCCTTATCAATACGATAGCCGATATAGGTAAATCCACCTATAATAGCGATCATCTGGAAAGCAAGCCCGGTAAATTTAACATAATTATTAGGTCCGCCGGAATGGTCGGGTCCGGCGTTTTGTTCATTTTCTGGCATCTGCAAATTTATTAATCCTATTGCATACTATTTAGTATTTTAGCAAAGCTTTTATAAACGAATATACTTTGAGGCAAGTTTTTACACCATCTTTATCAAAACAAATTAAGTTTTTGCTTTTGATCCCGCTTGCTATCGGGCTCTACCTCGCAGGTTGCAATACCGAAAAACATACTGGTTTTAACCGCAACATGCAAAACTTAACAGCCCATTACAACATCCTTTTTGATGCTAACCAGATACTGGATCAAAAACAAGCTGATTACCAACTCTCTTTTGTTGATTCATACAACGAACTCCTGAATGTTTACCAGGATACCACCACCCGTGCTAATTCTTTAGATAAGGATTTGCAAAGCGCGGTTGATAAAGGCAACAAGATCATCGGTTATAAAGATCAAAGCCATTATGTGGGCGATGCTTATTTTGTTTTAGGCGAAGCCAATTTTTTAGGCTCACAATATTTTAATGCCAACGAGTATTTTAACTATGTAACAGAATCTTTCAGGGATAAAAAGGACCTGGTTGAGGAAGCCATGGTTTGGAAAGCGCGTACCTTAATGTATCTGCACAAACTTCCGGCTGCCAGGTTGGTTATAGATACCGCCTTGGATAGCCTCAATGTTAAAAAACGTATCGCTCCGGATGTGTATGCCACCAAATTACAGTATGATATTGATGTGCAGGATTATACCGGTGGCGAGGCGATGGCCAAATTAGCTATCCAATATTGTCATACCACCAACCAGCGCCTGCGCTGGACGTTTATTTTAGCCCAGCTTGAAGAGCTGAATAACCAAAATGCGGATGCGTATGCTAACTACACTAAAATCGCAAGAAGTAATGCCGTTTTCGAAATGTCGTTTAATGCGGATTTGAACAGGATCCGAATGGAAGATGCTCAAAACGGTGTAAAGATAAGCCGGATAGATAAATTGAAAAGCTTAATAAAAAACCCGAATAATAAGGAATTTAAAGACCAGATATATTACCAGATAGCGCAATTGTATTTTGCTGATAAGGATATTAATAATGCCATTAAAAATTACAAGCTGTCAATCGCTACCAGCATTAAAAATCAAAACCAAAAAGGGATCTCGTACCTGCGTATTGCTGATATTAATTTTAATATCAAAGCTAATTATGTGGTAGCGAAAAAATATTATGATAGTACGTTAACCACGCTTTCGCCAAATTATCCCGGCTACGCGCTTATCCAAAAAAAGACCAATAATTTGCAATTACTTACTGATCGGCTTAAGATAATTTCGCGCGAGGATACCCTGCAAATGCTGGCTAAACTTGATGATAAATCACGCCATGCAGAAATTGATACCATGGTGCTGCAGCATACGCAACAAATGGAGACTGATGCTAAAAATGCTGCTGCAAGTAAATCAAACGGAAATATAGGCGGCGGCAATTTATATAGTTCGCCAGGTGGTGGAAATAGTAATTTCTATTTTTATAACTCAACGGCGGTGAGCCAGGGTTACCAGGAATTTAAGCGATTATGGGGCGACCGTAAACAGGAAGATGACTGGCGCCGGAGTAACCGTAATTCAACCACTGCTGCCAGCACACCGGTTAATCCAAACCAGGGTACATTGGTAACTTCGGGAGGGCCGGCAGTAAAATCAACCGAATCTGTATCGGCAGCAAATTACCGGCAGCAAATTGTGGCTAACATACCCAATACGCCAGATCGGTTGGCGCAATCAAACCTGCGTATTTATAACGCTTTGTTTGACATCGCTAATTTTTACCGCGATATTTTGGATGATAAAAAGGAAGCTATTAATACTTATGAAAATATATTAAAACGTTTCCCTAATAATCCTAACAAACCGGCCATCGATTATAGTTTGTATCGCTTATATTCTGAGCTCAATAGCGATCAGGCTGATAAATATAAAAACGATCTGTTAAAAAATTATGCGGAAACTGCCTTCGCCAAGGTTATCCTCGATCCTGAGTATAGCAAAAAAATGGATGATAAGGAGTCGGAATTTAAAGCCATATATAACCAGATATATGACTTGTATGCCAAACGAAGTTATACCGATGTAATTGCCCGTGTTGATGAGGTGATGAAACAATACCCCAATAACTCACTGGCTGCCCAGTTGTATTATTTGCGCGCGATATCGGCCGGTCATAATGAATCTACTCAACAATTCAAAAATGATTTGGAGCAGATCGTAAAAAACTATCCTAATGATAAACTGATCGTACCGCTGGTTAAACAGCATATCGATTATATCAACGCTAACTTGGTTGATATGTCGGGCAGGCATAACGCCTTATTATATAGCGATACTACCGCCGTTCCGTTTGCGCCAATGGTTGAAAATAAAAAGGAAACACCATACCGTGTTCCCGGCAGGCATTATTTTTCGGATGTGCCTGATGTTCGTAAGCCGGTTAAAAAGGCAGATTCTGTAAAAACGCCATCACACGCAAAACTTGCTATTAATATTCCATTAACTAAAAAGGATTCTATAGCTGCTGCATCAATACATGGCGCTCTTCCACTAACTAAAACAGATTCTATTATTACAGCACCAACACAGGTAGCTGTTACAGCGCTGCCCAAAAAGCAACCTTATAATTCCAAAATGTTTTCTAAGCGGGATAGCACCGATTATTATTTTGTTGTAAATATCGACAATGATAATACTAACCTGGCATCTTCGCGTTTTGGTATAGGGCAGTTTAACCGTGCAAATTTTGATAACAAGGGAATAACTCACCAATTAATGCAGGTTGGTAATAATAACCGGTTTATATATGTTGGGCGTTTTAATAGTTTAAATGATGTTAAAACATATGCAAGGGCTATTGTACCTTTGCTGCCGGAAATTATGAAGATAGCGAAGGAAAAATATACCTTCTTGATCATCACCAAGGCTAATCTGGATAAATTAGTCGATAAGAAAACAATAGATAGTTACGTGGATTACTATCAAAACAATTATTAATATGCAAAAAAAGGAAGTTAAGCTAACGCCACAGGAAATAAAAAGGTACAACTGGCTGATATGGAAAATAGCCATTGGTTGCGTGGTGCTTTTTGCTTTGCTGATAACGCTTACCGCTTTCGGACTATTTGGCCCGCTGCCGCCATTCCGCGATTTGGAAAACCCAAAAAGCAACCAGGCATCCGAGATCATCTCGTCCGACAAACAAATATTAGGTACTTATTATGTTCAAAACAGATCAAGTGTTACTTATAAAGATTTATCGCCTTATTTGGTAAATGCATTAGTAGCAACTGAGGATAATCGTTTTTATAACCATTCAGGTATCGATTTCCAGCGTTCGTTCAGTATCATTTTTTATAACCTGATAGGCAAGGCACAGGGGGGAAGTACCATTACCCAACAGTTGGCAAAAAACTTGTATAACGGTGGTGGTAGCCATAACCCATTTGTGCGTATCACCCAAAAATTAAAAGAGCTGATCATATCCGTTCAGTTGGAGCGCCACTACACCAAGCAGGAAATTTTAACCATGTACTTAAATACGGTTGATTTTGGTGCTTACAATACCTTCGGGATCAAATCTGCAACCCGTACTTATTTTAATACCACGCCGGATAAGGTTACTCCCGATCAGGCTGCTTTGTTGATTGGTATGCTGAACGCACCGGGCTTATATTCGCCAATCAGGCACCCGCAAAACGCGATCAATCGCCGTAATTTGGTTTTGGAGCGGATGGGGAAAGAAGGCTATTTAACTTCGGGGCAAGTTGATGAGTTTAAGCAAAAACCTTTAGACCTTGATTTTACGAGGATAGATCATAATGAAGGATTAGCCCAATATTTCCGATCGGTATTAAAAAAAGAGATTCAAAAGATTTTGGTTGATAAATCCATCACCAAACCCGATGGTACACCTTATGACCTTGACCGTGACGGCTTAAAAATATACACTACCATTGATGCTACCATGCAGCAATATGCAGAGGAAGCACAAAAGGAATATATGCGCGATTTACAAGCTCAATTTAATGAGCACTGGCACGGGCATAGTTTATGGAAAGAGATCCCGGATTTTAAAGACTTGTTAGATCAGGGTATGCGCCGTTCTGACCGTTGGAAAGAGCTGGCATCAGAAGGAAAATCGGACGATGAGATCAAACAAAACTTTAATACGCCTGATTCAGTAAACCTGTTTACCTGGCGTGGCGATATCGATACAGTAATGAAACCGATCGATTCTGTAGTTTATTGTAAATTATTGCTGCGTAACTCGTTAATGAGTATGGATCCAACAACCGGCTATATTAAAGCATGGGTTGGCGGTATAAACTTTGAGCATTTTCAATATGACCAGGTAAAAGATGGTAGCCGTCAGGTTGGTTCAACTGCTAAGCCCTTTACCTATGCAATGGCAATTGAGAAAGAGGCTTTATCGCCATGTTTGCAAGTTGACAACGTGCCTGATACCATAACTTATGAAGGACAAAAGTGGTGTCCGCGCTCAGGTAAAACGGAAACCATACCGGGGATGCTTACACTTCGCCAGGCTTTGGCACATTCACAAAACTGGATCACCGCGCATTTAATGAAAGATCTTACACCTCCACCGGTAGTTGAATTGATTAAAAAAATGGGTATAACCACCGACGTACCGTCTGTGCCATCTATTTGTTTAGGTAGTTTTGACGCATCCGTTTTCGACATGACGGGCGCTTACAGCGTATATGCTAACCATGGTGTATGGACAGAACCAACGTTTTTATTAAGGATAGAAGATAAAAACGGCAACGTATTATACACCAACCATACCCAGGTTAAACAGGCCATGAACGAGCAAACAGCTTACGTAATGACCTATATGTTAAAAGGCGTTATTGAGGATGGTACCGGTACAAGATTAAGAAACAAGTATGGCTTTTATAACCCGATTGCCGGTAAAACGGGTACAACAGAAAATAACTCCGATGGTTGGTTTATTGGTGTTACGCCTCAGTTGGTTACCGGTATCTGGACAGGTTGCGAGGATAGGGCGATACATTTCCGTTCCGAGCGATTGGGTGAAGGTGCGAACACTGCCTTACCAATTTTTGCGCTTTACATGAAAAAGGTGTATGATAATACCAGCCTGGGCATTAAACGAAATGTTGATTTCGCCCCGCCAAAAGGTGGGGTTGGAATAACGCTTGATTGCGGCGCGTATAACCAGCAACAACAAGGCACAAATCCTGTTGATAAAAAATTGGAGTTTTAAACTTAAATATAAACCACGTTATTGCGAGCGGAGCGTGGCAATCCCAAACCAGCAGAGCCGTTCTGTAAATAGGGGGATTGCCACACTTCGCTCGCAATAACGTTAGTAATAGTCGAATTGCTAAAGAACAAGTGAATTAATGGCTGAAAAATTTGATTATAAAGCTGCTCTAAAAAACGTCCCGCACAAACCCGGTGTTTATCAATATTGGGATAGCGAGAAGGAACTGATATACATTGGTAAAGCCAAGGACCTGCGTAACCGGGTTTCTTCCTATTTTAACAACCCAAATGTTAATGCCAAAACACGGGTTTTAGTATCTAAAATACGTGATATCACTTTTACTATTGTTGATACCGAGGTTGATGCTTGGCTGTTAGAGAACAGCCTGATCAAAAAACATCAGCCGCGCTATAATGTGATGCTGAAAGATGATAAAACTTATCCCTGGATCATCATTAAAAACGAGAA
>Ga0302230_10001771_pt1 | contig 13615 bp, 19 predicted proteins | sample II_Palsa_N2_1_FD_193523 | JGI IMG/M metagenome (GOLD analysis project Ga0302230, IMG submission 193523) | Peat permafrost microbial communities from Stordalen Mire near Abisko, Sweden - II_Palsa_N2_1 | ecosystem: Environmental > Terrestrial > Soil > Palsa > Peat permafrost | place: Sweden... | reverse complement strand
CAACCAAGGGGCGGTGATTTATTTATATTTAATATAAATCGATAGTTTATATTGAATATAAATTTTGGAATTTATATTGAATATTAAAATGCCTTTATAAAGAATATAAATAGAGGAATATTTGAATTATTTATATTGGACATAAAAGAAAAAAAGGTAAATAATGTAACATTTCCTATAGAACTTGGAAGCGATTAAGGTTAAAAAGGTAGAACTTTTTGAAGTTTGTGTATTTCGAGGAGCATGGATAACTGATGTTTACGGCGATTGATATCGAGTCTGTTTTGATAGGGCTGCTCCTGGGCACTTTGTGTACTCTACATCTTCGCATAGTTTTCCTGGCAATTTTTTTTTTGTCTCTTCCCGTCACCGACAGCGGCCTCTCCCATGAGCAACAAGAAGGCCGCTAAAAAGAACACTGCTCTGGTGTTCGAGTCCTATCGCGTGGTCCAACCAAAGCTGAACAGGACGCGTGTTCATTACGTTGACAATAGCGGCAAGTTAACGTGGCATCGCTCACCTTCGACTCGGACCAGACAAGGGAAGGGCGCCCAGCCTCCGCGTCAGGCCCCAGAGCCTGCGCAATTGTCCCGGGCCAATCCTGGGGCCAATCTGGTGGCCTCCTCCTCGACCACCTCGGCGTCCAGCAGCTCTTCAAGTTCCGGGTCTGGCTTGTCCACTCAGGACACAACAACGTGGGAATCCGCATGGGACCTCGATTGGGACAGCGGCAACCCAGACGGCGGCGACATCATTCTCGACACGCAGCCACGCGCAGAGACTGAGTCAAGTCCAGAGCCAAGTCCGTCTGTGTACCAGGTCTACCAGTACCACCATCGCGATCCAAACGAGACAAAGACTCGATCTGATTGGGCCGAGAGGGTAGAGGCCCACTACCAAGAGGTGGATGCCAACCTCGACAGATTTTGCTCCGCATCGATGCTGTGTGGCGGCTCCATCCTTGGCACAGGTGGTCTCCCAATGCTCAAGGTGAATGCCCTTCCTTTTTCTCTTGTATTAACTGGTCGTCTGCTACCTCTCCATCTCTTATTCAAACTGAACAAGGTCGAACACGCCAGCAATTGCCTCAAGTGTGGCCATTCACTGTGCTACGACTATGACCACGACTCCACCGCGGCTGCCGTGACGCTTGTGACATTTAAAGGTACGTCTGTCCTACGTGATATGATCTTTCCAAGTTTCCATTGGAACAACTATATCATCACAGGCGCCCAGAAGATTAAGGTGACGGCCCTTGCTTGCGACTCTGGATGTGTGCACGATGGCGGTCACTACATCCAGGCGGCACTTTTCTTGAGCACTCCTGGCTCCAAGGTCTGCAACCTGCTTGGGATTACTTCCCTAGTTTTATTGTTTCGCCATAGGTCACATGGTTTGCCAACGACCTCCTGGACTTTTTTGCTGCACTGTGCCATGGCAACCCCCGCACAACAGCACACGCCTTCGTGGACGCCCTGTCAACCATGACGCGTACGTAAATTTTCCCTGGATCCCATGTCAAAATGATAAAACAATAAAAATAGGAACAACCATACAAGCGAAGACATTTCGGCTCGCAGTCGATGTGCGACGAAAAGTAGTCCTAGCACTCAATAAAGCGTTTAACTTCGACTCACTCAGCGTAAGAATGTTTTCTCTTTACCACGATTTTGATTTAATTTTTGTTTTTCTAGAACAAGTGTATTGCCTGTCCCGAGCTCGGTCCAGCCGACGTCATGTTTGATGGCTGCTTCAAGTTGAAGCTCCGGCAGAAAGCCGTGGACGACTTAGGGCGATCCCCGCTCCTTAAAGAGGAGGACGACCTATTCCTTTCCAAGGAGAAAGTTCAAGAGGAGTTGAATCGCTCTGCCAGTGCGTCCACCAACAACGAAGATCATGCAGATCTGATGGTTCGCCTTACAAATTACTTATAGTACGCACTCAGGCTAAGAAAAAAATAATTTAGTGCGATGCAGATGCGAAAGCATCCAAGGAAATCTCGTCCGCGGCCCGAAAGGGCTACCAAGTTGCCGGACTATTTTCTGCTCGTTGCGAGCACATGCTCGCATTGAGCATGTGCGACATCAAAAGTACCCAAATGAATTCCAATAGTAATTATTTTATTAAAAAAGAAAACTTTTTTTTCAACAGATGGCGAATCGTTCGCTTATTTTAGGGCCACACTTCTCGCCCTAAAGTCCAAATATCCCAATGCTGTAAGGAATATCATTATTAGTTGCAATGTTTTAATACTAAAAAAAATAGATCAAACGAGTCTGGTACGACGTCGCCGACAGAAAGCTCGAAGCCAACTGCAACAAAATTGACGAGGACATCCTCAAGAATATTCATGCGGTGCTCCCAGTGATGCACGCGAAGATGCATGGAGAGGCGTGCCAGTCATTGTTCGACGGCGTGTATTTGGAGGGAGCGGGCTTCCCCGTCTCGGAACTGTCCGAAATACAGCACCGCCGAATCGGTCAAGTAAAATAATAGTATTTTGTTGTTGTTGCTGTTGACAAAGTAATTCTTCAATAGCATGGAGCATCAACCATGTCGATGAGCGTGCAGCGTCGTCGGGACAGATTGAATGATGCGGAGCTCGCCAACAACTTGCGCATAGTACAAGAACTTGCCGTTTTCATCCAACCTATTTTTTTTTTTCGGGTAATAGCAACTCAAGCTCTCAAAAACCCTAGTCAAGAGGGGAAAAGACCTTCAAAAGATGCAGACAGCGACCTCGCTTGACAAAACTCAGTATAGCCTTATTCGTGAGAGGATGATTCAGGAGGTGAAACGTACGTTCGTCGAACTGAGGCTCCAGTACCTTGAATTAATTTTCAAAAAATAAAGTCCTCACTCCAAAGATCGGTCGCATCAAGGATTCAGTCAGGCTGGTCCAACTTCTTCTTCGGGACGACGAGAACGATGCCCAAGCAATCGCTGAGTTGCGAACAAAGCTCGCTGTGAAGTACGCCGATTAAGTTTCCTTACAAAAAAATTAATAAAATACACATCTCGACATACGTAGCTGGACCAAATCATGCGATGACGACAAGGCATTCGTGGTCGCACGAGCCGAGCTCGCGGGGCGCGAGTTCGCCAAAATCACCATGTCTGTACGGAAACTGGAACGCGAGATGGAGCGCGATAAAGCCGCTGTCAGCAGTGGCACGCTGACGTCGAAGGCCATCGGTAAGTCTAATAAGAGACTACAGAAGAACTCGTCAAAGATTTGTTCTCTCGCTCTCGAAAACGAGGAGTGGCGCAAGTTTGTACGCGAAAGACGCTCCTCTTCCGTTTTCGTATTTTATTACTCAATCGTTGATACTCTTACGTAGCTCTCACCGTCACCGTCGTCTCAACTGGCAGCGGCCACCTCCGAATCGTCTACTGACAAGTTTCTTTCACGTAGCAAGCTGAGCCCAGTTATTCCTATCTAAATGCAAGTTTTTTTACAGAAGCTCAACGTTCGGCAGCCTACGAGTTCGCTCGCCAACAGCGATACCAGGAAGAGCTGCAAAAGAAGAAAAAGGAACTCGACCGAGTTCAAAAGGGACTGGAGACGGTCAAGAGACGTGTGGTCCAGGCGAGAGGTAAACTGAGCAAATCATGCCATAAATAAGACTCCTAATATTTCACTTTTTTCCAGACGCCATCATCAAGAACAACTCAGAGAACGTACAGGACAACTTCAAGTCGCTGCCCTCTGAAAACCAGGCCATCGAAAACTATGCGTAACTTTATGAACAATTAGATTATTCGATTGCTGGTTCTAATGGAACGTGCTACCGTGCAGCCAAATTTACATCAAACTCATCAATGGGAGTGAAGTCGAAAGGGACGCGTCGGATTCTGATGGTGAATTCGAGTGCATATCTGCTAGCGAAGATGACGGCCAAGACGACGACGAAGACGACGACGGTGACGAAGACGAAGACGACGGCGAAGACCATGACGAAGCCATGTCATGCTGAATGTGCCTATGTATGTCGTTTTGTTGTTATGATCCCGTTATTCATATGGATGTCCATAAAAAGGAATAAAGAAAAATATTTTATGTTCAAAATAAATCATTTATATTCAACATAAACTTCACGTTGCTTTGATATTCATCATAGGTTCCTAATTAGTACAAGTATGTCTAAGAAACTTCTTTCGTTCCTTAAAAAAGATAACACAAAGTCTGAGAGGTGTCCACAAAAGTATTTCTGCCACATACTTTGTGCATGTTTACTAAAAACAGACAGCTTTGGCGATCGCCTTGATCTGACCCTTCGTCGGCAAGCGGCCAAAGCTACGTACGTACCAGGCAACTTGGAGGCGAGGGGACAACCCTTTCGGATTATCGCACCCTAGCGAGTGAATGGAGAAAGTTGTCCTAAATTGACAGAATAAAACAAAAAAAAAATACCAAGATAACGACGAGCGATGCGCTCCGCCTTGCCGTTCAACCAATGATCATTGCTAATCAGACTGATCTTGGTGCTCTGTGGTAAGCTGAGTTGGCGGCCGGGTGGTTGGCCGGGTGGTTGGCTCGTTGTTTGATCAATCGACCCAAACTTGATGACTCTGCCTTCAGCAGTAGTGATAACCAGGTGCGATCCTGGAAGCTTGTACGCTTGATTAATACTAATTGTAAAAATTTGCTTAGAAATAATTAATAGAAATCTTCGAAAACTTACTGGTACTGTTGGACGATGGAGTCAATGTTGGTTTTGCTTCCTGCGCTCTTTTGCTGTTTAAAGGAAACAACATGCAATCAGTTATATGTTTCTCTTTTAAAAAGACTACGTACTTTGACATAAATACTCCTGTGGCGCTCGATGTCGGCTGGGGAGAACACCGCAACAGCCTGGCCTGGGTTGTCATCATGATTGGCATCTGGATTGGCATTAAAAATGAGACATCGGGCAAAGCCCAGTGGGGGGTTTGGCCTCCAAATATACGCGATGGCTGTAAGCAAATATATTACAAGGTCAGCCTGAGAACAGGGCATAATGCAGGGAACGCACATTTTACCAACGGTGACAACTTTCCATCAGCGCGTGAGGCCAATTGAAGAAGGCCTTCTTCGATCTTGTCCACCAAATCGCGTAGCTCCTTATTCTTGCCAAGGAGGACGATATCGGCAGCAAGGTCATGGAGCAGCAACCAGTTGGTGGTGAGGAAGCGCTCTGTACGTCGGTACAGTCATTCAAGTTTAAAGAAGGTTTATTTGTAGGTGGGAAAAAACAACTGAAAGAACGACAGGGTCACTTTCTACGTACCTCGCGTTAACTGGTTCCGCTTGTCCTCTTCGGTGTCCTTGTCTTCTCCCGGAGCTACGGCCTCCAGCATCGAATCGACTTGATCTGGATGCGCTCGACAGGTTTTCGCGTGTCTTTCAACAACCGACTTTCGTCTGTCTGTGTAGGTGACGCAGTAGAGACAACCCACAGTCCGTTCCTCCAGCTTGAGATCGATGTCGTCTTCGTCAAGCTTGTACAACTCAAACTTCATTGCCGCTGTGGAACGGGAGTCGACGGCATGGAGGACTGGAACTATGCAATTCGGGTGTCTGACAGCCGATTCAAGTTAGTCATTACCAACTGAACTTCCCTGCCCTTCTCATGAGAACGTCACGTACTTGTCCTGTATGGCAAGTCGCAATCGGTTGGCCGTGTCACGTCGCTCTTTCGCACCTGAACGACTCAGACGGCCTGCCGTCGTGAGACTGGCATCCATTTTTGCAAGTACGTGCAATAGGAGTCCTCGATTCCGTCCCAGACGACCCGTACAACGAACCAGACGCTACAAGATTCGTTGGTACGAAGCGAATCGTACGCACGGCAACGCACCATGACATCTCAAGGCAAAACCGCTGTCTTGGCGTACCTCCTTCGGCAATTGGTATAGGGTCCTAATGTCATGTACATCTAGGTAAGGATGACGGGGTTCTGAACTGAGCGTGCGCGCCTACGTAACACAGAACGTTCTGCTTACTGGAGATGCTGGCAGTGGCAAAAGCTACATCGTGGAGGAGCTCATCCGTGTCCAGTCGACAAGGCTCGGATGCGTTTCCGTCACTGCCCTCACCGGTGAAGTCGCCTCCTTGTATCCCGGCGGAACAACGCTTCACCACTGGGCAGGATTGCGCCCTCATGATGTGTGCGCCAACAAGTCCGCCTTAAAGGACATCGTCCAACGAGCGTGCTCGACTGGTGACGTTCTGGCTCGGGTCCGCTCCACCAGTGTCCTGGTCATCGATGAGGCGTCGATGATGACTGGGGCCCTCATTGAGCTTGTGCACCGGGTATGTTGCTTTGCTCGAGGTACTAGTAGCAACCGACCGATGGGTGGCATCACCATGGTCATGGTTGGTGATTGGAAGCAGCTTCCACCAATCCCATCTGCTCGACTGGTGGCAGATGGCACCAGTATGGATGTCGAGGAGGCTGGCGTCGTCAACTTCGACATTGCTGGTCTCACTCAAGATTCTCTGGCGAGCTCAATGCCACTTTTTGCCTTTGAGACAGATGTTTGGAAAAGCCTCAATTTGCAAACAGTCCGTCTCACCACCCAACATCGCCAACAAGACGCATCCGCCAGCTTTGCACGTCTTCTTGCTCACGTCGGCAGCAATGACGTGGATGAGATCGACATGCAAACCGCAAGCGCTCTGGCAAGGGAGCTGCCTGCAGATTTGAAAGTAGTTCACCTCGTCGCCACTCGCAGCGAGGCTGCAGACATCAACTTGCAGTGCGTTATTTGCCCCAAATTATTTTATTAATATCCATCACAGGAAATTCACGGAGTTGGACGGTCACGCCGTCTCCTTCGAGGCGGTGGATCGCGTGATCGACTCGCTTGTCCGTCCGGAGAGACGTGGTACGAGACACCTCTAATCATTTTTATTTTATTTTTTATTTGTAGACGTTGTCAAGGCCATGGTGTGCAAGTTTGCACCAGACCTTTTGCACACCAAGGTGGGCATGCCCGTAATCTCCCTTGGAGGGATCCTTGGTGTCCCAACCGGCTCACTTGGCCACATCATTGGTTACTGCCGCGGCGGTGGTGACGACGTACGTACTACTTTGTTTTGGATGTTTTTATGGACCAAACATATTTTTCTATTAGGATCCCATTGTGCGATTTCCCAAGGGCGATGTGCACGTCAAAAAAAAGTGTTTCGACGTGCTCAACACCGACCTGGCGGTGGTTGGTATACTTTTTCTTTTTTGGGGGGCGTGGAGAGACGCATTTATTTTCAATGCAATATATACAACGTAGCCAGTCGAGAGCAGATCCCACTATTGCCCGCCTGGGCACTCACGGTTCATCGCGTCCAGGGGCTTACATTGATGGCAGCGATTGTCCACTGCGATCGTTTTTTCGCGCCCGGGCAACTGTATGTTGCCCTGACACGCGTGCGGTTGGAGGACCACATCCAGGTACAAACTGAATAAAACGAACCATCACAAGAAACATTGCTTCAAATTAAATTGTTACCTTCCGTCTTTAGATCCTTGGATTCAAGAAACCGAAGGCACACTCGGCCCAGCAACAAGCGTTCGCCAAACACTTGATTAATCCTCACCGTATATTTACGTAGAGCTTTTTTTTTTCTAACATTGATTACAATACGTACGTAGACCACTCAGCAGCTGAGTACTTGCAGGACATGTAAATTTGTATGGCAAGCCCGATCACCATGACATGCACCATGATCATGGCTGCAGAATCATCATCACTGCAGATGGAAATCGGTAGCAGTACAGCACCACCCATTGGGCCGATTAGAGCACGGCAGGGGGGCACGGTTACGGACGTCGCCCTGGCGCTGTCCGCGTTGCACTGATCGCCTCCCTGATCCTGTCCCTCTGCCTGTCCCTCAGGCTGATCGCCTCCACTCACGGGCCCGTTGTGGGTGTCTTGGGTCAGGTCTTGGGCAGGGTCACAGCCAGTGCATCCTGGGGTAGCGCAGGCGATTGGGGAACAACGATGTGCACAGCTGCATCGTGGACAGGCGTGCGGAAACGAAATAAAATATCGAATTAATCAATCCTATCAAAGTTGGCGCACAGGGCAAGATTGTAAGCACGCTGCACAAACGCAAGCAATGCGGATGTGCTCTAGACATCATTACTCAGTACCTCGTTAAGGAAACGTAAGGAGAGCAGGGTGCTTACAAAGCAGTAACTTTCCCAAAACCAGGATCGACGTATCATGGACTTCTTCTTCTTTTTGTGATTTTTGAAAATTTGTTTTTTCGCGCGTTTTTTTTTTTCGGTCGACCCTTGCTTCTCCTTTGAAAATTGGGCGAATTGAGCCGGCCCTTCGCACAGAGGTGCAGCATGCTCAGATCCATCGCCTTGTAAGCTTTGGGCATAGGTTGCTTTATGAAAAAATACTCTCGGTAAAAAAAACCGTGTCGTCCAATCATTGAACAGCGCATGCGAGCCTATTTTCAAACTTTTGCTTTCGGTGCGAGCGCTGGTGCGGCCGCTCCTCGCCTCCCCATTTGCTTTCCTACCCTCGACGGCCCTCGTTGCTCGTGCCAGTAAACACACGTACACGCGCACGTACTGCGGTCGCCTGTGTTTGTGAGCGAGCGCCGTTGCTCGTTTTTCTTGACGCGGCCGTTACTCTTTTCTGATGCGGCCGTTACTCTTTTCTCTCCCTCTCGTTGTTTTCCTCTCCGGCCAAGAGCGACTACCTTGTCTCTTCCACGTCTTCTTTCTCAGGAGACTCTCTACTTTGTTGCCCTCGAGAGACGTCCCCTGTTTTTCTTTCTTTTGTTCAGGAACATGCAGCCTCACCACTGGCTCGATCCCTGGCTCGGTCCCCTTTCGACCCGACGCACAAATAGCAAGCTGGTTTATTCTAACTCTCCAAACTTATTACAGGCCACCGTCCGTCTTCCATGCAAGAAGATAAGACAGCCCTTGCGGCACCAACAGGACGGTCGCCTTGAATTCTTTTATCGATCCCCAGTCAGCACGACCTTTAGTTTGTGCGACGAACCAATGAATGCCGACAGGATTGTCTTCAACTCATTGATGCTCGGCACAGACGCCACCCTCTTCTTGTTCCATCGGCATAACATGCTGTGTATGTGATATTTTCCCAAGACCATCTCCAATTAATTTTGCAATGCGCGTTGTCTTCTCTCATCTGTGTCGGCTTCTATGCGCCCAGTAGAGCCTGCCTAGTGCATGCCAACACTACTTCTGCTGGTCTGCACGCTAGATTGTAAACCAAGTTGTGTTATTTTGCCCATCAGCCCCCATCTCATTATTAAATAATTTCAGACTCTGTGTGTGCTTTGTCCCGTCCGATCAACCCGTCGTTTTGCCTCTCAAGTGCGCTGTAGTCCTCTCACACCCCTCCCACGACGTCAACCTTTAATCCTGATTGACTAGCTGCTCTGGTTAGTCCGGTGCGTCCCGGGATGCACTTTGCCGCTTGAGCATTATATGGTAAATGGGCATTCTATTTTGCCCGTCTCATTCTTGCCTCTGTGCTTTCTAGATGCCCTGTGGCCTTCACGCACTCGCTCCCCAACGTCGCCCTTTAATCCTGGTCGACTAGCTGCTCTGGTTAGTCCGGTGCGTCCCGGGATGCACTTTGCCGCTTGAGCATTATATGGTAAATGGGCATTCTATTTTGCCCGTCTCATTCTTGCCTCTGTGCTTTCTAGATGCCCTGTGGCCTTCACGCACTCGCTCCCCAACGTCGCCCTTTAATCCTGGTCGACTAGCTGCTCTGGTTAGTCCGGTGCGTCCCGGGATGCACTTTGCCGCTTGAGCATTATATGGTAAATGGGCATTCTATTTTGCCCGTCTCATTCTCGTCTCTGTGCTTTCTAGGCGCCCTGTGGCTTTCACATCCACTCTCTGACGTCCCCTTTAGTCCTGGTTGATTGGCTGCTCTGAGGGTAAAGATGTCGTTTTCATAAGCAATACTTGAACACATTTGGGGAACAAAAAGTAGGGATAATAGGAAGGAAACCACAAAAAAAAGGAAAACTTCTTTTGTTACATACTCTCGTCCTCCTCGTCTTCGTTTTCCTCTACGTTCTCCTGTTCGCCGTTGTTCTCATCCTCTCGACGCTGCACGTTGTTGAGGAGTTCCAGGGCCTCTGGCGTAAGCGGCCCCCAGCGCTTCTGCCCGACCTGGTATGCGCTGACTGCGCCCGTGCGGGAAAGGGAAAAAACCAAGAAGGATAAAAAGCCCTTCTTGGCAATCCGGCGCGCCTGAGATTGGGTTGTTTCAGTCCATACGTAGCGCGCCGATTTATTATCAGATCCTTACGTGGCTGTGCAGGCCAGAGCGGTGCTGGCTTGCGCAGGAAGACTCGCTTTTTTCTGACGGCTTGTAGTCAGAGCCGGGCTGTCGGCCCGCTTGCATCTTCCGTTTTTGTTCCTGTAGTAATTTTTAATTATTTTACGTACCCCTGGATGCGGAGGGCTGAGAGACATACCGGTGAAAGCTTGAAGCCTTTCGGCCGGCCTCGTGGTTTCTTCGCAATGTGCGGGTCAACATTTACGTCCTCGTTTTCGTCCTCGTTGCCGCGGTCTGCATGAACCTGCTGAGGAAGCTGAGCTAGCTCTGGCTCTGGCTCAAGCTGAGGAGGAGCTAGCTCAAGCTGAGAAGGAGCTGGCGGCGGAGTCTGCGTGCGAACTTGTCCTGGGCTCGGACCACTCGGCTGGTGCTGCGGCTGGTTCTCAGGCACTGGCAGACGCGAAGGCAGAGCTACGTCGTCTGGAGCTTCATCGCGTACTAGATGACTCTGACGACTGCGGGTAGCAGCAGGGCTGACGTTCGGCAGAACGTACTTGGACTGCTTGGACTGCTTTTTGTTCTCAGCAGCTGTGGAAGCTTGCTTTTTGGGAGCCATATTGTTAATCTCCACTCCAAGATCTGCCGTCCTGATTTATGTAGCATATTAATCGATCTTTCCGTCACTATTTATGTTCCATATAAATAAAGCTTTTTGGGTCAATCTTGGACGATTTCCAAGGAGTAATGAGCTTACAAGGAAGGCGAACTGTGCACAGATCATGGCAGACGGTGTGGAAATTGTAGACGACATTGGGCTGTTTCTTACGTCTTTTTTTCAAAAAATTTCCTGCTGCGCAGCATGCTCACCGTGTCGGTTGATTCGAGGTTCTCAACTTGCGCACTGTCAGAGGGCCTGGCAGATCAGAGATGCGCACTGGAGACCTGATTTGTGAAAGCCCCAAAGGCCAGAGCCGCCGAAGAAATAAATAAAACATTGTTTATATGTAATATAAATCTCTCATCACTATTTATGTTTTATATAAATAAAGCCTTTTGGGTCAATCTTGGACGATTTCCAAGGAGTAATGAGCTTGCAAGGAAGGCGAACTGTGCACAGATCATGGCAGACGGTGTGGAAATTGTAGACGACATTGGGCTGTTTCTTACGTCTTTTTTTCAAAAAATTTCCTGCTGCGCAGCATGCTCACCGTGTCGGTTGATTCGAGGTTCTCAACTTGCGCACTGTCAGAGGGCCTGGCAGATCAGAGATGCGCACTGGAGACCTGATTTGTGAAAGCCCCAAAGGCCAGAGCCGCCGAAGAAATAAATAAAACAACATTTATGTATAATATAAATCGGCCAACATTAGCCGATACGCGAGACCAGCACCTTTTGAAGGAGTAACATACGTTCAGTACTGTTGGTTGTAACTGGGTAGCTTTTTGTATGAAATAAGTCGTCTTTGGTGTCAAGAGTCGATCTCTCAGTTTCGCTTATTTATGTTGTAAATAAAGGCATTTTTATATTAAATATAAACATTTCTCCGTGCCACGGTTGCACGAAGAACAAATTCTTTTCCCGACTCTGAGGCTTACTTAGGACCCTATTTATTTTCATCCCCAGCCGTATGCTGGCATCCGCCAAAGCTCTCGTTACGGCATCCACCCCCATCTATATTTCATATTTTTCATTTTTTGATGGGTGCAAGATGCTATTATAATATCTAAATGGGTTGGGATGCTTTGTTGGAGGGAACTATGGCGTTGGTGGCTCGGATGAGGTTGAAGACATACTCGGACCAGAAAACCACGGGGCCCGGGCGACTAAATAAAGAGAAACTAAAAAAGAAATTATTTTTTTGCAAGCGCCTACCAGTAATGCAACCCGTCCACTGTGTGAGAATCAGCGCGCCGGTGCGTGACGGTCTCGATGTCCATGTACAAGACACGGTCCGCATCGGTGAAGTGCTGTTTGTAGAGGTTCTCGATAAGCCTGTTCTGAAGCGGCATTTTATCCCAGTTGTAGGAAAGGCTAAGTGTCTCATTTCGGGCGCTGAGGGGCGGGATATCTGAGTTTTCCTGTGCATACTTGTGACCTTATCGAACAAACAAGAAAACTTATTGAATATGTTTTAACAAAATAAAATAATTAATTTATTACCAGGGGATGTGTTGCGGAGAATCACCAGCTTGCTCGTGTCGTTTCTGTCGAGAAAGTTGCCCTCGAGATAGTTGAGCGTTGCGTTGTAGGCCGCGATCAAGGTGCTGTCGTCACGGTAATGCAGCCCCGTGTTGAGGATGACGATCGAGTTGTTGCTCAGATGTGGGTGCCAAAGGTACTGAATATGGTGGATGTCTTCGCACACCTCGTCCACAATGCTGATGTAGTCGTTGCGAACAAATGTCAAAGAAAAGTTACTGTAGCCTGTTCCCTCGCAGATCCCGTGCGTCTGTGCATACGTGATCGGGAATGACACGGAGCGAAACGCGTTCGTCTTCCACGGCGTCGTCTGTAGCACGTGTTGCGCACCAGGCCCGCCGTGCAGGATCAGGGACCGCTGAGTAAGGGCCAGGAAATCAAAGTAGTGCTGTGCGCTCAGGCTGTCTCCGACAATGAGCATGTTGCGACCCCTCATTGTATGGCACAGCTCCATCCCGTCCAGGTGACGAAACGGCAACCGTGGCCCACAGTCCGGATCGGGGGCCCAGTAGCGCGAGGATGTCTTGAGCCTGTCCTTGATGTGCTTGCAATCGTACGGAATGCCCTTGTAGACGTAGTCCTCGGTGGCATAGAGGCACGACGTGTTGTCCTGCTTGAACGTGCCCTGGGTCGACCAACAGGTCATTGCATCCTTGAGCTGTCCCATTGTGATTGGCGGAACAGGCGTGGACGCGTCCAGGTGGGTCTGGTACGTGTGCCGGTTGCGCTTGGTGGGGTCGCAGCTGAACACCTTCAGCCTATACTCGGATGGTGGTGGTTCGTAAAGGGCTGAGGCGTTGAGAGGTGACGGCAGACGGGGCAGGTCGAGGATCGGCTGGACGGAGGAGGATGAGGTGTCAGAACCGAAGGGCCGGTAGGGGAAGGACGAGACAACAAGCAACAGCAGGACCGGAACAACGACTGCAGCAGCAGCAACGACCAGTCTGGGCCTCATATTGCCAATTTTGGCAAAACCCGCCTTAAGTTTCAGGCCCGTTTTCCCTACAGCGTGATTGGATCAAATTTACTGTATCCTGATTGGTCAATTTTGTGATACGTCATGTTTCGTCATCAATTCGATTCAATGCAATGAAGCACTTGCACAGTGGTCTTCTGCAAGTGCAAAAGCCTATTATTGCATTGAAATCTA
>Ga0302230_10001770_pt1 | contig 13621 bp, 7 predicted proteins | sample II_Palsa_N2_1_FD_193523 | JGI IMG/M metagenome (GOLD analysis project Ga0302230, IMG submission 193523) | Peat permafrost microbial communities from Stordalen Mire near Abisko, Sweden - II_Palsa_N2_1 | ecosystem: Environmental > Terrestrial > Soil > Palsa > Peat permafrost | place: Sweden... | reverse complement strand
CGATGCTCGATCATTTCCGTGGTGGCCGCGATCCATCCGGTGCGCACGGTCATGCCGTAAACGACAACGCGACATATCCGTCGGTGGAACGCGAAGTGATGGCGCAATCGGTGCTGCAGTCACTGGCTCAGCTACCCACCGAACAGCGCGCACTGTTGCTATGGATATCGGTGGAAGGTCTGAGCTATCGCGAGGTGGCCGAGATCCTCGATGTGCCGATCGGAACGGTGATGTCGCGCCTGTCGCGCGCGCGGCAGGCGCTGCGTCGCGCCAGCGAAGGCGAGGTCGCGCCGCCGTCGCTTCGCCTCGTCAAATGAACTTTATGAGTAGGTGGTCAAAGCCATGAACAACATACCCAGCGAAGAAGACATCCATGCCTATGTCGATGGCAGGCTCGACGATACGCGTCGACAGGCGGTCGAGGTTTATCTCGCCCAGCATCCGCAGCGTGCCGAAGAGGTCCGTGCCTGGCAACGGGATGCGCAGGAACTTCGCGCTGCGCTGGGCAGCTGGATGCCAGAAGCTGACAATCCATCGCTCGATCCATCGGCGCTGCGCGCGCAGCACCGGCAGACATGGCGAGCACGCCTGGCGATCGCCGCCATGCTGGTGCTCAGCATCGGCCTCGGTGGTGTCGGCGGTTGGCAGGCGCATGGTGTTCGTCAGGCCAGTCGTGAAGCCCCGATGTCCGACGCGATGCAGGCCTATCGCATGTTCGCGCAGCAGCGCGGCGCCATGCTGGATGTGACCGAGCAGCATGACGGCGATCTGCAGATATGGCTGGACAACCACTTTCATCGTGCACCCCAGTTACCGAACCTGCAGGCCGCTGGCTTTCATCCCGTTGGCGGACGCCTGCTGGCGCTCAGTGAAGGTGCGGCGGCGATGGTGCTGTACGAAAACGCGCAAGGCAACGCCATCAGTTTTTATATTCGGCCGCCATCGAAGGTGGCCGCGCTGCCGCGCGGACAGCGGCAGGAAGGCACGCTGATGGCAGTGTATGGACCGAGTGATGGATACAACGTCGCCATGGTCAGCCGCGCTGACGAGTACGATGCAGACGTCGCTCGTAAAGCCCTGCCAACAGCTATCTGAGCGATCCCGTGTTCTGGTCGTCTCTCATGACCTTTGTGCTCAGTAAGCGTCGCTGCGGCAGGACACTTCGGCAGCGACTGGCTCCTCCTCGGCGCGCTTGAGGGCGCCAAGGCGCAGCAGATTATGTTTGAGCTCACACCAGATTGCCGAAGAAGGGCTGCAGGCTTCCTGCCGCTAGCCAGCTGACGAAGCGCGCAACGCAATGATATCGTCGCCGTTTCACTGCCTGGGGAGGCACGCCATGGAATCGCGTCAACGCGTGGGGCTGATCGTCGGTGTTGCGGTGTTGGTAGTGTTTGGCCTTGGGTGGGGTGTCTGGCGATTGGGTACGCGGTTCGCGGAGCTTGCCCTTCAGAGTCAGCAGAAAGCCGAGGTTGCTGCCAATGCAGCAGACAGCATGCCCGTAAAGAAAGGCCGCTTGTTTAGCAACGACGAGGTATATACCTTTCTCGCCGCCGCCAAAAAAGCCGAGCTGATCAAGGACCCGTTGCAGCGCTGTCTCGCGTATCCCGACCCGCCAAACAGCCATTGGTCAGCCGCTGCCGTACATGCGTATTGCCAGTACCGTACCCAAGCGGTGATGTCGTTTGCCGACATCCAGACGCTGATACAAAACGGACAGGCTGCCGAGCTCGACCAGCGCATGGCGAAAATACTCAATGCGCAGATGACACAGCCTGCTGCACGAGGTTTGCTGGACCGCACGTTCGAGCAGGATTTCGACGGCTCCTTCGATATCCGTCCGTTGCTCGACGCCTGGAAGCGCGATTCGCCCAACAGTGCCTTTGCCCTGGCGGCCAGCGGCTATGCCTACGAAAAAATGGCGTACAAGGCGCGTGGTGCCGGCTACATGAGCGAAACGCCGCAAAGCAACGTGGAATCCATGGATCGACTGCTGCAACTGGCGGACACCGATCTGCAGCAGGCCGTGGCGCTCAATCCGCATATCACGCCGGCTTACGGCGCGATGATCGAAGCTGGCGGCCTCTCCCTCGGCGATGTGTATCTCGCTTCAGCGAAAAAGCATGCGCTCGCGAATAATCCTGCCGATCTTTCCATTTACGGCTATCTGTTGTGGCAGGCCCAGCCCAAATGGGGAGGGTCGATCAAGGAGATGAGGGATATCACTGCCATGGCGCAGGCGCATGCCGCTGAAAATCCCTTGTTGATGCTGGAGCTATCCAAGGCACCGTCTTACGAAAAGCTCAAGGATTGCGATTGCCATACTGCCGAGCAGCTGGCCGAGTATCCGACGATTTTTGATCAGGTATCCAGCTCCAAGCAGCTAGCGGATGCCGGCACGGCGGCGGAGTCTAGCCATCATCTGGAATTGTCGGTCGTGTATTTTTCCGAAGCACTGCGTTTTGATCCTGGCCTTTCGGACGAGCGTATGCATCGCATTTACGACTTGAACAATTTCGACGAGTCGCAGTGGGCCGTGGACGAGGCGACCCGCATGCTGCAGGCGGCGCCGAATGACACCGATCTGATCAAGGCGCGTGCCTATTCGTATGAGTCGTTGAATGATTACCCGCATGCCGTGCAAGACATGCAGGCGGCGCTTGTCATCAATCCCGGTGACGGGAACGAGTTGATGGCGCTGGGCAGTATGTACGCCAACTCAATGCATGATTGGGACAAGGCATGGGAGACCGATAATCGCATCGTCAAGATGTATCCCAACGAGCCGTATGGCTGGATCCTGCGCAGCGAGATTCAGCAGCAACAGCCGCGGGCAGGGTTGCGGGAAACCATCGACTATTTCGCGGCGCATTTCGACAACTCGCCGCAGGCTCACAAGCTATTACTGGAAATGCGTGCCGCGCTGGCGCTGCAACCAAAGTCGCTGGGTGGGGCAAGCGTCGCTAAATCGATGCCAGCAGGCTGATCCCCAACAGCAACGGAGTCAGCTATCGGTCGAAGGGTGACATCACCACGGTAGTCTGCCGCAGGCGATGCACCTTGCGACCAGCCCGACGTCGTTGCCTTGATGTTGCTCAGCACGATGGCTGGCCTGGTCCGAGGCTATCTTCGAAAGCGATGACGTTATCGACGCCGTGCGCTCGCATCTTGTCGCGATGGAGAGTGTGTATCTGAGACGTGTCGCATTCCGCACGCAGCTGGGTGTTGCTTCGCGGATAGTTAGAGCGTGATGCCCAGGTATGCCCAACACCACTGTCGTGCCCAGGGCATCTTCGCCAAGCAGCAATGACAGGCCTCGCTGGGCAATGCTATCTTCCCGGCTTCTTGCCAGGGGAGGCACGGCTAATGGATGCGCGCGCACGGTGGTTGTCGGTCACAGGGATTGTTGTTCTGGTCGTCGTCAAACTGGGGCTGCTTGCCTGGCATCTGGGTGCGCTGCAGGGTTCGGATTGGGCATCCCAATTCAAAGCGCCTTTTGTATCGACACCTATGCGCAAGGCACAGCCTTTTACGCCGGCGGAGATCAGCGCCTTTCTCGCCCAGGCCAAACAGGCCAAAGTCATCGCTGATCCGCTGCAACGCTGCCTGACGTTTCCCGATCCACCCGGCAGCCACTGGTCGCATGAGGCGGTGGTCGCGTATTGCCACTACACCACACAGTCCGCTATCTCGGCGGCCGAGCTCACAACCCTCATTCAGAACGATCACGCGGATCAGGTCGACAAACGTATGGCTGACGCCCTGCAGGCGCAGCGCACGCAGCCGGACGCGCGCGGACTACTTGACCGCACCTTCATCATGGATTTCAGAGATTCGTCGCCCGAGTTGCGCGGCATTCTCGACGCCTGGAAAAGGCAGTCGCCCAACAGCGCGTTTGCTTACGCGGCCAGCGGCGATGCCTACGTTATCGAAGCGCACGATGCGCGCGGCAGTCAGTCTGGCCGGCTCACATCCAACGATCATTTCGAATCCATGCAACGGTTGCTTCAACTTGCCGATGACGATTTCAGCAAGGCCCTCGCGCTCAATCCGCTGCTGACGCCCGTCTATGCCGGCATGATCGAGTCCGGTACTTATGGAAGCCATAGTTACGGGGTCAACGCGGCCAATAGAGGTCTTGCCGTCGACCCCGCGAACTTCTCCATCTACGTTCGGTTGATGCAATTGTCCGAGCCCAAATGGGGAGGTTCCATTAGCCGCATGCAGCAGGTGGCGGCGCAGGCACAAGTGCATGTGCCGGAGAATCCACTGCTCGCGTTGCTGGCGACGGATGCGCCGGCTTACATGGCCAGTGGCAGCGACTGCGACTGCTTAGGCGTGAGTTATGTGCCTGACTACCGCAGCGTATTCGACAAGGCTGCAGGATTTCGCCCGTTGGCGACGGCAGGCAGCATCGCGTACACAAACGACCATTCAGGTGCAGCCCTGGGCCTGGTCTATTCGGCCGAAGCGTTGCGGTTTGCACCGAACGAATCCGATTCGCGCTCGACGCTGTCCTACGAACTGTCAAAGCACGGCGAGGCTCAATGGGCCAAGGAGGAGGGCGATCGTCTGGTGGCAGAGTCGCCGTCCAGCGCTATTTCCTATGACACGCGCGGCTACGCCTATGAACATCTGCAGGATTATCCGCATGCGCTGGATGACTACGGCAAAGCGTTCGAGCTTGATCCGACAGACCAGTGGCCACTGGTGCAGATCGGCATCATCAATGTTCATAAAACGCACGACTGGGACAAGGCCTGGGCGAACGCCGATCAGCTGATCAAGCTGTTCCCCGATCACCCGGAAGGCTGGATTCTGCGCCTCAGCGTGGAGAAGGATCAGCCGCGCGCCGGGCTGCACGACACCATGGTCTATTTTCTCGCTCATTTCAGCCACGATCCCAACCAGCAGGCCGCCGTGCGTGAAGTGCGGCAAATGCTCGCCGAACACAAATAGCGCTAGCCGTGCCCCGGCGCGGCCTGCGGTTTGGTTGTCCGCCTCGACACTGAACTTATCCCGCCGCGAGTGGTAGCGCCATGACCACGCGCAGGCCTCGGTCCTTGCGATTGCGCAGTTCCACCGTTCCGCCGTGATCGAATACGATCGCCCGCACCGTGGCCAGTCCCAGGCCGATGCCACCGGTTCCCCGGTTACGTGAGGCTTCCATCCGGAAAAACGGCTCGAACACCTGCCGCTGTAGGGCATCGGGAATGCCTGGGCCATCATCGTCGATCTCTAGCAGGCATTCGTTGTCGGCTACGCGCGGGTGCATGCGCACGCGCTCGCCGTACTTCAGCCCGTTTTCGACCAGGTTCACCACCGCCCGGCGCAGCGCGACCGGATCGCCTTCGAGCGTGATCGCCGGTCCAGGTTGCACGATCACATCATGGCCGACGTCGACCAGATCATCGGCCACGCTCTCCACCAGAAGTCGGAAATCCAGCCGCTGTTTGTGCACACCCAACGAGCGGTCGTGGATGAAATCCAGCGCCGCCGATATCATCGTTTTCATTTCCTGGATATCGGCTTCGACCTTGTCGCCCAGTGGGCTCGGCAGGCCGTCCAGACGGAAAGACAGGCGCGCCAGCGGTGTACGCAAGTCGTGAGCAATCGCGCCGATCATGTGCGTGCGTTCCTGCATCATGCGATTGATGCGTGCCTGCATGGCGTTGAACGAGTCGACCGCGCGCAACATCTCTCGTGGGCCTTTGCGGGGCACGGGCGGTGCATTGGTGTCGTTACCGAGCCGTTGTGCGGCGTCAGCGAATTGCCGGATCGGCGCGGCCAGGGTCCGTGCAAACAGCCACGCGATCGGCACAAGAACCAGCAACCCAAGTCCGAACAGCCAGAGCAGTTCCTGTTGAACCGTGCTGGGGAAAGTCTCCGGTGGCTGCGATGCGATGCGCCACTGGCCGTCCGACTGGCGCAGCCCGATGACAAAGCCGCCGTCCAGCATGGCGCCCGCCGGGCCGTTGCCGACCTTGGTATCAATCGTCGTGTCGGTGACATAGACGCGCAATGCGTCGCTGGAAACATTCATCAGCGAGGACAATCGTTCCGCCATGCGTGATGACGCCTTGGCGTCGTAGCCGCTGAATGCTGTTGGGGCCTTCGCTGAAACATTCACATCCATGTCTACGGGGGGCGGTGCAAAGCGCCCCATGTCCGGCGCTGGCGGCACGCCAGGTGCGGGCCCCATGCCTGGCGCGGGTGGCTTGCCGGCTGCGGGCGGTTTGCCGGGTGGACCGAATTCTCCGTCTGGCTGATGGTCCGGCTGCAGCGTAGTCACAAGATCGATAAGGTTGACGCCGTTGGTCTGCAACGGCGGTCGCAGTGCGAGAACGGCAAAGCCGATGGCCGCGGATATCACTAATGCGGAAAGCATCAAAAGAAACGTGCGCGCGAATATGGAAAGTCGCGGCAGGTGGGTCACAGTCGGAATACCTTGGGAACCAGCATATAACCCTCGTTGCGAACGGTACGAATCAGTTCGACCTGCGAGCGGTCATTTAGTTTTCGGCGCAGACGACTGATCTGCGTGTCGATGGCACGATCGAAGACTTCGGCGCGACGTCCGTGCACCAGGTCGAGCAACTGGTCGCGGCTCAGGATGCGCTGCGGGTGCTCGACGAAACTACGCAAAAGGGCGAATTCGCCATCGGAGAGATTGATGAAGATGCCCGTTGGATCACGCAGGTCGCGGCGCATCACATCCAGGCGCCAGCCTTCGAATTGGTAGGGGCGGGCATCTTCCGTGACGACGGGTTCGCTGCTGCTGGTGCGCCGCAGTACCGCGCGTACGCGCGCCAGCAATTCGCGTGGGTTGCACGGTTTGGCCAGGTAATCGTCAGCCCCCATTTCCAGGCCGATGATGCGATCGGTATCGCCACTGAGCGCACTGAGCATGATCACTGGTGGCCCCTGTTCATGCGCGAGGCGACGCGCGGCGCTCAGGCCATCCTCACCCGGCATCATCACGTCCAGCACCACGAGATCCGGCCGTTCGCGCGCGATCGCCAGATACATCTGCGCAGCATTTGCGGCGCCCTCCGCGCGATAGCCATGTTCGCGCAGAAAGCCGGTCATCAGGCTGCACAGTTCGGGATCGTCGTCGACGACAAGTATCAGAGATGGTCGGTCCATTACCAGGAATTCGGCTTGTCTAGGCGGGTTGATGTGTTGAATACCAGATCAGTTTACGAGGCGTATGTCGGCTGGGCCAAACACTGACACAAACCTGACACATGTAGACAACCGCATGGCACATGCAGGGCGTAATTTCATCCCTGTGGCGCCAGCTACGGGCTGTTAAGCGGCGTCGCATCGGGCCCTGCGGGGCACACAGGGAGGTGGCTTGCCACGACGCCACGCCGTTCCCGGACCGGAACGAGCACGGTATCCGGCTTATTCGGGTCGGTCCATCAACCTCTACGCAAGATCTCCATGAAGACATCCACTTTTCTGCCTTCGCTGATTTTCGTCAGTATTTTCGGACTGGCTGCCGTGGTCTGCGCACAGACTCCTCCGTCGGCCGATCCGTGCGCGTGCGGTCCGGGTCGCAACCCCAAGGTCGATGCCGCGCTCAAGGCATGCGAGAGCGAGCTTGGCGGCACGCCGGGACATCCGGTGGCCCGCGAGTTGATAGACAAGTGCATGGAAGCCAAGGGCTTCAAACGGCCTCCCGGTCCGCCGCCGGGTTCTGGTAACCCACCGCCACCACCGCCGACGTCGGGCTCGTGAGTCTTACGATGATCGGAGGGCACATGATTCAAAGCACGAATGCGAATGCGAACCGCCGCGCGGCCGAGCACTTCTGGGCGCAGCTCAAACAGGGGCGCCCGCCAAACGGCGATACCAGTATCTTGCTCAACGGTTATGCCGGCGAGCGTTTGCGCCTGGCTACCTTCAGGCATGCGCCGCACGTGCTTACCAGCGAGAGTATCGCCCGCCCGCATCGTCAGGCGGCGCTGCTCAGCTTGCAGCTGGAAGGTGATTCGTGCGTCGAGCAGCACGGGCGCTACTGCACGGTTAACGCCGGCGATTTCTATCTGCTCGATCTTTCTCGATCGTTTCGAATGGAAACAAGGCAATCGACCGTCCAGACCATCTACCTGCCGATCGCCGTGTTGCGGGATGCTGTGCCGCAAGTCGAACAAGCCTCCGCGGTCGTACTGCATGGTCACCTGAGTTCGGTCGGCTACCTGCGTGTGCTGTACCAGGAAATCTTTGCGCGCGCGTCGCAGCTGACCGAGTCGGTGGCGGGGTATCTGCTGGATGCGATTCCGCACATGCTTGCGGCGGCGCTGCAAAGCAATGCGCCCGCATACAAGGCGCCTTCATCGCAATTGCGTCAGCACTATAAACAGTTGGTGCGGCGCTTTGCGCGAGATCACCTGGGTGACCCCGGGCTGTGCGCAGAGACCATCAGCAAGGGTGTCGGCCTGTCGACCAGTTACCTGTTCGAGTTGTTCGCCGATGAGGAAGCCACTCTGATGCGCTGGGTGCGCAGTGAGCGGCTGTCGCGCTGTCGTCGCGAGTTCGAAGATCCAACGGCGCGTCGCAAGAGCATCGCGCAAGTAGCCTACAGCTGGGGCTTCGGTGACATGGCCCACTTCAGTCGCTGTTTTCGTGAGGTCTTTGGCGTGTCGCCGCGTGGATATCGCCAGAATGCGCTTTTCGGAATGCATGAAAAATGAAATCACGGACGTCTAGACGTCCGATTAATAATCAAGTTATGCCCTATTTTTTGTCATTCTGTCACGTGACTTTAACGTTAAATTGAAATTGCTTCGATACAGCCAGCGCAAAAGGTGAGGGTATCAATCCTCCATTGGCAGATCGTCGTCAGGACGCCGTTCTCGTTCCCTTTTCCCCACTGCCGACCAAGCTGGTCGCAGGAACGCCGCATCGCATGCGTGTGTTTCTGCAGTGCTGCAATTCAATTAACCAAGGGGTTTCTCGTTGTGCTTATAAACAGATTGCAAATAATGCACCTCAGCCAGCTCAGTCTCGCGCTGGCTCTGGCCATCGGCAGCACAAACGCACTGGCGCAGTCGACCACTGGCAGCATCTTTGGTCAGGCGCCCGTTGCCAAGGGCGAGTCTGTGCAGGTAAAAAACACGACCGGCATCAGTCGCGAAGTGCCGGTCGATGCGAACGGTCGCTATACCGTTGGTTCGTTGCCGCTGGGTACCTACACGGTATCGCTGATAAAGGACGGTAGTGCCATCGACTCACGCGCCGACGTGAACCTGCGAGTGGGTTCGGGTACGGAAGTGTCGTTCGTTGCCGTTGCCGCCAAGAGCCTGGACACGGTCAGCGTATCGGCCAGTTCGCTGCCGCCCATCGACGTAACGAGCGTAGACGCACGCACGGTGATTACCGCACAGGATCTCGTCAGGTTGCCGCTGGCTCGCAGTGCCGAAGCCATCGCCTTGCTTGCCCCTGGCGTGGTTCCCGGTTATAGCGGTTTCACCAGTGGCACCACGGGTGGCTCGCTGGTTTCTTTCAGCGGCTCGTCGGTCACCGAGAACGCCTATTACCTCAACGGTTTCAACACGACCGATCCCCTCAGTGGTTTTGGCGGTATCAGCCTGCCATATGGCGCGATCGATCAGGAAGAGATTCTCAGCGGCGGCTACGGCGCGGCCTTCGGTCGTTCCGATGGCGGCGTCATCAGTCAGAGTGGCAAGCGCGGCACCAACGACTGGCACTTTGGTGCCCAGGTGCAGTGGACGCCGGCATTTGCCAATGAAACAACGCCCGACACGTACTACGTGACCGGTTCCAACGCCGGCCAAATCTACCGTCGCAATTCGGACGACAAATCGTGGCTCGCCACCGAGAGCGCCTATATCGGTGGCCCGCTGATCAAGGACAAGCTGTTCTTCTTCGCCGCCGTCGAAGGTCAGAAGCAGTCGGGTAACAACATCGGCAGCACGACCTCGTCTTACAACACGAATTACGAGTATCACAACCCGAAGTGGTATTCGAAAATCGACTGGAATATCAACGACAGCAATATCCTCGAGCTGACCGGCGCGTCGACCACGCATTCCTATCAGGGCAACGAGTACACCTACGATTACACCACCGGCAAGACGGGTGCGTTCAATAGCTCGGACACATCGATCAAGAACAATGCGCAGGTCTACATCGCCAAGTACACCAGCTACATCACCGACGATCTGACGCTTACTGCCCTGTATGGCAAGCAGAAGATGACGTATTACAACGAGACACCCGGATCATCCAGCGACCTGATCTACATCGACGATTCGGAAAACGAGAACCCCGCCATTACGGGTGGCACGCCAATAACCAATAGCCAGACCGTCTCCTCTCAGGCTGATCCCGACCACACGGCAACCACCAACAACCTGCGTCTGGATCTGGCGTACAAGCTGGGCAATCACACCATTACGGCCGGTATCGACAACCTCAACTCGCACGATGTCGATGACGGCACGACGTCGACCATGTGGGTCTATGGCTACGGGGATGCCAACACGGCGATCAGCGACAGCCCCTATGTCGCCGCACCGGCGACTGGCGCCGGTGGTTCGACGGGTTACTACGTGTCCAAGTACATCTACGACACGTCGGCCTCGGTACGCGTCGCACAGCGTGCGCAGTATGTGGAGGACAGCTGGCAGGTCGACGATCGCTGGCTCGTCAAGCTCGGCCTGCGCAACGACCAGTTCACCAACTACAACCCGAACGGTGAAGCCTTTCTGCGCGTGACCAAACCACAATGGGCGCCACGCCTCGGCTTCAGCTGGGACGTCAACGGCGATTCCTCGTTGAAGGTCTATGGCAATGCCGGTCGTTATTATCTCGCCATGCCGGCCTCGGTGGCTTTGCGCGCGGCGGCGGGGTCGCTGTACACCAACGAGTACTACACCTATACCGGTATCGATGCCAACGGATATCCGACGGGCCTGACGCAGCTCGCTTCATCCACGGGCGGTGCGGTATCGGCCAATGACGAGTACGGCCAGTCGCCGGACGCCAAGACCGTCGCTGCAGCCAACATCAAGTCCGAGTACCAGGACGAATTCCTGCTGGGCTTTGCGCAACAGATCAATACGAGTTACGTATGGGGCATGAAGGCTCAGGTACGCAAACTGCGCAACATCCTGGACGATATCTGCGACACCAGTACGATTCTGACCAAGGCCGAGTCGCTGGGTTACAGCATCGATACCAGCGCGATGAACGGCTGCTACTTGTCCAACCCGGGTCGCAGCAACACCTACGTGTTGAAGAATACCGCCGGTGGCTACGACGATGTCACGGTGTCCGCGGCCGAGTTCGGCGATCCCCAGGCCAAGCGCAGTTACTACGGCCTGGAAACCTTTCTCGAGCATCCGTTCGATGGCAAGTGGCAGGGCAAGATCGATTACGTCTTTTCGCGCAGCTACGGCGATACCGAAGGCCAGGTGCGTTCGGATATCGGCCAGAGTGACGTCTCGGCGACGGTCGACTGGGATTACGGCCAGGTGATGGAGCACTCCAACGGCACGCTGGCCAACGATCGCAAGCATCAGCTGAAGATCTACGGCTCTTACCAGCTGGCGCCGGAGTGGATGCTCTCGGGCAACATCTTCATCGCCTCGGGTACGCCCAAGACCTGCCTTGGCTATTACGGGGCGGACGAAACCAACCCGATCGGTTACGGCAGCTACTACCACTATTGCGGTGGTGTCGCCTCGCCGCCAGGCGCTGCGGGCCGCGAACCGTGGCAGCACATCTTTTCGCTGTCCGCCGAATACCGTCCGATGTGGGCTGGCCAGAAACTTGGTTTCAATGTGATGGTCTACAACTTGTTCAATAACTCGGTACCGACGTCAACCTATGCCATCTATGGCAGCTCAACCGCTCTTAATACCAATTACGACCGGGTCACCTACTGGAGCACGCCGCGATACGTGCGCTTTGGTGTGAACTACGACTTCTAATCACTGCCCCGGTCAATATTTCGCATACCAATAACAAGTGCCTGAGCTTTGCCCGAGCTTACCCCCCAAGGCACAACGATACCCTCCGATAGGCCGCGATCCCTCAGTCGCGGCCTCTTTTTTTATGAGGCGGAGCGCTGGCATTGTGTCGGACAGCGCGTTGCTGGGGCGTTGGCGACGACCAGGCAGCAAGCAGGATCAGGCGACTCCCATAGGGTCGTGCGCGATGCTGGACGGGGAGGCCCCGCTTTGACCCGGGCGCCGATCAACCGGCAACCACGCATTGGCGGCTGACCTATACTTCAGGGAGTCCTCCACCTGAGCCCGTTGCCCATGACCGCACCGACCCGTATCGACACCACCCGCGTCATCCGCGCACCGCGCGGCACCGAACTCAGCTGCAAGAGCTGGCTGAGCGAGGCGCCGTTTCGCATGTTGCAGAACAACCTCGATCCGGAGGTGGCGGAGAACCCGGCGGAGCTGGTGGTGTACGGCGGTATCGGTCGTGCGGCGCGTAACTGGGAGTGCTTCGACGCGATTCTGCGTGCACTGCGCGAGTTGAACGACGACGAGACATTGCTGGTGCAGTCCGGCAAGCCGGTTGGTGTGTTTCCCACACACGAGAACGCGCCCCGTGTGCTTATCGCCAACTCCAATCTGGTGCCGGCGTGGGCGACCTGGGAGCACTTCAACGAGCTCGATAAGAAAGGCCTGATGATGTACGGCCAGATGACGGCCGGCTCCTGGATCTACATCGGCTCGCAGGGCATCGTGCAGGGCACCTACGAAACCTTTGTCGAGATGGGCCGCCAGCATTACAACGGCAGCCTGAAAGGCAAGTGGATCCTCACCGCCGGTCTCGGCGGCATGGGCGGCGCGCAGCCGCTGGCCGCGTCGCTGGCCGGTGCGTGCTCGCTCAATATCGAATGCCAGCAGAGCCGCATCGATATGCGCCTCAAGACCCGCTACGTCGACGAGCAAGCCACCGATCTGGATGACGCGCTGGCGCGCATCGAGAAATACACGAAAGCAGGGCAGGCCAAATCGATCGCGCTGCTCGGCAACGCGGCTGACATCCTGCCAGAACTGGTCAAGCGCGGCGTGCGTCCCGATGCCGTTACCGACCAGACCAGCGCACACGATCCGGTCAATGGTTACCTGCCGCAGGGCTGGACGGTGGAGCAGTGGTTCGAGCGCCGCAAGAGCGATCCCGACGGCACGCGCGACGCTGCCAAGCACTCCATGCGCACCCATGTCGAGGCGATGCTCGCGTTCCACGCGCAAGGCATCCCTACGTTCGACTACGGCAACAACATCCGCCAGATGGCCAAGGACGAAGGCCTCGCCAACGCGTTCGCGTTCCCCGGCTTCGTGCCTGCCTATGTGCGCCCGCTGTTCTGCCGCGGCATCGGCCCGTTCCGCTGGGTGGCGCTGTCCGGCGATCCGGAAGACATCTACAAGACCGACGCCAAGGTCAAGGAACTCATCCCCGACGATAAGCACCTGCACAACTGGCTCGACATGGCGAAGGAGCGCATCAGCTTCCAGGGCCTGCCGGCGCGCATCTGCTGGGTCGGCCTCGGCCAGCGCCACAAGCTCGGCCTCGCCTTCAACGAGATGGTGCGCAACGGCGAGCTGAAAGCGCCGGTGGTGATCGGCCG
>Ga0302230_10001765_pt1 | contig 13637 bp, 20 predicted proteins | sample II_Palsa_N2_1_FD_193523 | JGI IMG/M metagenome (GOLD analysis project Ga0302230, IMG submission 193523) | Peat permafrost microbial communities from Stordalen Mire near Abisko, Sweden - II_Palsa_N2_1 | ecosystem: Environmental > Terrestrial > Soil > Palsa > Peat permafrost | place: Sweden... | reverse complement strand
CGCAAAGTTCGCCCGTCAAAGTTCGCCCGGCAAAGTTCACCCGTCGCGTATTACTAAGCAAGATGAGCTCTCGTATATAACACTTCCGGGGGCGCCTCCGACGTCGCCATCCAACAAACACTCTCTCCTTCCTTCCTTCCTTCGAAACCAACAACAATGCCTTCTTCAAGCAACAACAAGACCATCCTCGTCACGGGCGCCGCCCGCGGCATCGGCTACGAGCTCGTCAAGCAGTACGCCGCGGTCGAGCCCAAGGCGACCACGACCATCATCGCGACCGTGCGTGACGTGACCAGGGCGCCCCAGATCGACGCGCTCATCAAGGCCGGGCACGACAACATCAAGCTGGTGCAGCTGGACGCGGGCGACGACGCCTCGATCGCCGCCGCCGTGCCCGCCATCGCAGCGCTGAGCGACCACGTCGACCTGCTCGTCAACAACGCCGGCATCGTGAGCAAGGGCCCCGCGCACATCGGCGAGGCCAAGCGCGAAAACATCCTCGAGGTCTACTCGGTCAACGTCGTGGGCCCCCTCGCGGTGTTCCAGGCCCTCCTGCCGCTGCTCAAGGCCGCCAAGACCACGCCCGTCGTCGTCAACGTCACGAGCACCATGGGCTCCAACAACCTCGAGACTGGCGCCCTCGGATGGGGCCCCGGCGCGATCGCCTACGCCTCGAGCAAGGCCACGCTCAACTTTATCAACTCGTCGCTCGCCACGGCCTACAAGGACATCACGTTCCTGGGCATCCACCCCGGCTGGGTTCAGAGTACGTTTCTGATAATTATTACGATCGCTTATTTTATTTATTTTATTTTATTTGCTGCAGCTGACATGGGCAAGGAGTACGGCCAGCCACCCACCACCGTCCCCGACAGCGCCAAGGGCATCCGCGATGTCGTCGCCAGCCGCTCGCACAAGGACAGCGGCAAGTACCTTTCCTTTGACAACACCGAACTTCCTTTCTAAACAGAGCAAGCTATTATTTCTGTTTTTGTACATTTTAACGCGCTCTTTGTCGATGGTAACGCCGTGAAGAAATTTCGATGCCAGCGAAAGACAGAAAGGGGTTGTTTTTTTGACGTGTCCGGGTATACGCTCGACAAGCCACCGTGGTGTGAAATTGTTGGCTCGTTAAACGTGACGAGATTGCAGCCATCAGACATCCTTGTCACAAGAAATAACGCAAGGTTTGCGAATTATTTTCTGTCTGTTTTTCGGGTTAGGGAGGGTCTTCTGTTAATCATGGTTCCCTTTTCTGTTCCCGAATCGTGCTCCCTTGCTCTCGTGTCCCTTCTCCTGCTGTGCTGTGCGTGCACCGTCCTCTTCTCTCCCTGCTGAACTCACACGCCCCTTCTTCTTCTGCACATCCTCTCAGGTTACTAACCGACGCTCCCAGTGTGTGATGGAATTGTTGCTGAAGGACTTGCACGTCAAATACGTGGCCAGCCTCGATTCGGATGCGGTACGCTTGCCCCTTCTTTTATCGGGCCCCCGCCGCCTGACCAGTGCCTCTTTCTTCAGAAAAAGGAGACGTTTGAGTACCACATCACGCAGCACCTCAAGCTCAATGGCATCTATTGGTACGACGCCTGTCAGTCTCCCCACCCTTGTTTAGTGCTGGTTCTTCACTAGGGGGCTGGTGGCGGTGTCCCTTCTGGGCGAGCCCGATGCGCTCGACAAGGAGGGCGTCGTCGCGTTCATCAAGTCGTGCCAGCATCCCAACGGCGGCTTTGGCGGCAACGTGGACCACGACCCGCACCTGATCTACACGCTGTCGGCGGTGCAGGTGCTGGCCATGTACGACCGGCTGGACGCGGTGGACACGGGCAAGATCGTTGAGTTTGTGCAGAGCCTGCAGAAGGAGGATGGCTCGTTTGCGGGCGACAAGTGGAGCGAAATCGACACGCGGTTCTCGTACATTGCGCTGTCGATTCTGTCGCTGCTGCACAAACTGGACGCCGTCGACGTCGAAAGGGCGGTCCAGTTCATCCTCTCGTGCCGCAACTTTGACGGCGGGTTTGGCAGCGTCCCCGGCGCAGAGTCGCACGCCGGACAGGTCTTCTGCTGCGTCGGTGCGCTGGCCATTGTCGATCAGGTGCACCATATCGACCAGGAGCTGCTGGCCTGGTGGATCAGCGAGCGACAGGTGCCCGGCGGCGGGCTTAACGGACGGCCCGAGAAGAAGGAGGATGTCTGCTATTCATGGGTAAAAAAAAAAGAAAAACATTTTTTCTGTAAATAAAAATAAAATAAAATAGTGGTGCATGTCGGCCATGAGCATCCTCAACCGCCTCCACTGGATCAACAAGGACAAGCTGGTCAAGTTTATCCTCTCGTGCCAGGACGACGAGGACGGTGGCATTGCCGACCGCGCAGGCGACGTCGCCGATGTCTACCACACGTGCTTTGGCATTGCGGGGCTCTCTCTGCTCAACTACGAGGGCCTGGACAAGGTCAACCCGATCTACTGCATGCCCCAGTCGACCATCGACCGCCTCAAGCTTGGGAGATATTTCCTGAGCAGTGCCGCCTCGTGATAGGAATCCTTTTTTTTTTTTTTTTTTTTGGTTCTTGTTGTATCATCAAGGTGAACTGGTAGACAGCTTTGAGAGGAGATCGCGGCTGTGAAAGGTGCAGATCGACTCGGCATGGGCCTTGACACGGAGGTTGGCGTCGTCTGTGACAAGCACGACTTGGGCCACGTCCGCTGCCGCTCCTGCTGCGGCGGTCCGCTCGAGCTCAGCCTTGAGGTTCTTTGCGCTGCTGAGGATCCGGTCGTCGTTGGCCATCCACCCTCCGTTCGTGTCCTCCACGTGGAACGACATGGACTTGACGAGGCTACCGGCGTTGGTGAGGCAGCGCACGTACATTGCACTTGCGGGGCTGGCAAAGGCGTCCTCCAGCCAGACCAGGCCCTGGATGGCGTCCTCCTTGTCGTTGCTGAGCCCGCGCAGCTCAGACACCACAACAATGGGCACGACGACGACGTACTGCCGCGACCCCAGGATCTCCTTTGCTACGCTCAGAGAGCCCATGAGCAGGTTGGTGTCGAGCACGATGTGGCTTCTGTGCGGCTCGATCCTCCAGTTTGGTCGCCGGTTGACGGGGTCGACGCTGACGGCAGCACTGCTCGAACTGCCCAGCTTGGATCGCAGCATGGCTCGCTGTTGCTTCAGCTTGACCATCTCCTCCGAGTCGTCCGGCAGCGGCTCGTCCACGTTGGCAGACCCTGCTGCGATGGTGTCCTCCTCGTCGCTCTCCTCCACGCTCAAGAGAGCAGTGGCTGCATCGAGCGTGGGGGCAGACTGGGGCGACAGGAACTGGCCGTCCACAAACGTCAGCGGTGAGTTGGCGATTTTTCTGCTGGCAAACACGAGCAGGTTGCTCCCTATGGCGGATCGCCTCGCGTTCACGAGCGACTCGTCGACCTCCTCCGCAGCCACAAAGGCGAGCGTTGAAATCTGGGTAATAAGATTTTATGTTGATACGAGGGAGTTCTCTGTCTTGCGTACGTCGGATGGGACCCTGGTGTCTGTCCAGCCTTTTAACGGAGCAAACTCTTGCAAAAGAACCGCCTCGGGAAACACCACGAGAGCAGACGAAGACTCGTACTTCCTGTTGGCAAACTGGGCCAGGGAGGACCAGAACTGTGTGTGGACGCTCGCGTGCAGCTGTGTTGGCCCCGGCTCGGCGACAATGTCGATCCCCGGTGAGGTTGCGAGCCACGCGGCAAGCACGTTGAGGGGAGCGCCCTGGTGGAGCAGCTTGGTGTCGTCGGAAAAATGGACGTCGCGGAGGAGCATTGCGTAGATCAGGGACAGGGCGTCGCTCGCGAGAACAGCCGACGTGCCTTTTTGTATTTTTTTTATTAACAATTGAATAGATTGTAACAATTGTACCGTCACGAGCGGTCACGTAGGAAACGACAAAGAGAAGGATCGAGAGGGCTTTCATGCCCTCGTCAAAATTATTGTCCAAAGCCATGCGGAGATCCTTCTGCACACGGGCCTTGAGAAGCTCGTACGAGTCCATCCTGTTGGGTAAACTGCATAGTTAAATTATTTTTAACCGTGGGCGACGTACGCCATTCGCTTCACAAAGCAGCCGACGAGGGACGCAAAGTTGACGCCAAAGGGCCGGTCGATCTCTGGGTGCTTTGCTGCTTCGAGCTGACGACGGCTTCGGCTGGGCAGCATCGCCACCTCGGTCGACCGCTTCTTGGCCTGCTGCGAGGGCGCAACGGGCTGCACCTTTAGAAACACGTTGGTGATGGCGTCACGCGCACTGTCAAAAGGCTGTTGTGCGGCCGCCATGCTCCTGACATAGTAGTACACGGCGTCCAGATACTGCTTCTGCCCCAGAGCGATCGTGGCCAGCTGGTTGAAAGGCTGGCCAACGCCGGGCATGAGTTTCGTTGCAGCGACGTAGGATCGGATGGCCTCTTGCTGATAGGTGGTCGCCTGTTCATCCTCCTCGCAGTGCATGGACGAGTAGCGATCTACGTAGTTTGTTTGACAGCGCTCATGCATAAAACAAGCGGAATGGTGCGTACACGTATCGCCAAGGCAGAGGTACAGCCGCGATGCCAACGCCTCGCCATTAGCGCTGGCTGATCGTGCAGCTATACACGCGGAGAAGAACGTCTGCGCTCTTGCGAGCATCGCCAGCAGCGTCTGTCTCGTGTCGCTGTTGCTGCTGTTTTCGCCCAGTTTGGCGCGCAGCGTGTCAAATCCCTTGACAAACACGAGCTTCCACAGCCGCTTGTCCAGCTCCTTCTCGTCCCAGATGGGTGGATGGACCTGCAGCAGTCGCAGCGCAACCGTCAGCAGCTCTTCTCGTGTCTCCTCGTCGTCGTGTGCCTCTTTCTCCAGACGGACGTACTCTCTATTTACATTGCGATGAGGATGGATGGATGGATGGCGTGTGTGTGCGTACTTTAGCAGGCGTGCTGCCTCGTTGGGCATCTTTGCCGCACTGCCGGACGCAACAGGTGCTGCAGCGGCGGCAGGCACAGCAGTGGACGAGTGCCTTGTTTTTTTCATTCGACAGAAAAACTAAAAACATAAAATAAATAAATCTTGATTCTTGAGTTGGAGGGGAAAGGGGATGGTGGTGGGAAAAAGAAGCGTGTGAGGATGAAGAACTTGCTCCCTAAGCCGCAACAGTGAGGGGATAGGAGGATTGAGCATGAGAGTAGAAGGGGGGCGAGGCTGCGATGGAGGGCCGATGATGAACCATTTTATGTCGCCCACCAAATAATTTCTTTTCTTTTCAGTGAACTTTTTGGACGAGATCCTCTCGAGTAAATCAGAATAGCCTCATTCATGACAGGAACACCCGCCTAGTAGTCTTTCCACTCAGCAGATCGTCGTCGGGATCCGCGATGTCGTCCAGTTCGATCGCCGACCAGGGGTCGTCGCGGAGCTTGGGCTTTTTGCTGGCCGATGAGGAGGAGACACTGGCAAAGGCAGCGTTGGATGATGGACGCTTGATCGCCGAGCCCGGGGGCGTGGGCATGGCGTCCTTAAAGTCGCCAGAGCTCCACACGGGCAGCTCCTCTTGGTCGGTGATGTCGTCGTCGTCGTCGTCGTCGTCGTCGCTGTAGTTGGATTTTTTTGTCGGCTTGAACGAGTCGAGCGTGGTCTGGCGGCGGTCAATTGGAACAGGGTCCTTGTCCTCCTCCGTGTCGACCTGGAGCTCGTCGGTGCGGTTGAGGCCCACGCGCTCCAGCGTGACCATCTTCTCCTTGATCAGGCCCCACAGGCGGTCGTCAAGGGTGTCGCGGGCGATGAGGTAGTGGACGTTGACCGAGTTCTGCTGGCCGATGCGGTGCACGCGGTCCTCGGCCTGGAGCAGCACACCGGGGTTCCAGTACAGCTCTGCAAAGACCACCAGGGAAGCGGCGGTGAGGGTCAGGCCCACGCCGGCTGCATTGATGCCCAGCAGCGCAACCTGGCACTCCTCGTCCGTCTGGAACTGGAAGCACAGGTCCTGACGAATGGCACTCGGGGTCTTGCCGTCGATGCGGATGTAGCCGACTTTCTAAGAGGAAAATAAGAAAATAAGAAAAAAAAAAATACATAAGCGTACAAGTTCATCGAGGAGATCGCTAAAGCCGTCGAGCACGCTCGTGTGGTGGGCAAAGAGCAAGAATTTGAGCTTGCTGTCGTTATCTAGCAAGTCCCGCACGTACTCTTTCATTGCTGGCATCTAGAAAGAGGAAACTAAATGGTTTTTAATTTGAGGTAACAAGTTTTACTTTGGCAACGGCAGTCTCTGTCCAAAGGTCCATGATGAGAGATCGCGAGGACTGGGGCTTTGCTTCATCACCGTTGTCTGTTGCCACCACCGAAGACGACGACGCGCCACCCTTGCCACCACCGCCAGTGAGCGACTGGAGGGTGCTGTCACTCAGTTTGGCAGAGAGGCTGTTGAGTCGATGGGCGTCCTTGGCCTCGACCGCCAGGAAGACATGCTTGCGCTGCTTGGGCGGCAGCTGGGTGAGCACCTGGCTCTTGAGGCGGCGGATCAAGATCGCATGCTCAAGCACGAGATTGAGCTCGGTGAGGTTTGAGTTGCCCTTGTAGTCCCAGCCCCAGTGGCTCTGGTGGGCCGCGCAGTACCGCAACGCGTACTCGTGCAAATCCGGGTAGAGCAGCGGGTTGATGGCCTGGATCTGCGAGAACAGCTCGACCGGTCGTGAGAGCGCTGGGGTGCCGCTCAACAGGATACACCTCGTCGCATTCTGATCATAAAATAAAATTAAAAAACAAAGGGAAACGCTATCTCGTACCTGCATGATCGGAAGCAGATTTTGCGTGCGCTTGCTCTTCTGGTTCCTAAAGGCGTGGCTTTCGTCCTAACGTAGTTTGGACTGTTATTATTGGAAGAAAAAAAAAATTGTCTTACCGCAACAACGACTTTAAACTTGAGCGCCAACAGCTCTTCACACTTGCGGACGGCCAAGTCGTAGCTGATGATGACGATGCGGCCCGTGACCTTTTCCTTGGTGGAACCAATGACCTGGATCGCCTTTGCAGAGACAATGTCGGGCGCGCACCAGTCGACGAATTGCTGAGAGCATTTCTTTTCAATTTAAAAAACAAATAGAGGCCACAGTACCTCTTGGAGGGTCAGCTTGAGCGACGAGGGGCATATCACGAGCAGAGGCCACTCGTGGCAGTAAAAGCTGGCGATGGTGATGGCCTGGACCGTCTTGCCGAGGCCCATGTCGTCGGCAATGAGGATTCGTCCCTTGCGCTCGAGTCCCCGCTTGACGCCCTCCTTTTGGAAAGGGAAGAGCCGCTGCGACATCGCATTCACGTTGGTGTACTTGAGGTCGGGTGGACTGCAGACCAGCTGGTCGGGCTGGATCCTTTGCGGCGGCGCCGCTTTGCTGCCCCTTTTCTTGGGCATCGCTGTTGATCTGGGCAGCGACGAGTGATCGATGCCAAAGAGGTCCAGCACCGTGTCTGGGATCAAATTGATCACTATTTTTGACCGCGTGTTGCTGTTTGCCAGCGCCAACAGCTTTTTCACGACAGTCGAGTACAGCTCTGAGCGGTACGTCCACGTCCGCGTCAGCTGGTCTACACCCACGGAATTACTAAAAATAAAAGGCTTTCTATTCAATACCATGAGAGCTGCACGACGTCGTCCTAAACACCTGGTCCTCGATCTCACTGTCCTGCTTCTTGCAGTACGCCGAGAAGTGCAGCGGATCGGTCAGCTCGAGACACACCACTTTCCTCACAGGCGATTGGGCAAGAAAAGACGCGGGCTGCTGAAGCTTGAAGGCGACCGGTGGTTGCTGTTGATGCATTTGCTGCTGCTGCTGTTGGTAGGTCCCAACGGCAATGCTCGTCCCCGATGGCCACGGCCTTGGCGTGTAGACGGGCACAGGTGGCGCTGTTGTTGTGCTGGCCTGCTGTTGCCGCATCGCGTCCGAGGCCGCCCGCCGTTGCCTGGCCTCCTCCCGCTTGCGCTCGACCATCTGTTGTCTATGGCTACGTCAGATGCGATTGCGGCAAGGAGGGCAACAACGTACAACGCGACAGAGTCCATTATGGGCGCACAATTTTTTCCAGAAAATACCGGCGGCTGGCAAATTGATTACGTGTTTAGATGACGTGGTGCGTCCAAAATGGGTTTGCAGCAGCCCCTTGTTCGAGCGGGGGGGGCATGATAAAGGCTCCACGGGCCGCCGGTTTGCTGTGCCTGCTGGGGGGTTTGAGGGGCGACTGCATTTTGCATTTATTTCTCTTTCGATAGTTTGATTTTTGGTGGCAACGTGGGTGGGTGGGTCGTTGCTGACAAGCCATCGACGAAGTGTTGCCTGTTGCCTTCCCACTGTTGCTATCGGCTTCCGCTGAGTTACACACATGATAGAAAAAGATAAAAAAAAAAAACACTTTGACTGACTGTTTTCTTTCCCCCCCAAATGAACACTCAGGCGACACAATGCCCTCGTGGAGACACATCCGCCGGCTCATCCGTCAACGCTGGCGCTACCTGACGCACGGGCTGCTGCGCCACTCGCACGTCCCGATCGGCCCCGAGCTGGTGGAGGCGTGCAAGGCAAACGACCTGGCCCTCGTGCGGTCCATCCTGAGCACCGCAGCTGCCAACGGCAGTCTAGTGGACGCGGCCGACAGCAAGGGCATCACCGCACTCCGTGTCGCGGCCGAGAACGGGTACGCTCACACGGCCATGGTCCTGCTCGAGCACGGCGCCGACCCTAACCAGGTCGGGACCGACGGCTGGGCCGTCATCCACAGCGCAATCGTCGAGGGCTCCAGCCACATTGTCGAGGTCCTGCTGGCTGGAGGTGCGGACCCGTACCTCAAGGGCTCCTACGGCTGGAATGTGCGTTTTACTTGCTTATTTATACTGACTGGTTTATGTTAGGCTTTGCACACTGCCGTTGCCAGCGGCCGTCAGCGCCTGGTGCGGCTCATCCTGCGTCGCGATCTAGTCGTTCCGCTTGGGCTACGACAAAAGGCAGACGGCAACGCAAGCGAACTGGTGCTCGCCTCGACAACGAGCCTGCCCCGGCCGCTCTCGTTTGCCGGAAGCTATGTTGAGGGCATTGACACCGCCGAGACTGCCGGGGCTGCTGGCGCGTCGTCCAGTGCCGGACCGCCGCCGCTCGAGCGAAAGGCTGCGATCATGAACAAGGTCATTCGGCGACAGCAGCAGCAGGACGATGACGACGACCCAGACGATCCACTCCGCATTCTCGCCTCTGCGCGGATGCCACGCAGCAAACAGTCGATCGACCAGGGTAAACTGAAGGGACTTTGTCGTCCCGTCGTTGTTGAAATGAATGAATGAATGAATAAATAATAATTAGCACGGCAGCAAACAGTCGACGCCCAAACCGATCACGGCCAAACGGCGCTCCATCTGGCCTCGCACGAGGGCCACTCGCTCTGCATGCGCCTGCTGTTGCTTCACGGCGCCGATCCCAACATTGTCGACGACAAGGGGCGCACTCCGCTGGGCGAGGCCTGCCGACGTCGCAATCTCATCTGCATCGACGTAAATGCTGCCTTTCGTTTCTTCTCATCCTCTCATTAAAAAAATAATAAATAAATGCAGTTGCTGCTCAAGCACGGCGCTCTAAAAAACGGCTTGGCCCCGTTTTACCCCGAGCCGGTCCAGGTGATTCTGGATTCGCATCCCTGCGTCCCCTCCCTCAAGACCCTCTGCATCCAGAGCATCCGTCGAGTGCTCCGTGGAAAGGCGACGCAGCTGCGCAACCTGCCCCCTGAACTGGTCGATGAACTGCAGACGATGCCAAACAACGTGGAGGCCTCGCTGCAGCACTCGACGACGATCCACGAGCGCCGCGGCCGGCTATCGCAACTCACCCCCACCAGCGCCACTCTGAATGTCCAGACGGATCCTGCTGCCCGTTAGAGTTTTTTTTTTTCCCCCCCTACTTACGATTTCAATGAAATAATAATAAACGGTACCCATTGTAACAACAACTGTCACTTTCACTTCTAGTCGATGAGAAATGCCGCCAGGTCGATTTCCTTCCCCTCAAATAGCATGGGGTGGACGGCCATCGTCCGCACGAGATGCTCAGCCTGCTTGCTATTGTCATAAGACGCGATCCAGCTTTGGGTCGGCCTGATCACCTCGAACCGCGGCTGCGAAGGGGAAGGGCTGAGGGTAAAAAGAACGTTAAAAAGCACTACAAGGAGAGACTACTTGAACAGGGTCAGCTGGGGTTGGCCGACGCCGTAGTACGAACAGAAGCGCAGCAGATGCGACCGCATGTACGAGTACGTAATCCACCCAGGCCCATTGTGGATAAAGACGCTCTTCCGCCTCCGCCTGGGTCGTGCGTTTAGAGACACTTTCGCTTGCAAGGTGGATCGTACCCCTCAAAGTAGTGCCCGATCCTGTCCATGTAGAGGTAATAAGCGCCATTGTCCTAGCACAAAGTCAGTTGGGGACAAGAAAAACAGCACGTCAATACCACTTGCGCCGATAGAATCGACTGCTGGAACGGCTTTTCATGAAGCGCTTTCACAACCGCATCCGCCTCGTCGACCTCTGCAAACGCGACGAAGCGCTCGTTCTCCTTGTAGCCCTGGGCAGAGTAGGCCGGACACACCTGGACTGGTTGCGGCAGGCCCCAGTGCTTGAGCCATCGCGTCACATCCTCGTCGTACATCGCGGCAGCCAGACCACGCACTTGCACCCATGTCGCGGGTCTGCTTCGTAGCAGCATTCTTTTTTTTTTCGAATGCGCTGGTGGCGACACTTGCGAAATCATGGCTGTGGGTGTGTACGTGGTGGTTTTGCTGTCAGTTGCCGCGGTCGCGTTTGTGGCTTCGCGTGTGCTTTTCAAGCCCAAGCTGGTGGTCCCCAAGGGCGCGCACCTTGCGCCCAAGGTGCGGTCGCGTTTCGTGGGCATCGACGTGCTTGTGAACGGCGCTGTGGCCGCGATCAAGCACAGGGAGATTGAGCAGGTGAACGCGCTCATGGACTCTGTCGAGGGCAAGACGGCGCGTGCAAAGGTACAGGAGTAAAAGGGGTGTGTGTGTGTGTGTGTGTGTGCGTGTGCTAAAACATCTGAGTGGCGCCGCCCGCAGTTCCTGTGGATGGACCATGCCGTCATGTTCTCGAGCGATCCCGAGGTGATCATGCACATCACGGCCAAGAACTTTTACAACTGGGAGAAGGGCCCGTCGTTTGTGGACGCGTTCGCCGAGCTGCTGGGCGAGGGCATCTTCAACAGCAATGGCGACCAGTGGAAGCTGCACCGCGACATTGCCCGGCCGCACTTTGTGCGCGACGAGCTCGTGGGCTACGTCGAGGCGTTCAACGAGCACTTTAGCGACGTCGAGGAGGTCCTCGAGCGCGCGTGCAAGTCGGGCGAGAGCATCGACATGTTTGACGTGTTTCAGCGCTTCACGATGGACTCGTTTGTGAGCATCTTTTTCGGCCACGAGCTCAACTCACTGCGCAAGCCGTCCGAGTTTGCTGTCCATTTCGACTACCTGCAGTCGGTTGCCTCGTACGTTTCCCCCCTCCTCTGAAACAATAAGCAGCATCGTCGTAATTGTACAACTATTTGCAGGTGGCGCTCACGCCTCGATCCGTTTTGGAAGCTGCTCCCCCGCAAGACAGCGCGCATGACCAAGGCGATCGAGTACGTCGATGGCTTCATCACCAAGCTGATCGACGAGGCGCGCCACGACAAGAACCTGGCCGAGCGCACGGACCTGCTCGCACACTACCTCAAATCGACCGACCAGAACGGCTTGCCGTTCACTGACAAGTACCTGCGCGACATGCTCGTCAACTTTTTGCTCGCGGGTCGCGACACCACCGCTGCTCTCCTCACCTGGACCTCGTACGTGCTCTCGGAGCACCCGGACCACGAGCAAAAGGTTGTCGACGAGATCACCAACGTCGTCGGCCTCGACCGCTTCCCCGCTGCGACCGACATCAACGAGCTCGTAAATGAAAGAAATGTTTTTTTTTTAATCATTTCCTAAAAAAATACAAAATAAAAACAGAGATACTGCAAGCTTGTCCTGAACGAGGTTTTGCGCCTGTACCCGTCGGTGCCCTTCAACGTCCGCACCAACGTGGTACGATGCATTAAAGAAAAGGTTTGTTTATGTAACCCCCACCGCATCTCTCTGCAGGCCGACGATGTCCTTCCCGGCGGCGAGTTTGTCCCTGCCGGCACCGACATGTTTATCCTGACGCACCGCATGCAGCACGACAAGGAGCTGTGGGGCCCGACGGCTGAGGAGTTTGACCCGGAGCGCTACCAGCACATGAACGCCAAGTACCCGACCAACCCGTGCGCCTTCCTCCCTTTCCACGCCGGCCCCCGCATCTGCCTCGGCCAGAACATGGCCCTCAACGAGGCCCGCGTCGCCCTCGCTCGCCTCTACCAAAAGTACCATCTGCGCCACGACCCCACGAACGAGGTCAGGTTCAAGACCGACATTATCCTGACCGCAGCCAACGGCATGCGCATGTTTGTCGATCGCCGCCTTTAACAAGGCAGTCTTTTCTTCCCTCCTTGCCCTCGTGCTTCCCCTGAAATGCCCTGAAATGCCCTGAATAATCATGTAATAATTATCGACAACTGAAATGATTGCTCCAGTGGAAAACAAGCCGTGAAAGAACAATAGCCCAACTTTCAGAGATCGGTGCGTCGCTTGTTGAACGTCTTTTTCATCTCCTCGTTGAGGCCATAGTAGAGCTTGTCGTCAAAGACCGGTGGCTCGGTCAGGGCGACTGGACCCGCCACCGCCTTGACGTTGCCGATGCCGAGGTTGCCAAAGCAGTTGGCCAGGAAGGCCCACGCGTCATCGGCGCCGATGGCCTTGTGGATGTAGTACTCGATGTAGTCGGTGAGGATGATGTCGCGCGCGGCGCCCTGGTCGGGGATGTCGGTCGCGATCGACTCAAAGATCTCGAGCACCTGCTTGAGCTGGTTGCCGGAGAAGCTGGCGACCTGGCTCGCGAGCTCCTTGTCGCTGCCGGTGCGGTGGGTCTCGCACGCGGAAAAGTTGGTGGACGAGCCGATGGAGAGGAAGCGCAGGTAGATGGGCGCGAGGCGGCCCTGGACGAGGTGCTTGCTCAGGAAGGCCTCCACCTTGGCCTCGTCACCCTTGTAGTCAAACACGCCGCTGACAATGTCGACAACCATCTTGCGCAGTGCAAAGATTGTCAGGTGCTCGACGTTGGTCACGGCAAAGCCAAGCATGCGCAGCTGCTCCTGCGCCGACTGCTCGTACGAGATCGTCGTGATTCCAATCTGGATCGTGTTGTTGAGGAACGTCGTGTGGTAGGTCCTGTCGTCCCCGAACGTAAGAAAAATAAACAAATAAATAAATAAAAATAATGGGAGTAGTACCAAAAGGGGGGGATGTAGAGGATATCCCCCGGGATCAGCGTGGTCGTGTAGGTCGGGAGCGTGCGCACGTCGTTGAAATACAGCGCGTGCTCGATGATACGGACGATCGAGCCCCACAGTCCCAGTGGGCTGGTGAGAGACTCGAGGTGGATGAGGGGGCCGAGCCAGGCCTGGATAAAACCGTGGTTCGGGTGGACTGTTTTTCAACAGAGATTAATATTTAAAAAAAAAAAAAATTAAT
>Ga0302230_10001761_pt1 | contig 13642 bp, 18 predicted proteins | sample II_Palsa_N2_1_FD_193523 | JGI IMG/M metagenome (GOLD analysis project Ga0302230, IMG submission 193523) | Peat permafrost microbial communities from Stordalen Mire near Abisko, Sweden - II_Palsa_N2_1 | ecosystem: Environmental > Terrestrial > Soil > Palsa > Peat permafrost | place: Sweden... | reverse complement strand
GCGCCGGCCCCGCCGAGGTTCATGTTGGCGACCTGCTTGGCGACCTGCTTGACAATCGGCGCGCTTTTTGGTTCCTTTTTCGACATGACTCGAATGTTCTGGAAAATGAAGTGCAACCCGAGAAAATAGGGTGAATTAATTAATTATAGACAGTAAAAAGTGAAAAGAGAGTGAAAATGAAAAAAGAGAGTGAAAAGAGTGCAGTGAAGACAGCAAAAAATGCAGAAAGAGTGCAGCCAGTGAAAATGCAGAAATGCAGGAAGTTCGGGATGGATCAAAGCTGTGCCGCACGTACCGAAAAAGAGTTTTTTGAAAATAGTAAACCCCTGAGCCAACACACGTGGTCCCTGCAATCAGATCTTGCTGGGCCACATATCCACATTGTTGTCGTCATCTCTGTTGCACTTTTGACTGGTTTTCTTTCTGCGAGCACTCTCGAGTCAAGTCATTTGTCAACTTGACGTTTGACTTGATCTCCTCACTTTCACTTGACTTTTCACTGTATACATTGACTTGATTTCTCAACTGTTGTGCATTCTTAATTATTGTTTTGTACTGTTTGCTCCGGTTTTCATTCACACTCTTTGACACATGCACACATAAATGAAATATGTTATATATAAAATGGGGGGGGTTCAGGAAAGCGAAAAGCCCACCGCGACCGTGGTGGGGCTCGCACCGTTGGACGACGTGATGACCTTTCGATTGAGCAAGGGTGTTGCGCCAAAGAGGTCGCTGTGCTGCTGGTGCCGCTTCTGCTGGTGCTGCTCGCCGTCACTGTCGTCGTCACCGTGGCGAGCATCGACGAGGAGCGACGTGTCGGCCGAGGTGGACGTCGCAGGCACGTACTTTGGGCTGGCCTCGGTCATGACCACCTTGAGCTTTTCCGAGCTGTCGGGCATAAAGTGGGAAAACACAACGCGGATGTTTTGGTGCAGAAACACGCGCTTCTTTCCCGTGCATACAAATTTGAGGTGGACGGCGTAGCGCAGGCCAAACGGGGCCGTTTGAGAATAGCTAAAACGAAATACACATTTTATTATTGCTGGGTTTGCGTTTTAAGAAAATCAAGTACCTCTTTTGCCGCAAAAACGTCTTGGTTCCACTGGGCATGTCGTTGAAATCGTACGAGATCAGGAATACCTTGACAACGGTTTTGTTTGGGTTTTTGATGATCTACGAAATGATTAGTCTCTTTTGTTCTGCCTTCCTTTTTTTGAGTTACCAATTGCAGCATGCCCTTTGCCGGCAGGCGCATAAGCCCAGGATTCTCGCTGTTTACGATGCCGTGCTCGAGATCAATCAGACCCACTAAAAAATAAATAATTTTTTTTTTTTTATTAAAAGAAAGAAAATAGCAAATAAACGAACCGTAAGGGGAGGGAACATTGTCCTGGGGCGTGAGATAGTAGGTTGCGGGGCACGGGAGGATGACGTGGGGCGGACACTTTAGCGATGGCTTGCACTTGCCCTGCCCAAACACGCCGATTTCGGCCACAAAGTCCACCGGTCGCGACGGCGTGGTCGACATGCGGCCGTTCAGGATGGATTCCTCGTACGAGCCCAGCAGTGAGCCAAAGAGCTCGTTCGACGGCTGCCTCATGCTTCCCATGCCAGCATCGCTCAGTCGTGAGCGCGAGAACGACGGCGAGGGCCGAGGGGACGCACGGTGCACAAACGAGCTTGCGCCCATCACGTCCATGCCCATGTCGTCTTCAGACCCGGACGAGGACATGCGGCTCGTGTCTTGACGCAGTCGCGAGCCAATGCTCATGGGTGCGGACGAGGAGAATAGGGAAGACGACGAATCGTCCAAGGAGAAGATTGATTCCGATCTCTGCCATACAATTGTTCAATATGGTTACTAAAAATAACGATACTGCTTCTGTGGCAGAGTGGAGGGCTGGCTCGCCGAGGTGCAGCTCGGCCATCGCGGTAGCACGGTTGACCATCAGAGGCGACGGACGGGGGCTTCCTAGGCTCCTCAGTCTTTGCAGCGGTGTGTTTGCCGCCTTTTTCGCACCGTCCACTGAAAGGTCGTGGCCGTCGTCCACGTCGTTGACGGACGAGTGGATCACGAGTGAGTTGGCCGACCGGTTCTTGGCCTAAGAAAATCTTTGAGTTTTATTTTTACTTTGCAAGTAAACCTGTTGGACAATGGTGTCCACAGCGGGGTCGTAGAAGCGCCAGTACTCGACATTTAGCACGACGGTTCCAAATGATGTCTCTGCCGGCCTGAACGAGTGAACCGCCACCCACGGCGATCCCGACTGCCCGTTGGGGAACGGCGGTTTCCTTGGTGCCTCGTTGGGCGACGATATCCTGCGTAGTCGTAGTCGGGCCTTGTTAAAGCAATATGCACCCCGATAGAGGTTACCTAAACTGCAGCGCGATCCCCACGCCCATGCGGTCGTGCAGCGGCATCCTCCTCAGGTACGTGTACAGCGACTGGACCAAGAGGACCAGGTCGGTGTGTCCCTCTGCCTCCGAGTCGGCTGCATCACCACCCGGACCACTGTGCCGTCTAAAAAGAGAGCAGTCTTGAGCCACATGATGGTTGGATGGTGTCATAGTTACGTGGGCTCACAGGACAGCGTCCATCGCTCCAACAGGACGTCTGCGCCGCCGCCCGTTTCACGCATGGTGATGTCGATGAACACGGGCTCGCCGTTCTTCCACACGTCCAGCTTTGCGCGCACCTTTTTTAATACATTACAGGAGATGAGGTCACGAGAGAGAGAGAGAGAGAGAGATTACCATTGCCGACGTAGACGCCGAGGCAGCACCAGGGACAGACTGCGACGACGACGACGACGACGACGACGTGGCTGTCAGCTTGCGCGCCTGATAGGCACGGGTGGGGATTTAGAAGACAGCCTCGTGCACGGGCAGGCAGTTCGCCAATCACAGACTACCCCCCGCGCAAATTAGTCAGCGGGCGTACCTCGAGCACGACCATCCCCATTTTGGATATCAGCTCCATTGTGGTCGTCGCCGTAGTGTCCGTCGTGGGTGGGTCTGCAGAGAGAAGGACACGGAGCCACGAACGGGACACAGACGAAGAACAATGACAATTGGCGTAGGGACGACACTCAGTTAACATTAGGGACGCTACTGGTGATGTCATCGCCTCCGTTGATGGCGGCCTTCGCTGGGCGTCGACTGGCGCGTGACTCGGACTCGGACGAGACTGCGGACGAGACTGTGGACGAGGACGACGACAACGACGACGTGGCCCTGGAGGCCGAGGGGTGGGACCTGCTGGCGGACGCGCCGGCGGGGGGCAGCGGCGACACGGGCAGTGAACAGTCTGTGCTGGGCTACGGCGCCCACAGCATCGTTCGCTTGCTGCCTGACCGCCAGCGCGTGGTCAAGAGCGTGGGGTTCGCCGACTGCTCGCCCCAGGCCGCGGGGGAGCTGCGGCGGCTGGTGGCGACGGAGACGGCGATCCTGCAGCAGCTGCACGCGCACCACCCAAACATGGTCAAGCTGCACGGCGTGGTGGAGGACGCGACGCGCGTGGGCATCGTCATGGACCGGGCGCCGGGCAAGGACCTGGCCCAGTGGGTCGTGGCCGCGGGTGGGCCGTGGGCGGAGGACAAGACGAGGATGGTCGTGCAGCAGCTCGTGAGCGTGCTGCAGTACATTCACGTGCGTCACGTCTGTTTATATTTACACGCACCAGTACCAAAACGAGGCTCTTTCTATAGGCAATGGGGTTTGTGCACGGCGACATCAAGCTCGAAAACGTCGTGTGGGACGACGAGACGGCCACGCTCAAACTCGTTGACTTTGGGTGCTCGCGGCAGGTGGCCGACACGGAGCAGCTAAAGGACGGCAGCGGGGCACGCAAGGACCTGCTGGGCGGCGTGCTCAAGATGGTCTTTAGCAGCTGGACCGACGGCAGCAGCAATGGTGGCAGCAGCAGCTCTAGGTCGTCATCTGGGAAGGGCAGTGCCGCCCTTCTGCCTATTCTCCAGCTCAACAACGACGGCAGCGTCACGAGCAAACCCCCAGCGACGGCGAGCAAACCAGCACCGTTCCTGGGCTCGCTGTTTTCGTCGTCGTCGTCCTCGGACAAGAGCGGGTTCGTCAGCATCAGCTCTAGCGCGATCGATCTCAGGGCCGGTGGCGGGCACGCGCTCTTTGGCTCGCTCTTTTACGCTGCGCCCGAGCTGCTCTTCCCCAAGCGGTCCAACCATGCCGTGCTCAAGTACCCGTTTGCGTGCGACATCTGGTCCTTTGGCGTGCTCATCTACGCCCTCCTCACGGGCCAGCTCCCCTTTGGGCCCAAGTCGCGCAAGCTCAAAGGCCCCGACGAACGCCACAAGCTGCGCGAGGAGATCTGGACGGCACAGGTCCGCTTCCCCGACGGGTGCACGCTCAGCGAGGATGTGCGACAGCTCATCAGCGGCATGATCACTCGCGATTCGTCGGCGCGACTCACGTACGCTAAAAAAAAAAAAAGATGTTTATTCATTTTTTTATGCTTTTTCTAGGTTGGACCAAGTAAAAGAGCACCCGTGGCTCATGCTGGCCTACCCAACAACAGCACCGGACGGGGCTCCCGTGCCATTCTCCCAACCACACGAGACGTCTGTCAGCACCGATCAAATGGACTAGGCTCTTCTCTTTTCTCAGTCAGTGGCACTCTGTATTTCTAATCCTAAACAAACAAAAAAAAACCCATAAAAATCATATGCATTTCTCTCAAAGTATTTGTTTTTGTTGTTGTTTATGCAGCTAGCTCATAAAAGACTTTACATTGACATATCGAGCAAAAACTGCTTGTAGATGGACATAAATTTGGCGACAAAGGCTTCTAGGTGGAAGATGGGCTTTGTTCCCTGCTGCATCCTGTGTTCCTGTTTATTATTGTATACTTAATAACACCATATAAAAAGGGGGGAGAGTGTTTTTGTTACGTAAAAGGCGGCCTGCTGCAACACCTCGCTCTTGAGCTCGCTGTCGATGAGCTTGGCCAGCTCAAAGGCCAGCGTCTTGAGGACGGTCGTGGGCGGGATGCAGTGCACCAGCAGCTCGTACAGCCGTGCGCGTGTCTCCAGGAGGCGGCTGGGCGACTGCTCGGCAATGATGCTCTTGGCAACGTCGTGCGTGTACTTTTGCCAGTCTGCGAGCTCGACCGGCTGGTTGTCGACAAAGGGATAGCGCTGCGAGTGGGCGGCCTCGAGCATGAGCAGCGCCCGCCGCAGGTTGCGGTCCGACGTGATGGCGATCCGCTTGGCAAAGGCCTCGGGCAGCTGGATGCGCTCCCTTTGGGCGACCTTGTCGAGGATCGCGCACACGTCCTCGACCGAGGGCGCGGGCACACGCACAAGCAGGCAGCGGGACCGGATGGGCGCGATTAGTTTGGACGTGGCGTTGCAGCAGATGATGATGCGCAGGTTCCCCCTAAACAAGGAGACGTTGGTGGTGGAATTGAGCCAAACATACGACATACATGTATTTCTCCATCGTGCGACGTAGCCCTGCCTGTGCATCGCGCGTGAGCTGCCCCGCCTCGTGGATGACGACAACCTTGAAGCTGCGCGGTGACCCCAGGTCGAGCTGCTGCGTCTGCGCAATCTCCTTGATGACCTCCTGCACGACGACGCGGTCCTGGTTGCCCACGTCGCTGGGGTTCATCTCAATGTGGTAGTTGCTGCTGATCACGTTGAGGTCCATCTTCTTGCCGCTGGGCGTCTCAAACACCTTGTGGTCGATCTTGAGCTTCTCCACGCCCGCGCCAAAGATCTCGCGCAGGACGGCGTTGATGCGCGTCTTCTTCCCCGCGCCCGGCGGGCCAAACACGATCAGGTGCGGGAAGTCGCCAGCCGTCGCCAGCCGCTTGAGCTGCTCAGTCACGTCGGCGTGGTGGTCCAGCTTGTCCAGCGTCGCAGGGCGGTACTTGTCCACCCACAGAACACCCTTGCTCATTTGGGGGGGGAAGGGCCGGTGGCGAAAAACAAACTGCGCGCCAAAAAATTGTGCGTGTTCCACTGGGCAGCGCACTTGATTAGTATGGGCAGCACACTCGGGCCATGTGGCAATTGACGTCATCCCTCGTTTCTTTTCTCTCCGTTCTGGCTCGGGTCTCGCTGTCCCCCCTCTCTCCCACGGCCCCCATAGCGTGTTCTAATCGCCTGTTTTTTTTTTTTGACCGTGGTAGAAGAAAACAAATGGCGACCAACCTCGTCCCCGCCTCAAAGACAAACGGCGATGCTGCCGAGATCCCGACCTTTTCGATCAAGGCCGGCCTTGCGCAAATGCTCAAGGTGCGTGCGTTCGGCACGGTGGTGGTGGTTCATGTCCAATTAATTGCGCGAATTTCGTCCTAGGGTGGTGTGATTATGGACGTCGTCGACGCCGAGCAGGCACGCATCGCCGAGGAGGCCGGTGCCTGTGCCGTCATGGCCCTGGAGCGAGTGCCGGCCGATATCCGCAAGGACGGCGGTGTTGCACGCATGTCGGACCCCAAGATGATCAAGGAGATCCAGGCCGCCGTGACGATCCCGGTCATGGCCAAGGTCCGCATTGGCCACTTTGTCGAGGCGCAGGCACGTCATTAAGCCCACCGACCCACCCCCCCACAATTAACCGTCTACCGCCCAATTAACAGATCCTCGAAGCCATCGGCATCGACTACATTGACGAGAGCGAGGTGCTCACGCCCGCCGACGACGTGCACCACGTCGACAAGACAAAGTTCAAGGTGCCGTTTGTGTGCGGCTGCCGCAACCTGGGCGAGGCCCTACGCCGCATCAACGAGGGCGCCGCCATGATCCGCACCAAGGGCGAGGCCGGCACGGGCGACGTCAAGCAGGCCGTCACGCACGCCAACACGCTCATGGCCGACATCCGCAAGGTGCAGTCCATGCCCGACCACGAGCTGTTCAACTATGCAAAGGAGATTGGCGCACCCTACGACCTCGTCAAGAAGACAAAGGAGATGGGACGCCTCCCCGTCGTCAACTTTGCCGCCGGCGGTGTCGCGACCCCCGCAGATGCAGCTCTCATGATGCAGCTCGGCATGGACGGCGTCTTTGTCGGCTCGGGCATCTTCAAGAGCGCCTTCCCCGCAAAGCGCGCAAAGGCGATGGTTCAGGCCGTCACGCACTTCAACAACCCAAAGATCCTCGCGGAGATCTCGGAGGACCTGGGCCCCGCAATGGTCGGCATCGACTGCGACAAGGTAGTACAAGGCAAAAAAAAATTGAGTAAATCAACTGAGGACTTTTTTTTTCCCTTATTATTAGCTCCCCGAGAACGAAAAGCTGGAGAAGCGCGGATGGTGAGCTGAAACAGCAGGAACGGGAGGTGAAGGAAGAAAAAAAAAGAGTGGCACAGTTTGTAGGTTCTCCAAAAATTACAGAAAATAAAAATAAAAAGGGCAACATATCCTGCATGGAGAACCGTGATCGCCGAAAAGATCGCGGTGCTCGTTCCCAACATCGACGAGAACGACGCATCGGCATGGTCAGTTCGTTCGCCCGCTGCTACCCCAAAAAAAAATCCTGCTGAACGTGCCAGTTTTTCATCCGACACTGGCGTCATTGAGCATTGAGCTTTAAAGTGTCAAGTGCGGCCCTGTGTCCGACGAGCCATTGACCTGTGTTTGCTCGTGGTGGCCGGGCCGTTGTTGTTTGCGCACTGTTCGTTCGCTGTCAGGTTGTCCTGTTGTGTTTGCTGCGTGCGGGTAACTTCCCTCCTGTTTGGACTGCTCCAACGTGTGTGCGTCATCCCGTGCTGATTTGGAACACGTCTCTCCCCCTCTCCCCTCTCCCTGGCTGCACGTCTAACACAAGCAGAAACAGACTGAGAAGCACGGCATGGCGTCGTGGTTTGGTGGCGGCTCTGCCCTCGATGCCCAAGTTGGTACGATGACTGATTGGCGTCGTGTGTGTGTGTGTGTTTTTAATCGTCGATCAACAACGCACGCCCCCCAATACAGACAAGGCGACGAGCGAGATGCTGCCGGTCGAGGACATTGAGGCCAACCTGACGATCTGCGACCTGATCCGTAGCAAGCAGGTGACGGCAGCCAACGCGGTGCGGTCGATCAAGCGCCGTTTGGGCAACAAGAACCCCAACGTGCAGCTGCTCACGCTCAAGCTGCTGGAGATGTGCGTCAAGAACTGCGGGCACCACCTGCACGTCGAGGTCGCGCAAAAGGACTTTATCGACACGATCCTGTCGCTCGTGCAGGTCCAGATGGCGTCCAACCCGGATGTCCGCGTGAAGGCACTCGAGCTCATCCAGGCGTGGGCGGTGGCGTTCCGCGAGGTGCCCGACCTCAGGTTTGTGTGCGACACGTACAACCTTCTCAAGGCACAGGGTAATGCAAACTATCTAAGTGGGCGCAGAGTTTAGTATCTTTTTCGATTCCCTCCGACTTGATGGCGAGCCGATTCGGACAGACAAAGGACCTGCTTGTTTTCTCCGCTAATTATCACGTTAAATAGGACTCGGATTCCCGCCCGTCGACAAGAACGGCTCTGGCATCATGCTGGAGACCTCGACCGCGCCCGACTGGTCCGAAAGCGACGTGTGCATGCGCTGCCGCTCTGGCTTCACCGCGTTCAAGCGCAAGCACCACTGCAGGAACTGCGGCCAGACCTTTTGCCAGACCTGCTCGCAAAACAACATGCCCCTGCCCAAGTTTGGCCTCGAGACGCCCGTGCGCGTGTGCGACGGCTGCTACGCCGAGCTCTCGGGCAAGATCGCCCCCTATGTCTCGCCCGCAGCGGCCCTGGCAACGCCCGTCGGTTCCGCTGCGACGTCGGGCTATGGTTCCTCTCCGTACTCGCAGGCAACGGCGGCCAGTCAACCGCAGTCAAAGCCGGATCAGTTTGACGAGGACCTCAGGAAGGCACTCGAGCTGTCGTTGCAGCAGCAGTCTGGAAGTGGCAGTGGCAGTACTGGCTATGCGTACGCCGCCAACAAGTCGGCCTATTCTGTTCCTGCCAGCAAACCAGCAGCTGCGGCGGCGGCTGCACCGGCCAAGTCTCTTGCTTCGCCCGCATCGGACGAGGACGATCCAGAACTTGCCGCTGCCATCGCCGCGTCGCTCAAGGACGCCAATATCTCTGTCTTGTCGCCGTCGACGTCGACGCCGTTCTCGCCCACGACAGGCCGTTCGTCGGCAACTGTAACAACGTCCACTGGCACGACCATCTCCTACGGTTCGTCTCAGCAGCAGCAGCAGCAGCAGCAGCAGCAGCAGCAGCAGCAGCAGCCCCCCAAGGATCCTAACGAGCTGACCGAGTCGGACAAGCGCAACATCACCTTGTTTTCCCAGCTTATTTACAAGATCGAGCAAAACGGCGACGACATTGTCGGCAACACGACCATTAGCGACCTGTACGCCAACATTGCCTCGTTGCACCCCCGTGTGCTGAAGAACCTGGAGGAGGCCGATCGCAAGCACCGTAACGTTTGTCTTTCTTTAGAAATGAACTGCTCCTGTATTTATTTATTTATCTCTACGTAGGACAATACCTGGAACTGACGGACAAGCTCAACGTGGCCCTGGACACGTACAACCGTCTGGTCGAAGAGCGCCTTCAGACGATGCGCCGAGCACCGCCTGCCGCCAGTGCCCCTCCCTATGGTGCAGTCCCTCACCATCAGTACATGGTGCATGCCCCTGCCCCTGCCCCGTCGCCCTACGCCCCGTACCAACCCCAGCAGCCACTGCTATCACCACCGCCATCGCAGCAGCAGCAACCGCAGCAGCAACCACAGTACCAGGAGACCTCGATCGGTGGGTACCCCCCGCAGCAGCAGCATCAACAGCAGCAGCAGCAGCAGCAGTACGCCCCTGTTCCTCAACAGCAGCAACCCACAGGCTATGCCCCTCTGCCGCCGCAGCAGCATCTGCAGCAACAACAACAGCAGCTGCCACAGCCCCCACCGCCGCAGCTGCAGTACGCCCCTCAGCCGCCGCAGCCGCAACAGCAACAGCAGTACGCGCCCCAACAGCTGCAACAGTTCCAGCAACCACCACCACAGCAGCAGCAGCAGTACGGTGGTGGCTTCCAGCCGTTGATCGAACTGTAGCCCAACAACCACGCGAGGTGTGCACACATTTTAATATACAACGACCTCACAGTATAAACAACACGAATGCTTGCTGCTTTTTGTTGTTTCCAAAAGAACGAGTACAAAAAATACAATTACTGAATGGGTTTTTTTTAGGGTAGAAAAAGAAAAGGCGATTGGCAACGCATTGAACAAGCAAGGTTGCTTGAGCGACAAAAAGGGGGGAAACTAAGAAACAGAAAAGAAAAAGAAAAGTAAAAAGGCCCAAAACAGGTAGTATCAGTTTTTTTTTTTTTTTTTGTTAAGCAACAATTATTAAACAGCAGGTGGGCACCCAATCAAGCCAGATCGGGTCCAAAGGCGAGCTCGCTCATGCCTTTGCCGATTCGGCTAAAGACCTTGGTGGCCGAGTTGCTGCTGGACCCGGCAAACGGCGACAGGACATCGAGCGTGTGGCCGCACTTGGAGCAGGCCTTGAGACGAGCATTCTTGTTGAGTTCCTCTGCAATGTTGTTAGCAAAGAGACGTATCAAATGCAGAGCAAATCGTACCGGAAACAAGGGCAATCTTGTCCATGAGGGTCTCTGTCAGACGCTTCTGCTCCTGGTACTTTCGAATGACGACGTTTTGCATCTTGCGCATGCGCGGCAGGGGCTCCATGTTGTTGATCTTCTTGTCCTCGTCCTCGCCGAGCGTGCCGATGGCGTCAGTCAGTTCTCGCAGCGACGCCTGTTCCCCACCAAAATTTAATGAGCTCCTCTGCAGACAACACTTACCAGGAGATTGGACTCGTATTGCTGGTCCGAGACCTCGAACGCCTGGCATCTGCTGCGCCACTCGCCCAGGTTGGTCTCGATGTGGCTCAGGTGTGCGTCCTTCTCGCGCACGAGCTTCTCCAGCTGCTGTACGCGAGCGGTAAGGCCGTCGCGGCCCTGTGTGGCCTGCACGCGCATTTGCTCCATCGCGATCTGGTGCTGGGCCACGAGGTTCTGCTGTTCAGCCAGCTGTCTTCGCAAGTACTCGTTCTGCTCGATCTGCGCAGAGAGCGCAGAGGAGCTCTCGTTGCGTCCGTCCGACAGCTGTGTCACCGCCGAGGTCAGCAGCGTCGTCTGCTGGCTGAGCTCGACCAGCTGCAGGGCGAGGATGTCCTTTGCGGCCGTCTCGTTGACCAGGCTTGCGTTGAGCTCGCCGATGGTGGACTGGCTCTGGGTCAGCTGCTCCTGCAGCGACGTGATCTTACCTTTTTGGAAGTTGATAAAGTCGTCCAGGTCCTTCTTGGTGGCCGTCTGCTGCTCCAGCGTGGCCTGCAGGGTCGCCTTGGCGGACACGGCCTCGCTCACTTGCTGCTCCAGCTGCTGAAGGGCCTGCACGTTGGCCGTCGACGCAGACTCGATCTCACGCTTCTCCGCGCGAAGGGCCTCAAACTGCGTAAGCATGTCGCGTTTCTGCGTCTCGAATTCCGCGTTGAGCTTTAGGAGTTCTGCGGCCAGCTGCTTTTCGCGGTCGGCCGACTGGATCGTGGACGTCTCTGCCGTGGCCTGCCACACCTTGATCTCCTGCTTGAGGACCGAGACCGAGCTGAAGAGGTCGCTCACCTCCTCCTCCGTGGGCAGGACAATGCCAATGTGCTTGTTGAAGAGCGTGGCAACAAAGGCGAGGTTGAGGCGCGGCTGGCCGGCAGCGATGATCGCGGGCGTGATAAAGGCCTCGGAGCCGAGTTTTTCGGCCGTCTCGACGACGGTTTGGTTGCGCACCTCAGACTTGTTGCCTTTTTTTTATTTTTATTAGGAGTTATTGTTTATTCATTTGCTCTTGTTTGTTTCTTACTGGCAAGGGCCTTGTTGATGGCCTCCATGTCCACGAGATTGGGCGCGATCTGCTTGAGCAAAACGAGGTAGTTGACTCCATCTAAAATAATTACCAAAAAGAGAGAGAGAGAGAGAGGGCGTCACGATAATACGATTATCTTTATTCGTTTTCTACCAGCGACATCGGTGGAAAAGTTTGTGAGGACACGATCGTGCTTTGCGCGCCGGAGGTGGTAGTTGACCCATCGGAGCAGCACCTGTTCGGACGGCAGGTCGATGAGCGAGTTGATGGACTCGCCCTTTTGCAGCAGGCGAATGAGCTCGGGATGTGTCACCAGATTGACACCTTGATACACTGTGATAAGCTTTATTTTTATTTACGTAATTACCTTTGAGGAGGTGAACACGGATGATTTGCCAGAGCTAGATAACCAAAGTATTATTTACCTAGATTTACACAGAGAGACGCGCTTACCAGTCCCAGGACCAGGTCCACCTTCTTCTCGATAATGTCTGCCGCGGCAATGTTGACGACCTTGACGCCGATCGCCTTGGCGCCGTCGATCACCAGGTTGAGGTTGGCGGTCATGTCGAAGATGGCTGTGGTGGGGGGACACGTGCAATTAAGCACAGAAGAGAGACAGACAGATGGACAGGTTTTTGTCAGGTACCTCGCGAGCCCACCTCGTTCAGCTTGGACGGGTCAATGTTGAGGGCCAGCTTGGCGTCGTTGATCGTGCCTATATACCCGCCGGTAAACAACAACAACAGCCCCACGTCCCCCGCCCTGCCCTCTCGCTCTCTCCCTCTTACCTGCACGAGTAAAGTTGATCAGCTTGGCGAGCAGGACGCCATCGACACACGCGTCAAAGATTTCCACGGGTGCCTGTATTTTTTTTGGCGCGGGTAATCGCAAACGGGGCGAGGGATTTAGCAGAGCCGCACACGGGTGCGTCGGTTACCTTGAGCGGCAGCCGGTCCTTGAGCGCGGCCTCCGCCGCCAGTGCCTGGTTGACAAACCCGACGTAGCGTGCAACCTCGATCTCGACTCGCCAATCCAGTTGGATTACAACCTGCTGCTGCGACGCTGCTTCGGCCATAGCTTTTTTCTCCTGCGTTGTTCTGCGTAGTGCATTGAGACGACACCGTAGAGACAGAGAGACAAAGAGAGAGAGACAGAGGGGAGGGACGAGGGAGGAATGGAAGGAGGGGGAATGGAAGGAGGGGAATGGAGCAAAAAACCACAGTGGGGAGCGAATTCTTTTGTTACCAAAAATATCACTGCTGCCAGATCGCGAACGCTCATGGGCCCATTGCGTGTAGGATTCAATCGTCGTCGAATTGGGGGGGAAAAAAGCTAACCTAAGACAAGGGAACGATTCTTGTTTTTTTTCCGGCTCTCTCCGCCCCCTTTGCTTTTCTACTACTAATTAGGTCTAGCGGCGGTAGAGGTTGCTGCTCGAATCGCCGTGTGCCCGACGAGTCTGCGAGCTGAGGCAGAGTGGGCAGAACAGGTCCGAGGCGTGCGACATGCTTTTGCCGGCAGAGATCTGGGCCGAGAGCGACTGCTCGAAAAACGTGTGGCCGCAGTAGAACACGACGATGCTGTTCTTGCTGCCCTCCTGGAAGACGTACCGGTGCGACGACGCGTCCATCGTGCTCTCCTCCACGAGGTACCCGCGGCTCTGCTCCTTGTGCAGCTTTTCGAGCAGCGAGACGCAGTCGGTCGAGAGGATCTGGCGGCAGCCCTCGCGCAGCGACATCTGAATAAAATAAAATAAATATTAAATAAA
>Ga0302230_10001760_pt1 | contig 13645 bp, 14 predicted proteins | sample II_Palsa_N2_1_FD_193523 | JGI IMG/M metagenome (GOLD analysis project Ga0302230, IMG submission 193523) | Peat permafrost microbial communities from Stordalen Mire near Abisko, Sweden - II_Palsa_N2_1 | ecosystem: Environmental > Terrestrial > Soil > Palsa > Peat permafrost | place: Sweden... | reverse complement strand
TTGCGCAAACGCGGCTACGACGTGCAGTTCGTGATTGCACCGCATGAGCGCGAACGCTGGCGCAACCTTGGGCAGTTCAATATCCCCGCTCCCAATTTCTCGAATCTGCATGAGCTTGCGTCCTACATCTACGAATCGGGATGGTTCATCGCAAACGACTCGGGCGTCGGACATCTCGCATCGAATCTCGGCATTCCAGGCATCAGCTTGTTTCGGCGTCGGCGGATGGCCGAGCGGTGGCGGCCGGCATGGGGCATCGTCGGTGTAGTGTTGCCGTGGCAGTGGGTGCCCTCCTCATACCTGAAAGAGAGGCTGTGGCGGCAAACACTTACATGCAACCGCGTGCTGACTGCATTCACGCGGCTGACCCGGCGGGTAGCCCGCACGTACGGTAACGAGGCCTAGACGACGCCGGCCGATAGCGCCAGTCTTGACCTCAGCGGCGCATGCCGCTGCTTGCCTTGAGATTACTTATGCACGAAACAATGCCAACGAATCCCCCCGTATTCCTGCACTCGCTATTTCGGTCCGGGAGTACCTACCTCTTTGATAAATTTCGTCGTACGGAACAATTCTATTGTTATCAAGAGCCTTGCAATGAAGCCCTTATCGATTTGGACACCCGCCCGGACGGATTTCTGAAGCGTCCGGAAAACGATAACCGCATGTTGCGGCATCCAACGCTTGCTGCCCCCTATTTCTTTGAATTTCATTGTGTCCGCGATCAGCTTAAAGGTTTGTTTAGCAAGTCGTTCAGTTTCGACGAGTATTTCGCAGGGCCGCAGCTCTCCCACGCGCAAAAGAAATATTTCGGTACCTTGATCGAAGCAGCGCCGCGACGACCACTGTTGCAGTTTTGCCGTAGTGCTGGGCGAATCGAGGCGCTCAGGCATGAGTTCGGAGGCGTTCACATCCATTTATGGAGAGAGCCTCGCGGGCAGTGGTGGTCATATAAGATATCGACCTATTTTGACGCGACCACCCACGCGATCTACAACGCAGCTCAATTGCCCGCCGCCCTGAGCAAGATCCGGGCGCTCGTAAGCGTCCCTCGTTTTCGAGGACGCTCCGTCAACAGGGAGATCTACTTTCATCGTAACCACCCGTTGCCTGCGCGAGAAAGCTATCTCGCGTTCTTTGGGGTGTGGATTTATTCGTTCATCGAGTTTGAGCGGTACGCGTCGGAAACAATTTGCATCAACAAGCTCAACGACGATCGCTACCGCACAGGCGTGACGCATGCATTGGCGTCCGCTGGCATTGGCGAACTGGAATTCAGCGATGCGAAGCTGACAAACTCATTGTTTTCGGAAACAGAGGCGTCCTTTTACGAAAGCATCGAAAACGAAGTGGCACAGTTGTTCTGCGAAAGCGGTTACGCACAATCGGAAGTCGCCGCAGCCCTTGCGGCCGCAAGAACTGCCATGCCACCTACTCCGGGTTCACTCGTCGATGCCTTGCAAGACGAGATCCGCCAGCTTCGGATGGTTGCATTTACGCATTGGGACTGGCAGAAAAACCTGACGGACAAAGGCCGGGCGTGGCGAATGCCGCGTTTTTTATAGGCGTTATGGCCACGAGAACCTGAAACAGCAGGCACAGCGGATTGCGATGGAAAAAATCGCTTCGTGATATGTTCCCCGCTTTACAGGCGCACCGGTCAGGATATAAGAAATGCACGAGCCCCCCGCCGCGACAAGCGACCAGCGGGTCGCAGACGATCAATCTCGCCGCGGACTTGCGGAAATCGTCTTCGCGACGTCGCTCGTCAGCGGACTTGAACTATTCGATTTCACCGTGTTCGGCTTCTTCGCGGCGATGATCGGAGATCAGTTTTTTCCTTCGACGGATCCGATGACCTCGTTACTGCTGGCAGTCGGTACGTTCGGCGTCGGGTTTTTCATGCGTCCTCTTGGCGCGGTGCTGATCGGAGCGTACGCGGATCGCGGCGGACGACGCGCGGCGTTCAATGCCACCATCTGGCTCACCTCGCTGGGGACGGCTACTATCGCCCTTTGCCCGCCCTTTGCGACGATCGGTGTTGCCGCCCCGGTCATTCTGGTCGCCGGCCGCTTACTGCAAGGGTTCGCTGCAGGTGGCGACATCGGCGTCGCCACGACTTTGACGATGGAATTGACGCCCGCTTCCCGCCGCGGCTACATGGTGGGCTGGCAGCTGTCGGGCCAGGGTGGCGCGGCGTTGCTGGGCGCATCACTGGGCATGCTGCTCACGCACACGATGCCGCCGGCTGCGCTGGCCGCGTGGGGATGGCGAGTGCCGTTCGTGGTTGGGCTGCTGATCGTGCCGGCCGGCATGTACTTCCGCCGACGCCTGCACACGCCCGCTGTTGTGCATCGCGCCGGCGACCGGGCGCAAGGCACGCTCGCCGAACTGTGTCGCGAGCACGGCGGGACGACCGCACTTGCGACCCTGATGATGCTGTGGCGAACCGTGCCCGTTTACGCAATCGTCTTCTACATGCCCAGCTATCTCACGCGGATCGTCCACCTGCCGGCGATCGTCGGATTCAGCTCATCCGCGCTGTCGGCGCTGTTGCTGGCCGTTATTCCGCCCCTCGCAGGACGGCTTATCGACCGGCTGCCGCGCCGCAGGCCGCTGGTGCTCGCAACATCGGGCCTGACGGCCCTGCTCGTCTACCCGGTTTTCTTGCTAATGATCCATATGCACGGCGCGTGGCCGATCCTGCTGGGCGTAGGCTCGATTAGCGCCTTGATCGCGCTGGGTGCGGGCGCCAACACGCTGCTTGTACTAGAGGCGCTTCCGGCGCGGGTGCGAGCGAGCGGCATCGCCATTTCCTATGCGCTGGGCGTCGCGCTCTTTGGCGGCACCGCTCAGTTCATCGTCACGGGATTGGTCAAATGGACGGCCGACCCGATGTCCGCGGTCTGGTACATCGCACCTTCATGCGTGGTGAGCTTTTGCGCGGCCGCTCTGTTCAAGGAGCGGCGCGAAGAAGGCTGAATCCAGCCTTCAGCCGTCGATGTCCGCAGACTCGCCCCTGCGTGAACCATGTGAAAGTCTGGAGTCTCCCGGTCGGACACAGAATTCCTCACGGCCACTACAAGGATGTCGGCAACGTTTTCGCGGCTGCTTTCAGGATCTTTGCCAATGCTTTTGGATTGCCAAGTCGGGCCGTTGGGCCGGCAACGGATATCGCTCCGCGGACCTGTTCTCCGCTAAACACCGGCACCGCAACGCAAGTCAGTCCGTCAATCAGCTCTTCGGCATCCAGCGCGTACCCCTGCTTGCGGATTTGCGCCAGTTCTGCCTGGAGCTTTTCTTTTTCAACGATCGTATTTGGCGTGAATCGTTCTAGTCCTTGATCGCAAATTCGCGAAAGGAACTTCGCTTCTGTCGAAGCGAGCAGCACTTTGCCCACACCGGTTGCATGTAGAGGTCCGCGCCAGCCGTTCTGGGAAAACATGCGAATCGGATGCGGCGAATCGACTTTCGCAAGATAGACCACGCGATCACCATCGAGCACGGCAAAGTGAGCCGTTTCCCCCGTTTCATTCACCAGTTGATGCAATAGCGGTGTCATTCGCTCGGCCAGAGCGGCCTCTGCGCCCGCAGCAGCGCCATGGAAGAGCCCTGCAAGGCGGAAGCTGATCCGATATGTTTTGTCCTCCTGAATGATCCACTCTCGTTGTGCCAACGTTTTGAGCAGCCGGTAAACCGTCGCCCGCGGCAAGTCAAGGGACAGCGCCATCTGACTGACACCCGGGGGATTCACCGAACTGGCCAGCAACTCGACGAGACGGATGGCGTGCTCAACGCTATTGACTGTCGCGATTTCACCCATCACCTCTCTCCTCAACGGTTGGACGAAGACGAACACGCATCGCTTGCCCAGTATCTGGCAAGCAAGTATTATGTTCTTTATTGATACTATCATGTTCACTATAGATACACAAGGAGATGACAGTGAGCGAGTCAAACTTGGGAGCGCCGTGGATCGCTTCCGTAATCCAGGGAACGCCCGTTCCTTTTGATCAGCGTCGAACTTTGGCAAAGGTTGAAGATCTGGTTGCATCTGCTGTGTCCCGAAGCGCCCGGCTGGTCGTTTTCCCGGAAGCGTTCGTAGGTGGTTATCCCAAGGGTCATGCGTTTGGATCGTACGTCGGTGGACGCAGTGACGAAGGAAGAGACGCCTATCGCGAGTATTGGGAATCGGCGATCGATGTGCCGGGGCCATGCGTGGACGAACTTGCCGCAATTGCAGGGCGTCACGGCGTTCATATGGTGATCGGCGTTATCGAACGCGATGCGGGAACCCTCTATTGCTGCGTGCTTTTTTTCGGTCCGACCGGGGATTTCCTTGGCAAACACCGCAAGCTGATGCCGACCGGTGCCGAGCGTCTTATCTGGGGTTATGGCGACGGCTCAACCATGCCTGTACTGGATACCCCACTTGGAAAACTCGGCGCTGTGATCTGCTGGGAGAACTACATGCCTATGATGCGCACAGCCATGTACGCCAAGGGAATTCAGATCTACTGCGCACCGACAGCCGATTCCAGGCCGACGTGGGTCGCGTCAATGCAACACATTGCCATCGAAGGTCGATGCTATGTACTTGCAAGCAATCAGTTTCTCCGGCGAGGCGATTTTCCCAACACTTACGCAAGTCTGTTCGGAGACGATCCCGAAGCGGTGGTTCAGGCTGGGGGTAGCTGCATCATCGATCCGTTTGGACGAATCCTTGCAGGTCCCGCGTTCGGTGAAGAAACCATTCTCACAGCAGAAATAGATCTGCGAAATATTGCGCGCGGCAAATTTGATTTTGACGTAACGGGCCATTACAGCCGCCCAGACGTGTTTCGCTTGACGGTTGACGAGCGTCGTCAGGTGCCGGTGACTGTTATCCCTTCGACGCGTCAACATGAAACCCTCTACGAGGATCCGCTTAAATGATCACAAAGGAAGATATCCGGGCGGCCGCACAGCGTATCGCCCCATACATTCGCACCACGCCCGTTATCCGGCTGGAATCCAGTTGGTTCGATGTGCCAGGCGACACTTTTCTGAAGCTCGAATCTCTTCAGGTCACCGGCTCGTTCAAGCCACGCGGTGCTTTTAATCGTCTGCTCGGTGAGACTATTCCTCCTTCGGGCGTTATCACGGCGTCTGGTGGAAACCATGGTATTGCCGTCGCATACGCAGCACAAAAACTCGGCGCTCGCGCGGAGATCTATGTGCCGAGCCTTGCAACCGAGCTCAAACGCAAGTTGCTGACGGATCTCGGCGCGCAGATCGTTGTCGCAGGAAATACCTATGTTGAAGCACTCGCGGCTAGCGAAGTTCGGGCCGCCGAATCGGGAGCACTGAACGTGCATGCGTTCGACCATGCCGCTACGGTAGCAGGACAAGGCACAATTGCGATCGAACTCGACGCGCAGTTGCCGGACATCGACACAGTGCTGGTTTCAGTGGGCGGCGGAGGATTTATTGGTGGTATCGCAGCGTGGTTTTCCGGGCGCGTAAAGATCGTCGCTGTCGAACCGACGAAATGCCCGACGTTAAACCGCGCGTTGCGGGCTCGCCTGCCGGTCGACGTCGAGACAGGGGGCATTGCTGCGGATTCTCTCGGGTGCAGGCGTATCGGTGACGTGCCTTTTTCCGTTCTTCTTCCGGCCGTGAGCGACTCCGTGCTGGTATCGGATGAGCAGATTCGCGATGCGCAAATGGTTCTATGGGAAAAGCTCAGGATCGTCTCGGAGCCCGGAGGTGCAACTGCTTTCGCGGCTCTGGTTTCGGGCGCTTATGTCCGCTCGCCCGGCGAGAAAATAGCCGTAGTGATCTGCGGAGGCAACGCTGACCCAGCGTCGTTCGCATAAGGCGCATCCAGACGACATTGGCTTTAGCGATTTGCCCGACGGCCGTCTGGATCGTCAGCGCGTTTTGGAACCTGGAGTTAAAGGAACCCTGCCCCCCGCATCAAAGCCCGACGGTTCGTCTGTCTAAGCGCGAGTTATCATATACAGAAAAGGTAAATTCCCATATTCGGGAAAGTTAAGCGCGGACGCAAACGAAATGTTGGTCGCCGACCGGTTTGTGATTGAACGTGGTCGGCGCTGCGTGCGTGTCCGATGATTCCACCATACCTGTCCGGCGCGAGCGGCGCCGGCATATCCGCGGTCTGAATCCATGTCGAATGAAATCAAACGTCTGCAAACGACGGGACACGCACCTACCCGCGCTTGCGTACACGCTCTGCTGATCAAGGCTGGCTGCGATGTCGAAATCGCAGTGACTGCGCTGTCGGCCTGATCGCCGGACGGTCCGCTCATGAGCACAATGAAATTCGATACCGTCGTGCTTGGCGCAGGCATTATCGGGGTGTGCGTCGCCGTTCATCTTCAGAAACGTGGCTACCAGGTTGCACTGGTCGATCGCAAGCTGCCCGGTAACGAGACATCGTTTGGCAATGCAGGGCTGATCCAGCGTGAAGGCGTGTATCCCTATGCGTTTCCACGCGAACTCGGCACGTTGATACGATACGCTCGCAACCGGTCGCCTGACCTCCGATACCACGCTAATGCGCTCCTCAAGGCCTCGCCGTTTCTGTGGCGTTACTGGCGCAATTCGCATCCGATGACGCACGCGGCGATCGCCAGGTCCTATTCGACGTTGATCGCCCATTGTGTGAGCGAGCACCGGGCGCTGGCTGAAGAGGCCCGCGCGAGCGGGTTATTGCGCCCGACTGGCTGGGTGAAGGTGTTCCGCACCGAAGCGGCCCGTGACAGTGAAACGCGCCTCGCCGGACAGTGGTATCGGGAATACGGCGTGGCGTTCGAGTCGCTCGACGCGAAGCGTCTGCAACAGATAGAGCCCGATCTTGACCGCAGCCTGATTGGTGCATTGCGCTACACCGCGTCCGATTCCGTGAGCGATCCGAATGCACTGGTCACGGCCTACGCTAAGTACTTCGAACAGCTCGGCGGACGTTTTTTCCTTGGCGACGCCAATACATTGCGCGATCATTGGCAGGTCGACACGAACGCGGGCACGATCGCGGCGGCGGCGGCGGTGGTGGCGTTGGGCCCCTGGTCGGACCTGGTGAGTTCAAGACTGGGCTATCGCCTGCCGCTCGGCACCAAGCGCGGATATCACATGCACTACGGTTCGCAGCCTGGAACGCGGCTGAATCATCCGGTCCTCGATGTCGAAGGCGGTTACATGCTGGTGCCGATGGCAAAAGGTATCCGACTGACGACCGGCGTCGAAATCGCGCGAAACGATGCGCCGAAGACACCTGACCAGCTCGCTGCCGTCGAGCCCGCTGCGCGCAGGCTCTTCCCACTGGCCGGGCGTCTGGACGCCGAACCGTGGATGGGTCGACGCCCGTGCACGCCCGACATGATGCCGATCATCGGACCGGCAGGAAATCATAAGGATTTGTGGTTCGCGTTTGGTCACGCGCACCACGGGCTGACGCTCGGTCCTGTGACTGGCCGGTTAATCGCCGAGATGATGACCGGCGAGGAGACGCTTGTGGATCCCCGGCCGTTCAGGGTGGATCGTTTTTAGAATTGTCGTACCCTGCTGCGAAATCTACCGGTTAGGCGCACGCATGAAGGCCAACGCCATTACGTACGACGTCTGAACCATCCGGTGAGCGACAGGCGGTCTCGCGTCGCGGGCAATACTTCGTGCAGCATATCGGCGGATAGAAACACGGCGATGCGGCTGCCAACCGGCGAGATGTCCCATATGCCCAGGCCCTCTGGATGCAGTCGCAATTCACCGCCATGCTCAGGCAGCCAGTCTGCGTTCAGATAGACGACCACCGACACCGTGCGGCTGTCGTCGTGGCGAAATTGATCGCGGTGCTGCAGATACGAGTCGCCCGGCGCGTAGAACGCAAAATGGCTTTCGTATTCTTCCAGTCCCAGAAAGAGCCCGCGATTCAGCGCGATGCGCAGCGTTTCCATGATCGCGAGATAGCTGTCGCAGGCTTCGGATTGCCCCGCTTCAAGCCAGTGAATCCGGTCTCCGCGCACATTGGGCTGGAGGGAACGCGCCGCGCCCTGGCTGATCTGCGCCAATGCGAGCGTCCCGGCCGCCGCAAGCGCTGCACATTCTAGCGCGAGCGAGAGCGTCAACTCCGGCGAAAGAAAGTTGTCCTGTTCCGACCAGCCGTGGTCATGAAGGGCATCCAGGATTCGCCGATGCCCTTCGTCTCCGGACGCATCGGAATGCGCCGACGAGTGTGTGCGGTTCAATGCCTGTTCCTTCGGACGACGGTGCTGGTTGGAAATTCGAACTGCCGTCCGAAGGATATGAGCGAGGTGGGCTTTAACCTGAGGCAGGATGGTATCACCAGCTTCTGGCGTTACCGTGATCGGGGGCACGCTACACTCCTCGCTTCGAGGTAACGCGGGTGCTACGGCAGCTTCCACATCTATAGATGTTTGAGCCGACTGCGCAGCGGTCAGGCAAAAATATCGATGATGCCGCCCAGTAGACCGACTACCGGCGCGACTGTCGCTGCGACGCCTGACACTTCGCTAGCGACGTGCCCGACCGTTTGAACGAGATTCGAATTCGACGCCGCCGTCCGCTGGATTGACGCCGTCATCCGTTGATAGGCAGGTGTGACCACGGTGCTTGCCACAGGACTGAAATTCACGCAAACCTCCAGTAAGGAACAAACAACAAAGAAGCTATTGCCGCCCGATCGTCGAGGTGGCCACTTGACCTTCTCGAAGCCCTTACGGACAGTCAGCGTATTCACGAATACGCTGAAACAATATGGAACATTAATCTTACATGAAAGTGACCGGCAGTAAGTTTTTGAAGGCATTAACATCAACTGTCAAAACCCACCGGGGCGCGCCTTGCACCCGGCGGCATTTTTGCCCTGTTATCCTTCTCGATATCCCATAGACGCTGGGCCGGTCCCTCGCGACTCCGCGCTGCGCAACACGCTTCAAACGCAGGCCGATCGAGGTACAACACTCTTCTGAATCGCATGGAGTACCGCCATGCTACGAACGTTCACCCAGCTCTGTCAGCCAGCCAACAAGGCCCTGCTGGTAGCCGCCGATGACGGACACGCAACGCTCACCGGCAGCGGCACCTACGCGATGCCATGGCATTGGCACGACTGCCTGATGTTCATCCTGCCGAGTCACGGCGCCGTCGAGCTTTGCCACGAAGACCGCCGCGCAGGCACCTGGCTGTCGCAGGATCGCTTCGCAGTCGTACCCCAGGGGCAGGCCCATCAGACCCGCGCCGGATGCGCCACTCACACGCACGTTGCCGTCTACGTAACCGGTGACGCGTTGCGCAAGCTCGATACCGGAGTCGGCTCGCTTGGCGAATTCCGGCGTCGCACGCGCACTCCCATCCTCGTGCGCCGGACCGCCGCGATTCGTACGTTGCAGGAATTGTCGTTGCGCAACGACCTGGGAGCCTATGGCGGCGCGGCCACGCGCCAGGCCCTGTCGGCGGCCTTGCTGATGCAGTGCATCGGCGAAGTCGTCTCGGGAAAGACGGAGCCGGGGACCTCGCCGCGCGAGCATGGCATGGCACTGGTCGCCGACCTCGAAGCCTTCGTGGCCCGCCATGCAGACCAGGATATTCCGCTCGACGCGCTCGAAGAGCGCTTCGGCATCTCCCGCCGGCACATTACGCGTCTGTTCCGCGAACGTACCGGACTCTCGATCGGCGAGTTCCAGCAGCGCAAGCGGTACGAAAACGCCTGTCGGCTGCTCACCGACACGGACCTGCCGATCGGTGAAGTGGCGTTCCGCGTCGGCTTTGAAAGCGGCGCGGCCCTCGCGCGCGCGATGCGCCGCATCGGCGACCATTCGCCTTCCGATCTGCGCGCGAGGATGGCCCGTTCGGTCAAAAGGTAAGGCCCGTTCGAACGCGCGGCCTGGCGTCGATCCCCGTAAATTGACCGGATGGAAACACATCTCCCGGTCAGCGGGGCTCACGCCTTCATGTCTTCACGTCATCAGGTCCAACTCGTCAGCGTGTTCGCCGCTGGTCCCGGCGGCGGCAACCCGGCGCCTATCGTGGTCAACGCAGCCGGCATGTCCGACACGGAAATGCAGGAGGTGGCGCAGCGCTACGGCCACGAAAGCGGCTTCGTCCTGCCAGCGCCACCCGGCTCCAGCTGCGACTACGAGTTTCGCTTCTGGGTCCCGAATCATGAAATGTCGATGTGCGGCCACGCCACGGTCGGCGCAGTCTGGCTGCTCCATCAAACCGGGCACTTGCAACGTGACCGGCTAACTGTCCAGACCCGTAGCGGCCAGATCGGGGTCCGCATCACGGATTACACGGCCGAAGGCGCCGCGGTCGAAATCTCCCAACCCATGGGGCAGATCGAGCCATTGCCGCAGGCGCAACTCAGCCGCGACGAGATCCTCGACGCGCTCGACATCACCGAGGCGCAACTTGCGCCGCTGCCGATCCAGAACGCCTGCACCAGCCGCGTCAAGACGCTGATTCCACTTGCCAGCCCCGGTGACCTCGACGCGCTTCGGCCGCGCTTCGAGAAAATCGAGGCGCTGTGCGAGCGGATCGGCTCCACCGGCCTCTACCCCTACGCGAGCTTCGACGCCAGCGGGCAAATCTTTGATGCCCGGCAGTTTCCGCGCGCCTCTGGCTATCCGGAAGACGCGGCAACCGGAATCGCTGCCTCCGCGTTGTCGTTCGGTCTGCTCGCCAATGGCCTGGTAGAGGCATCCACGCGGACCATCACGATCCGCCAGGGACGCGCGATGAATCGCCCGTCGCAAATCTCGGTGCGCTTCAGTTTCGAGGACGGTCTCGCGGCCGGCCACCCGGACGGCTGCTGGCTCGGCGGACCGGTCCGATTTGAGACGCGCGCCGTGGGGACGTCATGACGACTGTTATCGCGGACCGGCTGGCGCAACTGGGCATGACGCTGCCGCCCCCGCCATCGCCGCGGGGCGCCTATGTGGGCGTGGTGATCCACGACGGCATCGCCTACATCAGCGGCCAGGTCAGCCGAGTTGGCGGCGAGATCATCGCCGGGCCAGTCGATCACACCACCCCGCCCGACCTGATCCGTCATGCGGCGCGGACCTGCGTGCTGCTCGCGCTGAGCGCGCTTGCAGTAGCGCTGCCGTCCTCGACGGCGGTCGAACGCATTCTGTACCTGCGTGGCTTCGTCAATGCCGTGCCTGACTTCGTGAACCACAGCCAGGTGATGGATGAAGCCTCTTCGCTGCTGCATGAAATCTTCGGCGAAAACGGGCGGCACGCGAGGTCGGCACTCGGCGTCGCCGGCCTGCCGGGCGGCGGCCTCCTTGAAATCGAACTCACTGTCGCACTCGCGCACGGCGCCGTTCACGCGCAGGAACGCGTCGGCAACCCCAGCGAAGTCGGGCCACAACACACCAACGCACGCCACAACAAGACGCGGGATCGCCGCTAAACCGGCAGACCCGCCACGATCATTTACCTCGGAGAACACCATGAATCGTCGTCAACTGCTGCAACTCGGCCTTGCGGCCGGCCCCGTCATCCTGTTGTCCCGCTCCATCCAGGCGGCGGACGCCGAACTGGTGATCGGCTCCAACGTGGGCGCGCCGCCGTTCGCGTTCAAGCAGGGCGACAGTTACTCCGGCTTTGACGTCGAGGTCTGGAGCGAAGTCGCCAAGGGCATGAACCGTAAATGGCGCCTCCAACCCATGGAGTTCGGCGCACTGATCCCGGCACTTCAGACGCACAACCTGGACGTGATCGTCTCGCAGCTTTTTATCAAACCCGAGCGCCAGCAGGTTATCGACTTTTCCACGCCGTACTATAAAAGCGGCCTGATTGCGCTGACGCGTATCGACAACGCCACCATCCACACCCCGGCCGATCTCGACGGCAAACACATCGGCACCGAAACGGGTACGGTCGCGGTCGGCTACGTCAAGGATCACTACAAAGACGCTACGCTCGAGCAATTGCCGAGTATCAACAATGCGCTGCTGGCGCTGGAAGCCGGCCGCACCGATGCGGTCGTCTACGATAAGCCCCTGTTGATGTACTACGCCAACACCGCCGGGAAGAACAAGGTCAGTGTGAGTCTGCCGCCCCTGGAGGGACTCGATGTGGGCATGGGCTTCCAGAAGGGCAGCCCGCTGGTCGCGGCGGTCAACCTTCAGCTCGCCGCCATGAAGGCCGACGGCCGGCTTCAGGCGCTCAACCAGAAATGGTTCGGCGAGGCGTCGTCATGAGCTTTGACTGGGCGGCTGTCGTTGCCGCACTGCCGGACCTCTTGCTGGGTCTTCGGCTCACGCTCCTGATCGCTCTAGCCGGGTTGGTCGGAGGCATCGTGCTCGGTGTTCTGGCAGGCGTGACACTGACTTACGGCAGCCGGCTCGCAGCGTTGCCGGCGCAGGTCTATGTTGCCTTGATCCGCGGCACGCCTATCGTGGTTCAGGTGATGTTCGTCTACTTCGCGCTGCCGATCATGATGGATATACGCATTAGCGCAACCAGCGCCGCCATCATCACCTTGATCGTCAATTCCGGCGCGTATAACGCGGAAATCATCCGGGGCGCGCTCGACGGTGTTCCAGGTGGATTGCGCGAGGCGGGCCTCGCGATGGGCCTTCGCTTTCATACCGTGCTGGCGCATGTCATCACACCCATCGCCTTCAGGCGCGCACTACCGGCGATGGGAAACCAGTTCGTCAACCTGGTCAAGGACACCTCGATCTTTCTCGTCATCGGCGTCGGAGAACTGACCCGCCGGGGACAGGAAATCATGGCCGAGAACTTTCGGGCGGTGGAAATCTGGACTGCGGTGGCGATCATCTATCTGCTCGTGATCAGCCTGCTTGCGCTGGGTCTGCGAGTGCTCGAACGGAGAGTACGTTTGCCATGAGCATGATCGAATTTCAGCAAGCCTCTAAACGATTCGGCCCTCATGTCGTTCTGCAGCCACTTGATCTCACGATCGAGGACGGAGAGGTTGCCGTTATCGTCGGGCCTTCCGGCTCCGGCAAATCGACTATGCTCCGTTGCATCAACGGACTGGAAACCATCAGCTCCGGCAACCTGCTGGTCGACAACATCAGCGTGCTGGGCTCCGCACGCGACGTCAGGCGCATCAGGCTCGAAGCGGGCATGGTGTTCCAGCAGTTCAATCTGTTTCCGAACCTGACGGCGATGCAGAACGTCATGTTCGGCCCGATCCGGGCACGTGGTCAAACGAGGGCCGAAGCGCGTGAGATCGCCGGCGCGCTGCTGCACAAAGTGGGTCTTTCGGAACGCATGCATCACTATCCGTCGCAGCTTTCAGGCGGTCAGCAGCAACGCGTGGCGATCGCGCGGGCGCTCGCCGTCCGGCCAAAGCTGATGCTATTCGATGAACCCACTTCGGCACTCGATCCGGAATTGCGCCAGGAGGTCCTCAAGGTCATGCAGACGCTCGCCGGCGAGGGCATGACCATGGTCGTCGTCACGCATGAGATGGGCTTTGCGCAGCGCGTGGGCTCGCGCCTGCTCTTCATGGAAGGCGGCCGCGTAGTGCACGACGGCAATCCCGTGGAGATGCTGTCGACGCCGCCCGGAGAGCGTTTCCGCGAGTTTCTTCAACATGTTCATTGATGGCGTTGCACTTCACGCACGCACGCACGCCATAGGA
>Ga0302230_10001757_pt1 | contig 13662 bp, 23 predicted proteins | sample II_Palsa_N2_1_FD_193523 | JGI IMG/M metagenome (GOLD analysis project Ga0302230, IMG submission 193523) | Peat permafrost microbial communities from Stordalen Mire near Abisko, Sweden - II_Palsa_N2_1 | ecosystem: Environmental > Terrestrial > Soil > Palsa > Peat permafrost | place: Sweden... | reverse complement strand
TTGTTATAAAGTAATCAAAAAAAAAAAAAAAAAAAAAAAGGTAGACTAACCAGAGAATTCTCTGGACAGATGTAATCGCTTGCAGCAGGCAGAGCGCCACAGAGCGGAGGGAGTGGCCTTGTTTTGTTCATTTAGTAGTTTTTGGCGTCAGCTAAATGCAGGAACGTACTGTTTGCCCTTGATAACTGGGACGTTTGCGACGTGCTCATCCAAAGCACTCCTCGGGGCAAGCAGGGGGTCAAAGGAAGAGGCTGCTGTTGCCGCCGCCGCCGCCGCTGCACTGGACGTTGCCATTGGGTTTGGAAGAATCGCAGATGGCGCGATCGAGAACACGGAAGGAGCATGCGACGAGTTTATCGACGAGGAACTATTGGCCGAATTCGACCTCTCAAGCGAACCCGCAGCAGCGATCACAGCCTGCTGGTGTGCCTCTGCCTGTGCGGTGCGTTCTTCGGCTGGCAATAGTGGTATGTGTTTTTTTTCATGTATTAATTTAAGAAACGGGCTGTTTTTGGCCGCACGTACGTGTGTCGAGGACAGAGAGCAGGATGGCCAGTTTATTTTGTGTACTGGTGATTGTCCTGCGATTAAACCGCTTAATGCGTGCGCGTGTGGACGAAGAATAAAAAAAGCATACATGGACAAGTCGCTCAAGTTCTTGACGCGATCGCTGTGTTGCTTCTTGATCTGCGGCAGCCGTTGCACGATGTCGCCTGTGCGATTTTTTTTCTTTCTCTCAGTATGCGAAATTTCAAAAATATACATTTTTACAGCACGTACTTTCTTTCAAGTCCAAGACCTGCTCGTTCTGCGTCTGCAACGCAAACAGATCCTCCACCTCGCGATGCCTCTTGCGCTCAAACTTTGTCAGGCTCGAGCACACCTCCTGCCAGTTGGCGAGCTGCGCCTTTCGTTGCTTTGACGAGCTCATGGGCGATGCACATAAAAATCATGGGGGTCGCAACCGGCATTTCAGGCAGCTAAACCCCAGAATCACGCGTGGGACTCGAGAAACATTTTATTTCGAGCCTCGCTTGTGTCTGTGTTGGCGAGTCTGCCGGTATAGGTCGCTCTTCGGGATCCGCAAAGCTCACGGAGATGGGACGCAAAAACAAAAGGCCATCACGTGACCAGCTTGGTCTAGTGTGGCAAAAAATATTGCGTCAACGACTTCGAGACCAATCTCATCAAGATTTATCTGCCACCTCCCTGGGAGCGACGGCGGACGGCGCCTCGAGTGCCCAAAGCGGCTCAAACCTGTAATAAAATTTATTTGGGATTTTTCAAGTTAACCCCTTCTTTGTCCCATAACATTTCCAATCACGCCCACGTGGCCTCCCACGTCTGGGTTCAGTAGCCGCCTGATTTCCTTCATCGTACCATGGAGCAGCAGCAGCAGCAGCAGCAGTTTGACCTGCTGTCACTGCCGTTCTCGCAGCTGCAGTCGATCAAGAAGAACTTTGAGCAGGAGGTCGAGTTCCTGACCAACCAGTACACGGCCCTTCGTATGGCCCTGCAAAAGTTCATCGAGTCCAAGGACGCGCTCGAGTCTGTGGCGCCCGACAACGAGGGCAAGGGCGTGTTTATCCCCATGACTGCCTCTGTAAGGTGTAGAGAGTTTCTCTTGGCCACTCACCCCCTCTTTTGGGCAAATAGCTGTACGTTCCCGGCAAGCTGTCCGACATAAAGTCGGTCATGGTCGACATTGGCACAGGCTACTTTGTCGACCTCCCCGTGCCCGATGCCAAGGACTACTTTAAGCGAAGGGAAAAGTTCCTGACCGAGCAGCTCTCGTCGCTCACCAAAAGCATCAACGAGAAGCGCAAGTCGGTCGAAGGTAGGCAATAATAGAAAAAGGCGGCCTTTTCCCGCTAATAAAACCTGAAAATAATAGTCCTCACCGAGGTCATGCAAGCCAAGCTTTTCGAGATCCAGCACCAGTCCACGGCGAACCGACTGAAGACGACTGCGATCGCATAGAGGGGAGGTGAAAACTAGCAAGTAAAAATATCGTCTGTACACAAAGGGAAAAAAAAAAAGAAAAAAGAAAAGCAGAACTATCGTTGGCTTTTTAGGCAGAGTGCAAAGAGGACGGCAGGGATGATCGACGGCTGGTAAATACATATATGACGAGACCGATACAGACGACCTGAGCAATTGCTGAGAACTCGAGTAAGGAAAGAACATGTACATACCGCGACGGACAGGGTTTTTGCGGGCGTGATGCATTGGAGAGTGTCAATATGACAGAAAAATACAGAGCTTGCAACAAACATGGATACGGTGCGAAGAGATTGGAGGATGCCTGTAGAGATAGACCCCGCAGATCCGATGAGTTTAAAGTAACTCACGTTGTGGACGAGGCTGGCCAGGACGAGCATCGCGTATGCGCCCAAGACATTCCCGACGTCTGCAGCATGGGCGTTCATACTCTGCGTCACGAGCGTTTGCCAGTTTGGTAATGTGTAGGAGAAGAGGTAGATCGTGCACAAAAAACAGCAGTAGCAGCCGACCATCGTGCAGATCCTCTCGGGCGAGAGTGTTGCAAAGCGTAACAATCGCTCATTGGCAATGTAGACACCTGCATATACCGCCGTTCCGAGGAGGGCGAGGACAATTCCGCTTGAAAATGACCAATACTCTTTACAGAAGGATATCTCTTAGATAATATCGAGGTAAAAAGGCGTTACCTTCTGAGGAACCTGTCTCCACCGAGGAGATGCTTAGCATCAATCCCATGGTCACAACGCCAATCGAGAGCCACTGGCCCGTGGACAGAACGGTGCGAAACACTGCGACAGAGAACAGGGCGATCATCACGACAATGCTTGCGTAGATAACTTGATACAACTATATATAAAAGATGACTTTACACCTTTTTTTTTTAATTTCCGGAAGGTTGCGATACCGAGCTCCCGATAAGCGTGACTGCGGCGCTGCAAAGGGAGAGGCCGAGCAGGTCGAGGACGCTGATGCCCATTATCCACCCCTGTTCGACCAAATAGCTGTGCTGCCTTGGTGGTAGAGAAACCAGAGTCGGCACATCTGCAGTTGCTGATGCTGATGGTGCTGTTGCCAGCCCCCAAAGCGAGGAGAACTTGGGAGCAAAGAACGCCAGGACCATCCCGACATAGGTCGCAGTGACGGTGAGCAAACTCCGCCGGTCTTTTTTTTGGGGGTGCTGTTTCAGTGAGCAAGTCCCCTTTACGGCACGGTACCAGCGGCTCCCTCATAGTGCAAGTACTGGACGAGGAGCACTTGCATCACGCCCGTGAGGACGTACACAATGTGGTTGAGCGGCAGCGACCGCGTCACCGTAGACTCAGCGCTCGACGTAGTGGACGCAATGGTTGCTGTGCTTGCAGCAGCAGCCGATGGACCCGCATCATCGGGCCTCCTCGCCACTGCCGATGGCGGTGAAGACGCACCACTGCCGCTGCCGCTGCCGCTATCACTGTTGCTGCTGATGAGGCCATGCAGCGGCACCCGCAGATCAAACGCTTTGAAATCGAGCGGCACGAAGTCAGGGCGCAACATACTTTGCAAATATGTCAGCTGCACCTGAAGCAGTGCCGAAGACGAACGACAACTTGAGCCAGGGCCTGGTGCTGCAACTGGTGCCCGTGCTGGACCAAGTGGGCGTGCGTCTGGTCGAGCTCGAGTATGTGCGAGATCGTCCTGCATTTTTTTTCATTTGTTTATGATTGTTCTATCAACCATGCGTCACCACCGCCCAAACAGGACGAGCCAGAAGGAACTGCTCAAGACGTTCAGGCAGTTTGACGAGCTCAAAGACAACGTGGAGCTGGACAGTGTCTTGGAAGTGGTATGTCGTTCTATGCGTGTCTGCGTGCGCCAACACGTGCCCTATCTCGTCTCGTGCAGCTCAACAAGCTGCCGCAGTACGCAAACAAAGTCAAGGACCTGCGACACGAGATGGCCGTGCTGCAGGAGCGATCGAGCCGGTTAGCGAAACGCGCAATCAAGCTACAGCGCAAGCGGCAAGAGGACGAGATCCAGGAGGAATTGGAGCGGAGAAAGTTTGCCGAGCAGGACCAAAAGCTCGCGGCCAAGGTCGTTTCTTCGAGCAGTTAGATGCCAATGATGGTTTATTTTTTTCCTTTCTTAGACTTTCATAAGGACAATGGAAGCACTGAGAGCACACACGCCCAGAAAATTTATTATTATGCATCTTTTTTTTTCAGTCGTCATCATCGTTCACACCAGCAGTGTCGTGGGAAAACTCCTTGAAGTGGTCGGGGTTCTTGCGGTAGCACTTGGCACCGAATCGGCAGGCTGGCTTCTTTGATTTATCGGCATCGGCATGGGCTGCAGTAGCGGCGGCGGGTGGAGGCGAGGGTTCGTCGTCCACGCTTTGATTGAGCTCGTCGTCGAGTGCGGCGGCGATCGCGGCATCGTTCTTGGTTTGTGCGTCGTCCTCGTCGTCAGCAAAATTGGCCGAGTTGAAGCGCTGCAGCATGGCAGGCTTGGGATCGGCGGCGGGTGGTGGCATGATGATTGTGTCCGAGTGGTCCAGCACTGGCGTCGCAGCGGCGGGCATGAGGATCGTGTCAGAATGGTCCAGGACTGGCCTTGGTCGGTGAGCAGCAGCGGGTGCGGGCGCAGACGACGACGACGACGACGACGCAGAAGGCGCCTTGGGCAGCGGGGGGTGGTAGTATTCGTCCAGGTGGGCCTTGTTCTTGCGGTAACACGTCGCGCCGTACTTGCAGGGCGGCCTGTCGTCGTTCGAGTCGTCCTCGTCGTTGTCAGTGTCCGAGCCGTCGTCTGCGGCTGCCGTGGGTGCCTGCTTGGCCTTCTTGCTTGGAGCTGTGGTGTCTGCATCGTCGTCCTCGGCATCTTTGTCTGCATCGACCTTGCGCTTGCCATTGTTCACGGGCGCGGCAGGGGATGCAGGAGCAGCTGCTGGAGCGGATGACGACGACGACGACGACGCTGCTGCTGCAACGGCTGCACCCGCGGCGGTGGCAAAATGGTTTGTAGCGCCGTACCCGCCATAGAGCAGCGAGTGGGTCAGCTTGAGTGTAGGCATCGCTGGCAAGTCGTCCACGGGGCTCTTGTAGTTTTTGCAGTAGTCTTTCCTGTTACATGAGCGAGTTGTTTGAATGAATCATCCTTTCAAGCTCGAGTTACCAGTCGATGTCGGTACGCACGCCCACAAACGTCGGGAAGCGGGGCTTGTTGCTCTTCTCGGTCAGCTCTTGGTACTTGTACGTGATCACCGATCCGATCTTGGGCGGGCGATCACGCTCCTTGTCGGTAAAGCCAGATCCGACGCTAAACTCGCGGCCATCGGGTGTTTTGCACTCTTTTTTTTTTTTCCACATATTATTTAAAAAAAATTTTTTTCTCTTTTGCTGTTGTTTACCGAGGTGGCCCATGCGGTGAGAGTTGCGGCCAGAGCCCTTGCCATGCCCGACGACGATCGCCTCCTCGTCGACAAAGGTCTTGACCTTGAGCAGGACATTGGATCGCGCGCTGTTGATGATTAGGTTCGTGTTTTTTTGCAATGAAGACCCTACTGGACGTAATCCGAGCCCGGCTTGCGCAGCATCAGGCCCTCGCCTCCGGCATCCTCGACGATCTTGAGCTGGGCGAGCATGTGGTCCTTGTCCTTGCAGCGGCGCATGCCGACGGCCGCGGCGTACGGCGTCTTGCCCGGCTGCACGACATCGTTGACGTAGGCGATGCGCTGTTCGAATTTGCCGGCCTGCCTGGGTGCGTCAAAGACAAAGTACGTGATGTACTTCCAGTCATCCGACTGGTCCTGGCGCTTGGTGATGGACACGCACTTGCGGAACTGGCGGTGGCCGCACCACAGCTCACCGTCCAGAGGCGTGCTCGGCAGGCCCTTGGTGAACCATTTGGGGGCGTACACGGGGTTTCCGAGGCGCGTGTAAAAGTTGCTTCCGGACCAGTACGCGCGCATGCCGTCCCTGCGCGCGCCAGTGTAAATAAAAAAAAAGGGAAAGCACAACAACGAAGCAAACCGTACAGCTTTTCAGAGATCCACCAGCCAGAGATGTCCTCACCTTGCCACGTCTCTGCGAGCATGACATGCGTCGCGTCTGCGGCCATAGCTGCGTCGTAGGTAAACGAGTCTTTCGCGGGTTTGCTGGCAAGTGAGCGGCGGACGAGATCTGCGCGGGGGCCGAGAGGAAAGAGCAACGAGCACTTGTTGTTGTGCTGGGCAAACACGAGCGCACTTAAATGGGGCGAGCATTTCCCGTTGACCAACATGTTGACTGAAGTGCCACTTTCTTGCCAGGATGGTGCTGATCGCCGTGCACGTCGGCGCTGGCTTCCACGCGCGCGACAAGGAGGCCGACTACAAGTGGCTGTGCCGCCAGGCGTGTGCCCGTGCGCGCAAGGTGCTCAAGGATGGCGGATCGGCCGCGGCGGCCGCGATGGAGGCGGCAGTGTGCCTGGAGGACAGCGACATGACAAACGCGGGCTACGGGTCCAACCTCGCGCTGGATGGCACGGTGCAGTGCGACGCCAGCATGATGGAGAGCGGGCACGGCTGCTTTGGCGGAGTCGGGGCCCTCGAACGTACCGTTCTTTTTGTTTTATGCTTGGATGAGTGTTGGATTACGACAAGCAGATGTGAAGAACCCCATCAAGGTCGCCGGCGCGCTCATGGCCGAGGACGCCCGCGTCGAGTACTCGCTTGGACGCATGCCGCCGTCGATGCTCTGCGGGGATGGCGCGAGGTTGTGGGCGATCGAGCACAGGAAGGACCTGGCGATCGAGGTCGAGGCCAAGGACGTGCGCAGGTCGTTCCTCGTGTCGGACGCAGCCACTGTGCGCTACGTCAAGCAAATGGACCTGCTCAACAGCAGCGGCGGCAGTCGCGACGAGACAGCAGACACGGATGGCGCACATGCGGCACAGGACACGATCGGCGTGATTTGCATGGACGATCGCGGCCTCATCGTCGCTGCATCGTCCAGCGGAGGAACAGCCCTAAAGACACCGGGGAGGGTGAGCGCCGCGGGGCTCTTTGGCAGTGGGACATGGGCCGAGTCACTCGAACCGGAAGGAGAAGCGGGCAAGGCACGGTCCGCTGTCGGCTGCGTGACCACGGGCAAAGGCGAACAGATCGTCAAGACAGTGCTCGCCAGATCATGTGCCCAGTCCTTGCTTCACCTGTCGGCAAGGGAGGACGACGGTGAGACCAGTGCCACCGACGCCATGAACCAGCTCTTTCGCAACCACTTTTACAGTAAATCGCAATGTTAAAAGAGTGCTTTATTTCTTTATGTAGACTCGACCCTGCTCAAGAAGCACACGCAAAAGCACGCAGGCGTCCTGGCACTGCAAGCGCATATGTCGTCAGAACAAGGAGAAATCGATGCCGAGCTCGTGTGGTCGCACTCGACGCCCAGCATGATCCTCGCCTACGACAATGGCGACATATGCCAGTCGATCGCGTCGCGCCTCGAGGGAAACCAGCAGGTGGTGCTCTCTGGTGTCCACTTTACGTTGCCATTGTTGCCATAATAAAAAACAATGATACAGAAAAGAAGAAAATAGCGTTTGTTATCTCATTTGGCACGCTTGAACGTGGCCGAGACTTTATTGGACGTGGAGGAGGACGATCCCGAGCCACCAGACTTTGTGATTTCCATGTAGGTGAGGTTGTTGGCACCAGACAGAGCATTGATGCGACCCTGTCGTCGGATGGCGCTCTTGCGTCCTCGTCCAGTCGGCATCTCCGAATCGTCGTCCTCGTCTCCTTTCTATTGAAAGATTAATTTTTCTTTCCTCTTTTTTTTTTTTTCCGGGGGGGTTGGTTACCTCGTCGGCGGTCATCACGTCCTTAAGCAGCTCCATCTGCTCGCGCTTTGTGGAAGCGACGAGATCGGGAACGCTCTCGATGTCGGCCAGCTCGGTGATCACCTTGAACGCATAGCCTTGGTCATTGAGGAACTCCTGGCGTTTGGTGGAGTAGTACATTTCCTGTGTGTCCTGCGAAACAAGGGTGTAGAAGAAGGCATTGAAGCCCTCGTCATTGCGCCGCTTGGCACGAAGGATCCTCCCTTTATGAAAATAAAAGAAAGTGAATACGATTTCACAAAAAAATAAAAAGAAAAAATAAAAAGAAAAAGCTTTGCGTACCCAGGCGCTGTGCCTCCTGGCGACGGGAGCCATAGTGGGACGAAATTTGGATGAGGCACGTCGCCTCGGGGAGATCGATGGACGTATCACCAATCTTGGACAAGAAGATGCAGTTGAGCATCGGGTTGGTCTGAAATTGCTGAAGGATCTCCATGCGGTCGTTCTGCGGCGTCTTGCCATAGATGAAGGGCTTCTTCAAGCGTTTGGCATAGCTCTTGAGCGCGTAAAGGTTGTCGGAGAAGACGATGATCTTGTCTCCGCGCTCCTCGTGCGTGCGAATAAGGTACTGACACGCCTGGAACTTGGTCGGGTTCATCACAAACAGCAGCTTGCGCTTGCGCGCGTCCGCCGACAGGTACTCTCGATAAAACTCGGGTGTCATCGGGCACCACACTTCGGCACACTGCGTAAAAAAAATTTTTTTTTTGATTATTACAGACTTTGAGATAGTCGACAAACCTGCACGTTGGCGATGAAGCCCTGCTTTGACAAATCCATCCAGTTGGCCTCGTAAAGCTTTGGACCGATCAAGTAGTTGAGACTGCCAATTTTGTTGTCCTCTCGCAGAGGCGTGGCGGTGAGACCCATCTTGCAATGCGCCTTGAAAGAGGACACGGCCTTCCGGAATGCTGTAAAGGAACACGTTTAATTGGAAAAACAGATACACAAACAAACAAACAAAAAATGAGACGCACTATCGGCGGGAGTCACATGCACTTCGTCGAGAATCACGAGACCCCACTCGGTCCTGAGCAACAGGTCCAGGATCGATTCAGTCTCGTACGAACGGTTGCCAGATGTCGCCATCATGTTGTACGTCGTCACGGTGATTCCAGCCGCAAAGCCAGCCTCCTTCCACTGTGAAACCAAGATATTCCCTTTAGACAAACAAGAAAAAATCGAGAATGCTCACATTCTCCTTATGCTGGCTCGAAAAGCGGCCAATCTGGTTGTCCTTGATCGTCGACCAGGTGCGGAACTGGTAACGCCACTGCTCCACAGACACGACCGAGGTGCACAACACGAGGACGCTTTTCTTGATCGTGCACGCAGCCGTCACTCCCACGAGGGTCTTGCCAGCGCCGCACGGAAGCACAATAATTCCAGACCGTGCTCGGCTATTGTGTGCGTGCGTGTATTTGGGTGAGGAGATTCTAGCGCTACCTTGGAACAGCGTACCCATCACCAAACATCTTGCTGAGCGACTTTTCCTGGTACGGGCGGATAAGCGTAGATGGCTTCAAATCCATATCCAGGTTGGGGTTAAGGTTGTCGTTGCGGAAGTCGTACTCTTCCAAGACGGGGTAATCGAGCTCGATGCAACGTTTTTTCACCCCCTTTATGGAAGGGATCAGTAAGATACAGCATGCCAAACAAGTACCTCGACTTTGTTGGCTTCGATCTCAAAGGAGTGGACCTGCACACGGCGCTCACCGTCGATAAACTCGTCAGGATCCTCTTTGTCCAACTCGAGCATCGCTTGGTAAATGTCTTCCGCAACCGCTTGTTGGGGCGGACCAGACGGACCAGCCGGGGCGCCAGCAGCTGCGGACGCGGAGGAAGACGAAGCACCCGCTGCTGGCGTAGGCGCAGCAGAAGAGTCCTTCACACCTGGAATCTTGATGTCGCGACGACTGGGCGCCTGCGACACTGAAATACCCTCGCCAATCGTTCCCTCCTACAGTTTGTCCGTGTTACATTAGAGAAATAATAAAAAAAAATTTTTTTTCTTCATTGCAAAAGGTACGCACGCGAATCTTTCGACTGGGTCCGATCACGCTGTCTTTGAGGAGTTTCTGCAGGACATCCCGGTAGCTCGACTCGACCCAGTAGCGGTTCTCCTTGAGCACAAGCTTGACTTTGCCATACGAGTCGGTACACATGCGGATAAATGTTTCGATGCCCTCTGGCACTGGAACCTGCATGGTCTTTAGAACATGGTGCAGCAAAGAAAGCTTACTTTGGACAGACGGTTCAAGACCGAGATGATATCATCGGTCTGCAAGCCAACAGACGAGGCCGCATAGAGCGAAAAGGCCGTGAGGAGGTACTCGTGGACATGCTCTGGACGCGACAAGGGCTCGGCGATGGCAATCAAAAAATCATACGCCTGTTGGTAGATTGGCGAAAAGCTCTCCAAAAAAATGTGCCCGTTGGACGCAACCCAGAGCGGTCGTGCGGCGTGATCGTGCTTCAGCTTGAGCTGCACAACAATTCTTATTTACTAAAGATGCAAACTCGGTTGTACAAAACGGAATACCGTGTGGAAGTTGTGATCATTTCCTTTGCTGTCGATGAAAAACTTGGACACGACGTCCGTGTCCAACGACGGTGCTTTGTTGACACTAGGCATAAGCAGCCGCTGCATTTCTAGACAAAGAAAGTGCAATCACAATGAATACGATGGCCCAAAAGGGGTAAGTTGTTACTTTTGCCGTCCGCAGTCTCTTCCTCGTCGTCGTCGTCTGAAAACTCATCAAAAACGTTGTCCTGTCGTTGCAAAGAAGTCGTGAGTGTAAATACTTTTTTTTTTTATGTGTGCATACGCGAGCACTGCGGGTAAAGATGCTCCCGGCACGAGCGCTCGCCTCGGTCGCGACGGCGGCTTCTTTCGCAGCGGCGGCCGCAATCGATTTTTTGGAGCGCTTGCTCCCTCGCTCGGACACAGGCGTGGTGCTGTCGATTGCCGCTAGGACCGTCGCAGGCAGACTGCCCGGAATGGCCACAGCAGGAGAGCTAGACGAGGGCGGCGTACCGACCGGACTGCTCGAGTACGTGTATGTCGATGGTGGCGACACAGCTGACACGGGAGACCCAGGCGAGAAGAGCACGGCAGGTCTGGTCGATTCGGAAGGGGTCGACGGAAGGCTCGATCCAGTAGGCGCAGACACTTTAAACATGAGACGAGGCAGCTTGGCCACAGGACCCTCCAACTCCTCGGTCAGTTGAACTGCACGCGCAAAAAAAAAATTTTGGCGAATAACTAAATTGCACGATATTGCTGTACGCACCATCCACATCCGAGTCGTCGTCGTTGGACCCGTCGTCGCCGCCCGCGCTCGATCGCTTCTTCTTGTCCTTCTTGGGCTTTTTCTCCTTCTTGCTCTTGTCCTTTTTGTGCTTGCGCACGTCGCTTGGAGAGGTCCCGTCGTCCTCCATCTTTTTATGAAGTGTGGCCACCATCCATGTCCATTGCCGTCAATGTCGACGCTGTCGCGCGCGTGCTCACGACAGAGGGCGCGGTGGCGATCGTGACACAGCTGCTCGACTTTCTGCTCTTCCAGCGCGGGCAGATCCCCTGGTAATAGGAATTTTGAAGAAAAATAATTTTTTGACCTAGAAAGATGCAACGGTTTGCAGTGCGTTCAACCTCCTGTCAAAGCTATCGTTGGTAACAGAATGAGCAAAAGGGGCATGGTCCGATCTAACGACTTGTACGAGTAGGATTCAGACGAAGACGATCGCAAGCCCATTAATGAGGTAAGCAGCACGCCCACCAATGTCAAAAATAGCGCCCCCCCAATTAATCGCGCCAACCTTTTTTTCAAGCTCGTTCACTCGACAGACAAGCTAAAGGACACTCTGGCGGCAGCTCTGCAAGATCAGCTTACAAAGACGATGGCCTTTTCTCAACACAGGCTCACGTGTGCGTTTGTGCTCGGAGCAACCCTGATGACCCCCAAAGAGGTTTACATTGTAAAATTCAGCAACTTGAACTCGGACGCTCAGCCGTCGGATCAAGACGCGGCCAATCAACTCGGGCGGCATTGCATTCGCCAGATCATTTCGCAAACATCCTCAGCAAGCTATCCTGCAACGGGTAACCAAAAAAAAAAAAAAATCTATTTTGAAAAAATTAATTACCAATCACCTCGTAAAAGGTCTGACGAGACTGCGTGCCCTAGTCCTTGCGCCGAGGTCGTCTGATTTACCAGCCAGCGGCTTCATCCCCAAACAGACTTTGAATCTGAACAAGGGCCGCGCTTTCACGGTCTCTGTCAACGTGTCCGCGACCGATGTTCTCTCGAGCGACGACAAGATGGTCACGTCTGTCGACGATGCCGATCTAATTTGGTTTGAAGCCCCTCTCGCCATCCAAGGGTTTCAAACTTGACGAGTTACATATTCTAAGAGGGCGGCTTTTTGTAGCTATTATTAAGCCACTGTACAAAAACCCGACTAATTGTCTTATTTCGTCTTTTTGCCTTCCGCGCTGGCTTTGTCGTCTTCGCCAAAGATAGCAGCTTGGTCCTCGTCGACCTGGTTGCCGTCCAGTGGCATGTCCAAGAACGCGCGAATGCTCCGGAGGTGGTCTTGGACGGGTTTGTACAAATACGTGTTTGTGAGCGGGAGTCGTGCACCCGTCCCCAGCTCTGCAACGATCCGGTATCGCTTGAGGCCGGATCCCGACTTTTCAACCTGCTCGTCAAACGAGTCCACATCGATCAAATTGACACCCACAGTCGCGACGGGGAAGCCCAACATTTCCCGGTGCAGCCTGATCGTCTGACTTTTCCGGTCGACCACGATCGTCTCCTTTTCGTCGAGCAGACTGATGCCCATGAAGAAGAGTCCAAGGAACTGCAAAGAAGGAACCTCAGCTGCACACGACAAAATAAAACAGGGGTACCTGCACCGTCGTAAAGATGACGCCAAACGACAAGTAGTAGACCGATGCAAAGGCAAGCCCGACCACCACCAGCGCCGACGGGACAGCGTACGATGAAGGCTGTCGTGTCAATGTGAGCACATCGGGGGTGGGAGCGTCCTCATCCATGGACTCAAAGAGTAGGAGACAAAGAAAATGGGTGACAACCACGGCAAAATGGCTACCGGCTTGATTTTTTGCTTGCAGCAACCGCGTCCCTCACACGCTCGCCGGCCCTCACACGCTCGCCGGCCTTACTAAAACCGACTGGCTAGCAGCAGCAACCGAGCAGGGGACGAAAGCAGCCGGAAGGGAAGAAAAATGGTGCTGCTGACATGGATTGCCCGTGTGGCTGACGGACTGATGGTACACGTCCACACGCAAATCATCAATCTTGCTGTTTTTGCTAACCCAGCGCTCCCGATGGCGGCCTAGCTGTCGGCGTCCATGGAAGACGAGCCGGTACACGCACACACTTTTTACGTAGCCAACTGATGGACGGTGCTGTAGATCGAGAACCAGATGGCCAAGTACAAGAAGCAGGCAAAGGCCATTTGCCAGAGCTTGTCGTCGCAGTCGGAGGCGCGTCTGTCCATAGAGTCGGGCCAGTTTATCTTCCAGTAATAAGAGGGCCCACACCCGAGACTGCTGGCTGACCCTTCTCCTTGAAACCCTAGTCTCTTTATCGAGTTTGGTGTGGCGTACATGTGTCTGTGCGAAAAGGCGTATCCAAAGCGACAAAGCTTTGCGTATCTCGAGGAGATCCAGCAAGAGTTCAATGCCCAGCACGGCGCCGACGTCGTCAACGCGTCCAGGCCGTTCCAGTTTATCAAGTTTGGTACGTCTTGTTTTTTTTTTTTTTTTTTTTTTGG
>Ga0302230_10001755_pt1 | contig 13664 bp, 22 predicted proteins | sample II_Palsa_N2_1_FD_193523 | JGI IMG/M metagenome (GOLD analysis project Ga0302230, IMG submission 193523) | Peat permafrost microbial communities from Stordalen Mire near Abisko, Sweden - II_Palsa_N2_1 | ecosystem: Environmental > Terrestrial > Soil > Palsa > Peat permafrost | place: Sweden... | reverse complement strand
CAAAAAAAAAAAAAAACCAAACTTATCAGAAAACGGATTCGTAGGAACCGTACCCAGTGACCAGCGTGGGTTGCGTCGTGTTTTCGGTTGCACATTGTCGACTTTGCTGTTTGTGGTGGTCGATTCGTTCGCGCTCCTTCTTGTCAAAGAGCATGTAATCTTGCCAATATTCCTTGTCAGCGGCCAGCCGTGCTTGTTCCACCTCCTGTTGAGAAGGATTTTTTTTAAACAGAAAGTCCTATGTATTTGAACAACCGTACTTGGAGCCTCACTCGGTACTCGTCAGAGTTGTCAAATATCGTGCCGACAATGACGAGAAGAGACTTGGTGCATTTGGCCACCTCCAGTGTTGCCTTGCGCAGGCTGTCGATCGCTGAAACAGAGGACATGAAGGTTGAAATAAATTGAATAAGGTACCGTCGTCTGGGGGCCAGAAACCACATGCGATATGTGTGGCCGTAGTGAGTTCCGCGATGGACTGGAGGAGGGCGTTCGAGTGATGAATCTTGGTTCGCTTGGTGTCATCGCTCATGACCTCTTCAAAGACCGCAAGGGCGCTGGCTGTTAGATCCGCAAACTCGCGCACGGTCTTTGTAATCCCTTCAACGCATGGGTAGTACGCGTCCTTGCTGCCGAGCTCGGTGAGCTTCACGAGGTGGCCCAGCTGGCGCACAATCTCTCTGGTGTTTGGCGTCAGGTCGGGCCGATTGATTGCGTAGGGCAGGCTATTGTTATTCGGGGAGCCAAATGTGGACAGAATACGTGGCGACGAGCTGAACTCGGTGCTGCTGCTAGTGGAAATGCCGGAAGCGTGCGGCGAACTTGATCCTACAGACGGCACAGACACCGGGTTGGCGATGGACAAAGCGCGCAGGTGTGCAGGAACATTGATGGGGGCGGACGCCGTCGTCACAGTAGGCGACGATGAGAGCGGACCATTCCGAGGGCTCTTTGGTGCCGCCTCTCTGGAATACGTAGTGACTTTTTTTTTCAGAGCAATACATACGAACGGTACGGCTTACCCCGTGTATTTTTGTGATATGGACCGCTGGAGAGAGTTTGGCCTAACAATTCACCGTGAGTCACGACTAAATTGTAACATGCCCAACAACAACAACAATAAAAATAAACAGCATACGAGGAGGAGCGCTCGGGAGAAATCACAGGAACACTGCCACCGGCGCTGTTGCCGCCACTTTCCCATGGCGACGTTGGCCTGAGTCCACTCTTGCGTTGAAGCCTGGATGCAGTACAGAAATATCAGACAAGCTTAAAAAAAAAAATAAAAAAAAACTTGCACAGTACGTTTTCGAGTTGTACGCCACAGATACAGTGGGTGAGCGAGGAAGAGGACATATGGGAGATGCACCGTCGACGACAGATGAGTTTCCGGCATCGCGACTGTCCATAACGGCACGCATCTGCGCGAGCACCTCTGCCTCTCCGACAAAGGGTGGCCTTTTGTCTGGCTGTGCGATCTGAAGGGACGATGGCAATGGAGCGGGAATGGACGGCGGTTGAGGAGATAACGTTGGCGAGGGCGGCAAAAGTAGGCTACTCCTTGACTCGGCAAGCTGGGTTACCGGCACGAGTTGCTTTGTGATCTGGCGCAAGTTTTGGCTTGCTTGGAAAAACTCATCTTGGTCGTCCTTGGAGCAGCCGTTTGTTCCAATCAGTTGCACGATTGTCACCAGCTATTGGAGAAAGGAGACCCCAAATTAGTCTTAATTAAAATACCTCCATCGTACCATGCTCAGCTCTTGTCCGATCTGGTCAAAGACTGCGTTTGTTTGATCTTGCTGTTGTTGCTCGGATGCTGTTCCACCAACGTCTCCCGCACTGGAAGTCCTGCGGAGCGAGCCAACTTGGGTGAGTGCGTAGGAGCGCAAGGAAGCCACCTGCTGGGGAGCGGTCTTGGCGATTACTGCGGTATCAGCGGAGGCGACGACGACGAGGACTTCACGGAAGAGATACACCATGTCTAGCCGCAGATCCAAGGTGACTTTTGTCGCGACTTTGCCGTCCATCTCCTCAAGGCGTTTGCTGACGACCTCGCTTGCCGACGACACCCTTTGGATGTGCTGCACGTTGATGATGGCAAACAGTTCTCATAAGGAAAAAAAAGAGAAACCAAGTACGTACTTGAGCAGGTGACAAGTTGAGCGGTTGGCTGGCGACCGTCGCGGTCGCACAGTAGACGGCATCTATCGTCTTTGCAAGATCGTCAAACATCCTGCTGACTTGGCTCGTGAGGGCATCAAGGCTTTGGAGAAACACACTTGACGCAGCAACAGATGTGTGCGCGTCCTTACGACTAGCCAGGATCACGACAAAGTTTGCAGGGAACCAGCCCTGGCGCCCATCGACGCTGCCGCGCACCCATCCGTCCTCGTCCACGGCGGTCTCCACTTGGATTTGCTCCCCGGCCACAAACCACAGCGGCGGGGAGTGGTGCTTGTCGACGACGACACCTTCGTAGCCGTACAGCGCGTGCGCCAGACGCTGCTGCTGTTGCATCCTGCTGGCCAGGTAGGCTCGCGCCTCGATCACGACCTTGGGCAGCATCGTGTTGAACGTCGCGAATCGCATGTCGATCATTGCCCGTGCGTCGGTTTCGGCAGGCAAGACCGCGTCCGCTGTTGTGCGTCCGACTTTGTTAGAACAGACACACACGCCAAAAAGAAGACGGGTGTACCAAAGATGCTGAGGACTCCGACAGAGTTCTGCAGGACCTGCACGAGCCGCTTGACGGCCCGGATGGCGCGATCTTGCGGCGTGTCGTCGCGGAAGCGCAGCCACCGCAGCGCTTCGCTCACAGTCTGGGACTGTTTTTATTTGTTTGGTTTAGCGTTTCATGTCGCTCAGGTGCTCCGCAGAGTGCAACCCCCCCCCCTCCCCAACCCCCACCAACTAGCCCGCCCGCCCGCCCGACCGACCGACCGCACGAAAACATAGCATACCAGCTGCTTCAGACTGTCCCTGAGCTGGTCGTCAAACGCCGCGCGCGGCCGTGCCGCTGACCCACCACTGGTCGTGGCCATTTTGCAAAGTGCGTCGCCCTGATGAAATTCGGCAAACGACTCGTGGACGAGCGCCGAGCGCTGGGCGAGTCGCTTGAGCCGCACTGCCTGGACTACAAGGCGCTGAAACAGATGATCAAGCCGCTGCGCGCCAGCCTGAGCAAGAATGCGTTCTTCCCGAGCAACTTTCGGCCGTCGGGCGCTGATGTCGGCAAAATCCTCGTGCCAAACTTTTCCGAGATTGTCGGCCGCAAGCTGCTCGACCTCAAGTCGGTCGTGACCATGTTCCTCGACGTGCTGGACCACGAGATCGAAAAGCTCAACCGATGTTACGTCGCAGAGTCGGAGAGGCTCCAGGCGCTACGTGCAGAGCACGTCGCGTGGCGCAACACACCGGCAGGGGCAGCAGATGCAGACGGATGGCGCGCAAGGGGTGTCGCACTGCTCCAGCAGGTTGAGAGCCTCGAGGTATGCAGGCGCATTGCGTTGCGTAGTTGCATAGTTGCATTGAAAACAAAAACACTATTTCCTTTCTTTGTTGCAAAGACGTTTGTCTCGCTCAACTACACGGGCATCGTCAAAATCCTCAAGAAAAAGGAAAAGGTGACAGGTCTGGACATCCGCGAGCCGTACCTGTACCGGATATCGATGTTGCCCTTCAGCAAGTCTGTTTCCGTGGCAGCTCTCAAGACGCAGCTCTTGACCGAGCTCTCGCCCGCGTTTGTCGCCCAGACGATGGCGGCAGCCGCGGCAGATGTACCATCCGCAGCTGTAACGAGCGTACCACCGGCGGCAGGATCCTTTGGACTTGATGTCACCTTGACCGAAACCCACATCGACGTACGCGGTTTTATAAATAAAAAAAACAGCTTTTTTTAAAACAAATCCATCGCAGCATGTTGCTAAACGCCAACGGAAGGATAGTTCGGGCGAAGACGAAGCTGTAGGCGACGTTCGTGCTCGCATTGAAGCTGCCACACGAACGCCATCCGCCTCCGCCGTGCTCGCGCAAACCATGTTTCGACCAACGACTCCGTCAATTTCTAGCTTCTCGTCGTCGAGCATTAACGGCGGCAGCATCAGCGGCAGCAGCAGTGGCTTGCTTGCGGCACCTGGGACGGTCAAGTCTGTACGGGTATGCCTAACTTGATGATGGTAATTTTTTAAAAAAGAAAACTTTGTGGTAGTCCATGTCGAGCAATGGTCAGTTTACAAACGAGATGAACGTCGTTTCTGAGACGACAGCACTCGTGACGATGACGGGTCCACACGGCACCGATATCCTCGGCTGCATGGTTACTGTTCTTGCAAAATATCATGCTCGAATCCTTGATTTAGAGTATAGTACTTTATTCCCCTTTTTTTTACTGACCTACAAACCAGCTTGTCGCGTGTTCACCACAATCTCACAGTGGGTGCTCTGATCGACCTTCCCCATCAAGACTCTGACCTGTTGAAGGAACTTACCGATGAAGGCTCCAAATGGCACGCAATACTCAATTACCAAGTCAACAACCGGTACGTGTTTCACTTCAGCCACTGCTTTAATAAAGAGTATTCACAGAGACCAGCCGCTGTCGCTCGCTCCATATACTGACAGAGAAAACTTTATCCTGACCGTTGTTTGTGCCGAGAAAGACACGATCGGTGCGACCGCACTGTCCACCCTCGTTCAGCTTCTGCTCAAAAACCACATTTCTGTTATGAAGATGCAGCGTCTCTCGGCTGCGAGCGCGACTCTGACGGCGCTTGACATTTACGTATGCAAACTTGAATTGTTGTTTCCTCTTCATTTGACAGCCGTTTGCAGATCTCGATCCCTTCCAACGTGGACATGCCTGCGTTCAGGGCAACTCTCCATACGACGAGCGCACAGGTCGCTTGCGATCTCCACCTCCAAGTCGAGACAGCGAACCGTCGCAGTAAGCGTTTGGTCGTTTTCGACATGGACTCGACGTTGATCCGCCAAGAAGTCATCGATGAGCTCGCCCGTGAAGCCGGTGTCTACGAGGAAGTCAAGGTTTGGATGAAAAAAAAAAAATGTAAAATATTTGTATTCACCTTTTTTCAATAGCGCATCACGGAAGAAGCGATGCAGGGCAAGCTCGACTTTGTGCAATCCCTCCGAAAACGAGTCAGCCGCCTAGAAGGACTGACGACGGCGCAGATGGAGGCTGTGAAAAATAGACTGGAGCTGAATCCCGGGGCGCTCGTGCTGTGCAGGGTGCTGCGCAAGCTCGGTGTGAAGACAGCCGTTGTCTCGGGCGGCTTCATGCCTATGGCCCTGCATATCAAACAGATTCTCGGCCTCGACTATGCCTTTGCCAATACCTTGGAGATGACTCCACAGGGTAGTGCATGCACCGGCCAAGTCCTCGGTGACATTGTCGACGCCAAGCGCAAAGCGGACCTGCTCAAGTTTATCGCCTCGGTAAACTCCGATTTATTTATTTATTTATTATTTATACTTTTTTTGTTTTCTAATGTAAAACCATGGTTAGGTTGAGGGCATCAACAAGGAACAGATTGTAGCGGTTGGCGATGGTGCAAACGATCTCATCATGCTCGGCGAAGCTGATATTGGCGTTGCCTACCATGCGAAGCCGATCGTGCAAGAAAAGGTAACCTCCCCGTTCTTTTTTCATGCCGGATAAAATAAAACTTTTCTTGAAAAAGGCATCATATCGCGTCAATTTTGGCACGTTGCGCTCGGTTTTGTATGTCATGGGACTTGCTGACGAGGATGCGCGCAAGTTGCTTGACTTGCCACGAGTTTTCCACCACAGTTAGAAGAAACTCATGTAATATTTTTTTGTTTTCGAGTTTTGGCATCTGCATTTAGTTCTGCTTCATATCCATTGAGGCTGAAGATGGTTGCACTACCTCGATTGGTCTTGTAGTCGCTTGTTGCTTTGGCATCTGGTCTGCCGTGAGCGGGATGTTGTATTTTTTCCTCATGGCAATGTCGTAGCGAACAGAGTGGTCGTCCATGGCAATGATATAGCTAAACGTGGCGAGGGTGAAGATGGTTGCGACAAGGAAGACAGTGTTCACGGCAAAGGTGACTGTTGTGCTAGCGCGCTCCTCCCACGAGTAGACGACAATGAGGTTTGGCAGGATGATGCCGTGGTGCTCGCCGTCGTTGTAGTCCAGCTCCCACTTCATGCCCACAATCGCCCCGTCAGCGTGCGTAAACTGGAAGACGATCGAGTTGAGCGCCTTGCCCTGGCCATCCGACACGACAATCCACGGCGTCACAAACTGGTCGTTTGCAAACGAAAACATTCTGCCAGTACGTTCCCGCGTCAGTTGCTGCACACACCACAACCACATACATTTTGTACTGCTCATTCAAGCGGATGCTCTCCTTCACCACGAGACCCATCGGCAATGCTGCCTGGCGGTTCTGGCCGAATCGGGGCGAGTCTTTCCCGAGCACATCACTCCATGCGGTTTGGTCCTGCGTACAGCCAGTTCAGTCCAGCTCATGTTTCCGGACGATACCTTGCCCAACTGTGTACGCTTCATCGTCCAGATCACGTCGCCCACAGAGAAAGCATGCGCGCACGACGCCGTCAGCAAAGCAATGACGACCAATACCGCGAACTTCATTTGCTGTTGAAAAAAAAAAAAAATCTGTATGTAGCTTTATCTGTTGGGGAGAAGGAAGTTGGACGAAAGGCAGGAACTATCAAGACAGGTGCAATGAATGGCGCTCGAAGGCAAACGTGAAAAAAAAAATGTCCAATGCCGGGATCGAACCGACGACCTTGGCGTTATTAGCACCACGCTCTAACCAACTGAGCTAATCGGACACAGGTGATCGCAAAGCTACATTTTTGAACACATTGGACCTGCAACGCACTTTTCTAATCATACAAGTTGACGAGCTCGATGGGAAAGTAGCCGTCAGAACCGGCTTCATTCCTGCCATACGCGAACGGCGAACCCTCCTCGTACTAAATTAGCAATTATTTAGTTGGCAAAAAGAATCATATCAAGTTTGTACTTGAACTTCAGTGATGATCTCGCTCTCGCTGAAGTACAGCATCTTCATGTTGCTGGGCGAAGAGGCTACCCGCTTGTTGGCTTTTTTTTTTTTTTTGAATGGTATGTTATTTAGAACGCACATAAAAATAATTTTTTTTCATCGTACTCTTTGAGAAGGGACTGAGGGCAATTCCCCACTGCGGCGAGTCGGGTTGCTTTGATCGCTGCGGAGTGTGCGGTGCACTTCCGGAGGCACGATCAAAACGAGCGTTGTCGCCTCCAAAACTGATTTCAAAGTTGATGAAATCTTGGATGAGTTGCGGCTCAATGTCGTCCGGCACCTGCGGGGGCTCGTCAGGCACGTCCTCGACATCAAAACCATCGTCGTCATCATTTCCTTCCTCCTCCGACTCGGAATCGTCGTCATCCTCAAAGTCCGAGTCCTTTTCACCGAGCTCGGCCCGGTGCGCCAAGTACGCCTCGAGTTTTTGCATTGTGGTTGTCTGGGCTCCTATGCACGGGGAAAAAAAAAAAAAAAAAATAACGAGTAGGGAGATGTCAGAATGTGGTATTGTTATTTTCAGTCCGCCGCGTACCATTGGCCAACTCGTCAGGCTCGCGGAACGGACACCCGTCCAAGTGAACCGAGTTGTCCTTCTCTCTCACGAGGTGGTAGCTGACGCGGCAGATGTAGCAGAAGAGGAAGCCGCAATTCTTGCACTCCATCTTGTCGCAGTCCCCGTCGTTCGCCTTCAGGATTCTGAACTTGCAGTTTTTTGCCGGGCATTTGCGCGTTGAAGAGCGGACAAAGGCCATGTTTGACTGAACGTTGGGATCTTCTGCCAGCAACTTTTGGTACTTGCGACAGCTCATCCCTGCGTGGTACTTGACGCGGCAAGTAAAGCACTGTTGGTGGCTGCAGGCGCTGCACGTCACGATCGGTTGCTCCTTGCCGCCGACATGGCACTGACCAGAGCGGCACGAGCCGTTGACGCACCAGACAAACAGCGGGTCATCCTCCGCCACTTCTTTTGCAAGCAGGTCGTCGTACCGCTCCTTCAGGCCCTGCTCGACGAGGAACGCCCTCATGTCGTCGTCGGTCGCGGGCTGTTTGCACTTGGGGCTGGGGCACTGCAGCAAGGGGAGATTTGGTTTGCGCCATGTCTTGAAGTGGGCCTCGACCAAGCGGTGGAAACACTCGCTGCAGTACACCGCCTCTGCGTGCTTCTTGGCGCAGTTGACAAACTTGACCACTGCAGGGCTGTCCCCGCAAGCCACGCACTCTGCCATGACGAGCTGGACGGACCAAGGTCCCTGACAACCTGTTGTGAGAAATGCAAATTAAAAAAAGAAGGCGTCATCGAACCACCCTTGGGACCACTTCAAACCACGATCCCAATCTAAGCTACTGGATCGTCGAGATAATCTGAAAGACGTGATCCTTGTCGTGCTTCCCCGAGGTAGACAGCACGCGCTCGCACTGTTCGCACACGTCCAGCGAGGAGCAGTGGATACACGAGAATCGGTAGCCCACGATCTCGGGGTTCTTGCAGTGGTCGCAGGGGACGGCGTGGTGGATCTTATCGGCGATCTCCTTGGGCGCGACGAGCTCTGCAAAAGGGACGGTTTCGACCTTGCTAACGTACGGCTTGGCAGAGGCCCACTGGAACGTGCGCCCACAACCCACGGTCACCTCCTTGCCGTTGCTGTAATCGTGGTCTCGGCCGCACGTCATATTGTCGCAGCCAGAGATGCGAATGACGGCGGCGCCACAGTGCGGACAGTGCTTGGCCTCACGAGCAAGCGACGCCTCGCTCACCGCCAGCTCCTGGAGACGCTCCGCGCGGGCGACCTTTTCCTTTTCAAAGTTGATCTTGGCCTGCTCGTGGTCGGTTCGCTGTTGGACTTCCATGCGTTGGTACTCCTCGCGCCTAAATAGAATGGGGCACAAAAAAAAAAATAAATAAAAAAATAGAAGGAAAATAAATTAATAAAAGAAAAAAAGGTTTTTATTTTACTTGATCTCGTTCCACTCCTGCCAGGCACCTCGCAGACGGCGCACGAAATTGCAACCCGTGCGGTAGTGGTAGACGTCCTTGCATGCCGAGCAATATTCAAACTTGCACGTTGGGCAGGTGCAGTGCTCGCCGTACTCGTCGTTTTCGCCTGGGATGAACGAGAGCACGACGGCACCGCGACACGGACCCTTGGCCGTGACTTTGGGGCAGCGAGACCATTGCTTTCCGTTGTCAAACGTCGAGTCGAGCAGAGAATCGTCCAGCCTCTCGACATACTTGCGGACGTCGGCGGCGCTGATCTTGGGCGTGGATTCCTTGTGCTCGAGGATGTGCTTCACTTCTTGCGGCTGGAGCACGCTTTTGCACTTGGGCTGGGCGCACATGGGTGGCCCCTTGTGCTTGCTGCCGTCCGCCAGGGTCGCCGTGATGTGCTTCTTCATGCACGAGTAGCAGAAAAAGTGGTTCTCCGTGCACTCTTGCGCCATAAACATGTTGCCGTCCACCTCCATGTCGTCCATGCAAACGCCACACTCCTTGATGATCGGGTCCATACGTGCAAACTTGGCCAGCTCGGGGTCGGGCACAAACGCCTGCGCCTTTTCAGGCCATCGCTGGTAGCCGTGCTGAGGTTGCGATTGGTACGGAGGCTGGTACAGAGGTGACTGCTGCTGCTGCTGCTGCTGCTGTGCCTGCCACTGAAGGAACTGATGGAACTGGTCGGGAGGAGCTCCGTAGTAGGTACTCGACTGCTGTTGTTGATGCTGCGACGGCGACAGAGAGGCAGCTGGCGGGGCAATGTAGGAATTGTTCGAACCACCACCACCACCACCACGACCGCCAGCAGCAGCAGCCGCAGGCTTGGCGGCACCAGGCACCGTGCCGGTAAACATAGCACTCCTGCGCTGGGCAACGGTGTCGTAGAGGTCGCCCGGTCCAACGAGCTGCCTCACCTCGTCCAGCGAGTACTTGTGCTTGCAACCAGGCGCGGGACAGGTTGGCAGTGAGGTGTGGCTCGGGTCGGCAGTGGCCCTCTGGATGGTCAGGGCCGCGCACTCGTGGTGCAGCTTGTGGTCGCACTCGTCCATGACGTACATGTCGTCCACGACGACGGGCAGCCTGCAGCCTGCGCAGGTTGGCATCGTTTGGTTGGTTGTCACGGGTAAAAAAAAAAAAATTGTCGTCGTTGTCATGGAATTGCGACAAAAGAGACAAACGAAGTGGGAGGAGGACTACTGAGGGCAAACCTCGTAGATACAGATGTAGGCATCGCGGACAAAGCGCTTGGCATAATTCTTGTTGGCGGTGAACGAATCGACGCTGCGGTATGAGGGAACAACACTGGATGCGAAAATGGGCGTGATCTCCGTTGTGCAGTCGGTGATCTCTGGCCAGTTGCGGTCGTCGTTTCGCTCGGCCATGCTGTCTAAAAACAGCCAGACGTCTTGGTTACGCGTGCAATCGACGTTGCCCACACGCACAAAGCTCACGTAGTGCGATGTCTCGATGCAGATGACCGCACGCAGGCACCAACGCCTAACACGGGGTCGTCCTACCTCAGATGTGGGGATTTGCAGGTCGCGATTCGCAATGATGGCGCCGTAGGTTGACTTCCGGCCAGAGCGAGGGAACTGGATGGCGATGATGCCACCGCTGGATTGCTCGGGGTCGACCGTGACGTCAACATTCAGCAGCGTCGAGAGCATCACGAGACCAGCCATGGTCAGGTCAATGTCGAGGCCCACGCTCAAGATGTGATCTTTCTGGATGGTGCCATCGGAGGCGCGGGCAAGCGTTGACACGCTCGGCGGCAGGCGTAGGATGTCGTTGAAAAGCACGCGCACAAAGTCTGTTGCGTCTTGCACGTCCTTGTTGAAAGTCTGGAACACGCCACTGGAGGCAGTGCGGAGGTGCTCGTCAACCCGCAGCCGGAAACGGTAGACCTTTTTTTTATACTATTAAAAAAAAAAAGATAAACAATAAAATACTAAAAAAATACCTGAGTGAATGGAACAAAGTAACGCGTGCGCAAGGTGGTGACGATGCCCACAAGACACTCGTTGGCAGCACCGGCCAAAGGAGAAGAAAAAGGCGCCGGATCCAGCGAGGCGAGAGCACGATCGAGGTTGGACGAAGCCAGGAAAAGGGACGAGAGGACGGCGTCGAGGTAGCAGCTGTTGCTGTCGCCCTGGATGCCACGAAGGATGCCAAAAAGATTGTCGCGGTGCTTTTGGACAAACGCGCTCGTGAGTGCCTGGGGCAGACCAGGGACGTCAAGGAGCTCGGCTTGTTGCTTGCCCATGGAGCTCACGAGCAGTGCAGACTCATCAGCAATGGACGGGCCAAAGCTGAGGTTGTAGGGCACGGAGACCTTTGCGGCGACGGTCCCCTCAAACAACTCGTAGTGCACTGTGAGCACGTGTACCTGCAAAGTCTCTTCATCGGGAAAGAACATGGAGCAATGTTGGCACATGTAGTCCGCTTGCTGCGGATAGTAGCTTGCACGATCGTCGTTTCGAGGGGTGTAGTAGTCGTCTTCCTGAGACCATGATCTTCGATTTTGATGTGTCGTGTGTGCAACCAGGCGTTCGCGCTCCTGTGCTCCTCGATGATTACGGAAGTCTGTGGTGTGCGAAACCGGCTGGTGGTGGTCGCAGCCGGCCGCATTGGCGTTGTAGTAGGGGTAGGCAGCAACAGTACTGGGGTAAGCATAGGGGTTGGCGGCGGCATATGGGGTGGCGCCCGCATCGTGGTCAGAGGCAATGTCGGGAGCAGCAGCAGTGGGGTCGGCGGTCGCGGCTCCAATGGCTACGTTGTTATCGGTGGGCACAGTTCCATTGTCGACGCCCGCGTCGTAATCTGGAGCCGTTGGTTGGACGGGAGGACCTGTGGGGCTTGAGTCGACTGATGCAGGCACGGCTGATGCTGGCTCGACAGTTCGCGTTTGCAGAAAGTCTGGAAACTCGGCTTCGACGTCTCTGACCGCCTGCGCAACTGCTGCCTTTAATTTGTCACCTTCGGCGTCGAAAACGTAAACCCCAGGGTGGGCGCTGGATCCGATGTTTATGCTCTTGGAAGTTGCAATTGAGTTGGCAGAGTGCTGCTTTGCCTGCCTTTGGCGCTGTTCCTCCGCTTGCTTACGGCGCTGCTCCTCCTCCTCCTGCTTACGACGCTCCTCCTCCTCCTGCTTACGACGCTCCTCCTCCGCTTGCTTCTTTTTTTCTGCCTGTTGTCTCAGCCGAGTTTTGATGTCTTCTCCCATCTTTTGCTCTATGCTGACCTTGTCGCCTTCTTCAATGCTCCCGACCGGTTTGATGGGACGAGGTACTTCCGCCACGTGTATCGTCCATATCGGGGTTGCTACGTTGCTGGCGATCGCGCTATCGTTGGCTCCATTGAGGTCAAACAAAGCGTTGCTGCGGGTGGTGTAATCGGTCGAAGCAGCAGCTGTGTCGTCGCCGCCTGAGTTGCTCGAGGACGACGGAGGCACAGCATGTGTAGGCGCAGCCTGGTTGCTGTTGTCACCGACGTCGGCTGGGCCGCTCGGGGAAGCTGCGGGAAGCGTGGTAGAGGACTTCTTGGTGGTGGGCTTCTTGGCGGTGTCATGTGTGACCAAAGGATCGGTCGAAGCTGCAAGCATGGACTGTGTAACAGCCGGCTGTTCAGTGTGCGCCTTTGGTTTCGGAGGGCTGTGCGGCGATGCCTTCGCGAACAGACCGACCCCAGCTGCCGTCGTCGCGTGGGCCGTTGACGCGGTTGTTGCTGTTATCGTCGTGTTTGTCAGGTTGGCAGACGTGGGCTCTCCATGCAACAGTTCGGAGGAGGCTCCTGCTGCTGCTCGCAACGGCAGTGAGGTGTCGACACCGCTGGCGGCCAGGGTCTTTGCTGCGTCGTCCTTGCTCGTGACCATGATCGACTCGTCGTCAGTTGTCACGAACTTTTTTGTTTTTGAAGTGGACCGAGAGCCGTCCAGACGTCACATCGATGTCATCTTTTCAACACACTGGCACCGCAAGTACAGCAACAGGATGAGGCCGAGCAGTCGCTACTACGTCGACTCTGAGGACAGTTTTGAAGGTACCACTGACCGCTAGCTGGATGGATACACGGAAATACTCACTGTTTTTGCACTGTCAGGTTGGCAGACGGGCCTGGCCGTCTTTGGAGTGGGAGTGTACCTCGTCCACATTGCTGCCATGGGAGGCGGAGCTTGGGTCTTGCACCACTGGCTCGACGGCAGCAACCCTCCTTGCCTCTGGGCCCCTGGTGTACTGTTTCCATCAAAAAAATTAACACGTAAAATAATAATGAATAAACTTCAGGCCTTCCTCGTGGGCGCGGGTACCCTCATGGTCATCTTGCCGTTTCTGGCGGCTCTCGTGTCCCGATACACGGAAAACGTCGCCTCAGACAAGGTAAAGTCAAAGTATAATAGAATTTTTTTTTTCTTCACTTTGAATCAATCGATCGATAGGCGGCGCTCCTCGCCTGGATCGTCCTCTCTTTGATCGTCGTGTTTGGCTGCTTCACGCTCTTTCTCTGGGGTCCCAAAGACTGCGCCAATCCTGCTGTATACAACAAAATTCCCTTTTCCGCATGCACTTGAACATTCTTCTAATTCATTGTTTTCCTCCTCTCA
>Ga0302230_10001747_pt1 | contig 13687 bp, 18 predicted proteins | sample II_Palsa_N2_1_FD_193523 | JGI IMG/M metagenome (GOLD analysis project Ga0302230, IMG submission 193523) | Peat permafrost microbial communities from Stordalen Mire near Abisko, Sweden - II_Palsa_N2_1 | ecosystem: Environmental > Terrestrial > Soil > Palsa > Peat permafrost | place: Sweden... | reverse complement strand
AGCCACATGGGGTCGCCTTGCTCTTGTACTGCTGCGCTTGCGCCCAGTAGAACGAGGCCAGCATGTCACCGCCCACGGCAGAGGGACGCGCAAAGGCGGCGGAGGAGCGGTAACTCATTGGCAGCGCAACTGTCTTCGAAAAAGGGCGCGGGAAAAATAAGCGTGTCATGGGTGCGTCATATTGGAGAAACGTGGTTGCGAACCGCGAAAACACAAACAAAGCAAATGGACCGCTTCAAAAAAGCGGCCGAACACAAGGTGCGGCAGGCGATGCAGGTATGTCTATGCGCCCCATCGGTCGTGTTTTCTAATTTTCGTTGAATAATGTTAAGGCTGCTGGCAACATCCACAAGGTCGTGACCCAGCGTCCGATTCACGAGGACACCGAGTTCTCGCCCGCGTTCGTGGCCGAGAAGGGGCGGCTGCGGCAGTCGCGCGGGCATTTGGATCAGTACGCAAAGGCGATCGGCGAGTACGTCGCATCGGGGCGCGAGCACAGCAAGGCGCACCGCAGGATGGTGCAGGCAATGGAGGCCGTGGTGGTGGAAGAGCAGCAGCAACAGCAAGGGGACGACAGCGACGACGGAGAGCGCAAGGCAGCACAGGCCGTTGCCCGTACGGGCTCCTCCTCTTTTTTGCATCCGTGTGGGGAGGGGAGGGGGAACTAACGAACAAAATGCATCCTCTAGGGGCACAGCTCGAGGTCGTCGACATCTACGAAAAGCACCTCAACCAGATCGACATTGTCCTCTCCAAGATGCTGCGTGAGCTGCAGAAGGAGGTCAAGGACGCGCGCGATGTCAAGGCACAGTGCTACCAGGCCTTTGAGAAGATGGTGCTGTGGCGATCCAAGGTGCGTGCTACATTAATGCTCCTAGCAATGAAAGAGCCTTCGGTGACGCAATAGGCCAACAGCATGAGCGGGCAGTCCAAGGTGGTCGACGGGACTGCCTTTGCAGAGGTCAACCAAGAGTACAAGGCGACCACGCAGGCGTTTCTGTCGCTGCAGAACGAGGCGACCAAGAAGATGGCCGAGTTTGCGCACCACAAAAACATTGTCGTGCTGGAGTCGGTAAACCAGATGCTCAACCTCGAGATGCTCTTTTACCGCCTCGCCGACTCAAAGTGCGAGTCCTTTGACATCCAGTCTGCCGCCGGTGTCTCTGTACGAACCAGTGGGAGGCCCGGGGAAAGTAATATATCAATATTTTTAATTCCAGATTGACGAGCTCAAGATCGAGTACGAGGAGGCACGAACAGACCGCGACCAAGCCCACAAGCGCCAGCAGGCTGCCCAGGCCTCCAGCGTAACGATGATGCGTGCTTGAATGTAGCGTCCTGATTTTTATTACTGGTCAGAACTCGTCGCGCCTGTCCACCTATGAGTTCACAGGGCTGATGCCGCCCATGCACAACAACGAGGAGGTCCGCGTGGTGATCGACCAAGTGGAGAACCTCCCGCTGATGAGGACGTGGACAGACTCGGCCGCCGTTGGAGCTCTCGTCCTGACCAGCTATCGAATTATTTTCTCGTCTGTTGCCGCCGCCGCCAACACAAACGTCAACGAGAACACGTCCTTCTTTTTCTCGATCCCGCTCAGGTCGATCCAGACGGTGCGCCGCGAGAAGACCGTGAGCGATCGCAAGGCACTGACCGTGTTTTGCAAGGACACGCGGGTCTACTCGCTCCTTTTCCGCGACCCCGCCGTCGACATCCAGGCCCTCTTCCAGATCTTTTCCGAGGCCACGACCGAGCCCATGCAGTCCTGCTTTGCCTATTCCTACCTCACGGCCTCCTTCGACGACGCCGTCCCCAACGGCTGGCTCGTCTACGATGCGAACGAGGAGCTGCAGCGGCTGGGCATCGGCGAGTCTGCGGTCGGCCTCAACTTTCGCATCTCACACGGTAATAAAAAAATTGGTTCTGTTGGTGTTGCTTATGTCCTTCGAAGCAAACGGGTCCTACTCGGTCACCCCGACCTACCCAAACGTATTTGCGGTCCCCAGGGACGTTTCCGATGTCGACTATGTCAACTGCGCAAAGTTTCGCTCAAAAGGCCGTGCACCGGTAATCAAAAGCGCTCTGTTCCGTTTTTTTTACTAATTTATTTTAACATTTTTCGCTCGTAGCTGCTCAGCTGGTTCCACCCGACGACGGGCATCGCCATATACCGATCGTCGCAGCCGCGCGTGGGCCTGAACAAGAACGTGAGCCCTCACGACCAGTCTGTACTGAGGAGACTGGCGGGGCAGAACGGCAGCAGCAAGCTCAACGTCTTTGACGCGCGGCCGCGCGTCAACGCCGTGGCCAACATTGCCATGGGCGGTGGCTGGGAGGACACAGAGACGTACCCGCACTGCAACGTGCACTTTCTCGGCATCGAAAACATCCACGCCGTGCGCGAGGCCTTCCAGCGCCAGCGCGGCTTTGAGGACAGCAGCCTTGACATGCGAGCCAGGGACTGGCTGCGGCACATCCGCGACGTGCTCGTGGGCACCAACCGCATCATCAGCGGCATCATCGAAGAGCGCATGACTTGTCTCGTGCACTGCTCGGACGGCTGGGATCGGACGTCGCAACTGACATCGCTGGCGATGCTCTTGCTCGACCCGTACTACCGCACCGTCAAGGGCTTCATCGTCCTCATCGAGAAGGAGTGGATCACAACCGGACACCAGTTTGCAAAGCGCTACGGCCACGAGGACCAGGCTCGCACCTCAGAGTCCCAGCGAGCCCCGGTCTTTTCCCTCTGGCTGGACGTAATGCACCCCAAAAATGATCGTAATCGTTTATTAAAAGAAAGAAAAAAAAAAAACCTTGCAGTGCGTCTACCAAATCTCCAAGCAGGTGCCCGGCCTGTTTGAATTCAACGAGGAATTCCTTGCGGTAATTATGTTCCATGTGACGTCGTGCCTGTTTGGAACGTTCCTGGGCGACACTGAGCGCTTCCGCCGGGATAAGCGTCTTGCGGGGAAGACGACGTCGCTGTGGACGATGATCCTGTACCGCTACAACCAGGGCGAGTTCCGTAGCGCCAGCTTCATCCCCTCTGCCGATGTCAGCTCGTTCTACCCGATCAGCACCGAGCTCATCCGCCCCTGGGACATCTACCAAAAGCTCGGACGCTGGGGCATGGAGTTCCAGCTGCCCTCCCCGTCCTTGCGCAAGCAGTCCTCCGCATCCGATCCTACGGCGACGCCCATCCTTCCACCGCGCCCACGATTTTCCACCGCCTCCTCGATCAACCCGTTCCTCGCGCCCTCGGCCACGAAGACAGCCAAGGCCGAGAAGAATGTCTTTTTAGACGACGACGACGACGACGACGACCAGGATGAAAGCAACCATACGTACAACGACGACGAAGAGGACGACGTCGACGCAGGCGCCGATGTTTAAAGAATAGACTTGTTTCTGGCTTCCAATGCAGTTGTTAAACTTGAAATTCCGAATCCGCCCACTGGGTCCTGCAGTTGACCCCAAATGGCGGCCACGTGGATGCCTAGATCGCCCGAGTGGCGTGGTTTTTGTCCGCGCCTATGCTCGTTCTTCAGTGAGTCATCGTTTGGCGGTCGATGCTGGCGCGTGAATGCGTGTTTGTCCTCATGTTGCGCGTGTGCGTGGCCACCGGGGGTATCCCCCAACGGTCCTGTGTGCCTCTGCGCCCAATCCACTGAAATCCTCCTGCAATCAATGTTTTTTAAACCCCGGCCCCCTGGCTGTTAGACATGTCGCTGTTCCAGCGGCTCCCGCGGCTGCTGACGGGCATGGACGAATCGGTGCGGCAGGTGCTGTACGTGCACGGGATCAACTGCGCGTCCCATCCCCTGCTGGTACGTTTTTGCGTTGCTGTCCCGCTCGTCGTCGTCATTGGCGCGCTCTCTCTCTCTAATGGGGAGATACGTAGACCATCTACATTTGCTTCTTCTTCATCGTCGCGCTGTCGTATCCCGCGGCCGTGTCCCTGGACCGCAAGATCAACGGGCCCGCAGGCTACGAGCCGGTACGCGCCGTTCCGCGTTTGACTTGCTGATTGGATTCCGCAGGTCATGTTTTGGTCAAGAGGACCGGCCCACAGCGCGACCGTGACCGAGCAGGAGGCCGTGGCGCAGGAGTTCTACGACGTGCACTCGCCCTACTTGAGGATAGACCAGGTCTTCTTCGGCTACGGCGGCTCCCTCGAGAGCAGCATCGTCGAGGCCGGCCACTATGCGCACGGCGTGATCGAGGCAGACGTGCTCGAGCAGGTCCACAGGCTGCAGCAGACGATCGCTGCGTTTGCCACGCACGGCTCCAACGTGACGCTGGCATCGGTCTGTTTCAAACCGCCGAGCAGCAGCAGCAGTAGCAGCGGCGGCGACGACAACAACACGGCCGAGCAGAGGCGGTGTCTCGTCAACTCGCCGCTAGAGTTTTGGAACAATGACGTGAACGTGCTGCACAAGGACAGGAGGTTACGGCAGACCCTGTCCAACCGCGAGTTCCGGTCGCCCTACGGCTCGAGCGTGTCGCTCCAGTCGATCTTTGGTGGCGCGGCCTTCAACGAGACCTCGCACGAGATCGTGTTTGCGTCCTCCATCGTCGTCACGTACTTTAGTATGATCGAGTCGGCCGAGCACAAGGAGAGCATCGAGCAGTTTTGGAAGCAGTTCTGGGCCCTCCAAGCCGTCAAGCCCGTCGGCGATGACGACATCCGCTACTTTGTCTACACCGTAACCAATGAGAAAAACGAAACATAAACATGCTGAGCCTATTTTCCGCCATAGTTTACCCAGAGTTCCATCGCCGACGACTATGCCGAGCTCGCCCTGCTTGCGCTGGCCTACATTCTGGTCTTCCTGTACTTTTCGCTCGCCCTGGGCCGCGTGGAGCTCGTAAAGTCCAAGGCGGGCCTGGGCCTCACAGCCGTGGCCTCCGTTTTCGCCTCGCTGGTGACGTCCCTGGGCATCTGCTCGATCGCGGGTGTGCGGCTGACCCTCGTCCCGTGGGAGATCCTGCCGTTCCTGGCCATCTTTGTGGGCGTGGAGAACGCGACCAGGATAATAAAGGCCGTCGTGTCGACGTCGATCGATCTCCCCGTCAAGGAGCGCATCGGCTTTGGCCTCAGCAGCGCCGGACCCTCGATGACGCGCATGCTCCTGACCGAGCTCGTCCTCCTCACGGGATGCAGCCTTCTGTCTGTTCCCGCCCTCGAGGAGTTTTGCTTTTTCGCGTCCGTCGCCATCGTCGTCGACTACATCCTCCACCTCACGTTTTTCATCACCATCCTGTCGATCGATATCCGCCGTCTCGAGCTCTCCGACCTCAGCAACTCAAACGTCCAGTCGCTCATGCGAGCCAGCTCCAGCCTCAACCTGGCATCGCTCGCAGCCGGGTAAGAAATTTAAAAAAATAATAATAAAAAACTAAGTATGCTTTGTATTTCTTAGAAAGCAATCCCCGCCCCCTCCAGAGCCCACGATTCCTCGGAAGCGTTCATCGTTCACCCGTTCCATGCTTTGCTTTGGCCTGGTACCTTTTTTTTTTTTTTAAAAAAAAGATTTTCTTTAATTATAAGCAACAAAAAATTTTGTGTTTTTAATTTTATTATAGCTCGGCCTGCTCGCAACAATCCTCTTTTTGAGCTTTGGTGCCTCGGCGATATGGTCACCCGTCGATCTTACTCGTGAGTGCCTCAATTTTTTTTTTCACCCTGCCCTCTTAAATCCGTACTTTATATTTCAGCATCTCAGCCGTTCAAGAGCGCCGCAGATGACTTTTGGGCGATCGTCAACCCCGAGAACAAGAACCTGTTTGTGCAGATCCAGCCGCCGAGCCACATTCGCTTGACCCCTCCCGTTATCCACCGATCGCGGCGTCCGACTGCGCAGCCCCCGTCCGTCGTGGATGCCCCCTCGAGCTCGTCTCCTTTGGCCTCGTCCTCTTCCTCTTGGCCTCTCTCGTCGTCCTCCGCGTCGTCCGCCGATGAGGTTCTTTTGCTCTCGTCGTCCTCGTCCCTCGCTGGATCCGCCGTCTTGGGCGGGTCGGACATCAACCTGGCCAGCCTGCAGGCGCTGTCGATCGACACGTGGCCGTACTGGGTGACGCTGTTGTCCATGTGGATGCCACAGTTCCTGCCGTACCTGCACCAGCTGGGCCCGCTCGCGGTCATCTTTGCGACCGTTGTCGTGACGACGTGCTTCTTCACGACCGTCATTATGGCGTACGTCATGTGGCCGTCCGTCATGACCAGCCTCCGCCGCAAGCAGGCCGCCTCGGTTGCGCCCGACTGGGCCGTGGGGCCGTACCGCGAGATCGTCCTCTCGGGCCACGACGACGAGGTCGAGTGCTTTGACGGCGGCGGCATCGGCGACAACATTGTCGTCTCTGCAGGCCTGGACCGCACCGTCCAGATATGGGAGGCCTCGACAGGAACGCGGCTGCACGTCCTCCACGACTTCCCAGCGGCCATCTGGAACGTCAAGCTCGTGGGCGAGACGGTCGTTGTGGGCTGCGCCGATGGGTCCCTCTTTGCCTACTCGGCTTTGACCGGCCAGCTGCTGCACGCCCTCGAGAGCTCGTTCCTGGTCGCTGCTGCGTCTTCCGCAACCCCCACCGGCGGCGCCACAACGCCCGTCGACTCGTCCTCCTCGTCGTCGCCGCGGTTGCGCTCGTCCTCCAGCTCGATCCACGACAACCTGCTCTCGTTGGGCGCCACCGGGCCCAGCAGCGAGCCCTCTCGGCAGCCCGTGTTCATGTTTGGCGGCCTCCTAGCAGCGCCCTTTAGCACCCGCTCAGGTGGGCCAACGAGCCCCACGCTGGCCACGAGCCGCCTGTCGCCCGAGCCGCCCTCGCCCCTCGGTGGTGGCCCGTCACGTTCGCGGGCATCGTCCTCGCCCTTGCAGCCACCTGCGCGCGCCCACTCCTCGGGGATCACCTGCCTCGCCGTGCACGAGCCCTCGGAGATCCTCCTCTCGGGCAGCGACGACCGCACGATAAAGGGCTGGTCGCTCAAGGGCAGCGGCGCCTTTTCGTTTGCACACGTCTTTACCCTCGAGGGCCCGCGTGCACCTGTGACGGAACTGCTCGTTCACAACGACCTCCTCGTCGCTGGCTTCTCAGACGGCTCGATCCGTGTCTACTCGCTGTCGACCATCGTCGCCACTGTGGACCCGTCGTCGTCGCCCTCGCTGGCAGCACCACCGCCGCCGCAGCTGCGCCTCTCGCTCTTTGGTCACGTCGGTGCCATCACGGCGTTCACCGTTGCCGACCACGTCGCCATCGCCAAGACGTCGGACGCAGAGGCCATCCTCGTCTCTGGCTCGCACGACGGGCAGATCCGCGTGTGGGACGTCTCGCGCGGGGCCACGGCCGGCAGCTGCCTCGCCACGCTCAACTCGCACGCGCACGCCGTCGTCTCGCTCTGCGTCGACGGCGCAACAGACACGCTCGCGAGCGGGTCGATGGACGAGACAGTCGTCCTGTGGGACCTCAAGACGTTCCAGCGCGTGTACCGCCGCAGCACGCCCGCGGCTACATCGTTGGCCCTGCGCGATTCGGTGCTGGTCATGGGCGAGGTCGGCACAAGGCGGCCGCTGCCAGGCGACTACGTGAGCTACCTCGGGGGCGGCGACGGCGGCTCGCACAGACCCGCTGGTGCTGGTGCTGGTGCTGTTAGTGGCGGCAGTGGTGGCAGCAGCAGCAGTGGTGGTGGCCTCCGCATTCATAGTGAGCGAGGCGCAGGGGTGGCTGGTGCGTCGTCCAACGGCAATGGCAGCAGCGACGATTCTGCCGATGACGAGGACCACGGGGGCAATGGGGGCATCTCGTTCATGGCCCGACAATCCTCCTCCTCCTCCTCCTCGTCCGGCAGCAAGCAGCAGATTCCTCGGACGACCAATGCAACAACGGTCCTTCCGCCGCTCGCCCGCCGACCAAGCACAGAATCCAACACCAGCTCAACCACGTCGGTCGCCTCCGCTGTCAAGTTTCGATCGCGGTGGGGTGCCCCGCGTCACGCTGGCCTCTCCCTGCTCGACCTGCGCACGCGGACGATGCTGCGGAGGTCGCTGCCCTTGCGCGCGCGCCGGTCCAACACGGGTGGCGCAGTCGACGAGGTCGTGCATCGGATGACGTTTGTGGGCGACGCGCTCGTGGCCAACTGCGGCGACAGCGTGGCAGTCATCCATCTCTCGCGATCGCGCGTCGAGAAGAAGGACGACTAGCCTAATTGCTAAAATATGTAGCTATAATTTTTTTTTTCTGGCAAGACTGTGAATAGAACTTCCTTTCCGCGTGTTGTAATCTTTAGTTCATGATCACCGTGTTATAATTGACTGATGACGGTTATGTACAGTTCCGAAACTCAAAAGGAAATCAGCTCACTGCATCAACGACGTCTTGCCAGCCTTGGCGAGGGTAAAGTGCGTGTCGCAGTAGAACTTGCCCTGGTGCTGGTTGGCCTTGTTGTTGATAAACGGCGTTTCGCAGGTCGTGCAGCAAAAGCAGCGCGGATGGTACCGGTCCTCGCCGACCTTGAGGACCTCTGTGACGCCGCTGGACGTGGTAATCTTCTCGCCGCACTTTTTGCAAGGGAACGCGGTGAGGTTTTGGTAGTCTATGCTCGAGGACCAACAATGTTTAGGGGGGTCATACGCCCCCAAGAACACAAACGATACCATCAACACACAGGAACTTGCCCTCGTGAGGGACAAAGCGGATGCCGGCAAGGGGCAGCTTGCACTTGTCGCAGACAAAGCATGTTGTGTGGTACGACTTGTTGTCTAATGGTGGTCCCGTTTGTTTTTCGGTTGATTTTTCACCGTGACGGCCCCGAAAACGTTACCATACTCGACCACCTCGTCCACAATGTTCTTCTCGCACGACGCGCACTTGACGTACGTGTTGGCCACGTAGTCGGGCTCACACCACAGCTGCGAGTCAGCCGTGTAGTAGAAGGCCTTGTTCTTGAGATCAGTGCCGCACTTGTTGCACTTGAAGCACTTGCCGTGGAACATTTGCTGTGTGAGACCACGTGTGTGCGTGCGTGTGTGTGACAGTCAGCCAAACGCGTCAACAACTGTCGGCTGTGCTTACGTCGCCGTTCTTGGAAAAGTCGTCGTCGGTGATGTTTGTCAAGCATTTGACGCACAGGCCCTAAAAATAGCGCAAATGTCAACAGTCCCAAAAAACGAGACCCCCCCAAAAGAAGCAGTGCCAGCCCAACCACAACAAAAACACACCTTGAACTCGCCGGCCGCCTTGTTGCCCACGTTGTCCATGCCGGCCTTCATCGAGCCAAAGATCGCGTCCAGCTGGTCCATCTTTTGCGCAGTGTACGGCCCTGTGGAAAGTAGCCAAAAATAATAATGAGTCCGCCTCCTCATTCGAGAGTGTCGTTGTGCACAAGCCTGCTGCGTCGTGCGCCTTCTCCACCGAGGTCCTTGTCGTCGCCCACAACTTGCAGCAGTCGACAGCCGCATCGGCCCAAGGCGTACGTCGAGCACCAAAGGCCTCTATTTATTTTATTTATGTTGTAACTTGTTCCTCTGTGTTCTTCTGGTCTGGGCTGTGTGGCCGCGATGGGACCCAAACCATTTTTGTCCACTCTCGATCGGCCAGTCCGAGTCGTCCAAATTAGTTGGGCAAACAATTATTTTTTTCGTTCACCTTGCGGAACCAGCTGCCTTCGTTGTAGGCGTGAATGAACCCACAAGACGAGACTGAGGACGAAGGTACCTACTTGCTGACTAGCACAGGGGAGGTGGGTGGGGGCGTTCGGGTGTTTGTGATTTCTGTTGCTGACCTGTTGTCTACTACGCAATCCCACCCATCCTCACAATAAATTGGTAATCCCCGAACACGACCTGCTCTTCTGCTGCCTGCCTGCCTGCCTGCCTGCCTGCTGTCCTTGTGTGTGCCAATGCCGTCTCGTCCTGCGTGTCGTGACTGCCGCCGTTTGTGCGAACGACCACTTTGCCCAATCCCCACCGTCGACCAAACACGCATGTTGTCATTGATGACAGCGCCCTGGAGCCCGTCCTCGCCCAACAGCAACAGCGGGCCCCACCTTGGCGGCGGCGGCGGCAACCACTCACAAGGCCCCAGCGTGACCAGGACGTTTCTGAACAAGAACGTGATGGAGCGGTCGACCGCGGCCAAGCTCAAGCTGGAAAAGTACTATGAAGGGGTGATCCAGCAGAACGACGAGCGTGCGCAGCGGTAACGGCCTCGGTTTGGGGGCCTAATTCGCTTTGCTAAACAGCGTGTCTCTGATGCTATGCAGCGCCCTCGAGCACGACAAGACGCTCGCTGCCGGCAACGAGGGGCTGACAGAGGACCGCCGCAAAAAGCGCGAAAAGGAGGTGGTGCGCAAGGAGTCTGACTTTATGCGGCTGCGGCGAGTGCGCATGAACAAGGACGACTTCACCAAGCTCAAGGTGATTGGCAAGGGCGCATTCGGCGAGGTCCGCCTCGTCCAGAAGCAGGACACGGGAACGACATACGCGATGAAGCTGCTGCGCAAGACCGACATGGTCCGCAAAGACCAGGTATGTTTGGTTTTTTTTTTTTTTTGGTTGCTCTGTATTTTTAACCCGGAAGCACTACACAGCTCGCACACGTCCGAGCAGAGCGCGACATCCTCGCACAGTCCAATAACCCTTGGATCGTCCAGCTGCTGTACTCGTTCCAGGACGTCGACTATCTCTACCTGATCATGTATGCTTGATTTCCACCGACCCACTAACTGTCTGCCCACAGGGAGTTCTTGCCCGGCGGTGACATGATGACGTTGCTAATCCGCGAGGACACCTTCACCGAGGAGGCCACCCGGTTCTACATTGCCGAGGCCGTCCTCGCGCTGAGCTCGATCCACGAGGCCAACTTTATCCACCGCGACATCAAGCCGGACAACCTTTTGATCGACGCCTACGGCCATCTCAAACTGTCCGACTTTGGCCTGTGCACTGGCTTTGACAGGATGCACCAGTCGAGCTATTACCTAAAGGTACTTTTTTTTTATTGATTATTGGGGGATGCTAAAAAAGTATGCGCAGCTCCTAGAAGGCGACCCATCGGTCAATCTCCAAACGCCCATGCCCGTCGAAAGTCCAGTCACCAATATTCACCTCACATATCGCGAAAAAATGGCCACATGGCGCAAGAACCGCAGAAAGCTGGTACGGGATTATTTTTCTTACTTTCATTCGGAAGTCACGTTATTGGTCGCCAGGCCTACTCCACTGTCGGCACGCCCGACTATATCGCCCCCGAGGTCTTTGCACAGAGCGGGTACGGTCAGTCCTGCGACTGGTGGTCGCTGGGCGTTATCATGTTTGAGATGCTCGTTGGTACGTCTCCCACTTGCGATATTTTGGGTGGTTGTTTTAAACAAGCCGTTATGCGCCCCAGGCTACCCCGTGTTCTGCTCCGAGTCTGCGCACGAGACGTGCAAAAAGATCATGAACTGGCGCGAGACCATCAAGTTCCCCGAGGACGTCGAGCTGTCACCAGAGGCCATGAGCTGTATCAAGATGTTTTGCTGCGACGCCGACCATCGTCTGGGCAAGAATGGCATCGAGGAGATCAAGGCGCACCCCTTCTTTGAGGGCATCAACTGGGACAACATTCGCAACGAAAGGCCCCCCTTTGTGCCCGAGCTCAAGGGAATGGCCGACACGACCTATTTCCCCGTCGAAGAGTTTGAGCACGGCCAGGCCGAAGGCGAGCACAACCTCCCAGAGGACAACATCCCAATAGAACCGGGCCGCCTCGACTACGACATTGCCTTTGTCGGCTACACGTACAAGCGCTACAACTACCTCATGACACACAGAAACGCCATTTGAACAATGCACCAGAATTATTTTTCTCTCTGTTTATTTCACACTTTTCCTCCCTCTCCTCTCTCCCCTCCTCACACACATCCTCTCCCCTCTTCAGTGCTTTTTTTTTTTGTTTCTTCCAGGGTCAAAAAATAATACAGCGACTTGAAGGCTTGGGGGTGTCATTTATCAAAAATGGCGACGGCAATCGAGTCGCTTTCGCGCTGGCTGAACGACTTGCCCTTGTCTGCCGCGCCAGCCGCGCCTCCTGTGGCGACGCTGCAGGCGATCCGGTCGGCGGGGATGGCGCCCAAGCTGTTTGTGGCCGTCGAAGGTGAAAAAGTACACAGTCTTGTTGAATATTTATATTTTGCGACGAGAAAAGATTGGGCGTTGAGCGTTGTGCGACGCGAGCTGCCCCGCTGGGCCGCGGCCGTGGAGGCGTTCCATGTGGACGTGCGCAAGATCGTGGTGCTGGAACGGACGCTGCAGTCGGCCGTGGCGATGCTGGGCCAGTTTGAGCAGGCAAAGACGGCCCTTGAGCTGGACGGTGCAACGCGGTTCAAGCGCGTCGAGGCGCTGCTGGTGCTCAGCAGCCCGTCGGCCCTGCCCGAGGCCACGCGAAAGCTGCTCGAGATCAGCCTGGAGATGTTTACGAGGATCGTCAAGAGCGAGAAAAAGGGCAAGGGCAAGGGGGCGGCGCACAAAAAGGCCGAGGGCGACGAAGAGGACATGGAGGACGATAAAGCGGATGAAGAGGACGAGCAGGGCGACGAGAACGACGACGAGATGGACGTCGACGTGGTCTCGTATAGCAAAATGGGCACAAAGGACAAGCTTGCCCTCGCTGTCAACGTACTCGGCCTCTACAAGCGACTGGGCGCCAGCGACGTCATCGAGCAGTACGCGGTCTCATGGCAACACTGTTGACTCACGAATTATCGCGGTAGGGTCACAATAAGCACTGCCAACCGACAGATTGTCAACAACGTCCAAGCCAGCTGCGAGGACAACCTCGAAAAGTCGGCACTGGAGAAGAACAAGCGGTGGCTCTTCAACACGATCGTCCCCTGGCTCTCGCGTCTCGGCGTCTTTTCCAAGGACCAGCTCGTGGCTGTGGAAGAGCAGCTCTCCGAGGTCGTCTACGAAAGCTTGGCCCGTGCTCGGTAACTTTGACAGCCTTGGCTTGTTTCTAATGTCGTTCTTCAGAATCGACCAACTGTTTGACATCATTGTCGACTACCCCGACAGCAAAGCGGCCGTCAGCGATCTCAAGGTGAACTATGTGAACTATGCTCTTTTATTTATTTACTTACCCGTTTGTATAAACAGCTTACGATGGAAAAGGCGGGGCTGAGGGGCTTTCTGATCTCGTCGCTCAAAACGACGTTTGAAAGGCGACTGCTGCACTCTGGCGCGAGCACCAAGGACATCCTGATGCAGTACATTGACACGATCAAGACGCTGCAAGAGCTGGACCCCTCTGGCATCTGTCTCGAGCAGGTGGGCGAGCCCGTGCGTGCGTACCTTCGCAAACGCAACGACGCCATCCGCTGCATCATTACATCGCTCACGAGTGACGAGGAGCTTGCCGAGGAGCTACATGGGGCGGAAGGTGGAGCAATCACTGTGATTGACGATGGTGGCCAGGCGCTGAGCGATTATGAGGACGAGAACTGGATGCCCGACCCAGTCGACGCCGATCTCTGTATATTTGATATCCTGAAGCACTGCTAAAGGAGACCTTTTTTTTTTCCTCAGCCAAATCGTCGGCGAGCAGACGATCGGCCGATATAATCTCCAAGCTGGTGAGCATCTACGGCAGCAAGGAGGTCTTTGTGCGCGAGTACCAGAACCTGCTGGCCGACCGCCTCTTTGTCCTGAC
>Ga0302230_10001744_pt1 | contig 13701 bp, 10 predicted proteins | sample II_Palsa_N2_1_FD_193523 | JGI IMG/M metagenome (GOLD analysis project Ga0302230, IMG submission 193523) | Peat permafrost microbial communities from Stordalen Mire near Abisko, Sweden - II_Palsa_N2_1 | ecosystem: Environmental > Terrestrial > Soil > Palsa > Peat permafrost | place: Sweden... | reverse complement strand
CAGACTAACTTAGTTGGGCTAAATTACAGGTTGAAGAAATTCGCCGTGCCCACGTTTTGGTCGTCCAGCTATCGTCAAAGGGCCGCTTGACGCCTTCGCCGTGTCGATAGGCGCAAAAAAATAAGCAGACGCGACGATGATTCCTTTAGATCGTAAGCGACGACGGGGAACACGCCTATTAATTGTTGTAAATCCGGGCATTTAAAAAAAATTATATAGCTACATCCAGCGCCTTCGTTCCTTCTTGCTAACGAGTCGTCGGCAGGCCGGGACCACTGGCTTGATAGCCGCCGCCCAAGGTTCTGATGAGCGCGATTTGCTGGTCAATTTGTTGTCCGTGCAGCTGCAGTAAAACCATTTGCTCTGCGATGACCGGTTGAGTTGCTTCGCGGACCGTTACCGCGTCAGCGAGGCCTCGTTCATACAGGCTTTGCGCGCGATCCTCCGAAAACCGTACAGCGTTCACTCTTTGCGCCTGCAAGTTGCTTTCGCGTTCGAGATCCTGCAAGTTGGCGCCGGTCTGAGCGACGTCGCGTACCGCATTCAAAACAGCCTGATTGTATTGCGCGATCAGGACATTGCTGGCCGAGCGGACGCTTTGGAGGCTGGCGTTCAATCGTCCGCCATCGAACAATGGCAGCGTCAGGCCTGGAATTACGTTGATCTGTTGACTTGAGTGCGTAAATAAATCGGACATACGCAATGCGTTAAAACCAAAGAACGCCGTGATGTCGAAGCTCGGGTAGAACGAAGCCTTCGCGGCGTCGACTCGATCGAACGATGCTTCAACAGTCCAGCGCAGCGCCTGCAGGTCCGGCCTACGCGCCAGTAGTTCGTAAGACAGCGTTCGGGGCAAGACGCTCCCGGTATCTGGCAGCGAAACCTCCGCGATGGAGAGGTCGCCAGGTCCTATTGCTGTCAGCGCTCGCAATGCTTCACGCGCGAGAATGACCTGCTGCGCGGCAGCAGCGAGCTCACGTTGAATGGCAAGAACCTGCGCCCTCGCCTGCTGATTCGGCTCGTCGCCCTCAAGTCCTCGCTGCTCGCGCGCCTCATGAGCCGCCGCCGTGAACTCTACTAGATCGAGCGATTCGTTCAGGAACGTGATCTTCGCGTATGTAACCTGGATCGAGAAATAAAGTTGGGCGACATCGGCGGCCAGTTCCAGTTCCGCGGCCGCTTCGTCCGCGCGTTGCGCGTTTTGCGCGCCGATCGACGCCGCCACATCGGCACGTTGCTTGCCCCATAAATCAATGTCCAACCGCCCGCCCAACCCAACCACGCCTTCGGTATAGGACGGACCGTCTGCGCCGATCTCCGGATCGTGACTTGCATAGGCACTCAGGAAACCATTGTCCGAGACATGCTGCCGGTCGACGGAACCGAAGAGCGCAACCTGCAGATCCGTTGATGAGCGCGACACGTCGACATTCGCTCTCGCCTGCGCCAATCGGCTCCTTGCGACCGCAATGGTGGGCGACTCGCTCAACGCGCGATCAATCAATGCATCGAGGTTCGGGTCGCCATACACGCGCCACCAGCGGGCCGCCGGCCAGTTCTCACGCATTAGATGGATGTCGGCCGCAAGTTGCACGTGAGACGGCTCAATCATCGCCATGGGCGGGGTATCGTGGTGAATCAACGCGCAACCCGCCAGCGAGAATTGCAGCGCGCCAAGGATGATCAAGATCCGGAGCATCATGACGGCAGCGCTCCCGACGCCAGTTCGGGCCAGTCGGGCAAGCCAGCCATTTCCCGATCGACGCGACGGGCGGCGACGACCAGAGCATGCGCTGCGTGGGGTCCAAACGCCCGCTCGATTTCATGGTCCCTGACAGGACGACGGGCTTTCGGCGGATCGCTTTCAAGGCCTCGGGCGTAAAGTTCGACGGCCTCGTTCACGCGCGCCGAAAACGCCCGCGTCGCCTCCCGGTCGCTTGAGTCGCCACTGACGCGCTCCATGGCCAGCTCTGCGTGCAGAGCATCAGTAGCAACCATGACGGAGCGGGTCTGCGCAAGTACAGTCTGAGTGAGTAACATAATGCGATCCTGCTCCCCCTCCCGCCAATCGGGTTCAAGCGTCACGCGGGCCAGCATCGCTTCACAATCGGCGAGCCGGGCCCAGTTCTGAAAGCGCTCGGTCTGTACGCCTGCAGTGGGAGAACGGGCAAGACGATGCAGGACATCCGCTAGCCGTTGGCGCAGCACCGTGGCTTCGCCTTCGGGCCATATGACCATTTGCAGGAACGTCGATACCGCCACGCCTAGCAGGATGCCGACGATACGATCTCGAATCTCCGTCAGGTCCGACGCCGGCGTAAATTGCTCGAGCAAAGCCAGTGAGAACGTGAACATGATCTGCACGCCCGCATAGCTGCTTCGTTCCGAACCGGCCGCAATCCATGCGCCCAACGCGATTACCGGCAAGCTGAAAAACAATAACCCGACGATGCCATCGACATGCGGCACCACGAATACGACCATGAAGAGTGCAATTGCGCTCCCGATTAACGCGCCAATGATTCGCAACCGGCCATGTAACCGCGATGCACCACTCGTGGGTAAAGCGCATATGAGACAAGTCAGCATGATGGTGTGAATGCCCGGCCACCGAACCGCGTTATAGAAGACGTAGCAAAGCAACACAGCAAGCAAGGTGCGAAGCGAAAATCGCGCGTAGGTAGGATTGGTCCACGCATCGGATGCAATAAAGGGATCTTTCGGCATGGTGGCGGGCGCCTTGGCCGGCCCTGCCTGCCCGACTTCTTCCTGGAGCGCCAATGCGTCGAGCGCACGCCGCATCTCTTGCAAGCTGGCAAGCGGCATGGTGTCGCCTCGCCATGGCCGCTGATAGCGGTGCTCATTGACAATCGCGAGGCTCAGAGCGTTGCAGTCGTCGCGCAGAGACTGGACGGCGAGCGATGCTTGGAGTCCGTGAGAACCCGCGTTCACGGTCTGTTGAAGTCCGCCGGCGGCCTCGAATAAGCGAGACACCGTCGCAGCCAAGGCCAAGAGCCGCTCAGCATGGCCTACACGACCCGGATCCCGCATGCTCACGAAACGGAGCAACTTCTGTATGGATATCGCGCCTTGCTGCAGTGCTGGCGTGCCGATACGATCAGCCAGCGAGACGTCCAACATGAAGTCCTGAAGTGTCGCATCGACGATAGCGAGCTGCCGCGCCATTTCCGCCTTGAGCTGACTCATCGGCTCCGGGCTCAAAAGCCATGCGTTTACCAAAATACTAAGGATGACTGCGTAGTTCACGGCAACCCAAACCCAAAGACAACTGCGTACCAGCGCCTCCGCGTTATCTGTCAGGTCGACAAACGTCTGTACGTAGATTACCACCATCGCGACAATAAAGAACACGATCCCAGTCTTGACGATGCGCATCAGGTAGAGACTGCAAAAAAACAGGGAGCATGCCAGCACGATGCGAATCAAGGGGTAGTCGAAGGTAAAAGCAAGCAGGCCGATCACCGCTGCGATTGCAAGCGTGCATCCGACCGTCAGCATGACACCGACCAGCCGCGACAGGACAATGTTCGCTTGCGTCACATAAAACACCACGATCAACGACAGGGCGAGGAACGGAACCTGCAACGTCATGGAGATGACAATCACGGCAGCGCTCGCCACTACGCCTCGAAGAAGGACGTTACCGCGCCCCGGGAAACTCCGGAGTTCGGCGACGAGAAAGGCGCGTGCGGTCATGGCGAATCGCGATCGGCAGCGCGCTCCAGATGCAGCAGTGCGACCGCGGACGTACCCACCCTGAAGAGACCTGGATCGGGATGATCGATCCGTATCCGCACCGGGAAACGCTGCGACACATGAACCCAGTTGATACTCCTCTGAACCTGGGGCAAACCTTCAGCCACCGAGCCGCCATCCTCCGGTGTAACGCCGTAACCGATCGACTCAACGGTGCCCCTGAAACGCTTCCGGGTATCGCTCATCAGGTAAACCGTGGCCGGCGTGCCTGGGCGAATTCGCTTTAGTTCAGTCTCGCGAAAATTGGCGATGACAAACCACTGGTGCGTGTCCACGAGTGTAAAGACGGGCTTCGTGGATGACGCAAACTGCCCGGTAGTCGTGGTGAGCGAGACCACACGCCCATCGAACGGAGCGCGCACTGTCGCATATTCGATATTCAACAGCGCGGATGATATCTCTGCTTGTGCCACAGCCCGTTGCGCAACGAGTGCATCCACGCCGCTGACCGCCGCTTTCGCCTGGCGAGCCTGATCCTGTGCCGCATTGAGATCAGCTTTCGAAGCGCGCGCCGCGGTTCTCGCACGATCGAGATCATCGGCCGATACATAGCCTTTCGCAATCAACGGTTCCATGCGAGCCAACGTGTCCTGGGTCTGGCGCGCCGACGCTCTCGCGCGATCGACCGCAGCGGCGGCCGCTTGCGCGTTGAACGACTGGGCATTGACCGAGCGTTGGGTCAGCAGAATTTGCTGGTTCAATTGCGCGAGCGAAGCCCGTGCCTTATCCAGGTCATCCTCATATGGCCGCGCGTCGATCCTGAAGAGGACGTCCCCTTCCCTCACCGCTTGGTTGTCTCTGACCGCAAGATAAACGATGCGCCCGCTCACCTGCGGCGCCATCTGAATGGTATCGGCGTAGGCGTAGGCGTCGTCGGTGCGCGGTGACGTATCGACTCGCCACACTACGATCAGCAACAAACAGGCCGCGGCGAGCAGCAGCACGATGGGTACCCACCATCTGGCGGATGCAGACTTGCCTGGTTTTTCGGAGGATGCAGTCGCAGCGTCGATCATGCTATCGGGTTCATGCTATCGGGTTCATGCACTTGGACTCGCGCTGGTGAAAACATGCGTCACAGTTGGAAGACGAGTAGCCAGCCGCCCAGCGCAAGAACCGCGACCAGCGCTGGATAGGACACTGCCGGATAGGCCAGAAAGTCCTCCCGGCCCAACCGCTGGATGACTGCGTGCAAAACGATGGTTAAGAGGACCGCGCCAGTAATGCAAAATAACCAGTCGGGAAAATAGGCGCCCAGCACACCGATACTCGGGCTTGGTGAACAGCCTGCAAGACTCCCTCCTGCCAACGCGAGTGCAGCCCTTCGAACCTTCGGTATAAACGGATCGGTGATTGTCATTAGAGGGCAACGTAAATAAATGCTGGACGCTTCGGCTATTTGCGGTAAGGAAAGACAGAAAACGCTCGAAACGGTATGAATCGGGGTCTTATTTTTTCATGCTTATAAACTCGTTCGGGACTGAACGAAGCCGTTCATAGTCACCTTCTTCGGCACAGGTACTTCCGTTTGCCCTTACGCGTGCCTAGGTCGAGCCATAACGTGTCTTCGTAAGCATGCGCACGCATTGGCCGCAAACGGCCAATGCGCTCTCGGTGCGGATGCCACCCTGCTAAACCTCGCACGTCCTATAGGTTTTCGCGGATCATGGCGAACACGTCGGCAGACTGCCCCTTCAGCATTGCTTTCGCCGAATACAAAGCCATTCCATACATAGGACCCAGCTCGATCTTCGGCGGCGTCACAAGCGTCATGGTGTCTACCTTGACATTCAGAAGTGCGGGGCCGGGTTCATTCAACCATGCAATGACTGCGTCTTCGAGCTCGTCGGCTTTCGTCACCGTGCGTCCCCAAAATCCAATCGCCTCTGCCACCTTGCCGAAGTCCGGGTTTAACAGGCCTGTATAGAGTGGAATCATGCCTTCGGACTTCTGCTCTATGTCGATAAACCCAAGCTTCCCGTTGTCGAACACGACCACCTTGATTGGCAGCTTCTCCTGCACGGCCGTCATGAGCTCACCGAACATCATGGCGAGACCGCCGTCGCCGGACATGGAAATCACCTGGCGTCCCGGCTGGCACTTTTGCAGTCCTAATGCCATAGGCATGGCCGCCGCCATCGTGCCGTGGAGCAGGCTCGAAAACACCCGACGTTTCCCGTTCGTCTCGATATGCCGATAAAGCCAGACAACGGGCGTCCCATCGTCGGCGCAGAAGAGAGCATCGCTCGCTGCGTGCCGATTGATCAATTCGGTCAGATAGATCGGGGGAATCGTTCCGCGGTTCGACGGAACGGCCTTGGCGCGGTGAGTTTCCACTGCGCGGGCATGCCGCTCGACGAGCTTGTCGCGGAACTCGGTCGACGTCCGCGGCTTAAGACGCGGAAGCAACGCTTCCATGGTGGACTTGATATCGCCAACCAGTCCCAACGTCACCGGATGCCGCCGGCCGAGATGATCCGGCGCGATGTCGATTTGAACGATTTTGGCTTTCTCCGGGTAGAACTGCCGCCACGCGAAGTCGGCACCCAGCAACAACAAGGTCTCGCATTCAGATACCGCCAGATAACCCGCTTCACCGCCGATGATGCCGGTCATTCCGACGTTATACGGGTTTTCGTGTTCAAGCGCGTCTTTGGCGCGGGATGTGTGCGCAATAGGCGCCTTGAGCCGCTCGGCAACGGCCAGGACCTCGGCATGGGCGCCACGACATCCCGATCCTCCGTAGATCGTGATCTCGTCGCCGCCCGAATTGAGGATGTCAGCGATACGGTCAAGGTCCGCATCATTTGGGCGGACCATGGGCACGTTCGTGTGGATCGAATACGGAACGCTGTCGCTTGCGCTGGCGTGGGCAATGTCGACCGGAACGATCAGCACGGCGACACCACCCTTTGCAATAGCGGTCTGGCAAGCAATGACGGTCTTGCGCCGGGCCTGCTCGGGCGTGATGATCATGTCTCAGAACACGCTGCACGAACCGTAGATCGCCTTGAAGTCCACTTCCTGCGGGAAGTTAAAGCCGAGTTCCTCGCTCGCTACCTGGGTCGCGATGAGGATAACCGGAGCCCGGTTACGGTTGGCATCCACGAGGCCGTTAATGAAGTGAAGGCTGCCCGGGCCGCAACTTCCTGCGACCGCCGTCAGGTTGCCGGTGAGCATGGCTTCGGCTTCGGCGGCGAACGCGCCCGCCTCCTCGTGCCGCATATGGACCCATTCAATCTCGCTCTCTTCAATATGTTGAGCGATGAGATTCAGTGTATCTCCAACAATCCCGTAGCAGTGCTTAACTCCAGCCGAAGCGAGCGTTTCCACAATAATTTCGGCAACTTTCTTGCTCATTTCTATTTCTCCTGAAGGTAACCTTGTAATGTGACCGATCAGCCACGGTTTTTCCACCATCGCTGGCCCGTGGGCAATTCACAAACAAACGCCCGGTTCTCTGCTTCATCGCATCCGTTCGGTAGCGACCCATAAATCGGCTACAACCGGGAGCGCCAGGAACGTCTTTCCCGTCGGACCCGCAGCGGCAGGGCGATCGCTATCGCAACCGAGCAATTTTTGCTTTGCTGCAGCGTTCAATGAAGGCTGTTCTCATCGATCATTTCGAAAAGTTTGTGATTATCACTGTAGTCAACTTGCACGCCGACTACCACCGGGCCTGGTGTTTCAAACGCTCTTTTCAACACCTTTGAGATCTCGTCGGCCGTGCGGATCATCAAGCCGGTAGCCCCGAATGCTTCGGCGTATTTGACGGTATCGTAGGGACCCAGCTCGACGCCGGACTTGCGGCCGTATTTCGCTTGCTCTTGCACCCCCACCATGTCGTATGTTCCGTCTATCCATACCATATGCACAAGATTGCATTTCAGCCGGACCGCTGTCTCCAGCTCCATCGCGGAAAACAGAAAGCCTCCATCGCCGGAGATAGACAGCACCTTCTCGCTGGGCCGGACAAGTGTTGCCGCTATGGCCCATGGCAGCGCCACGCCAAGCGTCTGTTGTCCGTTCGAAATCAATATTTGCCGGGCTCTGAAGCTGTATAGATGGCGGGCGATCCAGAGGTGAAACGAGCCCATATCCAGGCAGAGGGTAACGTCCTCGGACAAGATATTCTGGAGTTCATGAACAATGCGTAGCGGATGGACGGGAGTGCCGGTTCGGTGTGCGGACTCTCCGGAGATGATCTTGCGTTCCGCTGCGATAGAGTGAAGGATTCCGGTCGTGATAGATGAAAACTCTCGGCCGCCGATCAACGTGCTTAGCGTAGGCAAGGTCTGCGATATGTCGCCCATCAGCTCGACTGCCGGGCAATAGAAGTTGTCCAAGTCGGCAGACAACACGTCAATGTGAATGATCTTGCGATCTCTTCCTTTGTTCCATATCTGCGGATCGTACTCCACGGGATCGTATCCCACCGTTATAACCAGGTCGGCCGCTTCGAGCAGGCGGTCAGCAGGCTGATTCGCCAGTTGCCCGACGCGTCCGCCAAAACTCTCCAGTAGATGTGCAGACACCGCGCCCGCCGCCTGGAACGTTCCAACCGCCGGCAGCTTGTTCTGTTCGATAAACGTGCGCAACGCTTCAGCGTTGGCCGGCTTACTGGCCAGCATTCCCAGAAGAACGACCGGGGTGCTCGCTTCGTGAATCAAGCGTGCCGCCTCTTTAATGGCAGCGTCATCTGCAGGACCGGGCCCGGCGTGCATCGGAGGCACCAGTACATTGCAACCTGCGGGCGCTGACATGATGTCTTTTGGCAAGCTGACAAAGGTCGCGCCCGGCCGTCCAGATTCAGCAATCCTGAATGCATTCGCCAGAACTTCGCCCACTGATTCTCTCGCCCCAACTGCAGCACTGAATTTCGTGACCGGCTTGCAAAGTTGCACCGAATCCATGGTTTGGTGGATTTGCTTCAGCGTTTCCGAAGTCGCTACGGCTCCGCCTAACGCGACCATTGGGTCGCCCTCGGACGTCGCTGTCGCCATACCGGTTACAAGGTTGGACACGCCCGGCCCCGACGTTCCTATCGCTATGCCGGCTCTGCCCGTCAATCGTCCAATGCCGCCTGCTATGAAAGCCGCATTCTGCTCGTGCCGGCATACGACAGTTTCAATACTTGAATCCATGAGCGCGTTAAACACTGCATCGATTTTCGCACCCGGAATGCCGAATACGTATTTAACACCACGCGCTTCAAGGGTTTTGACGACGATATCGGCACCGGTGAGCGCCGGATTTTCAGAATGATCGGTCATGACCCGCTCCTTTTAAGTCAATGGGATTTTTCCGCATACGCGAGTTCGTCGGCAGAGTTCCGGCTTAGGTCCGCCTTGAGGAAGTCTTCGTTTTGCGGCAAAGCGAGATGAAAGTCCGTGAGGCACTCCATCCGAAGACGTGCTGAATGGATGGAACAGTCGAGCAGATGTCCTCCATGCTTGCGATCATCGGAAATAAAGTGGAAGTGGTAACCAGGCACGCTGAAAGCGCTGGAAAATCCGGGCGACCACAGGCCCACCAGCGTTCCGGAGATATTGGAGAGTTTGAATTCCGCTTGCTGCTTCGCTGCATCGACCAGTCGCGCGTCATCTGCCGGCGGACTCACAGCCCGCGCCCGAAGCATGTCGAACTCACCGTCCACACGGTATGCATAGAAGATGTTGTTTGAGGGACGTGTGTCATCACAGCGTTTCGTCAGCGCTTCCAACGAAGGAAGCTCCAGATCCGCCACGTCGACATTAGCACTAAACCGTGTGACCACTGCAAAGGGCGCCTCCTCGTCAGCGCTCGCCAACGATACAGAGCCGTCGCTTCTCACCTGATAAATCTTCCCTTCGAGAACGACCATTTCGCCGTCGAGCCTGGCAAAAGTTCCGACGCCGAAGTCCCCGTGGTCCAGCAACGTTCGACATGAGACTGCGCCGGAAAAGACGCCTGCGACCAATGCACCGGACGTGGAAACCTGGAAGAGAGTATGGGTTACGGTCGAGTCGTTCATCGCGTTAGTTCCTCGTTTGAATCGTAAGCAGAAGCGCAGGCGTGCAAGATGATCCCGAAGCGGAGGCTATCTGTTTGTGTTCCTCAAGGTAGCGTTCAGTTGCCGATGAGAGACCCGCTACCTTCAAAACGAAGCGATCTGGACAGAGCACATATCGAGCTTGTGCTCTGTCGACCAGGACGGCGACGAAACATTCACCGCTGGAAAACCGTAATCCCAAGCGCCTTAGCCTTTGATAAACGCCAGCAGGTCTGCGTTGATCGTCTCGGCTTCCGTTGTCGGCATCCCGTGCGGATAACCCTTGTAGGTTTTCAAGATGCCGTTTTTCACCAGCTTGGCTGTCAGCGGACCGGAGTCTGCGTAAGGCACGATCTGGTCGTCATCTCCGTGCATGACCAACGTCGGGACGTTGATCTTCTTCAAGTCCTCGGTGAAGTCCGTCTGCGAAAACGCAACGATGCCGTCGTAGTGTGCTTTGGCACCCCCATTCATGCCTTGTCGCCACCAATTCTGAATGATGCCTTCAGACGGTTTCGCGCCTTCGCGGTTGTAACCATAAAAAGGTCCTGCGGGCAGGTCACGGAAGAATTGCGCCCTGTTCTTCGCCACCTGTTCCTGCAATCCATCGAACACAGACTTGGGAAGTCCGCCCGGATTCGCGGGAGTCTGGAGCATCAGAGGCGGGACCGAGCTGATCAATACAGCCTTCGAAACGCGGCTTTCGCCGTGTCTCGCAAGATAGCGCACAACCTCGCCGCCGCCTGTCGAGTGACCCACATGGATGGCGTCCTTCAGGTTCAGATGCGCGGTGACGGTTGCGAGATCGTCCGCATAATGATCCATGTCATGACCATCTGCGGTCTGGGTCGAGCGGCCGTGACCTCGTCGGTCGTGCGCGATCACACGATATCCGTGGTTCAGGAAAAACATCATCTGGGTATCCCAGTCGTCTGCGCTTAGCGGCCAGCCGTGCGAGAAAACGATGGGCTGTCCGCTTCCCCAGTCTTTATAAAAAATCTGGACGCCGTCTTTGGTTGTTACCGTGTTCATTGCCCTTTCTCCGTTGCTATGGTCGCTGTGGACCGGGATCTTCGTGGCGCGCTCCGCCGCAGAAGCTGCGAACGGCATGGTGGCAGCCGCGCCAACCGCAGCCGCGAGTTTAAAGAGCGCTCGACGCGTTGCCATCAGCGGTGTTTGCGCGTTGGTATCTGGCATGGTTCTCTTGGCCTTTTCTTAAAGATTTGACGAATACGCTGGTCTTTCACTGACGGGTGACAAGGCAATCCCGAGAGTGATGAGCATCGGCGATACCGGAAGACTGATGGCCATCTTTCAGATTGAAAATAAGAACTGGTGGTCCTGATCAATCTGGCTCAACAAGTGTAGGGCGTAACGAAACGACCGCGATTAATACGGAATTAATTCTTAATAAAGTCTTGGTTCAAACGGGTTCGCCGGTGCTTTGGATACGCTTCGGATTGTCTGTGCAGGATTGCTCAAACGCCCCGTCACTGTGCAACCTGGCTGGATCACCATCGCCGAGTCCGAGTCCGAGTCCGAGTCCGAGTCCGAGTCCGAGTCCGAGTCCGAGTCCGAGTCCGAGTCCGAGTCCGATAATGATCCGGTCGACTTGACACCCGACATAGGCGGTCCATCTACTTATTTTGGATAGCTTAGTATATTCCGCGCGCCCTTTAACCGACTCGGATAGATGCTGTGGACGCGTTAGCCAAGCAGCTTTGCGGAGTCAAGCCCTGGTCACGAGCCTACGGGAGTTGATGCAACGCACGGTAGTCACGAGGCGACATCCCATAGTGTTTCTTGAACGTCCGGCTGAAGTGCGCGTTGTCGGAAAATCCCCATTTGTAGGCGATGTCGGCAATGGAAATATCGAAAACACCGCCGGACGCCAGTTCTCGCGCACATCGTGCCAGTCTCTGCTCAAGCACGTATCGGCGGTAGTCGGTGCCCCCTTCTGACAGAAGACCATGCAAGTAACGGGTCGAAATCCCCATCGAAATTGCAACTTTTTCAAGACTCAAGTCTTCATCTGCAAGATGCTCTTCAATGAAGGATATTGCTTTGCGGAATTGCGCGGATCGATGCGTCGTACTATGAGTACGCACCTTCCCAAGGCGCTCCCACAATGCCATGGTGAACAAATCGACGGCTATTGCACCAATCCGGTTTGCTGAAATGGGTTCGATGGCATCGGCGACACTATTGAGACTGGACGCAAAATCCATCGCAAGCCGCGCGTAAGGGAGCTCGCGATTAAAGCTTGTTCCCGTAACGTGTTCTATCTGCGTGATGTTTGAAGTTAACAGCTTGCGCGGAAGTTGAATCGACAAAAAGGTCATGTCTTCCACAACAGTCAGCCGATACGGCCTGGCCGGATCCATGACATAAAACTCGCCAGGGCCAACCAGCGCATCCTTGGAGTCTTGGTTGACGAAAATCGAGCCGGACAGCGGTACTGCGATCAGTAACGGGTCATCGTCAGACCGCGCGATGTGGCGGGCATTTCTATCCACATCCATTTGCGCCAAGTACGCCCGATCAACTGTGACAACGCCTATTTGAGTCCGGTCGATCCAGGCATCAAATTTGTCCGTCTCATCGCACTTAACATCGACTGGAACATAGGTAGTGGCCACCACGTCGCGGAAGAACTCCCATTTCTTTTTGCCGGAAAAAGCTTCAAGGTCAAAGAATGACGGCATAACGGTCTCCAGATAACGAAAGAAAATCGCAGGTGTTTCGAAAGAATTTCTGCCCATGACTGGCGAATGCTGAGAGCGCATGCCAACACGTTACGGTTTACGGAACGAAAGCATCAATACAAAGGGACGAACTATTTTTGCGTAAGGAATTATGCGCTGCTCAGATTGATGGAAACGGCTTTTCTATTTAATAAATGCTATGGACCTGATGCCGGTTATTCGGTATTCGGCTAATACGGTGCGTGTCGTTTCACGTATCAAAACAGATCCACTCCATCAGTCTCCATGGGTTCAACCTGCTCTCGCCAGACTTACGGCTTGTCTGCCCTTGTCACGGATCGGCGTAATCGGTCCATTTCATGATCGGCGTAATCCAGCCACCGGATGATCGCCGTAATCGGGCCAGTGAATGATCGGCATATTCAGGCCACTCGATGATCGGCGTATAAAGCCACCTCAGGATCGACGTAATCGAGCCACTTTGCTCGCTCGTTGTCTTGTGTCGGTGTAGGCCGAAACGCGTTTCGAATTTCCGTAACTGGCTATCTTCGGAGTTTTTGCCCCGGAGGGCCGATGAGCAACAGGAGATTCGAGGTGTTTGAACATCGACAAGTTTTGACGCGCATGCGTCAAGGTGATTCAGATCGCGACATTGCCGGCGCACGGCTTATGGGCCGCGGCAAACTCAAGGGCGTGCGTAAGGTGGCGCTCGAGCGGGGCTGGCTGGGGCTGGACCGGCCGCTCCCGGACGATGCGGAGCTCGCAGGCATATTCGGACGCGATCCTGGCGTAGCTCGCAGTTGCATCTCAACGCTCGAGCCATTTCGCGACCTGATCCGCAGCTGGTTCGACGCCGGTGTGCAAGGCACGACCATGTACGGCGCGCTCAGACGCAATCACGGCTACACCGGCAGCTACTCCGCGATGCGTCGTTTCCTGATCCACTTGAAAGCCGAGCGCGGCGTGGCCGCTACGACGATTCTGGATTTCGCTCCGGGCGAGGCGATGCAAGTTGATTTCGGCGCCGGACCCGTATTGATTCACGAATCCGGAGCTCCACTCAAGACGTGGATCTATGTGGCGACGTTGTGCTGGTCTCGGCATCAGTATGCCGAGATTGTGTTCGACCAGACGGTTGAGACTTGGCTGGCTTGCCACCGTCGTACCTTTGAATGGTTGGTGGCCACC
>Ga0302230_10001740_pt1 | contig 13728 bp, 24 predicted proteins | sample II_Palsa_N2_1_FD_193523 | JGI IMG/M metagenome (GOLD analysis project Ga0302230, IMG submission 193523) | Peat permafrost microbial communities from Stordalen Mire near Abisko, Sweden - II_Palsa_N2_1 | ecosystem: Environmental > Terrestrial > Soil > Palsa > Peat permafrost | place: Sweden... | reverse complement strand
TTTTGAAGCTCGTCGAGGTAGTTTTCCTGGAGAGCTCGCTTGGCTGCCAGAGTCGTTGCCAGTTTGATGGATTGTGCAGAGGCTAAACAGGAAATTTTTTATTAAAATAAGATCAAAAAAAAAAAACATGACCACCTTCGGCAAGCATCGTCTCTCCCGAGAATACGCCGACACGGAACATTGCATAGTTAGATAGACGGCCAGTCTCGGCCAGGATTCTGGAGACGGGCTTGGGCTTGTTCTGGCGCACCATCAGGGCGGTCAGCAGCCTCTTGGGATTCTTCAAAACAAGAGTCTCCTGAATGTCAATTTGGCGAGACAGGAAATGCTTGTCGATAAACGCCGAAGCTCCAGCCATACCCTGAAAATTGAATGAAAAGGTCAGAAATCACAAATGAACGAGGGCGCAAAGAACCTTGTCGTGGTAGTGAGCGGCAATGATCGCACAGACAGCAGACGCGAGAATCTTTGTCTCGCCGGCTTTTTTCAAGTTGTCGTTGTCCTTTTCAGCCTGAAGGCGTTTGCGAGGGGAAGAACAGATCGTTAGACAGAGCTGCGAGGGGGGGGGGGGGGGGGGGCCGTGGGAATTGTACAGGGTCACTCGACAAGTTTGGCTTCCATCGGACGACATCGTTTAATCCAACGCTCCTGGCCCATTTTGCCAGCGAGTAGTTGGACGTGTACGCCTCCACAGCGTTCGCAACCGCCTCCGTGGGCAGCTTTGGGAAGGTCACGTAGACGGTCTCGGTGGCTCTTGCGAGCAAGAGTGCGTTTCCTGAAAGGGCGGAAAAAAGTGGGCTTAAAATCATTTGCTGGGGCCAAGCGCGCGTACCAAACAAGGCCAGACGGTCGTTACACGGGAGCTTGCCATTCAGGAACGACCTGTGGGTGACTGCCTGGAGGAAGAGCTCCTTGTCCTTGAAGGTAGATCCAATACGGGCAGACGTGGTCGAGGCCAAGCGGTGAAAGTCCTCCTCTGCGCGCGCGCGAGAGAGAGAGAGAGAGAGAGAGAGTAATTTTTTTTGGTCGGTTAGTGGTTTTAAGAGAGGGAAGAAGAGGGATACCAGTCAGCTTGTCGCTCTGCATCAGAATGGTCCTCAGGATCTTGCTGTCCGACATGGGCTCGACGGGCGTGGCAGGGTCCGTTGGCTCGGCGAAAGTCGGCCGTGGTTGGACTGCCTTTGCCTTTGTCGTCATGCCGTTGACGAGCAGCACGGTCGCGGGCGTCTTGCCCATGCGAGCACCAGCGGCCACTAGGAGCAGCGGCAGGCAGGCAGGTCAGTGTCTGTCTTGTCTCTTTCGTTCTTTTTTTACCTCCACGAGCCACCAACAGAGCCATCACTGCGTGCGCAAACGAAAAAAAGATGGTTGCGCCATGTGGCCTCAACTGCGTCTGCATGGCTCTGCATTTTTCGCACCTCTTCACCTTTCGAGCAAGAAATGGCCAAGGGCGACAAGAAGAGCAGCAAGAAGGACAAGCAGGCGGAGGCGGAGGCTGCTGCCGCCGAGCTGGCGGCACAAGAGACCGAGGTCGAGGAGGAGTCCATGGAGACCACGACCGCAACTGCCGCTGTGGATGCGGATGCCACAGAGGAGGCCGACACGACCGCGACCAGAGCGGCAGCCCCCTCGGCAACGTCGCCCGTGGTCACCGAGTCTGGCATCTTGCCGCTGTTTTGGGATCTGGCGTCGCTCGAGGACAAGCAGCGCTCGCGTGCTGCTGCCAAGCTACTCAAGGTGCTCGCCGCGGCCCAGGAGAAGCACAAGGTATTCATTCATGCCACGCAAGAAAAAACCAACTTGCACTTAAATCGTACACCCCCATCGCAGGAGACCATCGGCAACTGGGACGAGGCATCGGCCGGTCCCTTTGGGAGCGAGGCGGACGTGTTTGCTCTCTGCGCTGGTGAGGTCACGTACTCGCTCAAGCGTCTGGTCCGCGGACTGCCATCGTCGCGCGAGGGTGCTCGCCAAGGGTTCTCGCTCGCTCTCACTGAGCTGCTCGCGCTGGTCGACTTTATCCCTGCCAGCATTGTCTTTGGCTGGGTCCAGCAGCACAGCGAAGTTACCGGTGGCATGAGCGGAAGCGTATGTTTGAAAGCGTTGTTACTTTGGCGTTGGCCTCTCTTAATCGCGCCTTTGTAGGAGGAGCGCGACATGCTCTTTGGCAAGATCTTTGGCATCATCGCCATCCAACGAAGCGGCAAGTTCAAGTTGGCCAGTGCCGACAAGGACACCCACTGGGCGGCAATCAATGCCTTGCTCGACGTCTCGTACCGCAAGTCCTACCTTCAAGAGATGGCCGCCGAGGGAGTGAACATGCTCGTGACCTCGCTCAAGTCCCACGACTATGCCCAGGATGTGTTGCAGGACATCTTCGCCTATTACCAGGACAAGGACGACACCTGCCACAAGCTCGCCGTCCTCATCCACATCCAGCAGGAGTTTGACGTATGCTCTTTTCACGCCAAAAGAGAAAAGGTCACCTTTGCGTATTTATCTCTCTCTCTCTTCGGCGTAGAACATTGATATCACTTCCGCTGCACCCAAGTGGGGCTCGTCCAACGTATTGGACCTCAAGACGCTCACCCAGCTGGCTGCGGCCCTCAGGGAGTCCACCACCAGCAATCCGCGTGTGCACATCATCTGGAAGTACATTGTCAAGTACTACGCCGCCCCGGCTGCGGCTCCCGTCCCAGCTGCTGCTGTCGATGCTCCCACGGCCGGAAAGAAGAAGAGCAAAAAGAAGGCTGCCGCCGAGGCCGAAGAGAAGGGCCCCGCAATCCCCTTTGACCAGTTTTGGCGTGTTGCCGTGGATGGTATGTTGCAGGTTTTATCAGTCTTCCTCTTGTACTCAAAAAAAAAAAAAAAAAAAAACCTCGCCTTATAAATGAAAAAGAGAATCTCTTCATGTCCACCCTCGAGCGAAAGTACCTCGCCTTCTGCCTCGTGCACATCTTCGGTGACAAGATCCCAGTCGACCAAGTCCAGTTCCTCGTGGGCAAGAACTTTATCCAGCTCATGATCAACTATCTCCACCAGTTTGACAAGTACATTAGCAAAGTCGTCCGTCGAGCGGTACGACCCTTTTTTACACAAATTGCAATAGCAAACCAATAAATTTTTTTTTTTTTGTGTGTGTGTGTGTGTTTTTCAGCTCGACACGATCATTGCTCGCGCAAAGCAGAGCCCCAGCCTCGCTGTTTACCTAGTCTCTATCCTCTCTGGGCCCCAGGGGTCGATGGAGTTTGACAATAAGACCCGTACCAAGACGATCCAGCATCTCATCGGCCTCATGGACAAGGACTCGTACAAATAATAAATTAAAAAAAGAGAATTTTTAATTTTTGACTCTGAAAAACTTGATACAGGTTCTTGGCCAACTTCAACAAGCTCCGCGATGTCGTTCTCGGTGACGATTCCGTCAAGTTGACCCCAGCAGAGGTCGAGGCTATTGAAAACAGCAAGGCCGACGACGAAGACGACGAAGACGGCGGCGCACCTGCCGCCACTGCCAGCGGCGTTGAGGCCAACAAGTACTGGGGCTTGCTATCAAACATGCTTAATAACGATTAATAAAATAATGTAAAAAAAACAGGCTCAGCTTTGCCGACCGCAAGCGCCAGTGGGCTCTCGACTCGATGCTTGGCCTGGTGCGAAATCCATTTGTCAAACGCGATGCCTCTTGGATCCGTCCGTTCCTCAGTTTCCTCATCCGCCACGGTCATTTCCAGCGCAAGGAAAAGATCACCGACAAGAAGTTCAACGACAGCATTACCAAGCACAAGATCGATGAGGCCGTTGCGAACGAGGTTGGTTCTTTCAAATAATAATAAAACATAATTATTCAATTTATATTTTCAATAGATGAAGGCCGAGCCCTTCAAGCCCCTTTCTGCTCAGATCACCAAGGTTATCCAACAGCGACTCACCGGCGCCCTCCGCGAGCTCTGGACCGTTCGCAAGTCCAAGGCCCAAGGGCCCGATGAAAAGGAGAACAAGGCCGGCAAGGACACGCCGAAGAAGGAGGAGGTTGCCCCCAAGGCACCCCACAAGTCGTCATCGGACGAGAGCAGCGACGAGGCCGTCCAGTGGTTCAGGGAGGCAGTCAATATCATCCATACGATCGAGTCGTCTGGTGTGATGGTTATCACGTATGGTGGCAAGCCAGAGGACAGTGAGCTGCGCCTCGAGCTGTACGGGTTCATCACCAAGATCCAAGAAAAGGTAATGATGGTCTGTCCGTATTTTTTTTTTTTCGTGGGGTACTAACATTTACCAATATAGATGGACAACCACGCTGAAGGTGACGACGTCGCCAAGCTGGGCCAGTTGCGTGCCTTCCGCCTATTCTTGGCATCCTGCTACCTCCAGTTGATCTCGGACGACATCAGCGCCACCGCGACTGCCAAGGTAAAGCCTCTTTCTTCTTTTCTTTTCTTTTCTTTTCTTTTCTTTTCTTTTCTTTTCTTTTCTTTTCTTTTCTTTTCTTTTCTTTTTTTTGGAGTGGCTAATGTTTCGTTTATCGCATAGGACGCAATTTCCTGCTGCAAGCGCCTCGTGTTTGACGAACAAGTCGAGGGAGATAAGATCGATCCTGTCAGCGTTCTTATTGATCTTCTCCTTTCCTACCTTGGCCAACCGCAAAACATCCTCCGCCGTGTTGCCGAACATGTCTTCCGCGCCTTCAGCACCCAGCTTACTCCCCGTTCAGCCAAGCTGCTCTTTGACGTATGTGCCGCTTATTTTCTTTTCCCACTTGTTAAATGAGAAAAAAAAAAATGCATAGGTCTTGACAACTCGAACGACCCCTGTCCATGCCGCTAAGATCCTCAAGGTCTATGGCGGGGACGGCGATGAAGACGACGATGATGGCATGCAGATCGACGGCCCCGCTTTGGATGACGAGGATGATGAAGACGACGATGACGTGGACGAAGAGGAGGAGGAAGAGGACGCCGAAGAGGAAGATGAGGATGAGGAGGCTAAGAACGACGACGAGGACGAAGACGAGGACGAAGACGACAATGAGGAGGACGAGGACGAGGACGAGGACGATGATGGCGAGGTCTCTGATGCCGAGTACGATGGAAACAACCAAGAGGTCGATGAGGTGTTCCGCTCCAAGGTTCTCGATGTCCTCAAGCGTCAGGGCATGGCTGGTATGCATTTGCATAAATTAATACTTTAACTTTTTTTTTTTTTTCCTTAGCAACTGACAACGATGAAATCAACGAGAATGGCGAAGACGGGGACGAGAAAGAGGGGCCGAAGGAGGATGAGGATGACGACGACGAGGCCGAGGAGGAGGTCGATGCTGACGAAAATGCCATGTCCAACCTGGACAACCAGCTTGCCAACGTGTTCAAGGTCCGCAAGCTCCAAAAGCAAAGGAAAGCAGGTGTGTACCTTCAACTCTGAGGACAGTGCCGGGGGGGTTACTGACACAATATCCAACAGCTGCTCTCAAGAGCATGTACGAGATGAAAAACAAGGTGCTCGACTTCCTCGAGATCTATGTCCGCCGCAACCAGGTCACGTATATCTCTATTCAAATGCTCCACGCCCTTTGCACGACCGTCAAGCATGCGACCAAGACAAAGCCCGATCAACAAATCGTCCGCCGTATCTCTGCTCTCATCAAGACCATCGGCAAGTCCAAACTCCTGTGCACGATCGACAGCATCGGCGTCAGCAAAGTCTCCAAACAGTTTGACCTCTTACACGCTCAACTGCTCAAGCAGCAAGGGAAGACTGGGGTGAGACTTTTTTTTTTAACTATTGTTTGCATTATAAATTAATGAATCCGATCTGTTTTGTCAAGGCCGAGATCTACATGTCTGCCATCCACCCCATTATTCGCCTTGCCAACACCAACCTCGATGGTGCAGCAGAGCTCACGGATGCGCAAAACCAAGTGTTAGAGCATGTCAAGTCGTCGTTCCAGGGTGACATTGTCAAGTTTATGGAGGAGAAGCACAATAATATTGAACCTACTGTCCTCGTCAACTACATTGAGTACGTTTCAACTCTGCGCCAAAATTGTCTAACGATCCGTTTCGTCTTACAGTCGGTACAGGGGTTGGTGCCACGCCTACGTGCAGCCCCTGTGTGACAAGCTCATCTCTGGCGAGATCCGCAGCTTCCAGATCACGATGGCCTGCGCGCTCCTGTCCAAGGTTCTGTCGGTCAACGTCGGTCACGAACTCCCGATCATGCATGCCGTCAGTGTGTTCCTGTCTGGCATCCCTCTTCACAAGGGCGAGAAGGAGGTCCTCTACACACTGCGTGCCCAGCAACTCAAGGACACGATCCATCTCGGCGGCAAGGCACTCGCCCGCATCCAGTTTGTCAAGACCCCCGAGGTACTCGAGGCCAAGAAGGAGTTCCTCGAAGCTCTCCGTCACGCCGAAGGCCACGCTCTCTTCCACAGTGCCCACTCTGTCCGCAGCCAAGGTGTCCAGTTCCTCAAGATGCTCGGCGAGGACCCTCGGTAACTTGAAAGTTGATATCTACTTTTCTCCCAACACAACTGCTACAGTGCGCCCAAGGATGTCCCCGGCCTGCTCACGCCCCAGCCCAAAAACGCCACGAAGCGTGCCGCAAGCGAGGCAACCGAGGATGGCGACGAAGCTGCCGAGCCTGGCCACGAGAGCAAGAAGGCCAAGAAGGAGCTCAAGGCCGCGCTCAAGCTCGAGAAGAAGCAGAAGGCACGCTCCCTCAAGCATCAAGAGGTCGAGAAGCGCCGCAACGAGAAGAAGCAGGGCCAAGTTGGCAAATAATTTTCTTGTTTTATTCGTACATCGATCGCACAACAGTATGAGAAATTTCACGACTCAGAAACAAGCCATGCACAGAGTTTTTATTTTTTATCGAAAAGGGACAAGGAGGCTTCTAACGGCTTTGGTTTGACTTTCTTTGGCGGGCGTTCTTCCCTGGCCGCTTCTTGCCGCCTCCTGCGCCACCCTTCTTGCCAGCGGGACGCCCTCCGCGTTTGAAGGCATCGGGCCGCTTGCCTCCGAATTTGGGCGCACCGCCAGATGCACCGCCGTTGGGTCCGCCAAACGACTTTTTCTCAAACGGCTTCTTGTCGAACGACTTTTTCTCGAACGGCTTCTTGTCGAACGGCTTCTTGTCGAACGGCTTCTTGTCGAACGGCTTCTTGTCGAACGGCTTCTTGTCGAACGGCTTCTTTCCTCCTGCTGCTCCGGCAAAGGGTTTCTTTCCGGCCCTGTAAAAAAAAAAAAAAAAACATCAATTTCGAAAAAAATTCACAATCGCAGTTACTTTCTGCTGGAGCCGCTTTCGGGCTCAGAGTCCTCGACGTTGATGTCAAAGTCGTCGTCCAGTGCGCTCTCGACATTGGCGCGGCCTTTTCGGACCATCTTGATCTTGTCGAGCTGCTTGGACTTTTGCTTGGCACGTTCCTGCAGTTTCTCGGCCTGGACCTGCTTTCCGTACTTCTTCATTGAGCGCTGCTTGGCGGCCTCCTCGCTGCGCTTGATCTGCTGGGCTTCGTCGGCAAGGTGTTGTCGCACCTACACACCACGATAAATAATAGAGTTCGACATAAAAATTTTAAAAATGGTGGAAAAAAGGACCTTTTGCATGTGAGCATCCGTCTTGAGCATCTCGGCAAAGTAGTCGTTGGGACGATCAAACTTTACTCCTGCGGCTAGCACACGCTCGCGACCGAGGATCGCAGCTTCCAAACCCTGCTTGTAGCTGGATTGGTTACGTGAGTATTATGGTCCCAAGGCAAACAGCAAAAGTTACAAGGCCAGCTCTCGCTGAAAGTCGTCGTCGACGTTTGGCACATCGGTTGTCTGCGTGCCGACGACTTCCAGTGTCTCGATCCATGGCACGTTATCAGCGCCCTTGAGCTCCTCGAGGTGCTTGAGCAGCATCTCGCTGTGGTACTGCCCTTCCTTGGTCTTTACGTCGGTCACGTTTACTTCTCCGTTCTTATAGAGTAGGGCGACTGTCAGGCAAGCAGAAAAGAAACAACACAACGCACCTCGTCGTCGTCGTCGTCGTCGTCGTCGTCGTCGTTGTCGTCGTCGCCAAAGCCGTCGTCCTCGTCTTCGTCGTCGTCGTCGCTTACCGCTGCCGGAGCCTTCTTCTTCTTTCCACCAGCGCTGCCCCACTTGAGCGGCACCGCCAGCGTCTGGTAGTCTGCGCCGCCAACGTCCAGCAGGTCCATCTCGGTCGCGGCCTCGGCGGCGGCGGCGTGCACGGCGGCAACTTTGCGCTTGAGGGCCATGTGGTCTTTCTGACAATTGAATTGGGCTCGACACTGCAGCTGGTAAAGATGGAGTTTTTTGCCACGCACAAGCGTCATGCTTCTCTATCTCGCGTCCTGCCTGCTGCTGACGTACACGCCGCCGTACCTGCTCCTGACGCAACGGTATGCTGTCCCACCTCGCCACCTCTGTAGTAACACACACACACACACACAAAAACAAACTAGGCACCATCGTCGCGGCTGGGCAAGGACGTGTCTGGTGTCAGGTCTGGTGTTCGTTGGAGTGTCTGCGCTCAAGCTGTTGGTGCTGGGTGCGATCGTGCCGCCGTACGCGTTTGGCAGTTTGTCGTCCACAGAGACATCGTCGTTGCCGTTGCCGCCGCCATCGCTGGGTGCGATCGTGTTTGTGCGCTGCACTACAAGACTGTTTGTTGACGTGGCTGCGTTTGCTGCCGTCGTCGCCTCCAGTCACACGATTGCGGCATCTGCCGTCGGTAACAACGCACTTTCTCTGCTGCTCTACATAACTGGTAAACGGCGGCAACAGGTTGGGCGGGGGCCAAGGCTCTGGTCGAGTACCTCCTGGGCTATCTGCTCGGTGCAGGCGGCCTCGAGTTTGACCCGAAATTCATCGCGTGGGCCGTCGAATCCAATCTCGACCTGGCAAACGCGGTCTCGCTCGCTGCTTTAATTTGCATGCTGCTCGAGTACCCAAGTTCACCATCGCTTGCCAGATCGTTTGCAGTCCTTGGCCTGATTTTCGCGAGCCAATTGGACGAAGTCTTCCTCGTCGGTCTCTTTGGCGTAACAGAAGCCATCTGGCAGACTGTGGCTGTCAAAGCAGTTCTAAACAGTGCGGTTGGTGGGGCCACCTACTCCATCTACCGCTCTCTCCATGAAACGAAATCAAAAACATCCTGACTTGATTTTATTATTAATGTAATAATTGTAAATAATTATTTATTCTTCACGACAAAGATGATGTCCCGCCGGGGCCAGACGACAACATTGTCGAGCCCACGTTGCGATAACCAAAGCCAAACCGTCTTACGCTGGCGCCTGCCGTCGCTGATGTTGGTGTAGATGCCACCGAGGTTGCCGTCAGAGGTGTCGCAACGTTGCTGCTGCCGTGCTCAAGGGCGCTCACCATGTCAACCGGAGACTTGATTAGGAGCGAACCCACAAATTGTCGAGAAAAGCCACCGTGCCGACCGTCGATGCTGCCGCCGTCTACCTCAAAGCCGTTCCCAGGCACATCGACTAGATCGTCTGTGTCGTTGCCTCTGCAAAAAAAAAAAAAAAAAGGTGTGAATCACCAAAAGACAAAAAAAAAAAACATACTCGACGGGGCTGGTCGACGACACACCTTGCGTGTTCACGGTAAGGTCGCGGTTCTCGAGGACAATCTCCAAGTGGAGCTGGTGCAAAAGCTGACGCCACTTGTTCACGGCTTCGATCAGGAGCAGGTTTATGGAAGAGTGAAGCTGCACAATTTCGTCGCTGCAATATAAAAGGGTTAAAACATGAGGAGACGCCATCAATGCGACATACTCTGCCGCTTGGGCGCTAGATGATGTGGATGCATCGGTTGTTACTGGTGGTTCAGAGGCGAGGGACACGATCTGGTTGGCCGCGTCCAAGCACCGTCGCTTGAAGGCAACATACTCTGATGCGCGCCTCGCTTCGAGGACATTGACGTCTGCCCGTCGTCCCACAGTCACCAAGTTGACGTATCTCTGCAGCTGCTTCTCGAGACGGAGGTAAAAATCGTTTCCTTTGTTCTGCAGCAATTTGATAAGAAACGTGCTTTGTTTAAAATAAATTTACCTCGAGCTCACGTAGCGACGGCAGCGTTGTCGAGATCGAAGACAAGGTCAAGCTGCGCTCGCGGCCACCCACAACATCACTCAACAGCACAGGAGCTGCACTTGGCTGTGGGTCCGCTGTCAGGCTCTGTAGGCTAGCTTGATGATGCTGCAGAGGCTGCTGCATTAGCGAGCTAGGGAATCGCGGCGGTGATAGAGAGTGCGTGGGCGTGGATGGCGCACTGGTGCGCGTTGGCGACGGATCATCGTAAAGAGTTTCACCAGGCAGCGAGTTGTAGATACTCCCGACGTTGACGACGAGCGGGGTCTTGATGTTGCGCCGATACGAATCCGCCAGTTGTTGCTGGCATTTGACCATGAGCTTTTCGTACGCGACCTGATCCACGACCTGCTCCAGCAGCGCATTGATTGATTCTTGGACCTTTTCACCCGTGCGCGCCGAGACCGAGTGCCAGCTCAAGTACCCGCACTTCCGCACGTACTGAGTAAAAAAAAAAAAAGTAAGCAAGCTTCGTAGGCGGCAGGGATTCTGATACCACGTCGAGGTCGGTCGACTTTACCACCGGCTTGTTATCGTCGCACTTGTTGGCAAGGAGAATCATCGGTGGTCGCTGTTGCCTCGCCATCGACGGTGCAAACAGAGGCAGGCTCAGGTTGCTGACCTTTTCACCGCTGTTCCGATGCCCCTGATTGTTGATAGAGACGAAGAGTTAGTCACCCAGCACCGGCAGGGACGCACGTTGCGAACCGTGAAATGGCGCTCGATGATCAGCCGCCACTCGTCCACGGCCTGCACACTCTTCAGACTCCCCACGTCAAAGACCATGATGATGGCGTTTGCACCGTCCAGGTACTGCTTTGCATGCTTCCCCTTTGACTGGGAGGGTGACGTGGCGATGGGGACGTGTTAGCAATGGGGCGATCGTGCAGCCTTACCTCACGATACGCAACGTCCCAAAACTGCATCCGCGTGGGTGCACCCAGCTTGTCCGAGAGGTGCTTGTCCAGCGTGATTGAGGTTACGTCCGCGCCCACCGTCGGCGTGTGTGCACTGGTGAAGCACGCCAGCTGGAATCGCCGCACGATCGAGGTCAGCCCTGCGCCCTCGCCACCAACGAGCTGTTGCATTCAGGCCAATCCATCAGCATAAAGATATAGGACGCGCGCACGCACCACCAGTTTGAGTGTCTCTTGGATGGGCAGCTCTCTGTGCCACTTTGGCGGCGCAGACACCGCAGCCGAGGTTGTCGCGTGCGTCAGGGTCGTGTGCACCGACGCAATCGACCCCGGCGTGCCCGGTCGATTCAACGGATCGGTCAGCGGCATCAAATTTTTTCCCTGCTCGATCGTGTGGAAAATAAAATTTACAGCTTTTTTTTTTCTTAAAAACATAAGTGCAGAACACATGCGAAAGTGAATGTGTGAATGTGAGCCCGAAAACAGTGCAACGATGAACAGTAAACCTCACTGTGAGGTTACTTTTTGCCTTCAGTGAAGCCAAAAGTGAGTGTGTGTGCACTATTTTCTGCATCGTGTCCAACCCGGATCGGACCCTTCAGCGGGTCTCTAACTGTAACAAGGTACGTTTTGGTTTACGGTGACTTTGCTGACTGACTGCACTCTCTCTGCATGTACTGCTGCCGTCGCCCTACACTTCTACCTGCACACGTTCATTTCTGCACTGTTTCTTGGCTTCACTGCACTCTTTTCTGGCTGCATTCACAACTTCACTTTCGCATGTGTTGTGCACCCTAGGTTACGTACGATGTGATTAAGTCCTATGGAGGTAGACATGCAGGATCGAGAAAAAAGAGAATATAGTTTAGAGGGGGTTGTACACCCTAACTAGCGAGAATTTTTTTTGACAGAGAGAATGGGAAAAAACTGAGAGAGAGGGGGGACGACGAATAGGGACAACAAAACCAAAAACCAAAAAAAAATGTCTTCAGAGGAGACCGCAGTCGCGGAGGTTGTTCTGGATGATGATGTCGTTGACAGCAGCCATCACGAACTTGACCTGGCTCGTGTCGGTGGCGCAAGTGAGGTGGGGATACACTTGCTTGACATCCGACTGGTTAAGGTTGACGAACTTTTGTGTGAGGAACTCGGCAGCCTTTTCGTAGTCCTTTCCACCTGGAGAAAATAGTTTGTTTTCAGTACAGGATGCTGCGGAGGAAGAGTTGTTTTTATTTTTATTTTTACCGGTGAACTCGGGGAAGTACTTGTCAAGGGGCGAGATGAGCACCTTTTCCTTGAAGATGTCAATCTTGTTCAAGAACAAGATGATCGAGGTCTTGACGAACCACTTGCTGTTGCAGATGGAGTCAAAGAGAGTGAGGGCTTCTTGCATGCGGTTCTATTACCTGGCATTAGTCTGATCACACAGAAGAGCACAAAAAAACGTACCACGTTCTCGTCCTCGATCAGTACTTGGTCGTACGCCGAGATAGCGACCAAGAAGATGATGGCTGTGACGTTCTCAAAGCAGTGGATCCACTTCTTGCGCTCTGATCGCTGGCCACCAACATCGAACATGCTGTGAACGATTGCTCAGCAACACACAGGCAGGCAGAAGTGCAACTTTACCGATAGACAAGGTCGCCAACCTGGAACTTGGTCTCGGTGATACCAGTGGTCTTGACACGGGAGCGGAGGACGTCCTGGTCAGTGGGCGAGTAGGGCGAATCGGCGATGCGGTCGATGGCATCAAAGTAGCTGTGGCGGGAAAGAAAAGTTATACATTTTTTTTTTTTTTGAAAGGTCTCGCGACAGTCGATAATTACTATTTTGCCGAGTCGTTGAGCTGGAACTCGCGAGAGCGGTCAAAGCACTTTTGGACACCGCCGTCCTGCCAGAGGATCTTGATGGCCTGTGCAACGTTCTTGGGGAAGATGGGGTCCTCAATCTGGCTGGGCATGTCGAGAATGGTCTGCGTGTTGTTCTAATAATAAATCAAATCGGAGCGTTTTAGAATGAAAATTTTTGCAGCTTCAAGGGCGTCTACCTTGGACTCGGCGTTCTCGTACGGGATTTCGAGCTTCTCCATGGCCTCGATGATGACACGCATGGACTGGATGGTGTTGCTGAAGATGATCTCCTTGTACGAGTCGCGGTCGTCCTTTGAGTAGCCACCGTCGTTGATGATCTTCATCTGCTTGAGGATCGTGCTCTTGCCCGACTCACCAGCGCCTGTGTTTTTTGTTTATTCGTAAAAAGGGCGTCAATGAGGTGCACGAGGGTAGGAGACAGCAGCAGGAGAAAGGAAGGAAGAAGAAAGAAAGAAAAAAGGCGAGGGGAGAGGAAAAAATCATGGAACGCCCCGACGCGGCTTTTTTTTTTGTTCGTGTCGGTTGTGGAAAGAGGACATACCAAGAAGAAGAAGCTTAACCTCGTTGCGGAGGCGGGTCTTGTCCGCCTTGAGCTGCTTTTCAATCTCATCGTTGCGTGCCTTCTCGGCCTTCTCGGAACTAGCGCCACAGCCCATGTTTCCTTTTCTCTGTCGGTTAAGAAGGATGTGTTTAGCTACGAGTGAAAAGACGGCCATTTGAGCGGGGTGGGGGGGGGGGGGGGGGGGGGGGGGGGGGGGGGGGGGGGGGGGGGGGGGGGGGGGGGGGGGGGGGGGGGGGGGGGGGGGGGGGGGGGGGGGGGGGGGGGGGG
>Ga0302230_10001736_pt1 | contig 13737 bp, 13 predicted proteins | sample II_Palsa_N2_1_FD_193523 | JGI IMG/M metagenome (GOLD analysis project Ga0302230, IMG submission 193523) | Peat permafrost microbial communities from Stordalen Mire near Abisko, Sweden - II_Palsa_N2_1 | ecosystem: Environmental > Terrestrial > Soil > Palsa > Peat permafrost | place: Sweden... | reverse complement strand
CGTCGCCGGTATGCGGCATGGCCAGATTGCCGACGATGCTGGCATAGGCCGGAGAGGCTGGATCGACATCAACCACTGCGATCTCGTCCGGCCGGGTGCGATCAGGATCGAACGCGGCCACATAAGCGAGCTTTTCGGGCGGCGCCTGTGCAGCAAGGCGCGGTGAGGGATAAAAGCTCGGGTCCGGCTTCCAGATGCCCATGGTGCTCCTCCTCCGTATCAGTGCGACTCGGGACGACACAACTAGCCATCATGAACTGTAGTTGGTTTAGCCCAACATCAAAGCTTGATATGGAATAAGCAAATGCGTCGACGTTATGGAGCGAGGCAAGTTCGCGCAACGCGCAATGCGTCGTATGCGATCTGTATGTCGAAGTCGATCGCGAGAGGAGGGGATGGGATGAAAACGTCGCTGCAGCGGTTTGATTGCCCGCGCAACGATTTGATGCAGTGCAAGTCAGGCGACCGAAGCCGCCCGACACGGCAAACGCTAGACTCCGCGCCGACTAAACAGGCGGACGATAAACAACAGAATGACCGCACCGATTACCGCTGTGATGATCGAGCCGATCCAGCCACCGCCAAGCGAGATGTGCAGGACGCCGGAAAGCCAACCGCCGATAAACGCGCCGACGATCCCGACAATGATGTCGACGATCAACCCGAAACCGCCGCCCTTGACGAGCACGCCAGCCAGCCAGCCGGCGATCGCGCCAATGATGAGCCATGCAATGATGCCGTGTTCCATAATCAAGACTCCATGGTTGAGCGTGAAAAATTCACGGTGACAGAGCTTAGTCTAAGGGGGTGACGCAGTCCATATTCGGGATATGGATTTAACAATGTCTGAATGTATTGTGGCGGCATTGGCAAGGAGGCCGTTGCGACGGCGGAACCGGACGCATAGCCGCGATGGCTATGGCGCAAAGGCGGGGTAAGACAACGCGCAGTCGCTCGGTTCATTTCGTTCTCGGTCTCGGGCTGCACAGACATACGGACCATCGATTCACACGACGCACTCTACCATCAATGCAACGCGGCGCCGGCCGATGCTTCGTCTACGGTTGTTATAGATGACGCCGTCGCCGGGCGCAAGGCGCGGACTACCACCCCGCGGTCGGTGTCGCCCGGTTGGGCGTCTGAAAGCGAAACGGCGGAGCAAGGCGAACAATTCCTTAGACTCCGCTTGCCACTCTCAATACGCAGCGCTACTCCGGCGTCGGTTCTGCTTCTTTGGCAATCCAGCTTACGCTCGAGACGCTCGTCTCCATACTGATGCGACTCGCCATCAATTCGAGCTTCGACTGATCTTTCGGATGCAGTTTCAGGTTAGCCGTGACGCGTATGCGCCCGGGTTGCTCCGCCACGTCCTCGCTCGTCAGACTCTGAAAAGACAGGGGCATGGAGTACATCGAGTTCGACAGCGCCGCGCGGATATGAACCTCATCCTCTTCGCGGCAGACCACGGTGAGCACGTACTCGCGCACGAGGTCAGCATTTGAAACCGGCGTCGCGTTGATGGTGCGGCTAACCTCGCGTAGCACCGTGTTGGTCAGCAGCACGATAGCTGTGCCAGCGAGTGCGGGACCGAAATGTCCCGCACCGCACAACACGCCGACGGCCGCGGAACACCAGAGGGTCGCCGCCGTGTTGATGCCCTGGATGGAGCCCTTGTCGCGCATGATCACGCCGCCGCCGAGGAAGCCGACGCCGGACACCACGTAAGCGGCGATCTGCGTGACGCCAGCCGTGCCATTGCCGGTCAGTACGCCCAACGAAACGAACAGGCACGCTCCGCTCGCGACGAGGGTGATCGTGCGCAGACCGGCAGTGCGTTGCCGCATCTGCCGTTCGATGCCGATTGCAACACCGCAGGAGAAGGCGGCGAGGAGCCGCCAGACAAATTCAAGCGTCATTGGATCAATAGTCGAGACGTGCCCAAACACGTAGTTTGAACCAGACGCGTGACAGCATCGCTAACAATACACGAGTTGCGATGCGTGTCTCCGCGCTATGCCTCGCGCAGGCAGATCAGGCCGTAGGAGCTGGCAGATCGAGGATGAGTCGAGTCCAGTGTGCACCACGCACTTCGGTGCGAAACGCTCCTGTGGTGGCGACGATCCGCCGGCCATCGGCTGCAGGGATGAAGACCTCCACGGAGTCAAAGGGCCGTTGCCAATGTCCTGTCCGAGCGTTGTCGCATCACTTTTAACACTGACCTTCCAGCAACCGTATGCTCCGGTGCGCCTGGCTTCCGATTCGCCATCGTCTTCATGACATTCGCCTTGCGTAACGCCTGCGCCTTGACAGGGCGCCACCATTCGAGGGTTCGACAACGGGCCTGCTTCAAGTCGGCCTGGCGCGGCTTCGGCGCGTCAGACTGGCGTTGCCCCGCTGCCAGAGGTCACGCTGCCAGTCTTCTCACGCCAGTCCAGCGGCGGCTTCGCATCAGATTCTTTCGCGCCGCAAAACCGCGGGGCTCGAAGGCCTCGAGCTTATTACGATTGAAACTTCATCCTATCTCAAATTAAATATGGAGTCCGAATCTTGACAAGCCCCATCCTGGAAAACAGACTGGGCTGTGCTTCGAATCAAGTCGTGCAGTCCATGCGCCAGATCGCATGCGGCAGCCGAGCCCGGTGTCCTCCTGCACAACCACCCGGCGCGAGCACTCCCGGTGATCGGGGTTGCGCTCTTTGCGCGCCTGCCCGCGGCCTGATTCTCTTTTCGTTATTACCTGATTGAGGATTGCATGAACAAGAAAACCCTTGGCATAGTTGCCGGCGCATTGATCGCAGCGGCACCGCTTGTTTCGTCGGCAGCTGAAGCGTTGCCCGTAGCTTTCGAAGGCAACAGTGTGTTGCAGGCCGACGGCGTGGTGAAGGGTGTCGACCAGGCACGGCATGCCGTCACTGTGGTCGATGCGCATGGCGGTGAAGCATCCTTCACGGTCACCGATACCAGCAATCTTGCCCAGATTCATCCGGGCAACAAGGTCCATGTCCGTATGATCCGTAGCGCGCGCGTGAGCCCGTCGCATGGCGCGTTTGCGGCACAGTCGCCGCAAAACCTCACGGCTGAGGTGGTGGCATTCGACCGCGCTTCAGGTGTAGTCGAGTTGAGGGGACCTAATGGCGACGTGTTCCATATCCAGGGCCGTGATCCGGTGAAGGTCGCTAATCTGCAACCGGGGATGCGCGTTGACGTGGCGTATGCGCCGCACGTAAGCGTCGCAGTGGAGCCTGCGGCGCAGTAAAACGTCGACCAGCAAGGCTGGCGTAGTTACTTTGGCAGGTCGTACGCGGAGCGCCTGAAAGGGCGGTCCGCGTATTTCATCTCAGCTTGGCTCGCCTGGCACCAAACGCAGCCTCGTAATCTCCGAAGGCGCCCCGAGCCGCTTCGGCGGCCCCCAATAGCCGGTACCGCGGCTCGTATAAACCCACAACCCATTGAGCCGCGCGAGCCCTGCCGTAAACGGCTGCTGCAGGCGCACGAAGAAGTTCCACGGGAAAATCTGCCCGCCGTGCGTGTGTCCGGACAACTGCAACGTAAAACCAGCCTCGGCAGCGGCTTCGGCTGAGCGCGGCTGATGCGCAAGCAGCACCTTGATCAGCACGTCGCCAGGAGCGCCTGCAAGCGCTGCAGCAGGGTCGCTGTGATGGGCGGGGTCGAAATGACCCGCGGAATAGTCGGTCACGCCTGCAATCACCGCGCGGGCGCCGTCGTGCTCCACCACCACGTGCTCGTTGAGCAGCACATGTAAACCAAGCCGGCGAAACTCCTCGATCCATGCGTTGGCGCCGGCGTAGTACTCATGATTGCCCGTGACCAGAAATGCTCCATGGCGCGCGCTCAGGCGCGACAGCGGCCGCGTGTGATCCCGCAACTGCGGAACGCTGCCGTCGACGACGTCGCCGGTCACCGCGATCAGGTCAGGCTTCAGGCGGTTGACTGCGTCGACGATCGCATCCACGTAACGGCGTTTGATGGTTGGGCCAACGTGTATATCGCTGATCTGGACGATCGTGAAGCCGTCGAGCGCTTGCGGCAGATCGTCGATCGGGACATCGATCGTGACGACGCGTGCCCGCCTGCGCGCGTTAAAAAAGCCGACTGCCGTGGACAGCAAGGCCAGCAGCGGCACGGCCGCAGCAGAATCCATGCGCAAGCTCGCCAGTGGAATGGTGTGCGGCCAGATAGCGTCGACAGTCAGCAGCGACGCCAGCACGAGATCGCGCGCGAAGGTCAGCACCAGCAAAGAAGAGAAAAAGCCCATCGCCAGCAGGCCGGCCCAGGCGAGCCGGTCGCCGAGAGGCTGACGTTTGATGGTCCGTGCCAGCATGCCCAGCGGAATGAGCAGGACGGATAGTACGAGCCAGAGTGCCGCGAGCCAGCGGCCGGCGTTCCCCACTGGCAGGTCAGGAATGACCCGGAAGCCCACGTAAATGTGCAGCAGGACGCCAATGCCAATAATGCGAAAAAGGAACGATAAGCGGCGCATAGGAAGGGGGTAAGGCGAATCGGGTGCCGGACGTACGCGCAAACTTGCTGGCGCGTGCGGAGAAGGTGTTCGCCGGCAAGGCAGATCATTCTACCGACATGTCGTCACGCCTGCCGACGGTGCTCGCGCCTTTTTGAATTGCGTGCGCGGTAAGCTATTCTAAGGGAGGCGCCGCACCGCGCATGTCACCTCCCATTCCATGAACGATCTGTTCGACGACCTTCCCAAGCCCGACGTTGACTGGTATCCCGACTGGCTCTCGCCGGAAACCGCCAGCCATGCCTTGACGCAGTTGATAGACGAGGTTGCGTGGAAGCAGGAATCGATGGGCACGCCAGCGGGACGCGTGGCTCTGCCGCGACTCACCGCCTGGCAGGGGGAAGCGGACGCGGTGTACGTCTACTCCGGCATTCGCAATGTGCCGCAAGCGTGGACGCCGGTGGTGGCCGAGTTGAAGGCAAGCGCCGAAACGACCAGCGGATGCCGTTTCAATAGCGTGCTGATCAACCGTTACCGCAGCGGAATGGACAGCATGGGCTGGCACGCGGATCACGAACCTGAATTGGGCGCGCAACCGGTGATTGCGTCGGTGAGTCTGGGCGTTTCCCGGACCTTCGATCTGCGCCACAATAAGACGGCGGTCGTGCAGTCGTTCCAGCTCAAAGGCGGCAGCCTGCTCGTCATGCGCGGAAATACGCAGGCGGAGTGGCGCCATCGGGTGCCGAAAGAACCGCGTGTCACCGGCGAACGTATCAACCTGACCTTTCGGTGGGTGACGTCGCGCCGCTAGCGTGGCTAGTTCACTGCCGTGACCGGTATCCGGGAAACACTCACCAGACGGTCCATTACACTACGGTTGATGATCCGCGCAGCAGCATGGAACAGGTCCCTGCGCGGAGCTGCGACGACGATCTCGTCGCAGCCGTATTGTTCTGCACAACTTGCGATACTAGGTACCAGCGGGCCGACCCTGATCTCTACGGAATATTTAACGCCTGCGTCGTCGAGAATGCGTTTGGCGCGACTCAGCGCGGCCTCGCCGTCGGCACCTTCGAGTGTGCGCAACTTCGAGAGGGAATAAAAGGCTTCAAGACGCGTCGATTCGAGCGAGGGCTGCACGTTGACCAGCACGATCTCGGACGCACATCGCTCGTTATAGAGGAACGCAGCGTGCCGCACGGCTTGTAACGAGCGCGCCGAGCGGCTTACGGGAACCAGAAGTTTCAGCATGATCGGTTGTCTACCAGGTGACCGTTGGATCTGTCTGCAGACGTGCAGCAGGATCGACTAAAGGGTAGCGGCAGCCGCGTACCTGGCGTCTAAAGAATGCCCGCGAGCACATAAAAATCGCATCAAAAAATCGTGCCGAAACGCGATCCAAGGCCAGACTGGGGCGCCATCAGGGTATGCCCGAATACGTAGTCTGATTGGCATCGCTATACCAAAATTGGTATCAAGTGTGCAAATCATATGATTGGACGCGTGTCACGCCAGCCACTACGCTTCAACACGATCCCCTGCCGCAGCCTTGCTGCAGGCGGCTACGGATCGCCAGCACAACAACGATCAGGAGACAGACATGGCGAATTCACGGCGCGCGGTATTTCGTGCGTTGGGCGCGCTCGCACTCACGGCGGGCACCGGGACACTGAGCCTCGTGGCGCGCAGCGCATATGCCCAGGACAAGACCATCACCCTCGGTTTCGCGCAGGTCGGCGCCGAGAGCGCATGGCGCACGGCGAATACCGAATCGATCAAGTCGGCAGCAGCTGATGCAAAGATCAACCTCAAGTTCTCGGACGCCCAACAGAAGCAGGAAAACCAGATCAAGGCGATGCGCTCGTATATTGCGCAGAAAGTCGATGTGATCGCGTTCTCACCGGTGGTGGAGTCGGGCTGGGAGCCCATCCTGCTCGAAGCGAAGGCCGCAAAAATTCCGGTGATCCTGACCGACCGCAACATCGACGTGAAGGATACATCGCTCTACGTCACCATGATCGGTTCCGATTTCATGGAAGAAGGGCGGCGTGGCGGTCACTGGCTTGAAGACAACTTCAAAAGCAATCCAGGGCCGATCAACATTGCGGAACTGCAGGGAACGGTCGGATCGGCGCCGGCCAATGACCGCCATTCTGGCCTCATCGAGGTGATCAAGAACGACCCGAAATTCAAGATCATCGCCTCACAAAGCGGCGACTTCACTCTGGCCGGCGGCAAGCAGGTCATGGAAGCCTTTATAAAAACTTATGGAAATAAAATAAATGTAGTTTATGCGCATAACGACGACATGGCGCTCGGCGCCATCCAGGCGATGGAAGAGGCTGGACTGCATCCCGGCAAGGACATCACCGTCGTCTCGTTCGACGCTACCAAGGGCGGCTTCCAGGCAATGGCCGCGGGCAAGATGAACGTCGATGTGGAATGCAGCCCGCTGCTGGGGCCGCAACTGATGTCGGCCGTGAAGGACGTGGTCGCCGGCAAGCCTTTGCCGAAGCGGATTTTGACGCAGGAAACGGTGTTTCCGATGAGCGTCGCGGCGCAGACGTTGCCGACCCGCAAGTACTGAACCGAGTCACTGACAGAGTGACGCAGACGTAACAAGTTTCTCCAGCGGTGCCTGGCCGTCCTGCTGCGTTCCACGGCAGGCGGCCTCTTTTCCACCCATCGAGCGAGGTCTATGGCCCACCCGACTCCTGAATCCCCGGAACCCGTTCGCAGCCACGGCCCGGCCTTGGCGCAGCATGCCGACACGACCGCCCAGACGGGAGAAATTGAGCCAATTCTGGCAACGAAGGGCGTCACCAAGACGTTTCCCGGCGTGAAGGCGCTGCAAAACGTCGATTTTCGGCTGTTCCCCGGCGAAGTCCACACGCTGATGGGGCAGAACGGCGCCGGCAAATCCACCTTGATCAACGTGCTAACGGGAGTGGTCGCACCCGACGCGGGCGTCGTGCATCTTGGCGGTCAGGCGGTGGCTTTCGCGTCTCCCCAGGAGGCCGAGGCAGCCGGCGTGCGGACGCTGTATCAGGAAGTGAATCTGTGCCCGAATCTGTCGGTGGCGGAGAACGTGTTTGCGGGCCGCCAGCCGAGACGCTTCGGCGCAATCGACTGGCGCGAAATCAGACGTCGCGCGCAGGCGGCGCTGGAGCGCCTTGATGTCTCGCTTGACGTGACCAAGTCGCTCGACGCGTATCCAATCGCCGTGCAACAGATGGTGGCCATCGCACGGGCGATTTCGGTCGACGCGCGCGTGCTGATCCTCGATGAGCCGACCTCGAGCCTCGATGACAGCGAAGTCGCACAGCTTTTCAAAATACTTCGGCATCTTAAGCAATCGGGAATCGCGATCCTGTTCGTGACTCACTTCCTCGAGCAGACCTACGCGATTTCCGATCGTATCACCGTGATGCGCAATGGCGAGCGGGAGGGCGAGTACCTGGCGCGCGATCTGTCGGCGGACCAGCTGGTCGCGAAGATGGTCGGACATGAGCGGATGAGTACGCGGCTGCGGGAAGCGGCGCACGAAGCGCCGGTAGCGAAAGAGGCGGTGCAGCCGTTCGTCGAGCTGCGGGGAGTGGGGCGTCGCGGGAGCATGCAGCCGATCGATCTCAATGTGCAACCGGGCCAGATTCTCGGTCTCGCCGGCCTGCTTGGCTCGGGACGCACCGAAACCGCGCGCCTGCTGTTCGGCGCCGACCGTGCCGATAGCGGCACCATGACCGTGGGCGGTCGCGCCGTGCGCTTGCGTTCGCCTCACGATGCCGTGGCGCTCGGCATCGGCTATTGCCCCGAAGATCGCAAGAAGGAGGGCATCGTCGCCGAACTGTCGATTCGCGAGAACATTTTGCTGGCGCTGCAGGCGCGGCGCGGGTGGTTCCGCAAGATCAGCGGGCAGCGGGCGCGTGAGCTGGCTGACCTGTGGATCGAGCGCCTGGGCATCAAGGCTTCGGACGCCGAGCAGCCCATTGGCCTGCTCTCCGGCGGCAATCAGCAAAAGGCGCTGCTTGCGCGCTGGCTCGCCACCGAACCGAAGCTGTTGATTCTCGACGAGCCGACCCGCGGCATCGACGTAGCCGCGAAGTTCGACATCATGGACCGCATGCTTGCGTTATGCGCCAGCGGCCTTGCGATCCTGTTCATTTCTTCGGAGGTCAGCGAGGTGCTGCGGGTAAGTCATCGGGTAGCAGTCCTGCGCGATCGCCGCAAGATTGCGGAGGTCGCGGGTAACGCGTCGAATGAGGACAACATCTATCGGCTGATTGCGGGGAGCGGCGAATGAAGATATCGAACTGGTTCACCCGCGATGGCGTGGAGCGTCCGCTGATCTGGCCGTGCGTGACCCTCGTGCTGCTTTTTGTGCTGGATTTGTGTGTCAATCCGCATTTTCTGTCACTGCGTGTTCTTGACGGACATCTGTTCGGTGCGCCCATCGACATCCTGAATCGCGCCGCGCCGCTCGCGCTGGTGGCGACAGGCATGACACTCGTGATCGCCACGCGTGGCATTGACATTTCTGTGGGCGCCGTGGTCGCGATTGCCGGTGCGGCCGCGGCCACGATCCTGGCTACGCAACCGTTTCCTAGTGCAGGGCTGATTGGCGAGGCACTGGTCGCGGCGCTTATCGTCGGCGTGTTGAGCGGCATGTGGAACGGCATGCTGGTGTCGTTCGTTGGCATGCAGCCGATTATCGCTACCTTGATCCTGATGGTGGCTGGACGTGGGGTCGCGCAGTTACTGACCGGCGGCCAGATCATTCCGATCGGCGCGCCGGGGTATCTGTTCGTCGGCGGCGGCTATCTGTTTGGCATTCCGTTTTCCGTGTGGATCGCAACCGTCGCGGTGCTGGCGACCGCGCTACTGATCGAGGGTACGGCATTGGGACTGTTTATTCGCGCGATCGGTGTGAATCCGGTCGCCACCCGGCTGGTAGGCCTGCGTTCGAAAGCGATCGTGTTTGCCGTGTACGCCTTCTCGGGGCTGACGGCTGCTATGGCGGGCGTCCTGATCAGCTCGAACGTACGGAGTGCCGACGGTAACAACGCCGGCCTGCTGCTGGAGCTCGACGCGATTCTGGCGGTGACGCTGGGCGGCACTTCGCTGCTCGGCGGCCGCTTCAGCCTCGCGGGTACCGTGCTCGGTGCGCTGATCATTCAAACGCTGACTTACACCACCTATTCGATCGGCGTGCCGCCCGAGGCGACGCTCGTCGTCAAGGCGGTGGTGGTGCTTGCGGTCAGCGTGATCCAGTCGCCCTCGGCGCGCGCGCTGGCAATGTCTCTGTTGACGCAGCGCGGGGTGGCGCGATGAAACGGCTAGTCGATATCTGGGCTCGCATCTTCGATCCGCGTACGTTGCCGATCGCTGTCACCATCCTGCTGTTCTGCGCGCTGTTTGGCTTTGGTTCGGTGATGTATACCGGCTTTTTCTCGCTGCAAGTGCTGCTCGATCTGCTGATCGATAACGCGTTCCTGCTGATCGTCGCGATCGGCATGACCTTCGTGATCGTCTCGGGCGGGATCGATCTGTCGGTGGGTTCGGTGGTTGCGCTTACAACGATCGTCGAAGCGGTGCTGGCGGAACGCTTCCATCTTCCGGTCGTGGTCATCCTGGCCATCGTGCTGCTGATGGGCGCGGTATTTGGCGCCGTGCAGGGGGCGCTGATCCACTTCTTCCGTTTGCAGCCCTTCATCGTGACGCTGGCCGGCATGTTCTTCGCACGCGGCCTGTGCTTCCTGATTACGACGCAGTCGATCACCATCACGGATCCGAGCTTCAAGGCAATCTCGGCCTACCGGCTGCAAATCGGCACCGGCTCGGTGAGCGCTAATGTGCTGATCGCAATGGTGACGCTCGTTGCGGCGATTTTCGTGGCTCATTTCACGCGCTTTGGCCGCAATGTTTACGCGGTGGGCGGCAATCCGCGATCAGCACTGCTGATGGGGTTGCCGGTGGCGCGCACCAGGATCGGTGTCTATGCGCTGAGCGGATTCTGTTCGGCGCTCGGCGGCGCGGTCTTCACGTTCTACGTGCTGTCGGGATACGGACTCCAGGGACAAGGCATGGAGCTCGACGCGATTGCGGCAACCGTGATCGGCGGCACCTTGTTGACCGGTGGAGTCGGCTATGTGATCGGTTCCTTGTTCGGCGTCGGGATACTCGGCACGATCCAGACGCTGATTACTTTCGATGGCACGTTGAGCTCGTGGTGGACCCGTATCGTGATCGGCGCGCTGCTGTGCGCGTTCTGTCTGCTGCAGCGGCTGATCGAGCGGCATGCGCGTTCGGTCCGACGGCCTGGCGGCACGGCGGGCGCGGTGGTGGCGCCGTCGCGTGAGCGCTCGCGACAGGACCCGGGTGCTTCCGATTCGCACGCAGCTGGCCGCGTGGCACGCGCTTCGCAGGAAGGCCTGGGCAAGGCGCTGTGATGTTGATGACGCGCGGCGCCGCGTCCGTCGTGCCGGCACCCGGCGCGACCAGCCTGCCAGTTGGAGCGACGCGGCATGAGCCGATGCGCGCTGACGAGAGCTGAAGAGCCTGTACACGAGTACGGGCGAGAAACCTCAAGACTGCAGTTGACGCCCCCTGGTTTCAGGCAACGTCAGCGCAGCAAGAATCACCACTCCATAAGCCGCGGCCGCAAACACTCCGATGGCATGCCCAAGCGTCATGCTCTGCGACACATAGCCGATCAGGAACGGAAACGTCGCGCCGACCGCTCGTCCAAAGTTGTAGCAGAAGCCTTGCCCCGAGCCGCGGATCCGGGTCGGAAAGAGCTCAGTCAGAAACGCCCCCATGCCGGAGAAAATCCCGGACGCGCAGAAGCCCAACGGAAAGCCGAGCGCCAGCATGGAGAGGTTGTCGAGCGGCAGACGCGTGTACATCAAGGCGATGGCCACCGAGGCTAATGCGAAGGCGATGAAAGCCCGCTTGCGGCCGATTGCATCGCTGATATACGCGCCCGCCAGATAGCCGCAATAGGAGCCGACGATCACCACACCCAGATAACCGCCGGTGCCGATCACGCTCAGATGCCGCTCGGTTTTCAGATACGTCGGCAGCCACGTCGTTACAGCGTAGTAGCCCCCTTGCACGTCTGTTGCAAGGATCGAGGCGCGCAGGGTGGTCCAGACGATGTCAGCGCGAAAGATATCGAGCAGGGAAGGTCGCGACTGTGCATCGGCTTCGATCTGCTTCTGTTGCCGATGCACTTCCGGTTCGTCGACGAAGCGGCGAATCCAGATGACAAACGGCGCCGGCGCAATGCCGATCGCGAACAGCACGCGCCACGCGTAGTCTGCGGGGACTAGTGAGAACACCAGCGTAAAGAGCAAGGTGGACAGGCCCCAGCCGATTGCCCAGCCCGCCTGAACCAGGCCCACTGCCTTGCCGCGGTCGCGCGGCCGGATCACTTCGCCGATCAGAACCGCCCCCGCCGTCCATTCGCCGCCGAAACCGAGCCCCATCAGGCCGCGCGCCCACAATCGCTGCGAGAAGTTCTGCGCTAGCGCGCACGCCAGCGTGAAGATCGCAAACCAGAGGATCGTGATTTGCAGCGTCTTGACCCTCCCGATGCGGTCCGAGAGCACGCCAGCCGCCCAGCCGCCTAGCGCCGAACTGAGCAACGTCACCGTGCCGATCAGGCCGGCCGCGCCGCGCGTGATGCCCCAGGTCGCGATCAGCGTGGGAATCACGAAGCTCAGAAACTGCGTGTCCATGGCATCGAGCACGTAGCCGATCTTGCAGCTCCAGAAAGCGCGCTTCTCGCTCGCTGAGATTGTTCGGTACCACGAGAACGGACCTTTCGTGCGTTCTTCGTAGTTGGCAGTCGCGGCCGTGAGCGGCGCTTTGGTTTCCATGCATAACCTCCGGATCTTAGTCGGTGCCGTGTCTGGTTGCGCGGCTTGTATCAGGTGAGAAGACGCTGGTGCAGCGCACGCTCAGAGAATGGCGAGCCGGGTGTTGGGAATATCGGTGATCAGCATGTGGCCGGGTTTGTGTGCGATCGCGAACGGCAGGCGTGCGCTTTCGATAGCCGCTTGTGGTGTCACGCCGCAGGCCCAGAACACCGGCAATTCGTCACTGCGGATGTCGACTGCATCACCAAAGTCCGGCTGCGACAGATTGCGGATGCCGATCAGTGAGGGATCGCCCAGATGCACCGGCGCCCCATGCACGCCAGGAAAACGGCTTGTGATCTGGATGGCGCGAATCGCGTCAGCAGCCTTCATCGGACGCATCGACACCACGCGATGACCGCCGAACACACCTGCCGGCACATTCGGTTCGCTGGTGCGGTACATCGGCACGTTGCGTTTCTGTTCGATATGCCGCAATGCGATGCCTTCGCGCTTGAGCATCTCCTCGAACGAAAAGGAACAGCCAATCGCGAACACCACCAGATCGTCGCGCCACAGTTCGTTCAGGCTGCGCACTTCCTCTGCGCGTTCGCCGTGACGGTAGACGTAAAACGCCGGCACGTCGTTACGCACGTCCAGATCAACGCCGAGCGCGGGCACGCGCCACCCGCCGGGTTCGCCTATACCGAGCAGTGGACACGCTTTTGGATTGAGCGTGCAGAAGCGCAAGAAATCGTCTGCATATTGACGCGGCAAGATCGCGAGATTGGCTTGCGCAAAATCCCCGCAATAGCCGGCAGTCGGCCCGGAGACGCGGCGGCTACGCACCTGCTGGCGGAACTCTGATGGGGTGATGGTGATGGACATGAACGCAGCTCGCTTCGGATGACGGTTGCGAAGTAGAGTAGTCGCGTCGAAAATATCTCTCTAGCGAGATTTTTTTTCTTTTCGTTAAATTAAACTTAACAGCGGGGAACGGGCTTCGTGCCATTCTCTCCCGCTATTCCCTTGTTTTCTGGCCGAGATGCTGCCGTGAATACACGTTTTGTGGAAACCTTTCTGACGCTCGCGCGCCTTCGCAGTTTTCGCGCCACGGCCAATGCAATGCACGCGACACCCGCTGCGATCTCATTGCGTATCAAGACACTCGAGGCCGAATTGGGCGTCGAGTTGATCGAGCGTAGCGCCGCGGAGTTTCAATTGACGCCTGACGGCGAGCGGCTGCTCACGCACGCACGTTCTGTCGTGCAGGCAACCCGTTCGCTGCAGCTCGCCGCGCAGGACGACGCACAAATCGCGACGCGGCTGCGTCTGGGTGTGATCGAAACGGTCGTGCATAGCTGGCTGCCTGACTATGTGCGCATGCTGAACGACGAACAC
>Ga0302230_10001731_pt1 | contig 13781 bp, 8 predicted proteins | sample II_Palsa_N2_1_FD_193523 | JGI IMG/M metagenome (GOLD analysis project Ga0302230, IMG submission 193523) | Peat permafrost microbial communities from Stordalen Mire near Abisko, Sweden - II_Palsa_N2_1 | ecosystem: Environmental > Terrestrial > Soil > Palsa > Peat permafrost | place: Sweden... | reverse complement strand
AAGTTTGCGCGACTCGTCAGGCACACGCGGCTCGCGGTACTGGGCGGTGGTCGGAGTGGCGTCGTACGCCACGCCAGCGCGCAGGGTGACCTGGTCGGTGAGGTAGTACTCGCCACCGAAGGAGACGTACCAGCTGTTATGCCAGTCGAAGTTCTGCACGGTGGTCGGCTGCGCCGGATTGGCGTAGGTCACCGTCAGGTTCTTGAAAACGTCCCACTCGGTCCAGTCCGCATCCGCGCCGAAACCGAACTTCTCTTCCTGGTGCCAGTAGCTGAAGCCGACGGTAGCCGGGTTGGTGAAATCGGCGGTACCGTTGGTATGCGTGAACGGCGTGCCGCCGCCAAGCAGCGGTGCCACCGCCGGATTGGAGAGCAGCGCGACAACGTTGTCCGGCACCGTGAAATTCGCCGTGCCTTCGAGGCGGTGCGAGATCTTGGAGCGATAGTCGAATGCCAGCTTGTCCTGCGAGTCGATCTTCCACTCAGCGGCAAGCTGGTAGCCCCAGGCCCAGTCGTTACCCGTGAGCCGGCCCAAACCATCCGAACCCGGTGGGACCACCGCACCGACCTGACCGCCCAGTGCCTGCGCCATGGCCGGGGTAATCTCGCCTGCCTCCGCCGCCTGCTGGATCAAACCCAGGCCGACCGCGTTGTAGTTGATCGCATTGGACAGCGTGGCACTGGTCTTCTCGGCGATGGCGCTGACACCGAGGCTGAGGTCGCTGGTGACGTCGAAGGACGCAGACAGCGTGGTATCCAGCGACGTGAACTTGGACTCGATCGCGTTGTAGCGACCCACCCAGTCCTGGTTGTAATCGGTCTTGAAGCCGAACGGCACATCGAAAGCTGCGCCCAGGTGAATGCCATCGGCAACCTTGGTGGCGAAATACAGTGCCGGTACCGGCAGCGTGGTGCCCGCATCGCCACCGTTGCCGCCACTGATCGGGCGACCCAGGGCATCGGTGGCGGTACCGTTGAACTTGGTGCCGAAATTGATCGCCGTAATGTCCGCCTGAAGGTAGGTACCGTCCAGGTCGCTCATGGCGGCAGGATTGTTCGCCACTACCGAGACATCACCGCCGGCGGTAGCCGAGCCGGCATATGCGCGACCCATCGCCGTGGCGCTGTTGGCCAGAAGCTGGAAAGCACTTGCGTTAGCGACATTTGGGGCAACCAACGCACCAACAATGGCTACGCTCAACGCGGCGAGCGCGAGCGGACGGGCAGCGCCCGTGAGGGAACGGAGAGACATGTGCATCGATTGCTCCTGCTTATTCGTATGACGGATCGGGGGAATAACTGGGGCGACCAGTGCGATTATTCATACGCGCGTTTGAAGCCCCTGGGCCGCACTTTGCCCGCTCGCACAAGGTGTTGCAAGTGCATTTGCAGCATATTGACGAGGCCTGCCGACGCGCTCGGCGGACCCATTGTTGCAATGGGTCTGCCTGGTCAGGATTGAGAACATGCCAGCTTGAGGCGCTCCCGACTGACGGTCAGCACTGTTACCCTCATCGATTCTCTGGGCATCCGTCCCATCCATACAGCCTCAGCGGGAGGTCATGCCATGCAATGTTTTGTCTATGCGAGCCTGCGCAAAACCGACAGCTATCTCTGGCTGGCCCGGCGCGACGACTTTGATGTACTGCCGGAGTCGCTGGTGTTGCTGCTCGGCGAATTGCGCTTCGTGCTGGAAGTGCGCCTCGATGAGCAGCGCAAGCTGCCGATCGAGGACACCGAACAAGTGCTTGAGCACCTGCGCGCCCAGGGTTGGCACCTGCAGCTGCCACCGCAGGAGACGCTGGCCACTGCCAATCATCTCGCCTACAAGCACTCCACCCGGGATGATCGCGACGAATGAGTCGCGCATCATCCGCACGCACGACCACACGCACATCAATCGACTGACGTTAACACTTGGTTACCGTCTGCAAGATCAACGATTTCTATACTGTCGCCATGACCCAGCCCAAATCGCGCCGCCGTCCTCCCCTCGTGCAAGCTCTCGCCTGGTTCATTCCGGGATGGATTGCGGTCGCCGCCGCCGGCCTCGCCATGCATCCGCTGACGCTGATCCCGTTGCTACTAGCCAATGCACTGACCATGGCGGCGATCTGTCACGCAATCGGTTTCGACCCCGAACCGCGCTTCGGTCGCACGGTATTGCGGCGCGGTGCGGCGCACCTGGTGATGTTCACCGGCTACACCGCACTGGTATTCGTGCTGGTCGCGTGGCCGATGTTGCAACTCAGTCACGCACCCAGCCTCAGCGTGGCCCTTGAGCTCGCCGCCGCGCTGGTACTGGCGCTGGCGGCACTATGGCGGCTATGGCCGGCGTTCGGGCTGGTGTTCGTCTGGGATGACGCCTACCCGTCGCAGCGGGATGGCTCATGGATCTTCACCGCCACCCTGCGCAGCTTCGCGTTTGGTCGTCATCTGTCGCATGAAGAACGTTTCTTCAGCCACTTCCTGCCCGCCGCATTGGCACTGCTGGTGCTGGCGTTTGGTGCGATCGCGCTGACCGGCCTGTATGGCGCGCTGCCTTCCGAATTGCGTATCGCTGCGTTGGCGCTGTACGGCATCGTGCTGTTGCCGCTGGGTTGCCTGATCATCGCCAACCGCACGCTACGAGCGCTGTTGTGCGGGCGACATGGCAAGCACGCAAAGTCCGCCAGCGCTTCGCCTGCCGCCGTCAGCACGAGCGCGCCGGCACCGCTGAAGACGGCATCATTCGCCAAGACGCCGCTGAACGAGCAGGAACGCACCGCAGGCACGCCGCAGCAGGCCGAAGCTCTGCTGGCCGCTACTCGCAACGGCGATATCGAGCGCGCCCTGGCGCTGGTGGAAGCCGGTGCCGACCCCAACACCGCGCCGACGCCCGGGGATCGTGATCAACGCCCGGTTCTGATGTTGGCTGCATTGCTGCCCGATACCCGCCTGTTGCGCGCGCTGATCGCCAAGGGCGCCGACGTGAACCGGGCCAGCGGTGGCATCACGGTGCTGCTCGCGGCCACTCGCGACAGTTGGCACGGGCGTGCCGAGGCGGTGCTGACCCTGATCACCAATGGCGCCAGTCCGCTGGTCGCCGACAGCGAAGGCAACACGCCGCTGCACGGCGCCGTGCTCAGCGCCGAGCCGGGCGTGGCGGCGATGCTGCTGGACGCCGCCGCACCGATCAACGCACTGAACAAATCGGGCATTAGCCCGCTGGCCGCCGCCTGCCGCGCCGCCAACTGGCCGCTGGTGAAATTTCTGCTGGAACGCGGCGCCAAGCCCGCGCCGGCTGACGGCGAACCCGCCTTGGTCGCCGCCAGCGGCATCGCCGACGACGACGTCACCGGCGTCAAGCTGCTGCTCAAGCATCGCGCCGCGGTGAATGCCTTCGATGCACGCCACCGTCATGCGCTGCTGACCGCCGCTGCTGAAGGCCACGAGCAGATCGCCCGTACGCTGTGCGCGGCCGGCGCCGACGTCGCGCTGTCCGACCATCACGGAAGCACCGCCCTGATGGAAGCGGCGCGTGCCGGCGCCTGCGGCATCGTGCAGCTGCTGGCTGAGGCACAGCCGGATGCGCGCGTGCGCGACAACCACGGCCGCGACGCCCTGACGCTGGCCTGCCAGTCACCGCATGCACATGGCGAAACCGTGCGCGCGCTGCTCGCCCTTGGTGCCGAGCCCACTGCGCCCGGCAGCGATGGTCGCAGTGCGCTCGATCACGCCGCCGCCGCTGGCCGCTGGGACCTGGTCGCGTTGCTTGATCCGGAAACACCGCTGCCAGCCAGCCATAGCCGCGACCTGCTGGCCGAAGGTGCCGATACCCCGGCACACTTGCTCGATGCGCTGCGCTTCGGGCACTGGGCGATTGTGTCGAGCTTTGCCGAGCGCGTGCGCGAATGGCCACAGGCGCAGCTGGCGCAGTTGTATCTGGATCTGACCACGCCGGGTCTCGGTGCCGCGCGTCGCTGGTTGCTCGAACACGGCCTCGATGCCGAGACGCGGTTGCCCTCGCAGTTGTCCGACGATGCGGACGTCGCCGAAACTGAAGTTGCCGAAGTAACGGTACCTGCGCTGGCGCCCATGGGCCGCCGTCTGTTTGATGCCTTGCTGCAACAGTTGCCGGCCTCGACCGAGGCCCTGGATGACCTGCTGCAGGCCGGTGCCAGCCCGGCCGGTGCTGGCCTGCTGGCGCAGGCACTATCGCGCCTGAACGGTGCCGCGCAAAGCGCCGCGTTGCCACTGAACCTGCTTGAACGGGGCGCCGATCCGTTCGGTCCGGATGCACGTGATCGCACCCCGCTGCACCTGGCCGTAGTCAACATGCAGCTCGAGCTGTTGCAGGCGCTGCTGGCACGCGGCTGCGATCCGAACACACGCGACCGCGATGGCCGCACTCCGTTGTTTGCCGCGCTCGAACATGGTGCGCAGGCATTGCCACTGGTGCGTGCCCTGATCGCCCACGGCGCCAACCCGGAAGCAGCCGATGCGAATGGCGAAACGCCGCTCGGTCTGGCGCTGGAGCACCCGGCAGTGGAGCGCTGGCTGGATTGGCGCGATTGGCAGCGGCCAAATCGCCCGTTGCGCGCCGATGATCTGCCTGCCGCTGCTGCCAGCGGTGCCCTTGCCACGGTAGAGCGACTGCTGGAACTGGGATTTGCCGTTGATACCCGCGACGACCAGGGTGCCTCCGCGCTGCTGCGCGCCTGCGGCGCCGGCCATCGCGAGGTCGCCGCCTGTCTGCTCGACGCCGGTGCGGATCCGGCGCTGGCCGCGAGCAGCGGAGTCACCCCGTTGGCCGCGGCTGTCGCCGCGCGCCGCGAGGCGCTGGTCGGGCTGTTGCTGGAACGTCGGGTCGCCAGCGATCAACGCCTGCCGAATGACACCACGGCGCTGATGGTGGCCGCCGCAATGGGTTACCCGGAAATCGTCGACACCCTGCTGGACGGTGGCGCCGACGTCAACGCGGTCGATGCGGGCGGACGCAGCGCGCTGCATGCAGCAGCGCAGTTCGGCTTCGAACACAACGACAGTCTGCGCGCACGCCGGTTGTTCGATGGACTGCTCAAGCATGGCGCCGAAATCAATCAGGCGGACAGCGAAGGCAAAACGCCCCTGCTGCTATTGCTGGGCGCACAACTGCGCCCCGGCAGCGATTGCGATGCCACGCATATCGGCGCACTGGTGCCGTTGTTGCTGGATGCGGGAGCCCGGGTCGAGCACGCCGACCAGCGCGGCGTCACCGCACTGCACGCCTGCGCGATGCACGCGTTGCTGCCGCCAGCGCGCGTACTGTTGTCGCGCGGGGCAGATCGCCATGCCGCCGACGCGTTTGGTCGCACTGCCGCCGACGTCGCACGACAACTGGGCTATATCGATATCGCACATGAGTTCGCTGCCCGTACCGGGACGATTCCCAGCGTGCGGCAAACCTTGCGTCAGCCCGCACAGCCGGCCGACTGACCAGCGGCCGGGTCATCCTGACCGGCGTGTCGGTCCGTAATGGCGGCCATCGACGCGCGCGCTGGCAGCGTGCGCCAGGCGGTCATCACCTGCGCGGTGTCGATGTCGGCAACGGGTTGGCCTGGTAGTCCACCGACCACCATCACGGTACTTCCGCTTGCGCTGCGTGGTGCCCACATCAACGGTGGCCTGGAACCAAACAGCACCACCAGCGGACAACCCACGGCCGCCGCCAGGTGGGCTGGTCCGGTGTCTACCGACACCATGCTGTGAGCTACTTCCAGCAGCGCTTTCAGGCGACCGATTGGCAGCACGGCAGCGCCAATCCTGAGCGACTTCGTATCGGTGACCGCGATCAGGCTGTCGAGGTAGCTGGCCTCGGCAGGCGACCCGCAAAACAGGATCTGTGCCTGTGGCATGCGGTAGCTGATGGCACGCGCCAGAGCAGCCCACCGATGGGCCGGCCAGGATTTGTCGTCGTCGTCAGCTTCACGCACGCCGTTCCAGCGCATCGTGCGCTTGTTGGCGGGCTGCAGCAGCACCAACTGACGTCCAAGCATGCCTTGCACGCGTAGCCACGCATCACGATCGGCCCGCTCCGCCGCGCTGACCAGCAGTTGCGGTGCGATGCAGGCGTCCTGTGCCACTGGCGGGTAGGCCTCGCGAAAGGCCGCTGGCGTCGTATCGCCGAAGCGCAACAGCCAGTCTATCCAGTGCTCATCCTTCAGCATCGTCAAGTCCTGGATGAACTGGCAATGGTCGGGGCGCACACCGGCCAGCGCCAACATCGGGCGCACCTTGGTGCGGGCGCGTGGATCAGGTTCGCAGATGTAGAAAGGCGACTTGCGCAAGCGTCGCAGCGCAAGTGCAGCACGCCAGCGCTGTGGCTGAACCAACAGCGATCCGTACTGGCTACGCAAAGGGATGAGCCCGGCCACCTCGGGCTGGGCCGAATAGAGCGCCGGTGTCCAGTCTCCCAGCGCCAGCAACTGACACGGCTGGCCGTAGCGCAAATGCAACTTGCGCAGCAGCGGCTGCAACAGGATCGTGTCGCCAACACGGCCGAGGCGGATCACAACAGGGCTAATCACTGCGGGACCTGAGTCATGGGCATGACCTCAAGCAACGTTGTGGACGACATCCGGTTGACGTCACCTAGCGGATGGCACAAAGGACGGCGCGCAGGAACGTGCCCTGACTCGCATTTTCACCACGGGATGTTGGGGTGAGCGCAGCGAAACCCGACATTTCCGCATCCGGCACTGGTCAATCCTGACTTCTCAACGGAACATCCGAGTTGCGCTGGCGTTCGCGCTCGGCGCCCGGCTCCGCGTCGGCTTCGAACAAATGCTCCAGATCGACCAGCGCATCGAGCGTGCTCTGGATCAGTTTGGCCTCATCGTCATACACCAGCGACTGCTTCTTGAGCAGATCTTCGTCGTAGCGACGGAAGCGCTCCACCCGATCCACCGCCAATTCGTGTGACAGACCCAGCGCCTCCAGTGTCTTGCGGGACATCTTGAGACTGGAGTGGAACGTCTCGCGCACCGGATCGCCTACGCCCATATCCATCAAACGAAATACGTGCTGTCGGTTGCGCGCGCGGGCGATGATCCTCAGGTGCGGATATAGCCGGCTCACGATGCGTGCAGTGCGCAGGCTCGCCTCGGGGTCTTCGGTAGCCAGCACGAATACTTCGGCCTTGTCGGCCTGCGCTGCGCGCAGCAATTCCGGCCGTGACGGGTCGCCGAAGAACAGGTTGCCGGGGCCGAAGCGCCGTGAGAAATCCACCTGCTCGACGGAAGGCTCCAGCGCCACGAACGGAATACCCTGCGCGCGCAACACGCGGGCGATGATCTGTCCGACCCTGCCAAAGCCGGCGATGATCACGCGGGGCGTGTCGGCATCGATCGTGTCGAACTCGCGCGATGGCTTCTTCGGTTTCACATTCAGCAGCTTTGCCGCCAGCACCACCAGTAGCGGCGTCAATGCCATCGACAGCGTGATTGCCAACACCAGCGTGTCTCGCTGGCCGACCTCGATCAATTGCTGGTCCGCCGCCTGCTTGAGCACTACGAACGCAAATTCACCGCCGCAGGCCAGCAACACCACCAGACGCAGCGTATCTGAGCGATTGAGTCCGCCCAGCAGCCGTCCCAGCGGCCACAACAGCACCCCCTTCAGCAGCAGTAGCGCCCCCACCATGCCAAACACCAATCCGGGCCGATGCAACAGCTGCGACAGGTCCATCGACATGCCGACACTGATGAAGAACAGCCCCAGCAGCAAACCCTTGAACGGCTCGATATGCGATTCCATCTCGTGCCGGTATTCCGAATCGGCCAGGAGCACGCCAGCGAGAAACGCGCCCAGCGTCGCCGAGACTCCGGCCAACTCCATCAGCAGCGCCACGCCCATCACCACCAGCAACGCGGTGGCAGTGGATACCTCAACTGAGTCCGCCCGCGCCACAAATCGGAACACCGGGCGCAGCAGATAGCGGCCGCCGACCACCACCGCCAGGATCACCCCGACCGTGCGCAGCACGGCAAACAGGTCAAACCCGTGCCTGCCCGACGAGGACGCCAGCAACGGCACTGCGGCAATCAGCGGAATCGCCGCCAGATCCTGAAACAGCAGGATCGAGAACACCTGCCGACCGTATGCCGAGCCGGCTTCCTTGCGCTCAGCCAGGATCTGCAGGCCGAACGCGGTGGACGACAGCGCCAGGCTGGCGCCGATGATCACCGCCGCATTGGTCGACAGGCCAAACAAGTAGTACGCCATTGCGCCAATGACCACGCTGCAGCTCAGCACCTGCAGCAGGCCGGTGCCAAACACCGAGCGGCGCATCACCCATAAACGCTGCGGCGACAACTCCAGACCGATCACGAACAGCATCAGTACGATGCCAAACTCGGAAATCGTCGCGACCCCTGCGGTGTTGCTGATCAGTCCCAGCAACTGCGGCCCGATGACCACGCCGGCGAGCAGGTAGCCCAGCACCGAGCCGAGCCGAAAGCGTTTGGTCAACGGTACCGCGATGACAGTCGCCAGCAGAAACACTACGGCCGTACGCAAAAAATGTTCGCTGTCCACGGGCGGGCGACTCCGATCGGGGGAGTTTCGATTATTCCACGCAGCCGGGATCCGTGCGGGCTTCGATCTTCAGGCACCCCCATCACCGCAGGAGCGCCGAAAAAGATCAGGCCCGCACTGGGCGGGCCTGATCTGCAACATGGGCGAAGCGACCGCCCGGCAAGGGTACGCCGCTTACTTCTGCGAAGCGTCCTTCTTCGGCGCATCTTTCAGGCCGCGGTTGATCAGCATCGGCTCGATGATTGGATCCTGGCCACGCCAATCCTTGTACATCTTCGCCAGATCCTCGGTGTTGCCACGCGAAAGGATCATCGCGCGGAAACGATCACCGTTCTCGCGGGTCAGGCCGCCGTGTTCCACGAAGCCCTCGAACGCGTCGTCCGCGAGCATCTGCGTCCACAGATAGGCGTAGTAGCCGGCGGCGTAACCGTTGCCCCAGATGTGCTGGAAGTAGCTGGAGCGGTAGCGTGGCGGCACATAGCTGAGGTCGATCTTGTCATTTTTCAGCGCGGTTGCTTCAAACGCATCGGCATCCTGCAGCGGTGCATCGGCACCGAGCGTGTGCCAGTCCATGTCAAGCAAAGCGGCGGCGACCAGCTCGGTCATGTTGTAACCGCTGTTGAACTTGCCGGCCTTTTTCAGCTTGTCGACCAGGGCCTGCGGCATCGGCTCGCCGGTCTTGTAGTTCTTCGCATAGTGGGCGAACACCTGCGGATTGGTCGCCCAGTGCTCGTTGAACTGCGACGGAAATTCGACGAAGTCGCGCGCGGTCGCCGTACCGGACAAGGTCGGGTACTGCTCGTCGGCAAACATGCCGTGCAGACCGTGGCCGAACTCATGGAACATGGTGATCACGTCGTCCATCGACAGCAATGCCGGCTGTCCAGGCGCCGGCTTGGCGAAGTTGGTGACGTTGTAGATCACCGGCTTCTGACCGAGCAGCTTGGACTGGCTGACCAGGTTGTCCATCCAGGCGCCGCCGCCCTTGTTGTCGCGCTTGAAATAGTCGCAGTAGAACAGCGCCAGCGATGTGCCGTCCTTGTCGAACACTTCGAACACGCGCACGTCCGGCTGATACACCGGGATGTCCTTGCGCTCCTTGAAGGTCAATCCGTACAGCTGGTTGGCGGCGTAGAACACGCCGTTCTGCAACACGTTATCGAGCTCGAAATAAGGCTTGATCTGGCTTTCATCCAGATCGTACTTGGCCTTGCGCACCTGCTCGGCGTAGAAATCCCAGTCCCACGGCTGCACCTTGAACGCGCCGTGCTGCTGATCGATCACGGCCTGGATGTCTTTCGACTCAGTCGTTGCGCGGGCGGTAGCGGCCGGTACCAGTTGCTCCATGAACTTGATCGCCGTTTCCGGCGTCTTGGCCATCTGGTCATCCAGCTTCCACGCCGCATAGCTCGGGAAGCCGATCAGCTTGGCCTGTTCGGCGCGAATCTGCGCCAGCCGCTCGATGATCTTGCGGGTGTCGTTCGCATCGCCTTTCTCGGCGCGGTTCCAGGATGCCTCGAACAGTGCCTGGCGGGTATCGCGATTACTCAGGTCCTGCAGCAAGGGCTGCTGGGTGGTGTTCTGCAGCGTCAGAACGTATTTGCCATCAGCGAGCTTGCGATCCTTGGCGGCCTGAGCGGCAGCAGCGAGCTCGGCATCGGTAAGACCGGCGAGCTTGGTCTTGTCGTCGACCACCAGCGCGGCGTCCTTGGTGGCGGCCAGCAGCTTGTTGGTGAACGACGTGCTGAGCGTGGACTCTTCCTTGTTGAGATCCTTCAACTTGGTCTTGTCGGCCTCGGACAGCTTGGCGCCGGCATGCACGAAGTTCTTGTAGACCACGTCGACGAGGCGCGCCGATTCCGGATCGAGCTTGAGTGTGTCGCGCTGGTTGTAGATCGCCTCGACGCGCTGGAACAGCTTGTCGTTGAGGTAAATCGCATCCTGATGTGCAGCCAGCCTGGGCGCTTCATCTTCCTGCACTTTCTGCAACGCGTCGTCAGTGTTGGCGCCGGCCACTGCACCGAACACCTGCATCACGCGGCCAAGCATGACGCCGGATTTCTCCATCGCCACATAGGTGTTCTCGAAGGTCGGGGCGTCCGGGTTGTCGGCGATCTTCTGGATCTCCGCCAGCTGTTGCTTCATGCCCTCTTCGATCGCCGGCTGGTAGTCGGTGTCATGGATCTTGTCGAACGGCGGCGCCTGGTACGGCAACGTGCTCGCGCTGAAAAATGGATTGCTGCTCATGGCGGTTGCTGCCGGTGCGGCGGTGCTGGCGGCGGCCACTGAGGCGGTCGTCGCGGGTGAAGTGGCGGCGCCATTCGGCTGCTGCGAGCAGGCGGCTAGAGCCATCGTGGTAGCAATCACAATAAGGCGGAGACGGGGCATCTGGTTTTCCCAAGTGGCGCGTCCGAGGTCGGACACGGTAAGTCGTAACTTCTGACTTTACCTAGTCCCAGGCGGTTTCTCCAAGCCCACAAGTCATGCCCCTGATCGTGGTGCTGTCCCGGCATCCCGCGCGGGCATCGCTCAGGCCGCGCGCATGTCGCGCAATTTCCATGCGCTGCCGATCAGCAGGTACAAGCGGTGGCGCACCACGCTCATCGGCAGGTCCGTGAGTAGATCGACCTCGGTATGCAGGTCGGCGACTTGAGCACCCACCTCGGCGGCGGGGTCGGTAGCCCCCAGGCTGGTATCCACCGCATCCGGATCCGGCTGTGCCGCGCGCCAGCGTTCAAACAGGCTGTCATCACGCAGCGCCTGCTGCAACGCAGCTGCAAAGTCGTTCGGGCCGGCACCGTCGTAGGCAAACTGGGGATCGGCCCCGCGTGCATGGGCCAGGTCGGCGATGGTTAGGTAATAGTGGTTGCGGGCCATGGTGCCTCCGGCGGTGGGTGCGCCTATCCAAGCACGACGGATGTGAAGCTCACCCCAAGACCGCCACCGCAGCCGCCAGTCGATTCGCCGCCTGCGCTGGTGCCACCCCATGCGGCAGCACGCCCAGACAGGGTGCTGCCAGCAGTTCGCGCAGGGTTGCCAGGTTCTCTTCCAACGCCGCCATCGTTGGATCGACGCAGTTGCCGACCCAACCAAGCAGCCGGCAACCATCGGCCTCGATCGCGCGCGCGCTGAGCAAGGCATGGTTGAGACAACCCAGCCGCATTCCGACCACCAGGATTACCGGCAGCTGCCACCGCTTGGCAATATCCGAAGCAAACAACCCCGGCGCCAGCGGCACCAGCCAGCCACCGACCCCTTCGACGACCACCCGCTGATGGCCATCGCACAACTGGTCAAACGCGGCGCGCATTGGCGCCAACGAAATCTCGACGCCTGCATGCGCAGCAGCCAGGTGCGGCGAAAGCGGATCGGGCAACGCGACTGGATTGATCAAGTCATATGTCCGCGGCTCACTGCTGGCTGCCTGCAACGCGAGCGCATCGTCGTTGCGCCATCCTTCCGGGGTTTCCACGCAACCACTGGCCACCGGCTTCATGCCGCAAGCGGTGTATCCCGCACCACGCAAGGCATGCAGCAGTGTGGACGCAGCATGGGTCTTGCCGATGCCGGTGTCAGTACCGGCGATGAATACGGCGCGCTTCATCCAATGCCTCGACACGCCAGCAGCAGAACAGGCCTCGTAGAACGCCATTGCCCGTATTTTTTACTCTGATTCAAAATCGCACCCTCGAATGACCCGGCGCATAATAGAGCCTATGCGATTGAACCTTTGCGCCCTGGATCACCCATGTTTGAACTGAAGCCAGACATTTACGCCAGCAAACAAGAGCACTACGAAGGCCTGCAACAGCAGGCGCGCGGCCTGCTCACCGGCGAGCGCGACCTGATTGCAAACGCAGCGAATTTCTGCGCGCTGATCTACCACAGCCTGCCCGACCTGAACTGGGCCGGCTTCTATCTGTACGACGGCAGCGAACTGGTGGTCGGCCCATTTCAGGGCAAGCCGGCATGCATCCGCATCGCGCTGGGTCGCGGCGTCTGCGGCACCGCCGCGCAGACGCGGGAAACCCAGCTGGTGCGCGACGTGAATGCATTCGATGGGCACATCGCCTGCGATGCTGCCTCGCAATCGGAAATTGTCGTGCCGCTGATCAAGGCGGACGGCACGTTGCTTGGCGTGTGGGATGTGGACAGCCCGGTCATCGATCGCTTCGACGAGGATGATCGTGCGGGGATGGAGGCGCTGTGCTCGGTGTTCATGGAGCTTGCGCGCGGCGGATGATTTGCGCAGGAGGCGAGCAGGGCCGCGCTCTACCCCCTCTCCCTTTGGGAGAGGGCTGGGGTGAGGGTTCGGTGCTCGCGGGACCACTAATATTCGTCACCCCTGCGAAGGCAGGCGTGACGAAGAATCAGCTAAAGATTAAATCCCCGCGAGCACCCGCCCCTCACCTCAATCCTCTCCCCAAAAGGGAGAGGAGGCGAACGCAAGAAGCGAGACGCTTCATTGGAGCTGGCGAGCACCAGCCCCTCACCCCAACCATCTCCCCCACGGGGAGAGGGAGCAGTTGCCGCAGCGCAATGGCGTTCTTCAGCGCTCGCGGCCCTGGTGCGCCCCTTCCCGCGGCTGCCGCAACAACGTCATCACTGCCTGTCGCGCTTCTTCAACGCCAGTACCTGCGGAAGAAGAAAACACCTGCGCCGTAGCGTGCAACCCTTCAGCCGCAAATTGCTTGAGCAACGTCGCCAACGCCTGCGTAGCCTGGCCGCGCGAAAGCTTGTCGGCCTTGGTCAGCAGCAGGTGGCAAGGCAGCTGGGTGGCAAAGCAGAACTCCAGCATCAGCCGGTCGAACTCCTTCAGTGGGTGACGGATGTCGACGATCAGGATCAGTCCGCGCAAGCTGCGCCGCTGGTGCAGATAGGCGTCGATCTCCAGCTTCCAGTGTTCGCGCATTTCCAGCGGCACCTTGGCGTAGCCATAGCCGGGCAGATCGATCAGGCGCACATCCAGCGGCGGCTCGCCATCGATCTGGGTCGGTGGTGGCAGGCTGAAAGCGACCATCTGTTGGGTCCGGCCCGGGGTCTTGGACGTGCGCGCCAGGCCTTTGTGGTTGGTCAGCGCGTTCAGCGCACTGGACTTGCCGGCATTGGAGCGACCGGCAAAGGCCACTTCGGCGCCTTGATCGGCGGGTAGCTGGCTGATTCGGTGGGCAGCGAGCACAAATTGCGCGCCTTGCAGGGGATTCGACATGAGATGGTTTGACCAAG
>Ga0302230_10001729_pt1 | contig 13786 bp, 26 predicted proteins | sample II_Palsa_N2_1_FD_193523 | JGI IMG/M metagenome (GOLD analysis project Ga0302230, IMG submission 193523) | Peat permafrost microbial communities from Stordalen Mire near Abisko, Sweden - II_Palsa_N2_1 | ecosystem: Environmental > Terrestrial > Soil > Palsa > Peat permafrost | place: Sweden... | reverse complement strand
CGGGGGAGAACAGCGACGGGATAATGCCCGTCTTGAGGTAGACCATGAGCTCATTCGAGGCGGTGTCCATATGAAGCGAGCTCAGCGCGTTCTCGCCCTCCCCGAAAAAGCTCTTGAGCAACTATGACAAATTATTTTTAAATTTAAATAAATAAAAATATTTGTGCAAACAAACGTACGTCAACGCAGCGGATGATGTAGGTCGCGAGGAGCGGGTCCTGCTGCACACTCACGCGGAACGAGTCCATATGCACGATCGAGAGCACCTCCTGCATCACAGCCTCAAACACGCGCAGCTGGATGGTCGAGAAGACGCGATCGTACAACACTGCGGCTGAGGCCTCGACAAACGCACCGGACCGCGTGACGAGAGGATCCACAGCCTTACCGAGCTCGGTCTCGACGTCGACAATGTCCCTGTTTTGTTTTCAGAAAGAGAAAATAATCCATGTAGTTGTGCATACGTTGTTCGAAAGGGCAGCCCGGATGTGGACGCACTGTTGAGGGAGGAGCCAGAGAGGGAGCTCGCGGGAAGGAGGCCAGCCATCGACGTCGCCGACGACGAGGACGACGAGGACGAGGACGGGCTGGGCTCGGCACGCATGCTCATGCGCAGCTTCTGCACTCGGTCGACCAAGGCGGCAGCATCCATTGTCAGGAGCTCGCGGAGGGGTTTGATAGTACGTTGCATGAGCTTATCCAGGATGTCTGAGAGCCCCAGACCGCAGTCGTGGAAGAGGTGCTCGATCGGATAGTCCGAGGCCATGTAGTTGGTGCGCAGTTCAGGGTCCGTCTTCTTGAGGTGCAGCTCGAGCAGGGCCATCGTCGCACCCTGTAGCTTTTCAACCCATCGTTGACAGAGGCCAATGTTGTTGAGGAGGACGCACAGCTAATGTGAAAAAGCAAGCAAGGAACTTTTGTTATACTATTTTTCTAAAAAAAAAAAAAAATAAATAAATAAAAAAATGATCCTACCTTGCGATCAACCATGCCAGTGGTCAGCTTGCGCTCGAGGTCCTTGGCCGCGGTTGCGCCTCGTCCCCATGTTGGACGCCACGAGGATGACTTCTCCGGTGTCTCAACAGTCTTGTGCTTGAGTGCAAAGTCCAAAATGCGCCGGCCGAGCAGGCCGATCTCGCCGCTGACGGTCTCGCCAAAGCGCATGAGCAAGTCGCTTGCGGTTTCGGGCTTGGCCCAGGAGAACTGGTGGAGAAAGTCAAGCACGCCCTCGAGCCAGTACAGGAGCTCGAGGACGTTGTCGTTGTGCAGGCGGTTGACCGCGGTCGAGGCCCACTTGTTCATCGACCCCCCTTGAACAAAGTCGTGCACGTGAGTGTTGAGCATCGCAAGCCACTTGTTGACCGATGGCTTGTACCACTTGTCCAGTGGGAAGGGCTCGACGATGGAGCGGTCCACGTGGGGTCCAAAGCGTTCGTTGATGCGCTTGAGAACGTGGAAGCCGCGGAACCAGGAGATCGAGTGCGTGTACATAAACTCGTAGTCGGGCAGGAACGCCTCGGTGACCTGTGTCAGCCCCTGGAAGAGCACCGTGGACGCGATGGACAGAACGGGTCTGCAGATGAAGAATGTTTTAATTAAAGTATCGGATGGTGGGCAGGTACATAGGAAAGGCGTCCATGTAGAACCTCTCGTCGGCGATCAGCTCTGGCAAGATGAACTCGGCCATCTGCTTGATCGCGTCAGGGTGGTGGAACGTGCGCGGTCCTTCGGTGAGGCCCTCCATCATCCGCAACATGTAGAGACCGTTGGCTTTGACGCACTCGCGTAGCTGCTCCTGGAAGTCCTGGCCGGTGTGCGCGTTGCCATCGAGGATTTGCTGCAGCAGGACGACTTGTCTAAGAAGCGAGATGGCGTTCTACATTAAAGATAAAGGGTTTAACTTGATCAAATGCTAAAATAAAATAAAAAAATTGAGAAATCTCGATTAGGTTTTTACCTTGCAGGCAGTGAGGGGCTGCGTCGAGGGGAAGCACTCGCGATACTTTTCCAACCGGTTGACGAGGTGGCCTCGGAGCTGCTCGATCGACCGACTCAAAAAATTACGCTCGACCGTGTTCAGGACGGTGACCTCATTGCTGAGGACCTTGACCAACCGGTCGGCGGCGTTGAGGACCACGGTCAGTTCAAGCTCGCCCGTGTCCACAAGTTTCTCCGCGAGGATCTCAAAGTCGCTGATCAGGCGGAAGGTTTGCCGAACGCCGTGCCGTTGGCCGTAGCGCTCGAGCAGCTCGACCACGGAGGTCGTGGGGAAGGGGGCGCCCGTATTGCCGTTCTTGATGTCGGTCTCCATCGCCTTGCGCGAAAGATACTGGTATATGCTGTAGTGGTCGGTAAGGGCATAGTAATTGTCCTGCACCCAGAGGTTCTCGTTAGGTCGCCATTTCAAGTTGCCGCTCTTATTTTACCTTGTGCCACTTGAAGACGATCTGCACAACGACTGTTGGCTGGGTCAGCGGAGACCACCGCTGCTCCAGTGGCAGCTCGGTGATGATCACGCCCTCGCGCTCCTGTGCGAGCAAGTCCATCGGCAAAGAGATCGATCCCGTGACGTCGTGCGGCGGGGGGACTGTTTTGAAACAATAAATACATCATCATAAATAAACAGGCACTTGTACCAAATTGGCTGCCCTCCGGCACAGTGACGGTCTCCAGGAACAGGTCACTAATCCCGTCGCAACTTACCAGATCGAGTTTGATTTGCGATGCGGGATTTGTGACGTTTCTGCGTTGAGGGACACGGTTAAAATGCAAAAAAAAAAAAAAAAAAGAATGAATTTCGCGTACAAAACATTCTCGACATCGTTCCACGGGTAGTCGGAGGCGGCCACATCCTGCTGGAATCCAAATGACGACGCCCATTCGTGGTTTGCCGCCTGACCGACGCCGAGTACCTCGATGTGGATCTTGCCGACAAAACTCGACTCACGACGTGCCAACAGGGCCTTTCGCGTGTTGGCCAGACTGGCTTGGTCTTTGGAGCTGAGGTTTGATGTCCGATGGGCCACCTCGATGAGCTCGCGTTGCATCCACATGACTTGTCCATTGTGTGACTATTCAAAAAGTTCAGAGTGATATGAGAATTTCAGCTGTAAAAAAAAAAAAGTACGCTGAAGGAGTCGGCCGTATAAATCGGATGAGCTGAAAGGGCTGCGATGCGCAAGCTAAAGTCAAACAGGAGGAGCTCTTCGTTTGAAGAGCGTTTGCGTTCGCTGGCAATGATGCGTTTGTTGAGCTCCGGGTCCAGTTGAAATAACTGTTCGAAGCGTGACTTTTCATTTGCACATACTTGAATTTAAAAAAAAAAACTACCCTTTGGAGGGTCGTAAGCAGCTCCCACTCTTTGTACGACTTTGTGAGCGACGTCTTGAGGTTTCCTGCGACGATGCCGATCTCGGCCATGTCGTGGGCCATCTTGCGAGCAGAAAAGCCTGGGCTTTCAAACAGATTTTGCGTGGTCCCTGGTCCAAAGGCAGGGTTGGTCCAAATGGCGGGGGATTGCGGGATCGAGTGAGCAAGGATGTCGGCAAGCTCTTCCTCGTTCAGCTGGACGTCATCAAAGATGAGTTGCGACCTTGTTTTGGTCATCACTGGTTGCGGTGGTCTCTGCGGTGTTGCATCTGCTGTCTCTGTTTCGGCATCTAATGCGTAAAGCTGTCATTTACACGCCCGATGATGATGAGGGGGAGATGCTTTACCGTTAAGGGCTATCATCTCAAGCGAGGTGGAGCGGGACATGTCTGGCATGAGGACCATTGAGCTGGACTGCGATTGGAAGCGGAGGTCGTCCAGGACAAGTTCGGAATTAGACTTGCCCATGAGGTTGGTGGCCGTGGTCGCTGGCTGGTGGTGGCTCTCGATGCTGTTGCGCCGGCGCGGTGTTTCTAAAAAAGGTCCACCGTCCTTGCTGGGCGATGCATCAGTGTGGACGGAGGCAGGCGAGGGTGCTTTTGCATGACGAGAGGATGGCGGCGTCGATAGGATCAGCGTTTTTGCACGTGCAACTGATTCTTGCTGCTGCTGCTGTTGCTGCTGCCCGTCGTTTCCGTGGAGCCAGTCGTACCAGCGTTTCCGAGACGTTTCAAGAACTGCTGCGTTGGAAGAAGGCTCCAGCGGCTGCAAGACTGCCGCGACAGCGTAGTGGTAGACAAACTCCTCCTGTCGCCATAGAGCTGTTCAGTGAGCTTGCCATAGTGGGGGGGGAAAAAGCTAAACATACGGTCGGCGTGGGCTTGACATAGACAGGCTTCTCGACCTGGCTGCGGAAAAACAGACTTGTCCGCGTCGTGACCTTTTTGCGTATGGAAACGTGGTCAATACCGAGTTGCTCCACCAGAATGTCGGTCTTGACCGCACGGTTCTCGATCTTTCGCAGGAAGCGCTCGTATTTGTCCAGTTTCTGTCCATGAACAGGTTTAGCGGCGTTCTTTTTTTTTTTTTCTTTTTTTGAGCACACAGGGGCTTACCTTGTCTGTCGACTTTGTTACAAATGCACCCAGCGCCGAAACCTGGCCCAAGTCGGGACTTGCTGCAGCGGATACTGTCGTCGTGGAGGCAGCAGGCACGGTGGAGTGACTCGAGGTCGCGTCCGATGAGCCGGTTGAAGACAGTGTTGCCGACGGGTCCCTTGAGGCACCGCCTGCTGATGACGAAGCCCCCAACACAGTCCTCCCATCGCCGCCGATGTCGCCGCCGATCACTTGCTGCTGCTGCCCTGCGGTCTTCAGCCCCGGGTCGTGGTGCTCTTTGTCCCTGCACGCGCGCCGCCACACACACACACATTTATCGTTGTTGATCGCATCGACGCTATTTATGTACGTACCGCTTGAACAGGTCAGACGGCACCGTCTGCGGCCTCGAGAACACCCTCCGCTGCCTGTACTCGGCCTGGATGGACGTTTGCCTGTTGCATCGTGGGCGCGGGGGGGGGAGGGGGGGTGCGATTAGTCGGGAGCCAAACGGAGCGGACGTTACTTTTTCCGGCCAAGCAGCATTCAATGGGCAGTCAACTGACACAAAATGGATTCCGCCACGTGGGCGCGTATTTTAAAGTTCCTTTCGACATGTCGTCGTCGTCAGGCTCCCCACCGATGGAGAGCGGCATGGACCAGTGCCAGGACGACGAGCTGATGCGCCTGCTGTCTCAGATCGCGGGCTACGTGTCGATCGCGTGCTGGGTCGTCGTGGGCTTTCCGTACGTTGCCAGGGGTCACAAAGAGGGACTGAGCCATGCACCAGGCAAATACTTGAAAATTACAAGCTCAAGAGCGGCGAGAGCCTCAGCCTCGTGTTTTTGTACGTGTGGTTGCTTGGCGATATGTTCAACACGATCGGCGTCCTGTTTGAGCAACTGCCGCTGCCGATGCTGCTGATCAACGTGTGGTACGCCGTCATGGACGGGGTACTCATCGGGCAGGTCTACTACTACCGCTCGCGCGCCAAAACGCTCGGCATGCCGTACGCGTCCGTCAACAGTACATACACTACGACGGATGTCATGTCCTCGCGCGATCCCATGGCCGCCGCTGCCGTGCCCGTCGAGTATGCAATTTGTAAAGGCCTCCTCCAAACTCTTTTAACATTTGTCACAGCATCAACGATGGCGACAACAACTTTGTCACGCCACAGACAATGTCACCACTGGGATCGATGGACGAAAAGGCGCCGCTGCTGAGTGGGAAGTCGTACAGCTCGCAAAAACGGACGTTTGCCATCTCTGCGGGACTCCTCGTGGCCTCGACAACGCTGCTGTCGATGGCGCGCTCGTCTGCGGTCGCGCCTGTGCCTCTTGTAGACTCACTGGCAGGGCGGCATCTTTTGTCTGTCAGCGCCGCTGCTGACCCCGAAACAATCGCGCTCGTCGGCGAGGTCTGCGCCTGGATCTCGGCGGCCCTCTACACGCTCTCGCGAGTACCGCAAATCTACAAGAACTGGAGAAACAGGTCTTGCGAGGGACTGTCAAAGTGGCTCTTTGTCTTTGCCGTCTGCGGAAACCTCACGTTCACAGCGCAGGTCTTCTTGTGCGAAACCGAGTCGGACTACCTTTTGAAGACCCTGCCGTTTATCTGCGGCAGCCTCGGGACCCTCGTGCTCGACTCGTTTGTACGCAAACGATTTATTTTACTGCCGGTACATTAATCCATCTTGGTTTTCTGTGCAGATCTTTATGCAGTTTTTGCACTACGGCGCGCTCGTCGAGAACGCCAAAGTTCACAATGTCGAATAGAATTCAAATAGAACCACTTGTACTCGAGATTTTCACAACAGAGCATGATCACTAGCCCCGCGCTTGACAAAAAAATCGAGCAATGTGCCACGCTGATTGCTGCTTGGTCCATCAGGGGATGACGCAGAAGATAAAGCCGTCGACGATGGCGTGACGGCTTGCCGTTTCGGGGCAGGTGACGATGACGATGAAGAGTCTGACGATGGCCTCTTCTTCACCGACTCAAATAGGGCCGAGTTGTTGAGGCAAAGGTCGACGTGCCTGTTGAGGGCTGTGTTTGTGATCCGACCAAGTGGCCGTCCACACACGGGACACGATGCGTCCACCAACGGCTCCTCTTCTACTGCCGCAGCTGCTGCTGCCAGCTTGTCGGGGTTGGCATCTGTCTTGATAAAGCGCTCAATTCCATGCTCTTGATTTCTGCTGGCCAGGCTGTTCATCCTCAGTCCCATCAAGCGCAGAGACACGGGCAGCTCGGCTTGGAGCAGCTGCAGTGCATACTTGAGGATGTCGGCTTGCTTGTGGATGTATTTGGGCAGTGTCATGGCTCGCGTGCGCACGTCAAAGTCAACCGTCTTGAGCTTGATCGTGAGGACCCTGGCGTGGAGGTTTTCCGATTCCAGATCCCGCGCGAGTAGGCCCGCCAACTCTGCGCATTTGTCCGTGAGCTCTGGCAGGTGGCTCATCGATTCAAATGTCCTCTCGTGCCCGATGCTTTTCCTCGTCCATTCTCTGTTAGGTCATTTAGTTTCGAAAACACTCTGACAGCGACGGTACTCTTCCACAACCGCAGATCCGATTGCAAGCGATGCATGTAGCAAAAAATCGGACGATGTCTTGAGGAAGACGGCCGAGACGACAACACGCTTCTCAAACTGTTATGATTTCCGGTTAAAATAAAAAATAATAATTTCATTAATTAAAAAAAAATACGAGGTCGTGGATCGTCTGGATCTCGAGCGCGGCCAGCAATCTCTCCATGACCTTTCCAATGCCTGGTATCTTTCGAACCGGCAAGTCCCGAATAAAGTCCTGTGTTGTCGTCACAGCAGGGTGAACTTAAGAAGAAGAAAAATAACAATTCGCCGCACCATAATCGCATCGCGTTCGTTTGCAAGGAAGAACTGCCCGTTGGGCTTGTTGCGATCGGAGCAGATCTTGGCGAGCATCTTATTGGCCGCGATTCCTGCACTGGCCGTGAGCTGTGTCTCCCTACAAGCCAGTGCATTGAATGGAAAGACTCGGTTTGCGGAGGAGCATACGCAAAGATTGCCTGTCGCATTTCTTGCACGAGTGTTTCGGGCGTCATGTCTGGTCGCTCCCGCAGCTTGTCGGTCACATCCAAATAGGCCTCGTCCAGACTGAACGCGGTGTACTTGGGATCGTATCTCTATGGGTTGTTTTTGTGTGTGAGAAAAAGTCCTGTTTTTCGCGAGTGCAGTACCGCCAGGATGGATCGAACAACCTCGCTCTCGGCAATATACTTTTCAAAGTGGAGTGGCACGAGGATGAGCTCAGGGCACAGTTTCTTCACGATACTCTGTTAGGACTGGACGCTTGGTGCGTGGTGCGTGGTGCAGACAGTACCTTGGCGATGAATCCGGGCATAGCCGATCGCACACCAAACTTGCGCGCCTCGTACGACGCCGTGCTGAGCATGCTCATTCCACCCACAGCAATGGGTTTGCCGCGCAGGGACGGGCTTGACTTGATCTCGACGCTGGCATAGAAGGCGTCCATGTCAACGTGCACGATCGTGCGCGACAGGTCGCGTTCGGCCTCGAGCTGGTTCACGCGTGCGTCCACGTTGCGTTGCGCCACGCCGTGCTCGGCTGCCGTGCGCCGTTGGAACGCGGCCAAGTCGGCCTTCATCCTTTCGATCTTGAGCGTGATCTGCTCGTCCTGGCGTTGCTCGCGCATGAAGAACTTGCTCCCTTGGACGCCTCGTAGATGACCCTGTTGACATGCTCGCGGTTGACGCCGTCCATGCCGGCCTTGTGCGGCTGCAGGGCGATTCGTGACATGATCGTGTCCTGTTGCTTCTCCTCTGTCTCTTCCGTGTGCTGGTCGCTGTCGCCCTCGCCCTCGCCCTCGCCCTCGTCGTCCTCATCGTCAAAGAGGCCGTCCTCAAAGAGGCGCTCAAGCTCTTCGTCATTGCTCATTTTTTGGCGGGAAACTCGAAGGACAAACAAAAATATTCTTACGCTTTGATTCTTTCGTTAACTCGACGACCAAAGGACCCTGTTGGCTTGCCCTGCATCTAGTGCATAGCTTTCCGTGGTTGACGCCGTGAAAACATACAACAACAAAAAAAAAAAAGCAAGAATGATCAGAGAACGCCCTCGCGCTCGAGGGCTGCCTTGAGAGGCTCGCTGGCAAGATCGAGAGGGGTTTTGCTCTCCTTGTTGACAATATCAAGCGGTGCATTGTACTCGGTGATGAGCAGAGCGGCGATCTCGCCGTGGTTCTCGAGCATTGCAATGTGCCTAAAACCAGAAGAATTTATTAAATACAATTTACCAGTAGATCGACTCGTTTACAGGGGCGTGTTGCCGGCATGGTCGGCAAGCTTGACGTTGGCGCCAGCATCACACAGCGTCTTGACAAGACTCGGGTAGCCCAGCGTGGTTGCACTAACATGCATCGCATGAGTAGTCTTTTAGTCTTTACGTTGTATTGCAGGGACTACCGATGCAGAGGAGAGGCGCCTAGTTTGTCCTGCAGGTTCAACGGTGACCCGTGCTGGAGCAACAGCTTGGCAATCTATTTCGGACATCAGTCGGGCACGACTTGTTACATTGCTCACGCACATCCGAATAGTTTTTGGATGCGGCATAGTGCAGGCTAGTCTGGCCGTTCCCGTTGGCCGCGGTGATATTCGCCCCCTTGGCCAGGAGCAGCTTGACGGTCTCCAGCTTCCCGGCGCTCACGGCGATCATCAGCGGCGTCCAGAGGGCCTACGTCAGCATCACTTTTAAAAAAATATCATGGTTCGCTCAGCACGACGATACTGTGTCTGTGTTCTCCAGCGTCTCCTTGCCGCCCGTGCTGAGCAAAATCTCGACGATCTCGGTGTGGCCACCTGATGCGGCCCAGTGAAGCGGCAGACGGCCGTCCTAGTGTGGGGTGAGGTCTGTCAGCACCAAAAGACACAATTGGTGACGGTCCCGTTCGCAAACCTCGTCTTTGGCGTGGACGCTCTTGGCATCCTTGGCGATCAGGTCATCCACCTGGGCGCGGCGGCCGTTGTAGGCGGCGGCAAAGAGGGTCGCGTCGTTGTTCATCGCAGGGAGTGTTCAGTGACCAGTTTTCAATATGGGGGACACATACGGGGCACATGGCGCCGGACAAGGCTCCGTGCTTATTTCGCTGGTGAGCCAGCTGCGGCGCGAGCAGCAGATGCTGGAGAGCGTGGGGCGGCGGATCAAGACGCAGCTGTCGCATGTGCAGATGGAGGAGAGCGCGCTGCAAAAGATTATTGCAAACGCCGAGCTGGAGGACAAGGACATGCGGAGGGTCGGCGGCAACAAGAGACACCTGCAGGGCACGCGTGACGGCGACGACGACGACGACGAGGACGAGGACGAGGACGCAGAGGACGCGGACGAGGAGGGCATGCTGGCCAAGCGGAGGAGACAGAGTCTGGAGAGCGCGGGGACCGACGATGGACGCACCGCAATGGAGCTGCTGCACGACGTGGAAGAGGACGACGGTCGTAGTCACGACGGCCGACCTGCCAACGGGGACGATGCCAAGCAGGTGCACTACGATTCAAGCAAGCTACCGCCGTCCAATCCTGCGTATGCCGAAGACGATGATGAAGATGACGATGAAGAAGACGAGGACGCCGACAAGGACGGAAGCAAAGTCGGCATCAAGAACGAGACTGCCGAGGAGCTGATGCAGCGCCTCGTCCAGGCCAAGGCCGCCCTCCAAGCTGCCGACGACGACGACGACGACGACGACGACGACGACGATTGAACAGTTTGTATGATTAAGGAAGAGTAACTGAAATAAGGAGGCACTGAGGCTATTCTTGAACGCATCTCGAGGTGTACTTGATCCTAGGGCAGTGAAAACCGGGACGAGGCCTGAGAGTTGACAATGGCCATTTTAACCAAATAGTTGTTCGCGTTCCCACGCTCACGTCACTTTTCTTCTCAGTCAGCACCTCTCTTCGAGGCGACATGGTGTTCCCCGGCGACACGAAGACGCCGCCCACGTCGACGACGCAGAGCCAGCCGCCCAGCACGGTGCACGGCGCTGCACTCATCCACGACCCCGTGTACAACAAGGGCCTTTCGTTCCCCATTCAGGAGCGAGTGCGCCTCAACCTGCACGGACTGCTTCCTCCGGCAGTCGCCCCCGTCGAGGTAACACAACAGCGTCCTAATGACTACAGCAGCCTAAAGGCCCGCTTCGCTCGTGTAGCTCCAAGAGAAACTGGTGGTCGAGACACTCAAGGGCAAGAGCTCTGACTTGGAGCGGTACATTTTCCTGATGGGCCTGCAGCAGCGCGACGAGACACTCTTCTACCACGTCCTGATCAAGCACCTCGCGTACACCATGCCGCTCGTGTACACGCCCGTCGTGGGCGAAGCCTGCATCAAGTTCTCGCGCATCATGCGCTCGCCCCGTGGCATCTTCCTGTCGGTCCTCGACCTGGGCTACGTCGACCAGATGCTCAGCAACTGGCCCGAGAAGGACGTCCGCGCGATCGTGTTCACCGATGGCGAGCGCATCCTCGGCCTCGGCGACCTGGGCTGCAACGGTATGGGCATCCCCGTCGGCAAGATGGCCCTCTACACAGCCTGCGCAGGCGTGCCGCCCCAGCACTGCCTGCCCGTCATGATCGATGTCGGCACCGACACCCAGGTGAGCCTGAATAATTGTATGACTTGACAATAATATATAATTACTGCATTTTCAGTCAATCCTGGACGACCCGTTCTACATCGGCCTCAGACAAAAGCGCGACCGATCGGAAAAGTACGACATGATTATCGACGAGTTTATGCACGCGGCCGTGCGTCGCTTTGGCCGCACCGTGCTGCTGCAGTTTGAGGACTTTGGCAACCGCAACGCCTTTCGTCTGCTGGAAAAGTACCGCAACGACTTTTGCACTTTCAACGACGACATCCAGGGCACCGCGTCAGTGGCCCTGGCTGGTCTGATCTCGGCGGCCCTCATCACCAAGCGCAAGCTGCAGGACCACGTCGTCCTCTTCTTTGGCGCGGGCGAGGCTGCCTCGGGAATGGCCGATCTCATCTGTGCAGCCATCATCGAGCAGACCAATTGCACCCAAGAGGAGGCCCACAAGAACGTCTACCTGATCGACAGCAAGGGTCTCGTCGTCAAGGTGATAGATAGAAGAACGAAACAGTGTTTAATAAATAAAAAAAATAATAATCTAATTTTTTAAAAACTACAGAGCCGCACGGACCTGAACGCGGAGAAGAAGCGCTTTGCCAAGGACACCGAGGCGACCTCGGATCTCAAGACGATCATCGATCGCATCAAGCCTTCGGCGCTGATTGGCGCGAGCGCACAGGCCGGTGTCTTCTCTGAGCAGATCCTCAAGCAGATGGCGGCCAACAACGAGGCGCCCATCATCTTTGCTCTCTCCAACCCGACATCCAAGGCCGAGTGCACAGCCGCAGATGCCTTCAAGCATACAGAGGGCCGGTGCATCTTTGCCTCGGGTTCGCCCTTTGATCCGGTCGAGTACAATGGCAAGACGTACGTGCCCGGCCAAGGCAACAACGCCTATATCTTCCCTGGTGTCGCCCTCGGAGTCATAGCCGCGCGCGCCAAAACAATCCCTGATGTTGTCTTTTTGCGTGCGGCCCAGGCCCTAGCCCAATACGTTCCGTCGTCGCAGCTCGACGTTGGATGCATTTACCCAGATCTCAAGGTGCGCTTAGTCTTATTTTTTTATTCTAAAAAAAAAAAGAAAATGTTTTAGAATATCCGAGAGGTCTCCCTCGCGATCGCGATTGCCGTGGCCAAATGCTGCTTTGACAATGGCATCGCCACCGAGGCCCCTGTGCAGGATATGCGCGAGCACATCCTCAAGATCATGTACAACCCGGTGTATGCGCCCTTTATCCAGTCAGACATTGAGGACACTGTCATCAATCGCCACGCGCACCCTGCACACCTTTGAAAAGAAATGTCAATTGTTAACGAACTTTTCATCCCTTGCTAAGTGAACCTACACAAATCTACTTTTTTTTTTAAAAAAAGAAAAGGAAAAAAAACAACCCCAGGACGAGATACTTTCTTAAACAATGAAAAACGTTGTTGTTGTTGTTGTTGTTGTTTAGAGGGCGATCTTGCCGAGGGGGTGGGGCTTGAGGCCAGTTGTCTTGTAGTACTGGATGAGCTTCTTGGCCTTGTCGGTCAGGTTGGCAGAGGTGACACCGAGGTACTTGTAGACATCCTTGGCGGGGGCGGACGCACCAAAGGAGTCGATGCCGACGGAGACGTGTGCGTACGAAGACCATCCAGCGGTCGAGCCGGCCTCGATCGACAGCGTGGGGACGCCGGGGAGGAGGACCGAATGCTTGTACTCCTGGGACTGCTCGTCGAAAAGCTCGGTCGAGACGAGCGAGACAACACGGGCCTTGACACCCTCGGCAGCGAGGGTCTTGGCCGACTCGACGCACAAACCGAGTTCAGATCCGGTGCCGACGAGGATCACGTCGGGCTGCTCAACGTCCTGGATCACGTAGCCTCCCAGTGCGACCTTCTCCACCGAGGTGCCCTCGAGGTTGTCGACGTTTTGGCGGCTGAGCGAGAGCTAGATCAAATAATTCGATGTTGAAAAACATGCTTCTTGAAAGTAACAGACGTACAACCGAGGGACGCGTGCGGTTCTCGATCGCGACGGCGTAGGCACCCGATGTCTCGTTTCCGTCAGCGGGGCGGAGGGTGAGGAGGTTCGGGGTGGCACGGCACGAGGCGAGGGTCTCGATGGGCTGGTGAGTGGGTCCGTCCTCACCGAGGCCGATCGAGTCGTGCGTCATGATGTAGATGACACCAAAGTGCGAGAGTGCGCTGAGGCGGACGGCGCCCTGGGCGTACCTAAACGGTTTTGTAGTTTTAACATAAAACGATATTACTGGGATGCATACCCGATAAAGGTCAAAAAAGTGGCGTTGAAGGGCACAAAGCCACCGTAGGCGTACAGACCGTTGCAGATGGCGGCCATGGCGTGCTCGCGAACACCAAAGCGGAGGTAGCGGCCAGCGGGGGTGTTCTTCTGGAAGTCGAACGAGCAGTCGAGGTTGGTGTAGTTGGAGCCCGTGAGATCGGCCGAGCCGCCGACAATCTCGGGGATAGCAACGGCGAGCTTGTTCAGGACCTTTTGCGAGAACTTGCGGGTGGCGGCGGCGGCGTCCTTGGCGGTGTAGACGGGGAGGGCGCTCTTCCAGTTCTCGGGGAGCTTGCCCTCAATGCGGCGCTTAAACTCCTGTTAATTTTTTTTTTTGGAGGGGAGGACATTTAGATTACCAATTTCATTGACCGTTTTTTTTTTTT
>Ga0302230_10001726_pt1 | contig 13808 bp, 14 predicted proteins | sample II_Palsa_N2_1_FD_193523 | JGI IMG/M metagenome (GOLD analysis project Ga0302230, IMG submission 193523) | Peat permafrost microbial communities from Stordalen Mire near Abisko, Sweden - II_Palsa_N2_1 | ecosystem: Environmental > Terrestrial > Soil > Palsa > Peat permafrost | place: Sweden... | reverse complement strand
TGGTTGAGACCGTCTGGTTGAGACCGTCTGGTTGAGTGGGCAGCAAAAATCCCGTCGACGCGACGACAGATTGGCCACACCGCTGATTTCGTCGTTGTTGCCACCAAAACCACAGGACACACCCGCCGCGCAGAGAGGCGTACACACACACACACGCTGGCCCTGGCCGGTGGAAGACCGACGTGGCGCGAAGTGACGTCCTTGTTTTACCACATGACACTGAAAAAACCAAAAAAAAAAATAGAGAAAAACTTCCTGTTTGAGCCTCTATTTTAGACGGACAGAATCTGGGACAGAATGGCGCAACAGGACAAGCGCCAAACACAAGAGCGTGCCATCCGGCCGCAGACAAAGACACCAGCAAATGTCGTCAACAGACTCAAACATCAATTCGAGATCATGAACAAATGAGAAACAAAAACAAATCTCTCGACCCCCCTCCCTTTGCAGACCCATTCGCAGGCGACAGAGGCCACTCAAACAACCGGCGTCTCCTCACAGGAACGCAAGGGCGCAAGCCACAGCCAGCAGAAAACAAAAAAAAGCAAAACGCCTGGCAAAAAACACCTCCAGCCAACCGATCACTTCCACGGCATCGCGGCTGCAATTTCCACGTGTTGCGCACGTTTCCCCGAGCCCAAGCAGCCAAGCAGCCAAGCAGCCAGCGCTCGCCCTGCTCTATGGCGCCCGTACGCTTGTGTCCCTTTGACGCGCCTGCTTGTGTGCTAATAAAAAGCGGTGCGTCACCGTCTTAGAAAAGCTCCGGCAAACAGAGGCATCTGCGCGCCCTCGGGGCAGCCCCCAGCCCGCCACAGCAGCAGCAGCTGCTGCAAAGGCACCAGCAGCAGCTGCAGCTGCAGAGGAGGGACAGCGGCAACATGGCCCTCGCGGCCGTCATAGACATGCACCGCAACGGGGGCGACACTCGCGGTGTGGCCACGGGGCTGGGCGTGGACAAGGGCGTGTTTGGCACGCCGCTGTTCCCGATCCTCGTGCACTACATTGTCTGCGTACGTGCCCCAGGGAACCCCAGTGAAACCAGCCACAGAGTGCTAACACGCCCCGAAAAAAAAAAATGTACAACAGTACTTTGTCCTGATCGTGCTCAAGATCGGGATGCTTGCGACCAAGATCAACCTCGTGCACAGCCTGCTGTACTGGGTGGTGGCCTACGTGACGCTGCAGGTCTCGCGCATCGTGTACTACCACAACCCGCTGTCGATGCAGCCGCTGCTCATGACCTTTGCGCCGTTTGCCGTGCTGCTTATCGTCTCGCGCGAGGCGCACAACTATGTCGCGGCCATTTGGTTTATGTTTTTGCTGCTGAGCAATCTAAGGTACGAGTATCACGTCCGCTTGTGCCTAATTGGGTGCGTTGCTACTAGCGTCTATTCGGGGCGAAGGCTACGGATGGACGGGCACGGCCACGGCCGTCGCTTTGGCTCGATCACCGTCATCTACGCCCTTGTCCTGCTGGCCTCGGTGGCGTTCATATCGGTCTACTATGTCGCCGAGCCCGACAACTTGAAGTACTGCCCCTCGTTGTGTATACGTGTGAAACTGACTAGCGGGATAAAACATAGCCCTCTCATTGGTGAAAAGCTCGACTGGGAGGCGGTCAACTACACGACGTCGTTCGTGACCATCGTCCTGGGCCTGTTCATTGCCTTTGCCTTTTACATGCTCGAGGTCAACAGCTTTCTCATGCGCCGCGACGAGTTTGACCGGTGGAAGGCCCACTCGGACGCATGGAAAGAGCACAACAAGGCAAACGGGATCGTCGAGGTGGCCGATCCCAGGCTGCAGCTCTTGCAACGCAGCGACTCGCTCAACAGGTTTATCCTGCCGTTTGGACGGCAGATCAACTTTAACAACCACCAGCCGCCCGAGCCCGCCGTGGTCAAGTCGCCCGCCAAGGCCTCGCGCACCACCGACAACCTGACCCTGCCTCGCTTTGAGATTGACTATGACGAGCTCGAGGTGAAGGGGAAAAAAAAAAAAAAGAAGCTATTGATTTACTTGTTTGTTTGTTTTTCCATTATTAGATTAAAGACTTTATCGGCAAAGGCGCATCCGGGTCCGTGTTCCTGGGCGTGTTCAACGGACGGAGAGTGGCCGTGAAAAAGCTCATCACCAACACGTCCATTCTGGAGGCGGAGCTGCTGAGCCAGCTCAGCCACCGGCATGTGGTCCAGTTCTTTGGTGCGTGCACCGATCCTGCAAACCTGTGTATCGTCATCGAGTATGCCGAAAAGGGCTGCCTCTACGACGTCCTCCACGACGTAACTAGCACGGTTACCAGGGGCTGGATAATAAAATTGTTTCTCGCAGAAATCGTTCCACATCTCGCCCGAACTGACGATGATGTGGGCTCGCCAGGTCGCCTCTGGCATGGACTATCTGCACAACGGCGCCCCCAAGCAGATCGTGCACCGCGACCTCAAGAGCAACAACATTCTCGTGTGCAACAACCACGACCTCAAGATCACCGACTTTGGCGTGTCGCGCGAGCTGGACCACGCGACCCAGATCACCGTCGCGGGCACGTACGCGTGGATGGCTCCAGAGATCATCCGCAACGAGGCGTGCAACGAAAAGGTCGACGTGTGGAGCTATGGCGTGGTCGTGTGGGAGCTGCTGACACGCGAGATACCCTTTGCGGGGATGGAACCCTTTGCGATCGCGTTCAAGGTGGGCAACAACACGCTTAAAGTACGTTGACGTTTTTTCTTTCTTTTTTTCTTTTCGCTGTTGTGCTTATTGGACCCCCGCTCAGTTGCCAACGAGCCTCAAGGGCCTGCCCGCGTTCTTCCGTCTGCTGATGGAGCAGTGCTTTGAGACCAACCCTAAAAGCAGGCCATCGTTCTCGGACGTGCTCAAGATCCTGGGCGACGTCCAGAACGACTTTACCCATCAGGGCGGCGACGAGTACATGAAGCGGCAGCAGGCGTGGAGTACCAAGATTGCCCAGTTTGTGGAGGAGGAGAAGACCAACGTGTTGAGGCAAGCAATACCAATTGACGAGCCAGAAAAAAAAAAATTCTAATAATAATTCTTGTTTTTTTCCTCTCTACGGCAGCAACAAGGAGAAGGAACTCAACGCACGAGAGCAAAAGCTCAAGCAGCGCGAGCTCGACGTGCGCCGCCGTGAAAACCAGATGATCAAGAAGGGCAACAAGCCCATCATTGGGCAGATCGTCTCGCGGCCCCCTTCGACCGGTCCCGGCGCCGGTCCGGCTGCTCTCCTGGGCTCCCCCGTCACTCCGCGATTTTAAATGGCACATAATGAAAAGCAGAATTTTTTTTGTTGTTGTTGTTGCTGATGTAGATGAATTATTATTAAAGAGGACTGGAGATCCGGCCCGGCTACGCCTTTTTCTCGCTAGAGGGGGATCGCGCCAATGCTCTTGAGCCAGTCCATGTACTCGTTAAACTTGATGACGCCGTCGTTGTTCTCGTCGAGGGTGGCAAGCGCCGAGTTGTAGTCGTGGGTGGTCAGCTGGTTCTTGACCAGGTCCGCGTGGAGGCTCTTGAACTCGACCTGGTCGATCGTGCCCGACTTGTCCTTGTCAAAGAACTGAAAGTAGGCGATGGCCTGCTGCACCTTGGGATCGTGCACAGCCTCCTCCAGCTTGACGAAGCGGTCGCTGGTCTTCCACCACGTCTGGAAGTCGGCGTAGGTGATCTTGTCGGCCGTGCCGATCGCGCCCAGGGCAAGCTGCACCTCCTGGTCATTGAGGTGGTGGCCCATGTCGTAGCACAGCAGCTTGAACTCGCCCGCGTCGATCGTGCCGCTCTTGTCCTCGTCGTACTTTTCAAACACGCGCTGGCTCATCGGCTTGGCCATGGTTGGTTCGCTTGGGGGGGTAGGGGGCTGGGTGGCCGGCGGGCTGTCTTAACGAGAGGGAATGAAAAACAAAACATGCACGTGCGCGCCATTTTTCATGTGTTTTGGCGGCAGCAACCAGGTCGACAACCATTGAACCCCTCGCTGGCATGGCCGACTGGATCCGCGGCGTCTTTGGCGCGTTCAAGCAGGCGTCCGCGGCTTTTACACATGAACATCAACATTGAAATAAAAGAGCAGATGATAAAGAGAGGAGTCCGGACAACTGAAAAAAAAAAGCAGCGGCTAATCCCTTTTGGGGGGTCGGTTCAGAACACGACGGATCCAATCTCTTGGAGCCAATCGAGGTACCTAGAAAAACGAAGGGATGAGATGTCTTATAGATAGCTTCAATGGGGCGTACTCGTTGAAGGAGACGTCGCCGTCGCCGTTGGCGTCGAGCTTCTTGAGGGCTTGGGCGTATGTCATTTGGGTAAACTTGTGCTTGACGAGGTCGGCGTGGAGAGTTCGGAACTCTTCCTTGTCGATCGAGCCCGAATGGTCCTTGTCAAAGTACTGGAAATAGTCGATGGCATTTCGCAGCGCGGGCTTCTCGAGGGCGGCCTCAAGGCGCTTGAAGCGATCGTCGTTGTTTCGCCACCTTTTTAAATATAAATATTTATTAAAATAAAGAGATAAGTATAAAAAAGTACCATGCCATGAACTGAGGGTAGGTGATCTCGCTGCCCCCGATCGTGTGCAGAGCAATGTCGAGCGACTTGTCGTCGAGGAAGTGGCCCATCGAGTAGCACAGCTTGCGGAACTCGTTGTGGTCGATCTTGCCTGAATAAACTGCAATTAGATACCAAAAATCCATGAGGCAAGAACCCAAGTACCGCTCTTGTCCGCATCGTATTTCTCAAAGATGAGCAGCGACATCGGCTTGTTGGTGCTCATGTGGAGGACATTCTTGGCCATGCTTGCGGGGTTGGTTGGGGAACAACGAAAGGAAAGGTGTCTGCTCTGCTCTGTTCGTGTTCAGAGGCTCGTCAGCAAACCAACGGGAATAGGCGCACTGACGAGGGGCCAGGTGCACTATCGCACAGCCGGCGAGAGAGGAAAACTCGTACATGACGGACTTGCCCAGTGATTAGGGAGCACATGGTCTCGATCAAGGGGAGGTGGAGGTTCAAAGCGCAGCCACAAAAACAGCAACCACACAACCACACAAGAGAGCCACAGCAGCAGCAAACGGCTGCCGGGCAGCCTTGTCAGCCACCACCACCACCACCCCCGTCGAACCCGCGAGAAAAGCTCGAATACGTGTGACAAAGTGACAGGTGTGAAAACGCGACACAGAGCAACCCGTATTGCCGAGCTTGTTCTCCGACGGTGCTGCTGCCCGGCTCGGAGGTCCGACGCAGAGGCCCCTCTGCTTATCACAGAGTGGCCCGGCCGCCTCGTGGTCAGCCTAGCAACCAAAAATCAGGATGAAAAAAATTCGAAACTGTCATTTTCAGTGAGTGACACCCCCTGGTCAACTCAGTGTGCTGCCCAAGTCATGGACTCGGTGAGCTTGATCCCAATGGTGCAGGAGGTGCCGCCGCTCGAGGGTGCGCTGGCAGGTATCAGTGGTGGGTGGCGGGGGTTGGTGTGGCTTTGTCCTTGTGAGGCCTCGTCCTTTGCTTTGCTTTGTTTTGTTTACCGTTTGTACTGAGACATAAAAACAAAACAGACAAGGCCAAGTGGGAGCTCAACGAGACGGCCGACAAGCGGTCGCCTGCCGTGCTGGAGCTGCGCAAGTGGTTCATGCAGCACCACGAGGGCCTGCTTCCGCGTGACGACGACGCGTTCCTGCTGCGGTTCCTGCGGGCTCGCAAGTTTGACATGCAGCGGACCCAACTGTAACGTCACTCGCCGTCCCTTTAAAGGGGGGATTGACCAACGGTGCTGATTTGCACACACGCACACACTTTAGCCTGCTGAAACACTACAGCGAGTTCCGCAAGACACAAGCCGACCTGTTCAAGGTCACGGCCGACGAGCTGGCCGACGTGCTGGGCAAGGGGATCGTTGCTGTGCTGCCGCAGCGCGACAAGAACGGGTGCACGATCGTGCTGGTGCGCTCAGGGCAGATCAAGCTGGAGGAGACGCCGTTCAAGGTCCTGCTGCGCGCCCTCATTTACATCTGCGAAAAGCTCATCGAAGACTTCACTGTCCAGATCAACGGTAACCGAATTATTTATTTTACTTTATTTACTTGTGTGCAAAAACAGGGATCGTCATCGTGTACGACTTTGCCGGGTACCCACTGGGCCTGGTCACCGCGATCCAGTCGGCCGAGAAGACGGCGGCCATGCAGTGGACCGAGAACTGCTTCCCCATCCGTTTTGGAGGCGCGCATCTGGTCAACCAGCCGTGGTACATGACCTTTTTCCTCAGCATCGTGCGGATGTTCTCGTCCAAGAAGATCCTCAGCCGTGTACCGCTCTTGTGCTTTGTTCCCAGGGTGTGCTAAACTGTTTCCGTAGGTCTTCCTCCACGGCCGTAGTCTGCCCAGCCTGCACCAGGACTTTGACGCATCCCTGCTGCCCACTCCCTATGGCACCCTGGAGAACTTTGACCCGCTTGCTGCATTTGAAAGCGACATCGCCCGTCTGCGCGATCCCAATGCTGTTCCAACGACCGTCTTGCCCGAGGTCTCTGCCGCGGCCGCCCCCGCCGTCCCTGTGCAACAAAAGGATCCCAACCAGGTCGTACTTTTGGTGACCCCCTCCAAACCGGCAGCATCTGAACCCGCAACGGAGGCGGCGGCGGCGGCGGCAGCAGCAGCAGCGGTGCCAGCACCTGCGACTGCACCAGAGGCAAAGCCATCCGGTCAGCCGTCGACATCGACCAATCCGTTTGACGACTGATGACTATTCCGTTTGTTCCCACCTCCTATTCTTATCTCCTTTTTTAAAATATTTGCAGTAACCGTTTCCAACCGATTTGATTTATTTTTTTTTTACAACGACCCCAGTGCGTAAAAGAGCGGGAACGACACTGTAGCGCCCGTCTCGACCGTCTTGGTGAGCTCAGCCGGCAGGTCGACCGCGACCGAGGCGAACCCGGCGTCCTTGTACCACTGCTCCATGTCGGCCACGGCGATCCCGTGGTGCGACACGCTGCCGTGGGCGGCCTTGGGGTGGAACAGCTCTGTCTGCTCGGGATGGCGCTCGAGGTCCATGACGATCAGCTTGCTGCCACTGGCCGGCTTGAGCAGCGAGCGCAGCAGCGCCACCGTCGACGCCAGCTCGTCAATGTGGTGGAACACGAGGCTCGACACGATCAGGTCGTACTGCTGCGGCAGGTCACTGGCCGACTTGATCTCCTTGCAGATGGCGGTGATGTTTTTGAACCCGTTTGCGCTGATCTTGTTCTTGAGCACTGCCAAACACATGAAATAAAATATTTCAATAAATAAAAATAAGTAAATGCAGTACCTTCGATCATGCCCTCGCTCATGTCCACGGCCGTGACCGATCGGACCTTTGCCGCAATCGCTGTCGACAGGAGCCCCGTCCCAGCGCCGAAGTCGAGCACGTCCAGTGCCGGTCCCAGCGTCTTGCGTTCCTCCAGCAGGCCGGCAAACTTGGCCGAGACGATCGTGGGCTCCGGCTTCTCGTCCCACAGGGCTGCCTGCACGTCAAACTTGTTGACGGGCGTGGTCAGGAGGTGCTTGACGGCCAGCAGGCCCTCCCAGCTGGTGACCCGGGTGATGAACTTGTCCAGCTTGGACGGGCCCTTGTTCCACATGTACGCGCCCTCCAGGTCAAACAGGATGGCGCGGATGCCGTGGGTCAGGCAGTCCTCCACCCACGTCAGCGAGTCGTCGATCAGGGCCACCGCGCCCACCTCGGCACAGATGTCGGCCTTGTGCCGGAACGTGATCGTCTGCTGCTCGGCCGTGCTGAGGAACGAGTTGCCCAGGTGGAGCTCGTCAAACTGCCGTCAAATAACGTGCAACGGCGACGGGTATTAAACAAAACGACAAACAACACAAGCAAGAACGTACGATGCCAGCAAAGTGCTGGTCCAGCCACCGCTGCGTCTCTGCCCGCACCACCTCCTGCCGCGACGTGACCACGACAAGCCGGAACCCGTCCGCCTTGAGGGCCGTGAGCGCCGCAAGGGCCCCAGGGACAGGTGCGAGCCCGCCCTCGCCCAGGAAGAACGGCGACTGGTAAAACGCACGGATCTTTGCAATGCTCTCCTCGCGCGTGCCACCCCACACGTTCCAGTAGTTGTACGAGGTAAAGTCGTGCGCCGACAGCGTCGTCCCGTACGTCGCGTTGTGGAAGGCAACGATGCCGTCCACGGTGCGACCCAGCACCTCGTCCAGGTCCACGGCGACGGTCGGGTGGGTGCGGCAATGCTGCTGGGGCTGGTGCAGGGCGTGGCTGTTGGGTCCGTGCTCTCCCTCGTGCTCGTCTTGCGACATTGTCCGTTGCGTCAGCAGTCGATTTTTTTTCTTTCCCAAATGATTCGAGCCACTGAGTGTGCAACCTGATTGCCGGAGAGCTGAAGGCGTGCACTTCTTCCCAGTCACTGATCCACCAGGTAACAAAACGAATGACAACTGAAGACTGAACAGCACAAGTAAATAAATAAAGGAATGCAGGGTACGCGGAACTCGTAAGATGAAATATATAAGATAAGGGACGATTGCCTTGCATGTGACTCGGAGAGGTCAGTGCGCGTCCGCCTCCTCATCCTCTGGTTCCTTGGATGGCCCGAGCTAATAAAAAAAAAACAGATCAGCGCCGATTCATCGAATTCGCGAGAATTACCTGGTAGAGCTCGTTCAGACGGCGGTCGGCATTCAGCCCACGCTTACCCGCGGGCACAAAGAACGAGGCAGACCACACGTCAGTCGATTCTGTCAGGGTACGATTTCAAAACGAGAACAGTGTAAACATTACGTACCGTCGTATTCCTTATCGGTCGACTTTTTCTCACTGCGCGCGCGATACACGACGAAAGCCGCGATTGCGATGAGCACGAGGCCCACGGGGATGGCAACGGCGAGAGCTATGGTGGCAGCCTGGAAAAAGGAAAAACATAAGCATAATGAAAAAATAATATTCAACTAATAGTTGTTTATTTACGGACGAATTGGCCGATGCAGCCGTGGGAGTCGCGGTCGCCGCGGGGGTTGTCGTCGGCACTGCTGCAGGGATCGAGTAGACTACCTGAACCGCGGCAAACGGATCAGTCAGATGGGTGCACAGGCAGACGAGGGACGTGGACAAAGTATCGGCGAGCTTGCTGCAGCCGGCATTGGACCACACCTGCTGAGCCTGGTCAAAGTAGGCGCACTGCTCCGTGCTGGCAGTCGCGTCCGTGGACGTCGAAATACTGAGGACAACCGAGCCTGTGCTCGGCGTGAGCTGCTGGGCGGGGTTGTTGTTGTCAAAGAACGCGGTCGAGAAGAGGTCGTCGACAACGGCAAAGCTGGAGATGTGGCCGCTGAAGAAAACGTTAGCAACAATGAAGCGAGCCGTGTACTGTGCGCATTACCTGTACGAGAGAGACGATGTTGCCAGTCCAGCGTAGCTGAAAGGATTGGCGGGCTGGGAAACACTGATAACCTGAGTGCAGCCTGTAACAGCCGGTTGAAGGACCACGCTGAGGTATGCAGCCGAGACAGCGTCAGTCGATGTGGCATAGCCGCTGACACTCGAGACGATCTTAGCAACAACCTGGGGAATAGCTTGGGTTATTACAAGCAAGAAAAATAGGCAAACCAACCTCAATGCCACCCGAGATAATCACAGTGGGCGCTTCCTCACAATAGATGCCGTTGGTGGCGAGGACGGATTGGCCGAGCTGGTAGAGGGCAAACTCTGCGGCTGCAACCTGTGACTCCGCAGATGTCGAGAGCGTCGAGCGGCGACGGCCCAAGCCAGCGTTCTGTTCGATCGCCTGCAGGAGGTTGCTGACGCTGGTGACAAACTGTGGGCCCGTCAATCCTGAATAACTGGCCAGGCTCGTGACGAGGAGAACGAGATCGTCCTCTGCAGCAATCGAGAGCTGCTGAGGGACAGAAGAAACGCTTGCCAAAACCTGGAATAAAAAAAAAATAAGTCGAAATAAAATCTACTGAAAAAGGTACCTGGATCACGACGGCGGCATTGTCGAGCGACGACGACGACGACCAAACGTTAGCCAGTGTTTGAATCATGGTCTGGCGCACCAGCTGGGCATCCGTTGATGTATCGTTGGGCTGGGTATTGATAAGGCTACGCGAGGGGGGGTGAGTTCACAATATATTCCTCGGCGCAAGAACGTACCTAGCGTACGAATTCACCGTGCTCAGAATGGACGAAGGGTCCCCAAGGGCAACCGCAACCGCAATGCTGCTTGTCAGGCTGGCCAAGGTGGAGCTCATGTTGGCCAGCAACGGGGAAACGGTCACAGTCACGAGGTTGCTCTCGGTCCAGTCGCCACTGCACACGTTTTTTCAATAAATATGATAACTTCAAAAAAAATCGTACACTTGATCGATGGCGACGGCGGAGATGTAGATGAGTCCGGTAGGGAGGGTGCTCGTGTAAAGGACAGGAACCACAGAGGGCAGCTGGAGCAGCGACGTGAACGGAACAGAGGGATCCGTGCTGTCCACAGTGCGAATATTGAAGTTGTATGTGAGCACTCCGCCCTCTGGATCCCTATTCACCGACTTTTCAATGAAATTATCGATGCCAGTACGTACACCCAGTCAAAGGCCTCCAGAGTGAACGTCGTGATAAACTGGGCGCCAGAAGTGGCAGACATTCCAAACGAACCAGGGAGCGGGGGCTCATTTATAGTCATGGTGTAGTCGCCATAGCTGATTCCAGTGGGATTGGTCGTGGTGACGGTGAGGCGGAAGGTGTACGAAGCGCCCTCGGTCAGCGTGCCAGCAGCAATTGACAGGTTGGGCTGGTCAGGCGCAGAAAGAAGCACGGTGCTGGTGGGCGACAGATCGGGCAAAACAGCGCCCTGCCAGAAATGAAACGGATTAATTTTCATCAGTTGTAAAAAAAAATTTTTTTATTACTTGGGTTGCGGCAACACAGGACCAGGAGTAGGCGACATTGAGGGCCGTGATGTTGGTGAAAAGGGAGCTAAACTGGACATTCGAAGACAGCCGCACTGGAATTCCAGACCGGACCAGGTTGCCAGCGGGGAGATCGATCGTGACAACCGTGACGGGTGCTCCAGGGTTGTTGAAAAGACCGACTGTAATCGTGGCGGAGGGGGAGGAACCTGTGTCGTATGCAAAGACAGAGATCGACACAACATCCCCATCCACAAACGTGTCGGCCGCAATGGTGGCGTTGCAAAGCCTAAGGGGGAACGGTGAGTTAGCATTATTTTGTTTGCATTATTCGTACGACAACGTCGAAAGGAACGCAGGACATGCGTTATTGGCGCTCGTGCAGCTCCAGTTGCAGCTCACCTGTGCCGACGCCTCGCCGTAATTTGGATCGGTTGAGCCGGTGGCTATCAAATAAAAATGGTTTAGCTAGGAAATAATAAAGCATGAATAAAAAATACCGTCGAGTTTGATTGGTTGAGAATAGTTGAGGTTCATTGGCGACGAGGACGCGATCACAAACCCGTTGATCGAGAGATTCAAAAGAACGGGCTGAGGCATGACGTAGATCTGCAGGCCGTTGGAAGTCGCCTGGACAATGCTCGTTCCGTTGGACACGGCGACGTTGACGTAGATCGAGTACGCGCCGGGGACGATCCTAAAAGAGTAACTCGGTAAGCAAAAAAAAAAGAAAGAAAAAAAAGGCACCCCAAAGAAACTTACTGGCTCGCATCCAGCGTAATCGACGAGGTGGTGAAGGCAGAGAGATCACAGTTGGGAGAGGAGGACGTCCACGAATAAACGGCTGATTCCACCGCAAAGCACGGATTGACGAAAATACTCGAGGAAACTGTTTGTGAGTTCGCAGCTGAAATGTTGAAGGCAATCGAGGGCAGTGAAATAAAAACAGGTGTATCGCAGGCTGGTGTGGGAGGGGGATCTGCATAATTTTTTTTTATTTATCGCAAAAAAAAAAAAAAAAAAAAAGCAAACGTACTAGAGCAACCGGCATTGATGCTCGACCATGTTCCGTCCTCCTCGCACAGAGCAGAGGGTATGCCATTCGTTCCCGTAGGGCACACACCATAAGAATAATTGCCAGCAATCGTACCACTGAAGACGATGCCGGCTGAGGTATTGAACGCGGAACAGTAGACAGCTGGAGCAGAAGTCGCTGACGATGAAGGGGCCGAGGTGACCACAGGCAAAGTCGAGGACGGAGTTGGCTTGGTTCCTGTCGGGTTGGCAGAGGGAGCATTCGTCGATGGAGGTGCCAACGTCGGCGACTGCTGGGGCTGTGTCGGTGTTGGCGACGTGGGGATTTCGCTTGGAGCATTGGAAGGGCTTGAGGTCGAAGTCGGCCACGAAGTAGGCACCTGGTTGGAGGGGGAGCCAGAGGGGAATTCAGTCGACGCCGGCGTGGATGGGCTCTCGGAAGGGGGAGTAGTCGAGGAAGGCTGCGGCGGCGAGGGCGTCGTTTCAATCGAGGACGGCGAGGGGGTCGCTCCAGTCGACGACGGGCTCGGGGACGATCCCTGCTCCGGTGCTGTGGGCGTCGATACTGCTGGCTGAGTTGGCAAAGCAGGCGTGCCTGTCGGGAGGGAAGGCGACGACACCTCTGTACCGCTCGGAAGAGGCGGAGGCACACTAGGCGCAGAAGACGGGGTCGGGGTGGCCGTCTCGGTAGCCGGTGCCGTGACTGACTCAGTGGCCGATGCCGTGGCCGACTGGGTGGCCGACTCGGTCGCAGAGCCCGTGGCCGACTCCGTGAAGGACGCAGTGGCGGACTCGGTCAAGGACTCGGTGGCAGAGGCAGTGGCCGACTCGGTGAAGGACTGAGAGGCCGACTCGGTGTAGGACGCTGTGACGGACGCCGTGGCGGTCTCGGTGAAGGACGCCGAGGCTGAGGCAGTGGCCGAGTCTGTGTAAGATTGAGTGGCTGACTCGGTGGCCGATCCCGTGGCCGACTCCGTGAACGACTCGGTGGCAGAGGCAGTGCCCGACTCGGTGCCCGACTCGGTCGCCGAGGCCGTGGCAGAGTTGGTTGCCGACTCGGTGTAGGACGCGGTTACCGACTCGGTCGCCGACGCCGTGGCCGACTCGGTGAACGTGCCCGTCGCGCTCTCGGTGAACGAGGCGGTTGCGGATTCCGTAAAGCTCTGTGTGCTCGACTCGGTCATGCTCTCGGTGTAGCTCGTGAAGGTGATGTGCACGTTGGTCGTGGCCGTGTGCGTGAACGACTGGGTATAGGACGCGGTCGGGCTGGGCGTGTGCGAGAACGACTGTGTGTACGAGGCCGTGTCCGACTTGGTCTTCGACGCCGTGTCGCTGTTCGAGTACGACTGTGTGTACGAGGCCGTGTCTGACTTGGTGTTGGAGGCCGTGTCCGACTTGGTCTTCGAGGCCGTGTCTGAGTTGGTGGCCGATCGCGTGTAAGAGGCCGTGTCCGACTTGGTCCTCGAGGCCGTGTCGCTGTTGGTGAAGGACTGCGTGTACGAGGCCGACTCGGACTTGGTGAACGAGGCCGTGTAGGTCTGTGAGGCCGACTGGGTGAACGAGGCAGAGACCGATGGCGTGTACGAGGCCGTGTCCGACTTGGTCCGGGAGGCCGTGTCGCTGTTCGAGTACGACTGTGTGTACGAGGCCGTGTCCGACTTGGTCCTCGAGGCCGTGTCCGACTTACTGGCCGATTGGGAGTAGGACGCCGTGTCCGACTTGGTCCCCGAGGCCGTGTCCGACTTGGTGAGGGAGGCGGTGGCTGACGCACTGGGCGACTGGGTAAACGAGATGGTGGCCGAGTGCGTGTACGAGAGGGTCGTGGTCGCGAGCGTAAACGTCTCCGTGGCCGACTGCGTCCAC
>Ga0302230_10001724_pt1 | contig 13813 bp, 23 predicted proteins | sample II_Palsa_N2_1_FD_193523 | JGI IMG/M metagenome (GOLD analysis project Ga0302230, IMG submission 193523) | Peat permafrost microbial communities from Stordalen Mire near Abisko, Sweden - II_Palsa_N2_1 | ecosystem: Environmental > Terrestrial > Soil > Palsa > Peat permafrost | place: Sweden... | reverse complement strand
CGTCCGCATCCGCCTGGTCCTTGGTGATGGCCCGGATGGCCGCCTTGATGTAGCCCAGCCATTGCTCGCGCTCGTGCTCGTCGGCGGCCGAGATGATGAACCTGCGGTCCTCGACGCTCACAAAGAAGCCTTTTATCGGTTTGAGTGGATGCATCAATCAGTAAACAACAGTACTGTGCGGCCTGTCCGTGTCGTGGTCTTCCACCTTGCCCACGTCGACGATTTTGAGGAGCTGTATGTCGCCCTTGAACGACTTTGCGTTGGCGCTGCCCTCGTAGTAGGACAGGGCTATTTCGCTCAGCTCAAACCACCGCCTGGTCGGTAGGGGATGAAAAACATGCGTTGGTTTAATGACAGTACTTTTTCCAGCTCTTGATGCCGCCGCCCTGCTTGGTGAGGAAGCCCGCGTGGATGGGGCCCTTGGTCGTCGGCGATCGCGGCGATTGCGCCTGCGACAAATCAGACGCACTCATTTTTTGTTCTCGAAAAGTCTCGAATGGGGTACGTGGCGAAAAAACGTGCATGAAAACTAACAGGACTGCTGCTTCTTGCGATTGACTGCTCCTACTGACTTTTGGACGGCAGCAACGACGGAGGCTCTGTTGCGAGTATGCCTTTATTTTAATTTATTAAAAGCGGCGTTTGTTTGGCTTATTGATCGCTCGATTAGAGCGAGACGACCTGGTCAAGCTCAAGGCCAAGGAGAAGACGGCAAGCAAGGAAGACGTACGCGACGCGTGATGCATTGGGGAACAGGCTGACCCGATTTTTGTGTTAGGCGCGCAACGCCCGATGGCTGTCGTGCACGCTGAGCAAGTACACGCTGAAGGAGCCTGTGGTGGCGTGCGAGCTCGGGAATTTGTACAACAAGGAGGAGGTCATCAAGATGTTGCTGGAGAAGAAGGGCGAGTCGGCGCCACAAGAGGCACGGCATATTCGCAAGGCAAAGGTAAGGGCTGGTTGGGGGGTGGGGATGGGGGCGCGTGTCCAACTATTGGTTGCGCAGGACGTGACGACGCTCAACCTGACTCGGATATCGGCGACGGCGACGAGTGAGGCGGCAGCGACCAAGGCGTTGTTCCAGTGCCCAATCACCCTCGTGCCTATGAACGGGATGCACCGGTTCTCGTACCTGCGAACGTGCGGGTGCGTCTTTGCCGAGAAGGCGCTCAAGAACTCGACAAATGTGAAGGAGTGCATGAGCGTACGCATCCATCATCGTGTCGTGTATAAAACCCTACTTTGCAGTGCAACAAGCCGTTCAGCGCGGCCACGGACGTCGTCCCGATCTACGGCGATGCAGACGAGGTGGACAAGCTCCGCGAGCACATGGAAAAGGCGCGCGCAGATGCCAACGCAAGCAAAGGGGAAAAGCGCAAGGCCCCCGAGTCCGGACCCTCCTCCTCTAGCAGCAAGGCTCCCCGCGTCGAGGTCAACGGCCTCAACTCGGCCGCCATCATCCGCATGGCCGAGCAGCAAGTTGCTCAGATGGGCACGGCCACCATCCTCAAGTCGCTTGCCCAGCCCGCCGGTGATGCTGCCTCCTCGCACATGACCCGTGCACGTTCTTAGCAAATAAATAATAAGTGCGTGTCCAGTTTGCGAAAAGAAGGACTGCAAAAAGAAGGATGACAGACACGCAGGCAAGTTCGTGCCCCGGTTACTGCGGGCTGCCGTACGACCCACTGACAGGACTAGCCGTGGCAAACAGCGTGTGCGGGGTACGTCCATGGCCGCCCCTCCCCTCGACGTGGTTTTTTGCTGAACGAGCTGCTGCTGCTGCTGCTGTGTGTTTTTTTAGGCTTGTCCAGTAGGGTCGAGGACAAACGGGGGAGTGTGCGTGCCGTGTGAGGCGGGCCTTGCGCCGTACGACGTCATGTACCTCATCTTCTGGGTGCTGGTGGTGGGACTGGCACATGGCTCGTCGGTACTGGCGTCCGAGCACGACCGTGACAAGCACCACCGCGGTGCGTCCTCAAAGTACGTTGGTTTCGTTGCAAATCATGCAAGACATAACAGACCCACCACCACCACCAAGGGGGATAGTCTACCTGTGCGCCCTGTTCGAAGTGCTGTCTGCTTCCATCTTTGCGCTGCTGTGCTCCCAGCCTTATGGTGTGTTGCCTCCTAGAGTGTCTGTTTTGGTTGAACGCCTGCCCGTCCTTAGGCACGCTGTCGTTGTCTTCGTGTCCCGTGTACGGCGTCAATGACTGGTACACCGTCCTCTACAACCCGACGTCGTATGCTGGGCGGATGCACTGCGACTCGGAGGCGGTCTATCCGAGATGGTCGATCGTCCTGTTCTTCCTCACGTTCTCGACGATCCTCGTCATGCTAGTACGGATACCGATCGCGCTCAAGCGGCAGCCCTCGTTTGACATGCGGCTCATCTACAGCCCGCTCTACTACCTCCCGATCCTTGCCGTCGTGCATATCATCTTTAGCGGTCTCCTCTGTACGCCGCGCCGTGTAGTCCCTTTTATTTAATCGTTCTGTGTGTTGCTGATAGACTATGCCTTTCCCTACCTCTGCATCCTCTACGCGCTTGTCTTTGGCGTGATCGCGATGGTCAAGAAGGGCCTCTCGGTATTGCTTCAATCTTTTTTTTTTTTAAAAAAAAAAATGCTCATCTCTTACGTAGATGTGGACAAGTCCCGAGCACTTGTTCCTGTTCAACATCCGCTACCTCCTCACGTCGTTTGCGATCGTTGCCATCTTCTTCAACAGCGGCAACTCGAACGCCGCCCAGATCGTTCCCACAGCGGTCATTCTTCCTATCACGCCTGCCGTAGTTTACTATGCTATTTTCCGTGATTGAAACGAAAGGTTTACGTTACTGTCTGTCTGCATTTTATAAAAAAAACAAAAAAAGAATAGAGACAACGCGAAACTAGTTGTACACCATGTACTGCGACTGGGAGACTCCAAACTTTTTGTTGGCTTTAATCGTTTTGTTTATGGACTCGAGAAAGTCCTTCTCGGTGGCCACCTTTCTTCGCGCACGGATGGCAAACATTCCGGCCTCGGTGCAGACGCTGCGCAGTTCGGCACCGGACGAGTTGGGGCACAGGCGGGCGATGAGCTCAAAGCGGATGTTGCGTTCACAGCTCATGCTCTGTGCGTGGATCCTGAGGATGTTGGCGCGGCCTTCGAGGTCGGGCAGGCCAAACTCGACACGGCGATCGAGACGGCCGGGGCGCAGAAGGGCGGGATCGAGTGTGTCGGGACTACATTTATTGTGATCAGGAAAAAAAAAAATAACAATAAAAGGGTGACTTACCGGTTCGTTGCCATGAGCACCTTGATGTTGCCACGGGGATCAAAGCCGTCGAGTTGTGTGATAAGCTCAAGCATTGTGCGCTGGACCTCATTGTCACCGCCAGCACCGTCGTCGAAGCGGGCACCACCAATGGCGTCGATTTCGTCAAAGAAGATGATGCAAGCCTTTTTCGTTCGTGCCATCTCAAAGAGCTCGCGAATCATGCGAGCACCCTCACCAACGTACCTGGATCACAAGTTAGCAATGACTCCTTATTGTCCTTGCTGTTGAAATACTTTTGAACGAGCTCAGAGCCAATGACACGAATAAAGGTTGCGTCGGTTCGGTTGGCAACGGCACGAGCGCAGAGGGTCTTGCCCGTTCCGGGGGGACCGTACATGAGCACACCCTTGGGTGGGTCAATGCCGAGCGCGACAAATCGTTCCGGCTGTGGATGGATTTGTTCAACAAAAAAAAAAAAAAAAAAAGAACAAAAATTACGTGAAGCATAGGGATTTCGACGACCTCGCGCAGCTTCTCAATCTGCTCCTTGCACCCACCGACGTCGCTGTACGTCACATCGGGTTTGTCCTCGACCTGCATCATCGTGACGCTGGGGTCGATTTTGGGGGGAAGCGGGATTTGGATTTGGTACTTTTGGCGCTCGACACTGTAAAGGATGATTAAACCTTTTTTTTTTAAAAAAAAACCATCGAACAAGCAGGCAGGCAGTACCCGACACGCATGCCCTCCTCAATGTCTGTAGGCGCGACACGCTCGCCCAGTGCGACGACAAACTTGGCCAGCTGCTTAATGTTGATGAGGTACTTTGCGGGCTCGTTCTCACCCGACTGGATGATCTTTGTGCAGCGCGCGACCTGCAGCGGGTGCTCCTCCGACATCATATGCTTGTCCGCACTGAGGTCCCACAGGTTGGGTGGCGCGAGCCCCGTGTCGCTCTCCTTCACGCCAATCTTCTCGTTGACGCGCTTGACAATGTCCTTGATGTCGTCCTCGACCTTTTTGATGTCGTTGGCATACGCGCCCACGCCCTAACGCAAAAAAACTTGCATAAGAACAGAAGGGCACTTGCCAGCATACATAGGTCTTGAGCAGCGCAATGTCGCCCTCGTCCAGCACTGCCAGTCGACGTTCGTAAGCCACTCGCAGAAAGAAGGGGGGAAAAAAGAGTGATTTGATTACCTTTGACCTCCTCCTCCTTCTTGTCGTCCACCGGCTTCTTGTCTAAAAAAGAACACACGCACGTTTGCTTCAAGACACACACACGGCGCGCTACAAGGACATACACTTTTCCCAGTCGGCGCCCGAGGCCGAGTTGAACTTTGACATTTCGTGCTGACGACGACCCGCAGTACTTGGGAGCAACACACGCGCAAAAATGGCGCAGTCTTATATTTTTCGAACTTTCGGGTCGTGCTGTGGTCTCTGGCCATGGCGTTCAGAAAAAGAAGGTCACATCCACGCCTATCATCTTCCTGATCATCTTCGGCATTGTCATGGGGTCGCGGTCGCCTCGCTTTGACACGTACATGCAGATCCTTTTTTCTCGTGGCCCGGCTGATGGCCACTTTCGTCCTCAGGCACATTCTTCTTTGGCATGCTTTTTCGTTTGTACAAGGAGCTCGATCCCTTGCACGATCCGAAAAAAAACCACTCGGGAAAAAAACCCGAAACCACTCGTACAAAGTTGGCTTTTCACGTTCAAGGTGAAATACCCGGGGCACGTTGTTGTCGTCGTTTCTGTTGAACACCAGCTCAGCTGGTCCGTGGTCTTTTGGCCCACTGCGTGCGCCAGTGCTTTGTGTACAGCTTTCGTTGTCACTGAATGGCCCAAATTGGGAGTGTGACAAGGGGAGATGTTGCATTCCGAGAAAAGCAACTGGTCGTTCACCCCCCGTTCATAAATTGCGCACTTATTAAACCTGTCTTTTTGTTTACACCGTTGCTGTGTATCGACCCCGAACACACCAGCGACCGACCATGGCCGAACAGCCACCGCAGTGCGAGTTTCCTTGGCGCAACGACGACTTCTACGTCTTTTACAACCCCTACACCGCCCCTTGCTCGCTCAACCAGACGGCGCACTACGCGCTGTGCTGCGTGTGGACGGCGCTGTTTGCGCTGGGGCTGGTCGAGTCTGCCGTGTCGCAGCTGCGCGGGACGGACCGGTCGCCGATCCGGACGCGCGTGCTGCACCTGGTGTACTGCGTGTGGCTGGGCGCGATGAACGGCTACATTGTCGTGTTCCCGTACGCAACCGTGCTCAACCGGACCAACGCCGCGTGGCTGCTCACGCTGTTTGCCGGGCGCTGCCTCGTGTCGTCGGCGCTGACGGTCGACATACACCGCCAGCAGCTGCTCAAGGGCACGCTGGCCGTGTCGCGCGGCACAAACATCATGCAGAACCTGCCCGAGATGTGGAACCACCAAAAGGACAAGTCGGGCACGGGCGCAGTGGTCAAGTCGCTGCCCATGGTCTGGCGCGAGAAGCAGAAGGCAACGGCAGACGCGTTCCGCCTCTGGCACCTCCAGTCGCGCGACATCTTCCTGCCCACGACCGTCGCCTTCTTCATGCTGCACCTGCTCTTCCTCTCCATCCTGCCCAACGCGCTCTACCCACACGAGCCGCTGTGGGTCCTCGAGGCCATCGAGAAGGCGGCCTGGGTCAGCGTCACAATCATGATGTTTGTACAGAGCGCAGGCCTCGTCTACTTCACCCTCCGCGTCAGCCATGCCGTCGAGGAAACTGTCAAGGGCCTGTCCTCGGTCACAACACCCGCGATGGCCCTCCTCGACTCGGTCTCGTACAAGCGATCGTCCACGGCAGAGATGCAGCTCACCCTCCTCTTCCGCGACATGACCAAGAACACGCGCAGCATCGTCGTCGTCACCGTCATCGCAGCAATGATCTACATTGTCGCTGCCGTCGTCGGGTTCCAGGTCTGGATGTTCCACATCTCGTCCTTCTCGGGCGCCCTCACCATGATCACCTACCTCACGTACTACCGCCACTCCACCTTTGTCTCCCTCCAAATCAAGCCCCCACCGGAGGCCTTCAACAAGCTCGCCTCCCTCCCATCCGACGAGGACATGCGCAAGAGCACAAGCAAGGCCAGCGTCGAGACAAAGGCATCCAAACTCAGCTACCTCCTGGACGAGCTCACGAACACGCCGTCGTCAACCATAATCGAGGCAGAGGCACTCCACACCACGGTCTAATGGTTCTTTTTTTGAGAGTGCACAACAGATGCGAAAGACAATGTAGATAGATGCATGCACCAAAAAAAAAGATTCCCTCTTCGCGCTCGCTTTTTCCAATTGCCGAAACCCCCATGTGAATCCCCAAAACCAATCCAATGTTTTCCTCATTTTTGATTGTCTTACCTTACCCGATTATCGGCGGAAATCTCATGTACCTTGCGAGTCCTCAATGAAACTGAACGGGGTTTTCGTTGGACGTCCTTTTAAAAGTGTTATAATTTTCGCTTGTCCGTGAGCAACTACTACACTAACTAATCCATATCGCCGTCAAGATCGTCCAAAGGCATGTCGTCGTCGTCTCCCGCCTCGTCATCCTCGACTTCCTCCTCTTCGTCCTCCTCCTCAAAGTCGTCAACGTCTTGTATTTTGCGTTTGCTGCTGGGCTTGGGTGTCGCGGAAGACGAGGCCGAGGATCCACGTTCGGGAAGGGTAAACGAAATCTTGCCTGCACCAAAGGTTCCAGAAGGACTCTGCAGCATGCTGTCGTCGGCACTGTCGGCCCCCGCGTCGCTGTACTCGGACCTGTAGTTTTATTTTGGTTAACGGAAGGAAGGCTTTCGAAGAGTACATACTCGACCAGCTTGCGCTTCTTGCTCGCTTTGGGTACAGGTGCGTTGAGACGCAGGCGAGGTGCGGCCGTATCCGCCTTCTTGCCCTTGCCCTTTTTGCGCGGTTTCTCTTCTTCCTCTTCCTCTTCGGGCTCCTCCTCGTCCTCCTCGTCCTCCTCCTCGTCCTCCTCTTCGTCTTCCTCGGATGACACCGAGTCCTCCTCCTCCTCTTCGTCCTCCTCCTCCTCGTAGTCGTCCTTGCTTCTGCCCATGTTGAACTTGATCGAGATCGACTTGCTGGCCTTGTCGGCCTTGTGGGAGGCCTTGTGCACGACATCGTCATACTTGGTCTGGAAAATCGTCTTCATGATCGTGGCGTCGTGGTAGACGTCGGATTCGTCATGGTTGTACGACTTGGCGTTGTCAAACATCCGGTTGACGTCGTCGGCAAAATCGTCCAAACTCTTGTAGTTGAAGTCTTCGAGTTTTTTCTGTTTTTTTTTTTTTTGGAGAAATTAGCAGGGGACGAATCATTTTGTTTCATGGGTACGGTGATGATGTCGAGCGAGATCGGCGACTTGATGAGCTTGTAGTAGTCGCGGTACTCTTTTTGCGAGGGCAGCTCATAAAAGAGCCCGCATCGCTGGCGACCGTTCTCGTCGACGACGGCCTCGATCGCCTTGAGGAGCACACGACCCTGCTTGAGCAGCTTCTTGTCCGCGGCAGAGGAACCCTTGACCGGAACACCGAGCTCCTTGGCAATCTTCTTCTCGAGGTTCTTGGCCTTGCGGTCGCGGACCTTGGACAGGTACTCTTTCGGATCCTCGTTCTAACATTTTTTTTAGTTTTTATTTTATTTTATGGGCAACAAACTACCTTGTCCAGAGCACGCCAGAATTGCTCGTCCGTTGGCTCGGCGTACGAACCGGCCTTGCCCAGCTTGGCACGACGGACGCCACGGCCCATGTCATCGAGCTCGATCTCGTCCTCGGGGCGCTTGTTTCGGGACTTTGTCGGGGGCTCGCGGTAGACCTGCGGCAGCTCGAGCTCGGCGAGCAGACGCGGCGGCTGAGACAGTTGGCGACCATTCTTCTTGAACCAATCGGCCTTGCGGATTTCGTCAACCTTGCGATCCATCTCGTTAAACATCTTGAGCTCCTCCGGGCTGCGCGCGAGCATCTCGTTGATGTCCTCGAGGTTGCTAAACTCCTCCTCGGCGTTCTCGTCGGCCGTTTCGGCTGCTTCCTCGGCGGCCTTCTGGCGCGAAAGAATCTCCTTGAGGATGAGGTCGCGCTCGTTGGCCGTCGTCTTCTGGTCAAACTTGCCGGCCTGGATGACCTTGGCGTCCATGTCCAGCTTGTTCTGGGCACGCTCCAAGATGATCTCCTCAATCGAGTCCGCGGTGATGAAGCGGAAAACGCGTACTTCCTGTGTTTGGCCGAGACGATGGGCACTGTTGTATTTTTTTTTTCCAACTCTTAGTAAGAAAGGGACGAAATAAAAAAAATTTTTTTTTCGGATTACCGATCCTGAGCTTGCTGGTCAGCGTGGGGATTCCAGTCCGACTCAAAGTGGATGACCGTTGCGGCAGTCTGAAGGTTGATGCCCTGGCCACCAGCACGGGTTGTGGCCATGAAGACCATGTACTGGCTGTCCTTTTCGTTGAAGAGGGCCATGGCTGTGGCACGCTCGTCACCAGAGACACCGCCGTCCAGACGGAGGAAGCGGTAGCCTTTGTGGTCCATGTAGATGGACACGAGGTCCATCACCTTGGTCCACTGGAAAAAGATAACCACCTTTTGCTTGGTTGCGCGCAGCTTGGGCATGATGCGCTCGAGCAGTTCAAACTTGCCAGAGGCGCGCAGGAGCACGTCAGAGTACATGCCGTCCATAAACATCTCGTCCTATTTTTGTTTTGACCAAAAAAAAAAAAATGAGAGTTGAACAATACCCCCCCCAAAAAAAAAGAGTTGGTTCACAATACCGCAACATCGTCAAACATGAACGGGTGGTTGCAGATCTTGCGAAGCTCAGGCAAAATGGCGTTGGCGTTAAAGTCAAAGTGAGTGAGCGCAAACTTGTTTGTGCTGAGAAGAGTGTTACAAGGAGGCAGACACGCAAAAAAAAAAAAAAAAAAAAGAAAAAAAAAGTACCGGTTCATTGTGGCCTCGCGGTACATCAGACGCTGAAGAGCAGACATGGGGCACTTGACCACGCGTTCAACCTTGTCGGGGAGTTCGGTGGCGACGTCCTGCTTGAGACGACTATTTGGGGATGAACGTGTAAGAATACGGTAACATAGAACAGAATGACGAACCGAAGCATGAAGGGCTCGAGGACGTCGTGCAGCTTCTTGATGAGGTACAACTCCTCCTCCTCCGTGAGCTTGAGGTCGTCCTTGGAGAGACCTTTGTTCTCCTCGATGGGCGCGGCAAACCACTTTTCAAACGTCGCGACCGAGTTGAAAACCTTGGGCAGCAAAAAGTTGAGCAGGGCCCACAGCTCGGGGAGGTTGTTTTGCAGGGGTGTGCCCGTGAGCAGGAGACGGTGCTGGACAGAGTACGACTCACTGAGCGTGCGAGTGAGACGAGCAGCATCGTTCTTCAATCGGTGACCCTCGTCGACAACGAGGTAGACCCACTTGATGCGACTGAGCACACCCTTGTCCTAAACGTACCATTATGAGGATTAAACAAACAAGAAAACAAGGAAGAGAAGAAAAGCGTACGCGCATGATGAAATCGTATGTCGTGATCAGCACATTGAATCCGTGGTGCATGCCCAGGAGGTCCTTACGGGCGTTCTTGTCTCCCTTGTAGATGACCTATGGATAAAATTCATTTAGTTTAGGGCGCCTTTCCTACCTGTTTTGGAATCTTTACCTTTTTGATATCGGGGGCCCACTTTTCAAACTCGAGCTGCCAGTTGGTGAGCGTGGACAGAGGCACGACAACGAGGAAGGGGCCGCTAATCTTCTTCATTTCCATGATGTAGGACAGGAGCGAGATCGTCTGGATGGTCTTGCCGAGACCCATCTCGTCGGCGAGGATACCGTTGAGCGAGTTGTTGAACAGCGAAACCATCCATTGGAGACCCTTCAACTGGTAGTCCTTGAGCGTGCCGCCCTTGAGCAGGGCTGGCTGCTTGTGGATCGTCTCCGACACCGAGTGAGCAATGTGGTAGAACAAACGCGCACGCTTGACCTCGCTTTGACCGGGCTCGAGCAGCGCGGGAGGGATGACAGTCGCGAAATCACGGCCCTCGGCTTTGGCCGCGGCCTCCTTGGTTGCGACGATCTTGGCCTGGAGCTGGTCCATAAACTCGTCGGTTTTGCGGATGAGCTGCATCACGCGCTCGTTCTTGGCATCTGTAACCATTTTGATGTACTCTTCCTGGTTGTTGGCCCTGCAGATTTTTATATTTTTTATTTATATTTATATTGTTGAATTCCAATCCATACTTGAGCATTTTGAGACGGCTCTGGACCTCCTTCTGCTTTTGGCGTGCAGCTTCGCGCTCGCTGTTTGCGTGCCATCGCTCCACAAACTCTCCGATTCTAATGAAAATGTTTATTTTTTATTATTAAAAAAAAAGGGGGGTTGTTTGAAAATGTACTTTTCCTGCTGAGTGGTCGCGGCGCGATGGAAATCCTTAAAGTCCTTGATTCGATTGATGACCTTTTTGAGGGCTTCTTGGTGCTTGGTCCGTTTCTATGCAAATTTAAATTAGTCATCCCCAAACCATTCGTATGGTATCGTTTTGAACGTACGGCCTTTTCGCGGTTCTCCTTTTCAAGAACCTGCTGGCGCTCGAGCCGTTCGGCAACACCTTCTTGGGGTTCTTGGCGACGCGGACGCTTTTTGTTGCTGCGCACGTCGGTAACCGTCGCACGTCGCATTCCCAGCACGACTTCCTCTCGGAGCTGCCAGTGGGTTCTTTCTTAGCAAACACTTTCTTTTTCTCACTTTCGGTCATACCTTTTTCTGGAGTGGGAGCAGTCGCAGCATCTTGAGCTCGATGGCGGCTTTGAGTTTGAGCTCCTGGTTGATATTGGCAGGCAGATTCGAGAGTTCTTGGACTCGGTAGTGGATCTGGTTTTGGATCCGGCGCTCACGCTCCTCCATCATCGCTGGCAAGTCGAGGCCGAGCGGGGTGTAGCTGGCAAACATAAACCAAGTAAGCACCATAACTATGTGTATGTCGTGTTGTACGCTGGGACAATGCGCCTTTTGGCAAAGAGGGCCCGCAGCTCAGAGGCTTCGCGGTCGGCCAGGGCTGGCACTTTCGCGGTCGCCTGTGTGACCATCTGGCCAACGCGCTTGTGCAGCTGGTCGGCAGTCTGAATATTGGATGGTGCGCTATCCGACTGCAGGATCAACGACGGGATGGGGGTGTGAGCACCCGTCGCTCCCTGTCCCAAAAAAAAAAAAAAAAAGTTATTCTTCTTTTTTCCTGGCTCGGTAGTGTTCGTCATACCAGCTGGATGTGGCTGGGCACTTGCGCATTCTTGCTCAGGAATTTGTAGGCCATGATCTGCGACTTGAGTTGGTCCTGGTTGGCATCGGTGGGTGTGTCTGCCAACCGCACGTTGCCTTCCGCCACGGCCGCCTCGGTGACCTCCTTGGTCCTCAACTGGAGGTCAAGCGCGGCCTGACCCACGGGCTGGGGCTGTCCCGCCGCCGTGAGCGCGTGCCACGCAGCCATCAGCTTGGCATACTCGGGGTTGCTCGGCCCAAGTCCCTGGGCATGCAGTCTGTTCAACGCCTGCTCGTAGCCAAAATGATTGGGATTTTAGGCCCCACAACAAACTGCACTAAATACCTCCACAAGCAAACGCTCGCTCTCGGGCTGCGGCTTGACAGCCAGCGCGAGTCGCCGTTGCTGCTGCTGCTGTTGCAGGGCCAGTTGTTGAGCCTGCTGCTGACGCAAAAGATGCTGTTGCTGCAACTGCTGCTGCTGCTGTTGCTGGAACAGGGCTGTCTGCTGCAGCTGGTGCAGGTGCTGGGCATTGGCCGACGCTCCTTGAGCCTGCTGCTGCGCCTGTGGGTGAGGCACGGCCTGAGCTGCAACATTTGTGGCGGAACCCGGCTGCTGAGCCGGCTTCCACTGAGACTGCTGCTGCTGCTGCTGCTGCTGCTGCATGAAATAATTGGCCGACGCCGCAGACGACGTGGGCGCCGTCCCGGGCACGCCGGACGAGGGCGGTGGCGCGCCAGACATGTCGTTCTAAAATGAGGGAAAAAAGAACCTGAGGAGGTGATACTTGCGTCAACCACACTTTTTTCGAATGTTCCACCCGTTAAATTCGTTAACTTTCAATGATTGCCCTGAAAAAAAAAAAGTATAATAACATGATTGGAACTGGACGAGAGGTTGAGGGAAAGAGAGAGAGAGACGACCACAGAGAAAAAGTAAAAAAAAAAGGGGGAATAGGGAAAATGAACAGTAAACAAAAAAAGAATGCCTTTGATTCTCCTCTAGTCCTCATCTTCGTAGTTTCGGGTGATGGTGGACGCACGCGAAGGGGCCCTTGATGAGGTGTCGCTCTCGTAGCCGTCGCTTTGGTAGTCGTCGTCGTCGTGCTCCAATGGCTTGACGACCGAGGTCATACCACGCTCACGGGCGTCAATCTCGGCCTGGACGTCGGGATGGGGAGCCAAGTGTTTCCATGTTGCAAGGACAAGGAGAGCAGCAGACAATGACAGCGATCCAGCAACACAGAAGAGCGCAAAACCAGAGTCGTCGGCCTGCGTGCAAGAAAAAAAACAAATGTTTTTTTAATTAAAAAAAAATCAACTTTTTCTTTTTTCGCACGTACACTAAACATCTCACCAGCCCAGATGGGACCGGTGATACGGGCGACACTGCCGGCAACCTGCTGCCAGCCAATCATGGCACCCTGGTCAGCGGGACCCATGATCTTGCTGAGCATGCCGTACGAGAGCGCAGACGAGAGCGGGTAGCCGAGCGAGTACAAGCAAAGCGTGGCCGACCAGTACTGAACCTCAGTGATTGTCTTCCCATTGGCAGTCATACGAGCGTAGAGACCAGCAGCCATGAGCTACACGCACAAAATAAAATTGGTTAAACCAATTTTTTTTTAAAAAAAAGTTATCAAATACCAGCTGGCCAAGGATGAGCGATGGGCGATCGCCAAGGCGAGCAGCCACAGGCTTGATAAAGATGAAAGCGACCAGGGACTTTTGGGGGGAGTATTAATAAAAGGAAAAGTCAAATTTTTTTTTTTTTTTTAGAAAAAAGAAATATTTACCTGGAGGGCAGCAATCGTGAAGAAGAGCGAGTTCTCCTCAGGTCCCCAGCCGAGATTGTAGTACGTGAAAGGTGTTCCGATGGTTTCAAAGATGGAGAATGCAGTTGTAACGCAGAAGAAGACGTACATGCAGACCATGGCACCCCAAAAGTCGTATGTGACATTCTTTTTTTTTTTTTTCAATGAGCAAAATAGAAAGAGGAAGGAAAAAAAAAGTAGAATGTTTTTTACCTTGTTGGTGCCATCGGCGTACTTGGCCTTGAGACCCTTTTCGACGTTGGCTCCGTTGATCGACGGCTGTGCCTTGTTCTCCTCTGCAGACAGCGCAATTGTTTAACAAAATTTGGAAGAAAGAAAAAAAAGGACAGTACCCGCTTTGGGAGCCTCAACAAAGACGAAAAAGACGAGGATGATGTTGAGGAAGCCGAGGATGGCGGAAAAGTAGCCAGGGGC
>Ga0302230_10001722_pt1 | contig 13815 bp, 13 predicted proteins | sample II_Palsa_N2_1_FD_193523 | JGI IMG/M metagenome (GOLD analysis project Ga0302230, IMG submission 193523) | Peat permafrost microbial communities from Stordalen Mire near Abisko, Sweden - II_Palsa_N2_1 | ecosystem: Environmental > Terrestrial > Soil > Palsa > Peat permafrost | place: Sweden... | reverse complement strand
GGCTTAAATACATCGGCGGTGATGGGTTTTACCAATACCCTGCTTGATGTTTTAAAAAAAGAAAGGCCAACCCACATGGCCGTGGTATTTGATACCGATGCCCCCACCGAGCGCCATACCGAATACGAAAAATACAAGGCTCACCGCGAAAGTATGCCCGAGGACCTGTCGAAGGCGCTTCCTTACATATTTAAAGTGGTATTGGGCTTCAATATTCCGCTCATTACATCCGATGGTTACGAGGCCGATGATATTATTGGCACATTGGCCAAAAAAGCCGAGCAAAAAGGCTACCAGGTATATTGTATGACGCCTGATAAAGATTTCGCGCAGCTGGTATCGCCCAACATTCACATTTATAAACCTGCGCGTATGGGTAACGAGATGGAGATACTGGGTGTAAAAGAAGTACTGGCCAAATGGGAAATTGAGCGCCCCGAACAGGTGATAGATATTTTAGGCCTGTGGGGCGACGCGGTAGACGGCATTCCGGGCATACCGGGCGTGGGCGAAAAAACAGCTAAATTATTGATCAAACAATATGGTTCGGTTGAGGAGATCATAGCGCATAGCCATGAATTAAAAGGCAAGCTGCGCGAAAACGTGGAGCAATTTGCCGAGCAGGGCCTGATGTCGAAAAGGCTGGCCACCATCAACCTCAATTCCCCGGTTGAGCTGGATGAGGCAGGGCTGGAAATGTGCGCCCCAAGCAAAGATCTGCTGGAACCGCTATTTGCTGAATTAGAGTTCCGCACTTTAGGCAGGCGCGTTTTTGGCGATGATTTCAGCGTTACCGAATTGAAGGCCGTTTCGATACAAACCGACCTTTTTGGGAACCCTGTTGCCGGCGGACGAACCACCCTCACGGTTGATGTACAGGATATTGCCGAACCCTATGAACCGACACCTGCAAAAACAATTGCCACCGTTCCGCATAAATATTACCTGGCCGATACCTTTGAAAAACGGAGCGATCTGATAGCCAAATTGAAGCAGCAAAAGGAAATTTGTTTCGATACCGAAACCACCGGCACCGATGCCAACTTTTGCGAGCTGGTGGGCCTCTCCTTCGCCATAAAAGCCAACGAGGCCTGGTATGTGCCCGTGCCTGCCGATCAGGACGAAACGATGAAGATAGTAGCCGAATTTAAAAGCGTTTTTGAAGATGGAGCGATAGGCAAAACAGGACAAAACCTGAAATTCGACATACTGATGCTGAAATGGTATGGGGTTGAATTAAAAGGCAAGCTATTCGATACCATGATGGCACATTATGTGATCGATCCGGATACCCGGCATGGCATGGATATTTTATCAGAAAATTACCTGGGCTATAAACCGGTTTCAATTACCGAACTGATTGGTGCCAAAGGCAAAAACCAGGGCAGCATGCGCGATGTGGAGATGGAAAAAATAAAGGAATACGCGGCAGAAGATGCCGATATCACCTTGCAATTGAAAGCCATTTTCGAACCGAAACTGAAAGAAGTAGAAGCCGAAAAGCTGATTCATGAAATTGAAAACCCGTTGATCTACGTTTTGGCCGATATAGAATTTGAGGGCGTAAAAATAGACCATGATACCCTAAAGGAGTTCTCGAAGGACCTGGAAGTAGACGTAGCCAAGCTGGAGAAAATAGTTTATGAAAAGGCAGGCGTACGTTTCAATATCGCATCGCCAAAGCAACTGGGCGAGGTGCTGTTTGAAAAGCTGATGCTTGATCCTAAGGCGAAAAAAACCAAAACAGGCCAATATCAAACCGGGGAGGATGTGTTATTATCGCTTGCCGCGAAAAGCGATATTGTGCGCGATATTCTGGATTACCGCCAGCTGCAAAAGCTAAAATCAACCTACGTGGATGCTTTGCCGCAGATGGTAAACCCTAAAACCGGGCGTGTGCATACTTCCTACAACCAGGCGGTTGCCGCTACCGGGCGTTTAAGCTCAACCAATCCCAACCTGCAAAATATCCCCATCCGTACCGAGCGCGGCAGAGAGGTGCGCAAGGCCTTTATCCCAAGAAACAGCGGGCACATGATCGTATCTGCGGATTATTCGCAGATAGAACTGCGCATTATAGCCGAAATAAGCAGGGACGAGAACATGATGGCTGCCTTTGTTAACAACCTGGATATCCACACCGCTACCGCAGCCAATGTTTATGGTATCGGTTTAGACGAAGTAACCAGCACACAGCGCCGCAATGCAAAGGCGGTTAACTTCGGCATCATTTACGGGCAGTCGGCATTTGGCTTATCGCAAAATTTGGGTATTCCCCGTAAGGAAGCAGCGGATATTATCGATAATTACTTCGCGCAATATCCCGGCATCAAAAAATACATGAACGATACCATGAATTTTGCCCGCGAAAACGGTTATGTAACCACGCTGATGGGCAGGCGCAGGTATTTAAGGGATATTAACTCGGCCAACCAAACGGTACGCGGTTTCGCGGAGCGAAATGCCATCAACGCGCCGATACAGGGTTCGGCAGCGGATATGATCAAGATAGCGATGATTAACATCCACCGCGAGTTCTGCGCTCAAAAGCTGGATGCCCGCATGACCATGCAGGTGCATGATGAGTTGGTTTTCGATGTTCCGCATGCCGAAGTGGAAATTGTAAAGCCCATCATTCTGCATAATATGAAGAATGCTATTAAAACCACCGTACCTATTATGGTGGAGATCGGTACAGGGTTGAATTGGCTGGAAGCGCATTGATTTTGATCCTTGCAAACCTATTGAGAATATGATTGTAATAAATTATATTTGTATTAACAGCCCTAAAAGCATGAACGATCAGCATAAATATAAAAATTTCATATCCGAAATACCCTCCACGGCTGTAGAGGTATATCGTATGCTGCCGGAGGGTACCCGCTGCGAAGTTATTTTTAATGAATTGATCATGTCACCGTCCCCAAGTTCGCTGCATCAGCTTTTGCTTTCAGAATTGAATGCTTTGCTTTATTTTTTTTTGAAAGATGCCGGTAGTGGTAAGGTGATACCATCCCCTATAGATGTTTATCTCGAAAATTATGATTCAGTAATACAGCCTGACCTCGTAATTATTTTGAATGAAAATTTACATCAGATAAAAGTCGATGGCGTTTATGGTGCTCCTGATATCGCTATCGAGATATTATCAACCAACCGCGCTTATGATACCTTGCGAAAACGAGCGCTTTATGAAAAAGCTGGTGTTAAGGAGTACTTTATGATCGACCCGGAAAATAAAAAAACCACCTTACTTACACTAAATGCATCAGGAGTTTATGAGCAAACTTATGAGGAAGCGGGAGTATTTAATTCTAAAATACTTTGCTGCAGCATTGCCTTCTAAATTTTCAATTCAATCATCTTTTACATATTTCTTTTAACAAAGCAGGCTACAAAGGAGGCACTATGCCCCATAATGCCGAATTGGTAAACAATTGCAGGTTTTAATTTATTTTTTTTACTGTTTCAAACACATTTTTCAAATAATGTGTTTGTTAATTAAGGTAAATGTTTACTACCTTAAACCAATATAATCCTTAATGAGAGTTTATCACCTAAGTGCCGAATGTTACCCGGTAGCAAAAGTTGGCGGCCTTGCCGATGTTGTTGGCGCATTGCCTAAATATGAGAAAATTGCGGGGATTGATGCTGCAGTTGTAATGCCTTATTACGACCGTAAATTTGTCCGCGAAAATTCATTTGATGTGGTTTTCCGTGCTTCAACGCTGCTGGGCATGCGAAGGCTTTACTTTGAAGTATTAAAGGAAACAACCGATAAATTGGGTTTTGAGTTATACCTCATCAAAATACCCGGATTGATCGACCGCGAAGAGGTGTACATGTACCCTGATGAACGCGACCAGTTCATCGCCTTCCAGATAGCGTTTTTGGATTGGATAAGCTACTCGCAGCAAAGCCCGGATATTATCCATTGCCACGATCATCACATGGGGTTGGTGCCTTTTTTGCTGTATTATTCCAAATTATATACCCGTTTAAAGGATACACCTACCATATTTACCATACATAACGGCCAATATCACGGTGTTTTTGGCTGGGAAAAGCTTTCGTACCTGCCCGAGATCGACCTATCCAAAACCGGTTTGCTGGATTGGAACAATATGATCAATCCACTGGCATCGGCAGTAAAATGCTGCTGGAAATATACTACCGTATCGCCCAGCTACCTGGAGGAGCTGACCACCAACTCCAACGGGCTAGAGTTTTTGTTTTACCTGGAGAGAGACAAAGGCTCGGGTATTATAAATGGCATTGATACCCAGGTTTGGGACCCGAAAACCGATCCGATGATACCGGTTAAATTTTCGACAGCTAAACTTGCCCAGGGCAAGCAAAAAAATAAAGAAGAACTATGCGCCCGGTTCGGCTTGCCAACCGATAAGCCCTTAATATCATTTATAGGCCGTTTAGTGCTTGAAAAAGGCGCCGATCTGATAGCCGACGCTGTTAAAAGAAGCCTTGCCGAGCACGCCGATCAACTCACTTTTATGCTATTGGGCGCCGGCGAAAAGGATTTGGAAAAGCAACTTGCCGAGCTCGCGGCACTATACCCCGGCCAGTGCAATGTGTTTATTGGTTATGACGAGGCGCTGGCGCATTTGGTATATGCCGCCTCTGATTTTTTGCTGATGCCATCGCGGGTGGAACCATGCGGGCTTAACCAGTTATATGCCCTGCGTTATGGCACCGTGCCAATGGTTAGAAGCACCGGCGGCTTAAAAGATACCGTGATTGATTTTGGCGATGAAGGCGGCTACGGCATCCGCTTTAACAATACATCTGTTGATGATATTTGCTACTCCATAAGTCGCGCCAAAGGATTATATGAAAATACCGCGCATTTACAGTTATTGCGAAAACGCATGATGGCGCTTGATTTTTCATGGGATCGCTCCGCAAATGAATACATTCACCTATACGAAAGTTTAAAATCCACAATATGACCTCGAAAGTAATTTGTATCGTACTTGGCGGCGGCCAGGGAAGTCGTTTATCTCCGCTTACGGCCACACGTTCAAAACCGGCCGTTCCAATTGCCGGGAAATACCGTTTAGTTGATATCCCCATATCAAACTGCCTGCACTCGGGTATTAACCGTATTTATGTTTTAACGCAGTTTAATTCGGCTTCGCTAAATAAGCATATCAAAAACACCTACCATTTCAGCAATTTTGATGAGGCTTTTGTTGATATACTGGCTGCCGAGCAAACGCCAACCAGCGGCGGATGGTTTCAGGGTACGGCCGATGCGGTACGCCAAAGTTTACACCATTTGGCGGTACATGAATTTGAGTATGTGCTCATCCTATCGGGCGACCAGCTGTACCAAATGGATTTTGGCGAAATGATAGACCGGCATATACAAGCTAAAGCCGATATATCAATAGCTACCATACCTGTACATGTTAATGATGTGCCGGGTTTTGGTATACTAAAAACAGATGCCGACAATGTGGTTACCTCGTTTATTGAAAAGCCAAAAACCGATTTCGAGAAATGGACATCGGAAGTAAGCGATGAAATGGCGGCGCAGGGCAGGCTGTACCTGGCATCAATGGGCATATATATCTTCAACCGCAAATTATTGTTTGAATTGCTGCAGGGTAACGAGCGCACCGATTTTGGCAAGGAAATTATCCCGCAATCTATTGATAAGCATAAGGTGCTCAGCTACCAGTTTGAAGGCTATTGGACAGATATTGGTACTATTCCGTCATTTTTTGATGCCAATTTGGGCTTAACCGATGATATACCCCAGTTTAACCTTTTTGATAAAAACTACATATTTACCCGCGCCAGGATGCTGCCACCGTCAAAAATGTCGGGCACGCATGTGGATAAGGCCATTATTTCTGATGGATGTATCATTAATGCAAGCCATATTACCCGTTCCATAATTGGTATACGTACCCGTATAGGTTTAGGCACCACCATTGAAAATTGCTATGTAATGGGAAGCGATAATTACCAAACACTGGAGCAGATAGAAGAATCCAGGATAAGCGACTCGCCGATAATGGGTATTGGCGACAGGTGCTATATCAAAAACGCCATTATTGATAAAAACACTTATATAGGTAACGACGTAAAAATTAACTGTGGTACCATACTGGAAGACGGCGATTACGGCACGCATACCGTACAGGATGGTATAGTGGTGGTAAAAAAACGCGCGGTTATTCCGAACGGAACCGTTATTTAATTAAGCTTAGGCAAAGCGGGCCAGCTTGGGCTTAGCTAAACCTGCGGCAGCGGATGAAATAAAAAGACAAACCGGTCAATCGGTTTGTCTTTTTTGCTTTATAACCGTTTCTTTCGGAAAAGTTTAAAATGCAACCTGTTTCAGGGGCTTAGTGTATCGAAAAGTGTTTTTTAGCCGGAAACACCTGTTTTGTAAGTTATTGTTAAACAGTTTGTTACACCATTAGCAAGCGTTCGCTTGCGGAAACGCTTGTTTTTGTTAATTTGCTGTTTACCAGCGGTTTAAGTGTTCGGGCTTGTTCGGGTGTTCACGTTCGTGTTCGGGGGTGTTTCGGTACTGTTCGGGTTGTGTTCGGGTTATGTTCGGGTACCGTTCGGGTTATGTTCGGGCTCTGCATTTGGCGTAAATTAGTGAATATCGCGAAAAACAACACAAAGTGTACCGGGATATTAGCAATAAACGCGGCTTTGCTATAAATTTGAACACTATGTACACCATTGCCGAAACGCCACGACTCATCATCCGTGAGTTTTTACCTGAAGAACTGGATATTTACCTGGATCATTTTAACGATGAGGAGGTGTGCCTGCATCTGCCCAAACGCAGCAGGGATGAACGCATTGGTATTTTCGGCAGGGCACTTAACCAGTACGAGGTTACCAAAAAACTGGGTACCTGGGGCATGTTTAATAAAACCAACGGCAATTTTGTAGGCAGTTGCCTGCTGCGGCCCTTTAATGAGCAAGCCAACCAGGTTGAAATAGGTTACAGTATGGAAAAACGGTACTGGGGCAAGGGCATAGGCACCGAAATGGCCGTGGCCATGGTTATTTATGCTTTTGAGGATGAATCTGTTACCCAAGTTGTAGGCTGCACCACGCTGGAAAACACCGGCTCACAACGCGTGCTGGAAAAAGCCGGGCTTAAACGGGTGGATAATATGCTGAGGGATGGGGTTGAACTGGCTTTTTTTGAGTTGGGACGCAGTATTTAACCACAGAGAACTCTAAGAAAAGACGCAGAGAGGCACAGAACTTTCAAGTTTGATATTAGAAATTTTCGATTATTTTGGTAATTAACTATAGGCTTTTATAATGGCTTTGCACCCTTCCTCTATCATCTTAAACACCGGCTCAAATTGAGTATCATCGTAGTATGGGTCAGGTACTTCCTTATCGCCGAGGAGTAACTTTACTTTGGCTGCATCCTGTTTATCGCGTGCCAGGGCAAGTATGTTCTTCAGGTTACTTTTGTCCATTACCAATATCAGGTCGAAATCGTCAAAATCGCTTACGGTAAATAAACGGCAAACCTGCCGGCTAATGTCGATGCCAAATTTGCGCGCGGCATGGGTTGATCGTCTATCGGGTCCCTCGCCAACATGCCAGTTTCCGGTACCTGCGGAATCTATCTCCCAGTCGAGCCCGTTTTGTTGCGCCAGATGCCGCATGATCCCCTCCGCAAGCGGCGACCGGCATATATTGCCCAGGCATACCATTAGTATCTTCATTTTGGGGGGGGGTTAAGGTGAAGGGTGAAAGGAGAAGGGTAAAAAGTAAAGCGGGAAACCTTTCTCCTTTCACCTCCAATAATCTATCCGAACAGTTGATTCAGCACTCCTGCCAGCCTTACACCAGCCTTTAGCAAGCGTTCGTTAAGCGTATCTATATGGCTAAAGTTGTATTTATAATTCAGGGTATCACCGGGTTTAATATCGGTGTACAGTATTTCCGCTATCTGGTTCGATTCGAACAGCCATTTAGCTATCGGGTCGCTTTGCCATTCGGCGCGTTCGGCCGGGGTGGTATGGTTAATGGCGGTGGCGTATTCGGTATAGCTTAATTGCTGAAAATCTATCAGTTGCGAATCCCAAACCGAGTGCAGGTTAGTGGGCGTATTAAACCAATTAACCTTAAAATCATTGCCGCCTTTGTCGTCGGCATGGGCAACGTGCATAGGCTGGTGTACATCCTCCACAATATGGATCAGCATCCGCAGGTCAAGCAGCTTCTCTTTTTTTGGCAGGTCCTTCTTCTTCAACTCGCCTATCAGGTACACTAATTTGGTGTAAGCGTCCACATTGGTATCCTGGTTCAGGAAATCAACCAGGTCTGGATAAGTGTAGGCCTTATCCAGGTCGATATAATGCCACGACGATAAATAGCTGTAGGCAGGGTCGGATTTTATAAAATCTGCCCAGTTGCTGGCCATGGCAATGGATTCGTTACCTAAAATGGCTTTCACGGCGGCACGTGCTTTTGGGGTTAAGTAACTTTCGGCTATTTGGCCGCAAATGCGGTGGCCGGTAGTGCCCCAGGCCATGCTTTGAATGGGTGCGTAAATAATAACCAAACCCAGGACCAGCTTTTTAAAAAGATTTGTTTTCATAATGCTTAAAGTGGTTTTATTGTACAGGAAGTGTGTTTAATAAGGTGTGCATTGATGGGTATAACGCCCGAAGTACTTGAAAGTTGGATAAGCGAATCTGTTTTTTGGGTGATCTTGAAAAACTCTTCATAAACACCGATCCGAAAACAACCAGGATCATCTTTAATAGTATAATCCGGGTTGCAGAATTGTCCCTTTAAAAACAGGGTATCATGCCTTTGCTCATAATGGCCACGGGTGTATTCCGTCCAATGCCCGGTTTTCATGCAGCTATCGGCGCCATAATTTACCTTGCTGAAGGTTTTTATAGCTACAAAAAACGAATCGCAGCTAAACCTGAAATGATACAGCGAATAATTGATCAACTTATTCTGCATCGGCACCGAATCCTGCTGCCACACACCTTGCAAATAGCTTTGGCCGGGCGTCTGCATGTTAGGGTTCATCCAGCAGGAGCTTAGCGCAAGCAGAAGGGTGAAAGCAGAAAGGCGAAAGCTGAAAGGTATTTGCATTTTATAATTTAATTCTCTCTCCTTTGGGAGAGAGATGAGATATCCTTATTGCTCCCCCTTGCGCCACCGCTGAAGCTAAGGCGGCACGCGGTTAGGGGGCTGGGGGCTATTTTAACCCGCCTATCATATCTTCCGGCTTAACCCACTCGGTAAATTCGGCATCAGTTAAAAACTCCAGCGCGATGGCAGCTTCGCGAAGCGACAGGTTTTCTTTTAATGCCTTTTTAGCAATTTTAGCCGCTTTTTCGTAGCCGATATGTGGATTCAAAGCGGTTACCAGCATCAGCGAATTTTCCAGGTGTTTTTTAATACCCTCGTAATTGGGTTCGATGCCTTTGGCGCAATGATCGGTAAACGATACACAAGCATCTCCAATTAGCCTGGCCGATTGCAGAAAGTTAGCCGCCATAACCGGTTTAAACACGTTCAGTTCGTAATGCCCGTTCGATCCGGCTATGGATATGGTTACATCATTACCCATTACCTGCGCAGCAACCATAGTAACCGCTTCGTTTTGAGTTGGGTTAACCTTGCCCGGCATAATGGATGATCCTGGCTCATTATCAGGTATATGTATCTCGCCGATACCCGAGCGCGGGCCCGAAGCCAGCATCCTGATGTCATTCGCAATCTTCATTAAGGATACCGCTATCTGTTTTAGCGCGCCGTGGCTCTCCACAATGGCATCGTGAGCGGCCAATGCCTCAAATTTATTTTCGGCTGTGCGAAATGGCAGGCCCGTAAATTGGGCAATGTACTCAGCCACCTTAATATCATAACCTTTGGGTGTATTGATGCCGGTACCAACTGCTGTACCGCCAAGCGCGAGTTCTGACAGGTGATCGAGCGTATTTCTCAGCGCTTTTAAGCCATGATCCAGTTGCGATACATAGCCCGAAAACTCCTGCCCCAAAGTAAGCGGCGTAGCATCCATCAAATGGGTACGACCGATCTTTACCACGCTTTTAAATGCTTCGGATTTTGCCTTCAGCGTATCGCGTAATTTTTCAACACCCGGAATGGTAACTTCGGCCACCATTTTATAGGCGGCGATGTGCATAGCCGTTGGGTAGGTATCGTTGGATGATTGCGATTTATTCACATCATCATTCGGGTGGATGAAGGGTTTGCCTTCGCCCAAAATATTACCCTGTAATACATGCGAACGGTTTGATATTACCTCGTTCACGTTCATGTTTGATTGTGTGCCCGAGCCGGTTTGCCATATCACCAGCGGAAATTCAGCGGCTAAACTGCCTGTAAGTATTTCATCGCAAACCTGCGCTATCAGGTCGCGTTTATCGGCTGGCAAAACGCCGCAATCGGTATTGGTATAGGCGGCAGCTTTTTTCAGATAAGCGAAAGCGGCAATTATCTCTTTTGGCATGGATGCTTCCGGGCCAATTTTAAAGTTATTGCGCGATCGTTCTGTTTGTGCTCCCCAGTATTTGTCGGCAGGTACCTGTACCTCGCCCATGGTATCGTGTTCAGTTCTGAAACTCATGGTATTATTGAATTTGCAGCAAAGTTAGGGTTTTATATCCTGATAGAGAACGCGGGGGAGTAATCTTTTTGGTACAAAAACCAGAACTGCTTTTGGGTGTTTACAAGGTATAAAAATCTCCCATGTCAAAATATAACATCATATATTTATCGCCAACAGACGATCCTTATTTGTGGAACGGCCGCTCGCTCGATAAGCTGGAACACACCGGCCAGGAAGTGCTCCGTTTCAGCGGCGAAACATTTAAAGAGGATGAGCTTGAAGAAGCCATAAAGGCTTGCAAAGAGGCGGCAAAGCAGTTGTTTCCGGAAGATAAGGAACTGGAAGTTAAAACTATTGAGATCAAAGTTACCGATTAGATATTAATCGATTTCGGGTACAACCATTGTTAAATTCACAAAACACGGCCTTCATTTTTTGTGAATTTAACAATAATATTAAAATGTTTAAAACTTTAATTTATCGCTGCTGTATTATTTCTGAATTTCGCCTTTTCGTTAAAGTGAAAGATTTTATTTATGACAATAATGTATAAGAACATCCTATCTATTACTATTTCCCTTCTTTTTTTAGCTTCTTGTTCACAAAGTAAAACCAAACAGGTTTCGTCCACGCCCGATATGGGCAAACCCTTTCACCCCGAACAATATTTAAAATACGACCCGAGAAAAGCCGATAAACGCATCGACGATTTTATGAAACACCTGCACCAGGTAGCCAATTTTAATGGCGATGTGCTGGTGGCAAAAAACGGCAAAATTATATATGAAAATGCCTTTGGCTGGGCAAATTACCCACACCAGGATAGCCTGAAGGTTGATTCTAAATTCCAATTGGCATCGGTTACTAAAACCATGACCTCTACCGCCATTTTGCAGCTAATGGAGCGTGGCAAATTGAAACTCAACCAGGATGTACGCGATTTTTTTCCGAACTTTCCTTATGCTGGTGTAACTATACGCTTGCTGCTTACCCATCGCTCGGGTATGATGAACTATGTATATTTTGTTGATGATGTATACCGCGCCGAGCACCGCGATCAGAAAAAGGGCATCACCAACCAGCAAACTATGGATATGATTGCCCAGTATAAACCGGCTCCGTTCAATAAGCCCGACAAACGCTTTTTATATAATAATTCCAACTTTATGGTGCTGGGCTCCATTATTGAGAAGGTAACCGGTATGAGCTATGCCGAGTATATGAAGGAAAATATTTTCGACCCGGCCGGCATGAAGAATACTGCCGTTTACTCCAAAGCGGTTTATGATAAAATACCAACTAATGTACTTGGGCATGATAGAAACAGCTGGAAATATTCCGTAGCTCCTAATTTTTTAGATGGCCCGGTTGGCGCTTATGGCATTTACAGTACCGTTGGCGATCTGTTTTTATTCGACCGCGCTTTGCGGGCCGGGATGCTCATTAAACCTGCTACCCAGGATTCGGCCTATACCGATCGCAACCCGATGATTCGCGGGCATTTTAACTACGGCTACGGCTGGCGCCTATTTGAGGCACCCGGCGAAAAGGTGGTGTACCATACCGGCTGGTGGCATGGTTTCAGGCATATATTTTTACGCGATATGAAAAATGACGTAACAATTATATTGCTCGGAAACATGGTAAACGGAAGCTTGCTACATTTGGATGATCTTTTTAAAATAACCGGCATGCCTATAGTGCGCAAAAGTGCCTACACGGGCAGCGGCGGCGTTGAAGAAGATCAGTAAGTTGGTGAGTGGTGAGTGGTGAGCAGTGAGTGGTGAGCAGTAAGTTGGTGAGTGGTGAGCAGGCAGTGGCGAATTTCTTTTTTTTAAAACTTAATTTAACTGATCTGCTTTTATAACCAATAAACATACAACATCATGTTCGATAAAATAATGGAGGCTCAGCAAAAAGCGGGCGAAGTAAAACAACGCCTTGATGCTATTAGTGTAAGCGGCACCGCCGAGGGTGGCAAAATTACGGTAACTGCCAATGCTAATAAAGTAATTCAATCTATCAGCATCGACCCGGAATTTTTTAAAGATGCCGGTAAAGAAGAACTGGAAGAACTGCTTTTGGTTGCTATAAATAAAGCATTGGAACAGGCTGACAATATTAGCCAAAGCGAAATGGCCGCCATGACCCAGCAAATGTTTGGCGGCTTGTTTGGGAAATAAAGCCCTTTAATCAATGTCATCTCGAACGACAGAGAGAGATCTTCTACACCATACCTACAGATGCTAATTGCAGAAGATTTCGCCTCGCACCTCGTCGAAATTACGTTTTGAATCACATAAAACATTAAAACCATATATGAAAGCAACATTTTACGGCCACGCCTCGCTGGAATTGGAAACCGGCGGCAAAACAATATTATTCGATCCATTTATATCGCCAAACCCGCAGGCGAAGCATATTGATATTAACACCTTAAAGCCCGATTATATCCTGTTATCGCATGGGCATGGCGATCATGTGGCTGATGCCGCCGCCATACAGAAAAACAGCGGTGCTCAAATAGTAGCTATTGCCGAAATTGCCGGCTGGTATGCTGCCCAGGGCATTGAAAACACCCACGGTATGAATATCGGCGGTGGTTTTGATTTTGATTTTGGTCGTGCTAAAATGGTATACGCGCTGCACTCCAGTTCCATGCCCGATGGCAGCTACGGTGGTAACCCGGCCGGTTATGTGATCTACTCCGAAGGAAAAAAGGTTTATTTTGCCGGGGATACCGCGCTTACTTATGATATGAAGCTATTAGCCGAAGAAAACCTGGATTGGGCTATTTTGCCCATCGGCGATAACTACACCATGGGTGCCGATGATGCCATAAAGGCTTGCGAATTTATCAACTGCAAAAATGTGATCGGTGTACATTATGATACCTTCCCGGCCATCAAAATTGATAAGGCAGCGGTAATGGAAAAATTTATAAAGGCAGGCATCAATTTAAAACTGCCCGCCATAGGCGAAAGCATAGTTCTGTAACAAAAAAGGCCGCCGGTAACATTACCGGCGGCCTTTAAATTGGATACTACATTTTTGTAGTATCTTTTTTCATCTTCATTTTCATCTTACTGGTATCACTCTTCATTTTCATCTTCTTCTTTTTCATCTTCACAGTAGTATCGCTTGCTGCAATTGTTCTACCATTAGATACCGGCGCCGCCGCACAAACACTTCCGAAAGTGATC
>Ga0302230_10001712_pt1 | contig 13854 bp, 14 predicted proteins | sample II_Palsa_N2_1_FD_193523 | JGI IMG/M metagenome (GOLD analysis project Ga0302230, IMG submission 193523) | Peat permafrost microbial communities from Stordalen Mire near Abisko, Sweden - II_Palsa_N2_1 | ecosystem: Environmental > Terrestrial > Soil > Palsa > Peat permafrost | place: Sweden... | reverse complement strand
ATTTCTCCAAATAAAGTTTTATCTCTATTTTCTGAACTGCCGTCGCGGCGTGTCCTTTGCGGGGATGGCGAACGCCGGTGTATGTTGAGATAAAAAGCCTTTTTGTTGAAACTTGTTTTTTACCTGGCCAATAAGCGGAAGATTTGCGGCATGAAAAAACAATATTCCCGCCTAAAGATGAGCTGTTTCTTCCTTGGGATGGCGTTCATGACAATGCCGGTCTTTTCCCAGTCGAAATCGCTTGTCGGTTCGTGGCGTCTCACTGCCGCCGACAAAATCCTGCCTGACGGGAGCAAAGTGGCTGATTATGGAACAGATCCCCGAGGTATCGCTATTTTTACTGCCGACGGCCATTACGTGGTAGAAATATTCCGGTCGGATCGCTTAAAATTCGCCTCGGGGGATCGCGCGAAAGGCACTCCGGAAGAATACAAAGATGCCGTTCTCAGTGCCAGCTGTCATTTTGGAACCTATATCGTTGACTTCGCCAAAGGGACCATCACTTTTCATATAGAGCGTGCATCTTATCCCAACTGGGATGAGACGACCCGCGTGAGCGGCATCACTCTTGAAGGAGATCAATTGACCTGGCGGGTTCCGCCCCGTCCGGATGGCTCCATCCCGGTATCTGTTTTCAGCCGAATGCCCTGATTTGAGCGGTATCATGGAGAATGCGTACAAGATGAAAATGGGAAATGAGCTATTTTGCAGCAAGAATGGATAAGACGAATTTATTAAAGCAAAAAACGACACTGATCAGGTTGCAATACCTGGTATGGGCGACTATATTACTGATCAGCTTTTTCGGCATGATATCGAGCGACGGTGTCAAGCGGTCCGCAACTTACGCCATCATCAATACCTGTTTTTACGCCCTGATCATTTACGGCAACATCCGCGTGCTGTACCCACGATTCTATCAAAAGAAACGCTATGTACCCTATATAGCGGGATCGGTCCTGCTGTTGCTGCTGACCGGCATCTGCAAGGTCTATATCGGCTTCGCTATCCACAACCCATACTACCCGACAGCACCCAGATTGCTTGACCCGGGAACCTATGTCACTTTCCTTTTATCAGGCATCACGGTCTTTGTGCTGAGCTTTATCTTCCGGTTGGCTATTGCGTATTTCATTATCAAACAGGCGTCGGAGGAAGCCTTATTGCAACGCAGCCAGTTCGAGCTCAAACTATTAAGAGCGCAGGTACAACCGCATTTCCTCTTCAATACCCTGAACAGCATGTATTATGAGGCGTACATGGACTCACCCCGCACCGCGCTGCTGATTGAAAGGCTGTCGGATATCATGCGGTATTTTGTCGACCAAAGCAGCCTGGAGACCGTTCCGCTGGCTACTGAAGTTCAATTCCTGGACAACTATATCGCATTGGAGAAAATAAGGATCAGGCCGGAGCCCGAGATCGAATTTGAAAAACAGTATGATGACGGCAGACCTATTCCGCCTATGCTGCTGATGACCTTTGTGGAGAATATCTTCAAGCATGGCATTGACAAGATAAGCGGCATCAATAAGATCGAGATTTCACTGGTTCACCAAAATGGTTATCTTTATTTCAAAACAAAGAATGCTATTAACAGACATGCCGGACGGACGATATCGGATGGGCTGGGCCTCAAAAACCTACGCAAGCGGCTGTCTATTCTGTATGATGACCATTTTGAACTGGAGACGGTCAATGACGGTCAATATTTTACAGCTTCCTTAAAAGTACCTCTGCATGAATCTACGGTGCATGATAGTTGATGATGAACCTAATGCGGTAAACCTGCTGGAAGTGCTTGTAGGGCAAAGCACGTCGTGGCAGCTTTTGATGAAGTGTTACAACGCGCTGGATGCCATTTCCTTTTTAAAGGACAATGCTGTAGACCTTATTTTTTTAGATATCAATATGCCCCTGCTCAGCGGAATGGAGCTCGCGGGCTTATTATCCGAAGAAACGGCTATCGTCTTTACAACCGCCCATTTTGAGCATGCTGTGGAAAGCTATTCCTTCAATACTATCGACTATCTCTTAAAGCCTATTACGCTGCGGCGATTTCTGGCCGCCACAAAAAAGGTCGAGACTTACTTCAGGGCACGCATGCCTGTGACGGACAAAGAAGAAAAAACGGGCAATGAATACTTTTTTGTCAAATCAGGTACCGAGCTGCGAAAGATCCTTTTACATGAGATCCTTTTCTTTGAAAGCCGGAAAGAATACGTTCGCGTCGTCACCCAGGCTTTCGAGGTATTGACGTATCGCCGGTTAAAAGATATCGAGACGCAGCTTAGTAAGCCCTTTGTCCGGGTACATAATTCTTATATCGTCAACATCAGGCAAATGAATAAGATACAGGACAATCATATTCATATCGGTGATGTACAGATACCGATCGGTGAGAAGTTCAAGGACGGGTTGATGGAAATGATCCGGAAGAAAACATTTTGATGTTTATAACAAAAATGCCTAATTTGTTATAGATTGAAGACTGCTGCTGCCATACTGCTATTGGGAATTCTTCTATTCAACTGGTTCGGTTACCGGGTCCTGAATACATTTATGCAAGACAGATCCGACCTGCAATTGCAGTCACAGCTGGACCTCCGGCATTACGATGAAACTCAGTTGATATCCATTAAGCTGCCCGCCACGCAACTCGCCTATTACAATAATTCGGCTGTTTTCGAAAGAGTGGATGGCCAGATCGACATCAATGGCATTCCCTATCAATATGTCAAACGCCGGATTTACAACGATTCGATCGAGCTCCTGTGTATTCCCAACCGAATGGCTTTGAACCTGCGGCTCTCCGGGGAAGACTATTTCAGATTGATCAATGATATTCAGCGCTCTCAGCAAGGGCAGGGACATCCCGGCGGCGCGACTAAATTTTTTGCTGTCGATCCTTATACGGCCACTCATCCCTTTCGGATAGGAGACCCTTCCTTTATCCTGATTGGCCGGACCAATGACTATTCCTCCACCAGGCTGCATTCCCTTCCCGGCACCACAGCCGAGCGACCGCCTGCTTGTGCAGCGTTTCGCGCCTGAACCCCGCCGACGGCTTTATTTTACGGGACAAAGATTTATCACTTCTCAATGGAGTTCGAATGCCTTACATTCCACTGGAAGAGCACCTACCGGGCATTACCGGGTTGCTCGAATATCGCCAGGATAGCGCCAAGCCTATCCGGGAACTAACACAAATTTTACTACGCGGGCCATCCTCGCTGACCGAAGGCGAGCGTGAACTCATCGCCACTGTCGTGTCTTCACGCAACCAATGCCGGTTCTGCACGGCGGCGCATACGGCCGCAGCGAATGTCTTATTGCATGAAACCGAAACGTCGGAAGCGGTCAAACTGGATATCGGCACTGCTCCGGTCAGTGACAAGATGAAAGCATTGCTGCAGATCGCGGCCCTTGTACAGGCCGGCGGAAAGAAAGTTACTCCGGCGGCGATTGATGCCGCAAAGGCGGAGGGCGCGACCGACGTGGAGATCCATGATACTGTACTGATCGCCGCCTTGTTTTGCCTGTACAACCGGTATGTCGATGGGCTGGCAACAGTAACGCCTTCCGACCCAGCGTTCTATCAGGGCCTGGGAGAGCGGCTGAAGAACCATGGCTACAACCGGCTGCCGAACGGCTATGATCATTTGAAAAAGAAATAACCTAACAACCTGCTATTATTTATGGCCAATTCAACTACTGCTGCGTATATACCCGAACAAGGTGCTGCCTCGTCGACGGGGCGCGGTTCTTATGCGGCGTTGTTCACGATCTGCTTTGTAAGCAGTATGTTCGGCGGCGTCGTCTCGACGCTAATGTCGGTCTATCTTCCCGTGGCCGTCAAAGACCTGTTAGGCCAGGTGACGGATGCGAAGTTAAATGCCGTTAGCGCCTCTATTAATTCCGTCTTCATCTTTGGCTGGATGTTTGGCGGTGTGGTCTGGGGACTGGTCTGTGACCGGATCGGAAGGGCGCGGTCGGTGATGTTGTCGACGCTGTGCTATGGCTTGTTCACCGTCCTAACGTCGATATCCCCGTCCTGGGAAATGGTCGTTGTTTGTCGCCTGCTGTCCGGCTTTGGCGTCGGCGGTGTATTGGTCACCACCACTATCATCATATCGGAGGCATGGACGGGAAAGCGCCGGGCGGTGGCTCTCGGCATATTATCCATTTCCATCCCGGTAGGTATTTTTTCCGCAGGGCTTATCAATTATTTATTACCGGCATGGCGGCAGGCTTTTCTAACGGGTATTATTCCGCTGTTAGCTGCAGTTGCCGCCCTATTCTTTTTAAAAGAATCGGGTAAGTGGAAGACCGCTGAAAAGACACGGCGCGGATTTCTGGCCGCTGACTATCGCAAAAATTTGTGGACCGGCAGCCTGATCTTCGGGACCATGCTGATCGGGATGTGGGCTATTTTTTCCTGGCTGCCTACCTGGGTGCAGAGCCTGCCCGGGTCTTCCGATGCGCAGCACCAGGGAGGGATCAGCATGATGATGATGGGCGCCGGCGGCCTGACGGGAGGGTTTATTTCCGGTTGGGTGGCGCATGCTATCGGGCTGCGGAAGACCATGCTGCTGTGTTTTTCCATCTGCTGGTGCATGGCCGTCCTTCTATTCAAGCTTACTCCTTCTTTTTCGGGGGTGACCTACGCGGAGATCGCGGTACTGGCCGTCTTTTTCGGTATCAGCCAGGGAGCGTTGTCGGCCTATATCCCGGAATTGTTTCCGACGGCTATTTCCGCGGGAGCGACGGGGTTTTGTTTCAATGTGGGCAGGTTGTTTACGGCTATTGCTGTCTTCTTTGTCGGCGCTTTGGTCAGCCTGCTGGACGGTTATAGTAATACGTTGTTTATTTTTTCCTTTATTTTTTTAATCGGATGGGTTGTGACCTGGATGGCCAGGGGGAACACCCCGTCCAAAAACGGATAGTTATGGCACATATTGATTTGGGAAACGATCTCCCGGGTATCAGGGGGCCTATGGCTTATTGCCCGGAGACATCAAAACCGTTGAACGAGCTGGCTGAAACTCTTTTAAGGGACGACAACAATACGTTGTCCCGTGGCGAAAGGGAATTGATCGGCACGTATGTTTCTTATCTGAACGACTGCTTCTTTTGCCAGAATGTGCACGGCAGCCTGGCGCAACACTATATGGAATGCGACATGTCGTATATCGATGCGATCAAAGCCAATCCGGGCACGACCGTACTCTCCGACAAGCTGAAGGCGTTGTTGAGCATTGCCGGCAGTGTGCAGAAGGGGGGACGGTCTGTCACCACCGATCAGATCGAAAAGGCGCGGGCGCTGGGCGCTACCGACAAGGAGATCCATGACACCGTTTTGATTGCGGCGGCGTTTTGCATGTACAACCGTTATGTGGATGGCCTGGCGACCTGGGCACCACAGGACAGGCAGTTCTATGTAGACCGTGCGCCGCGGCGTGCGGCGGAAGGGTATCTCGATTATGATCTACACAAGTAATCTATACAAACAACCAATAAATTAAACTATGCCACACATTGAAGTAAACAATGATTTTCCCGGCATCAGGGGATTGATGGCCTTTAGACCCGAAACGGCGGAACCGCTGGCTGCGCTGGCAGAAGTTCTCCTGCGGGATAACGAGGGTTTGACGCGTGGGGAAAGGGAGTTGATCGCTACCCGGGTATCTTATCTGAATGACTGCTTTTATTGTCATAATTCCCACGGGGAGCTTGCCTGCATCTATCTTGACGGGGACAGGGAGCTGGTTGACCAGGTGAGGAAGGACTACCGGCATGCGGCTATTTCCGACAAGCTGAAGGCGTTGCTGACTATCGCCAGCAAAGTGCAGCAAAGCGGTAAGGCCGTGCAACCGGAAGATATAGCCGCGGCCCGCGAGGCGGGCGCCACCGACAAGGATATCCATGACACCGTACTGATTGCCGCAGCCTTTTGCCTGTTCAACCGGTATGTGGATGGATTGGGTGCGACGACGCCGACAGATCTCAGCACCTACCCAGCGCGGGCCCGGCAAGTGGTGGAAGGGGGGTATGGGAAACATATTTACTCGACCGTTCAACCGGTAAGATAGGAAAGGACTGCTAACGATTTTTTTATTGCCTAAACCAAAATTAACCATGAGAAATTTATGTTTTTTATTGGTGGGATTGGCTTGCCTGGCCTTCCTGCCAGAACTCGTCTTTTCACAAAACCAAACGATTGCCGGCAGGATCACAGACGCCGGAGGTAACCCGGTGGGCGGCGCCTCCATCGTGATCAAAGGAACTTCCCGCGGTACGACGACCGATGCGGAAGGTAATTTCAAACTGGCTGTTGCACCCAATTCTTTAGTCACGATTACTTCTGCGGGATTCGTAGCCAGGACGTTGCGCGCGGATGAGTTGGGATCGGAGGCTAAGATACGGCTGGAGGAAGATGTCGCCCACCTGGATGAAGTGGTGGTGACGGGGCTGGCCACAACCGTGAAGAGAAGGAACCTTGCCAATGCGGTAGCGACCATCTCCGCGAAAGAGCTGAATGAAGGCGCACCTGCGGGGACATTCGATGCAGCCCTGGAAGGAAAGATCCCGGGGGCGTTGATCAATGCCAACTCGGGGGCACCGGGCGGCGGAATCTCCGTCAAGCTGCGAGGAGTGACATCAGTCTATGGCAATACGCAACCCTTGTATGTAGTGGATGGGGTATTTGTCGATAATACGGCCACTTCCGCGGGGTTGAATGCGGTGACGCTGGCACAGTCGGGCGGAGCCCCCACATCTACCCAGGACAACCCATCGAGCCGGATCGCCGATATCCGGCCGGAAGATATCGAGAACATCGAGATCTTAAAAGGCGCGTCTGCTGCAGCTGTCTACGGATCCAGGGCGGCAGCAGGGGTTATTATCATTACGACTAAAAAGGGCAGGCAAGGAAGGACGAAAGTTACTTTCTCGCAGGACCTGGGCGTCATCAAAGTACGTAAGCTGCTGGGCGTACGCCAATTCACCGCGGCTACGGCAGCCAGCCTGTCCAGTGATAGCGCTACGAGTGTGGCACTGGGGCAGGAATTTACGGCCGCTCAATCCGCAGGGCATATCTACGACTATGAAAAAGAAATCTACGGCAATACAGGCTTTGCCCGCAACAGCGTGCTGAGCGTCAGCGGCGGTACGGATAAGACCGGCGTCTATTTTTCCGTGTCGACAAAGGACGAGGGGGGTATCGAAAAGAATACCGGTTACAATAACACCAGCTTTCGGCTGAACGTCGACCAAAAGGTCGGGGATAATATCAAATTAGGCATCAGCACGAATTATGTCAACTCTTCCGCCGACAGGGGGTTTCAGGGTAACGATAATGTGGGGGTGACCACGGGTATTGCGCTTTCTTCTACGCCCGATTTTGCGCAGCTGCATCCCGACGCACAAGGCAATTACCCGGATAATCCATTTGCAGCGGCCAATCCTTTACAGACGATTGCGCTGATGCGGAACAATGAGGGTGTCAACCGTTTCATCACCGGCGTCAAATTAGAAGCGATCTTGCAGAAGAGCCGTGCGAGCCAAACAAAGTTAGTCGGGTTGGGCGGTTTCGACTTTTACAACCTGGAGACGCAGGTATTGTTCCCTGCCACGTTGCAATGGCAGGCTATCAATAAAGGGACTTCCATCGAAGGGATGACCAGGAACCTCAATACCAATTATATCGCATCGGTGGTGAATACGCTGACCCCTTCCGATAAGCTGTCTTTCACCACGTCAGCGGGGCTGACGCAGGAGACGGGGAATTACAATAACCTGTTGGATGTGGCTACTCAGGTAATTGCGGGGCAATCCAATGTTAACCAGGCGGGCGCCCTGAATGCCACTCAATTGAGGACGAAATACCAGAACAACGGTATTTTTCTACAAGAAGAGGTAAATATCAACGATGTACTGTTATTAACCGCAGGCGGCCGGTTGGATGAATCTTCCAACAACGGAAATGTCGGGCATTACTACTTCTACCCCAAGGCAGGCTTGTCATGGAACCTGACGAAGATGGGGCTGCTGCAGGCTGATTGGATCGACAATGTCAAATTGCGGGCGGCGTACGGACAGGCCAATAACGTGCCGGCTTACGGAAGTAAATTCACTGAATTGTCTATTTCCAATATTGCCGGAAATCCCGGCGTCCTTGTCAATTCGCAGGAAGGGCAGGCGAACATCGAGCCGGAGCGCCAGGAAGAATTCGAGGCCGGGGCCGACTTCAGTATGTTGAAAGGCCGACTGGGATTTGAGCTGACCTACTATAACAAGATCATCGATAACTTCCTGATGCTGACCAGCCTGCCGGCTTCATCGGGTTATGCCAGCGAATGGTTGAATGCCGGCAACCTGCGCAACAGGGGCGTCGAGTTGGGCATGAATGCGCGGCCGGTGCAGATCCGAAATATTACGTGGAATACCTCGATCAACTTCTGGCTGAACAGATCGCTGGTTACCAAATATACGATTCCACCGGTGCCGCAGGGATCATTCGGTTATGTGCTGGGGTCGTTCCAGATCCAGCAGGGGCAATCCGCTACGCAGATTGTGGGCCTCGATGGTACGGGAGGAGTCAGCAAACTGGGGGATGCAGAGCCGACCTTCCAGATGAGTACCTATAACGAATTCACGCTGTTCAATAACTGGAGCCTGCGATTCCTGCTGCACTGGAAGAAGGGAGGGCAAAATGTGGACCTGACGACGCTGGAGAACGATTTCGGCGGGACCAGCGCGGATTATGACAAGGTCACTAATAAGTTGGGGGTTCCGAATGGGCTGTACCGGGTGATGCAGGTGGGTGTCGATGCGCATGAGTTCGTGCAGAATTCGGGGTACGTGAGATTGCGGGAGATCAGCCTCTATTATTCTTTTACGCATCTGCCGGTGGCTGCAGTGAAAGGTTTGCGGGTCGGGGTATCGTTGAACAACTACCTGACGTTCACGAAATATCCATCGTATGATCCGGAAGTATCGAATTTCGGGACGGGCTTTTCCTCGGGCGTGGATGTAGATCCTTATCCGGCGAGTAAGAGAGCCGCCTTTCATCTTTCCGTCGACTTCTAAACCATCACTCAAACATTCCAAACAACTCATATGAACAAGAATACCACGATATACAGGCTTTTGTTGCTGAGCTGGGTATTGTCGCTGTGCGCCTGCAAAAAGGACTTTGGCGATCTGAACGCGCCCACGGTACAAGCTTTTACCACAAATGCCACGGAGGCCGAATTGAATAATCTTGTCAGCGGCACCGAGTCGGGTTTGCGCAATAACCTGGCGTTGTACCTGGATGATGTCGGCATTATCGGGAGAGAGATGTATCATTTCTCCAATTCGGAGCCGAGATATGTCACCGATCTGCTGGGGGCCAGCGGGGCTACGTTGAGCGGCAGTAATTTTTATATCACCAATACCTGGGCGAGCCGATACCAGGTGGTGAAGAATTGTAATATACTCGAGCAGGCGGCGGCCAGCACCTCTCTGATAACGGCACCTGAAGTGAGCGGTTACGTGGCTTTTGCGCAGACGATCAAGGCTTACCAGCTGTTACTCTGTCTGAATCAGACTGACAGCAATGGGATCAGGATAGATGTATCGGACCCTAACAACCTTGGGCCTTTTGTCGGGCCAACCGACGCCTTGACGGCCATTGCTGCACTGTTGGATTCCGGTGCGACGAATTTCAGCAATGCGACTATCGATTATACGCTGGCGGGTTTCGGCGATTTTTCGGATGCCGCGGGCCTGTTGCAGGTCAACCGGGCATTGGCGGCGCGGGTGGCGGTGTACAGACAGGACTGGGCGGGGGCATTGACGGATCTGCAAGCGTCCTTCTTTGGACTGGGGCAGGATTTGTCTTTGGGCGCCTTCGATGTCTTCAGTACCGGCAGCGGGGATCAGCTGAATACCTTTTTCATCCCGCAGAATCAGACCGGTGAGGTGCGGGTGGCGCATCCTTCTTATGCCGCGGATATCGAGGCAGGTGATACCCGCATTGGCAAGGCGACGTTAAGAACGGCGGTGGCCTCGCTTGACGGGCTGAGCAGCAACCGGGATGTGTGGGTTTATACTTCCAGTACGGCGCCCGTTCCTATTATCCGGAATGAGGAGTTGATCCTGATCTATGCCGAGGCGAATATTCAGACGAATGATCTGACGGATGCGGTCACTGCATTGAACACTATACGCAATGCATATGGGCTGCCCAATTATTCCGGGGCGGTCACGCAGGCTGCGTTGCTGACGGAGATGTTGAATCAGCGGCGTTATTCCCTGTATTGCGAGGGGCATCGGTGGGTGGATCTGAGGCGGTATAATTTATTGAGTGAACTGCCGATTGACAGGTCGGGGGACCAAGTGTGGACGGAGTTTCCGTTGCCGGTGACGGAGACGCCGTAAGCGGAGGGGGTTTCAGGTTTTCGGCCTACATTTTTTTAGAGGCGGTGCCGGCTCGGATGAGTGAGGCGCTGCCTCTTTTTTAATGTTTGGTGGGTAATATATATCCAATATGGACGCCCAAAACGGAGGTACGGGTATTGAGACTGGACGATCCAGAATGAGCCGTCGGGATTATGCGGGTGAGCCCTTGTTGGAAATCCGCTCCGATCGATACAAGGCATTTTAAGGTCAGCCCGGCTGTCAGGCTGTAGCCAAAGTCATATCGTTTAATATCGTCATACTCCTTATCTCCTATTAAAAGAGGGCCTGGGTTTTGTGTACCGTTCATCAGCGCGCCGGCATAGAGGCCGGCTCCGATCCAGGGTTTGCCGAAAGCGAGTGTAGGGGCGTACAATAGTTGGACCGGCAGATCCAGATAGTTCAATGAATATTGGGTTGTTATAGCAACAGTGCCGCCGATGTAATTATTGACCTGCGGCGTTTGACCGCCAATATTCACGTAAAGCAGCTGAGGCCGCAGATAGAAGTTGTGTGCCTTTCCCAGCGGTACATCCACGAAAACGCCGCCATAGAAAGAAGTTCGGGTGGAGGTGTTAAATGATACGGTGCTGGTGTTGCCTGTATAGGCCTCCAGGGCATCGAGCAGCCGGGAGAAATCCGGCCCCACCTTGACTCCGACTGTTACCTGGGCGTGAGTGGTGTTGAAGAACAGGAAAATTAAACCCAATACGATAGATAAGCGGATAAGCATAGGAGGTTTTTAATTATTTAGTACAAAATAACGCTTCAAAGCTTATATTTATTTTTAAACGGCATTCATTATGACCATCATTTCCAAGGAAAATGATTATCTGACTTTCATTAATATTTTTACGGTGAGCCCTGCTAATCAGCAAAAACTCATCGATTTATTAAAAGAAGCGACGGAAGTCGTTAGAAAAGTGCCGGGGTTTGTCTCATCAAGCCTTCATGCCGGCCTGGATGGTACGAAGGTGACCATGTATGCGCAGTGGAAGAGCATGGAGGATTATAATAAGATGCGAGGTAATCCTACGGCCTCTCCGTTCTTGCAGCAGGCGTTGGAAATTGCCAGTTTTGAGCCGGGCATGTATAGAGTCGTGGAGACGTTTGTGCCGGCTGAATAAGTGGACGATGCCTACTTCACCTATGTCCTTCCAACTTGCTGTCGCCGACGTAAACAGCGGAGTTATACCAGGCGGCTTTTGCGATCACTTACATAATATAATACCAACAAGATCCCCGGGAGCAGGGCTACACTCAAACCGAACCGTTTAGCAAGAATGGCGCCCAGCAGGCAGCCAACTAAAAACCCTCCGACTGTAGCCAGATTTTTTCTCAGGCTCTGCCCTACGGAGGCGTCGGCGAATTTTGCCCGGTACAAACTGCCTATATCCAGAGCGGCTTGGGTCACATTTCCGGTCATCATAGTTGTTGGTCCGTGGGTCTCTTTGCTGAAGAGTTTGCCGAAAGCGTTTTGCAGCCCCATGGCAAAGACGATGAACATCACCACGGTGTACATCATCCATCCTGGGTGGGCAGACATTTGGTACGCGAGCGCGGCCAGCCCGCCGAGCGTCAGCAAAGCACCCTCCGACAATAGAAGCAGGTACCTGTCCGAAAACTTACTTGCTATCCATCCTCCAGAAATCACTGAAATAATGAATACAGGCAAAGTGATCAACTTTATCCAGGAATATGTATTGGTATGGTTTACCAGCTGATAGGCAAAGACGATAAAATTGCCGGTTACGTGCGCAGAAAAAATACGGTCGGCGGCTACAAAAGTCGCCGTATCGCAGTAGCCTGCGATGGCGGAAAGCAACAGCGTGATAAACCACACATTTTGGACCGCTTTCATGCCGGTAATTATTTCCGGCAAAGATAATAAGGTTATTGAAGGAGGCCAACACCGGCTATTATGGCTCCTGAACAGGCACTTTATTCATTTCCCGTCTCACACGGCTTATTCTTTCGTATACAATTTTGCGAACCCGGTTTAAACAACCTAAAGGTCTGTGTTCGGGTAAAGTATGCCAGGGGTTAAATGACAAATTTTCTCCCAGGCTATCGAGTTCCGCTGTTTGGAAATATTGCCTGGGGATGCGTATCGTAGCCACTTCATAAAATGGGGCCTGCTGTTCATCCCACTCTACGGTATAGTCTTCTACACTCATATTGTCGGATGTTTTGGGCTGTACATAAAATTTAAAAAGCACATCCCCGTTGTTCAACGTATTTTGCATGGCCTTTCGCAAAAAATCATCTGGTGCATTTTGTGGCATAGCGTCTGTTACAGCGGATACAGGTTTAGCACAATACTTCACGGCTATTTTTCCAGTACCTACACCGAGTTGATAAGGTGAAATTGAGTTGTACCTGATTTGCAATGGATTGGATATTTTGCCGCCATTAAATTTACCTGCCAGCATCAACCCTTTAAGGCCCAGCACAAAAGGTAGTGACAATTTATCGAAAATATTTCCATTAATCCTTTTCATTACAGCCAGATATGTGCTTGGGCTGCTCGTAAAGAATGCAGTATGGTTTTGCATCACAAAGTCTTGCGTAGAAGCCTCTTTGGCGTTGTCCAATATTTTTACTCCGGGCACATTCAATAATTTTATTGCCATGCCTCTGCCGTCCGGTTTTTTGTCGGAACGCACTGGCAATGCCGAACCATTGGAAAACCTGATATAAGCCGGGTAGGTTTTCCCCGGTACAAAAACCCCTTTTGCCAAAAGAACAGGAATATTCTCGTTTACACTAAACTCGGCTTCTACCAAACCTGTTAATTTTGCATGTACATCTCTTTTTACGTTACCTGTCCGATACTGTTTGCGCAGGTCTTTTTCAATTGTATCGGCGGTTTCAAAAGCAATTTTCTCCTCGTCCTGAAAATATTGTTCTCCCAGACTTGGATCGGGAGTTTGATAAGATATGTGCATGCTTTGTTTGATTTATACCACAAAGCTAACTCCGCGTAAGAAGCCAAATTTTAACTCAGGTTAAAATCGTTCATTTTCCTGAGATCCTTTTTCGGATACGACTTAATGATGGTCCCTGAATGCCCAAGTAAGAAGAAATATGATAAAGCGGAATGGCATTGCAAATATCGGGGTAGTGTTTTATTAAATCCAGATAGCGTTCCTCGGGTGTCTTAAACAGGAAGCCCTCTGTCCTTCCGATCACCACGTTAAAGGCTTCCTGAGCAAGCAACCTGCCAAAGGTTTCCCATTTATGCGATTGTTGATAAAGATAAAGCAGGTCGGTGATGCAGATGTAAATGACAGTAGCATCTGTCATGGCCTGGGTGTGATAGTCGCAGGGAATTTGATTGATAAAACTTTTGAAGGTAACGACAAACTGGTTTTGGGTGTATAAAAAGATATTCTTCTCGGCATGTGTCCG
>Ga0302230_10001709_pt1 | contig 13873 bp, 25 predicted proteins | sample II_Palsa_N2_1_FD_193523 | JGI IMG/M metagenome (GOLD analysis project Ga0302230, IMG submission 193523) | Peat permafrost microbial communities from Stordalen Mire near Abisko, Sweden - II_Palsa_N2_1 | ecosystem: Environmental > Terrestrial > Soil > Palsa > Peat permafrost | place: Sweden... | reverse complement strand
GGTAATGGTCGAGTGCCTGACCTCGGTCAGGCCGACGGGCGTCCCGGCCGGAACGAGGCCCGGGGCGCCGTCGTCCGCTTTCTTCCGCTTCGGAGGCGTGGTTGACGGATCAAAGAGGCAAAAATGGGAGTAGCCGATCAGAAAATTGACGCCGTTAAATAGGCACAGTGGCGTCATTGTACTGTTTTTTGTGACCTGCAGTGAGGCCAGGAAACACTACATGGATACACACATTTCTGGCTTCGCATGCATGCGAATGTGACCCTCACAGTGAGGTTTAGTGTCCATCTTTGCATTGTTTTCTGGCTGTACACACATACGCATTTTCGCTTGATGCACTCGAGGTTAGTTCGCAAAATAATTTTAAAAAAGAACGAAAAAAGAAAACAAAGCCTAGGGGACACGCTTTAGTAATCATGCCGACTCCTTCATAATGCACAGGCGGCTAGTTCTGACGTGCTCAATCTGGAGGAAAGGGGGGCTAGAGTGCTCACTGTGATGGCCCCACAACTGTTGCTGCTGCTGTGTGATCAAAAGACGCGCGTTTTTTGTGTGCATTTTAGCGTGATTGTGTCGCTCCTACGCTGTACCTATTTTGCGAAGCGCCACTGTCAAGATCTGCCATGGGCCCTTGCACCCAAGTGCACCGTGCGTTTCTCCGACAGGAACTACCAGAGCACACTGCCGCAACTGCGTTTTGCGCTTTTTTTTTTTTTTTGTCCGTCTTTTTCTTTGCCGATTTTCGGCACAAGCGGTGTGTTGACGTGTCTACTGCACAAAACGCCACGGCTTGGAGCGCCAGGGCCAAAGTGGGTGGTGTGAGTCGTGCGCAGTGGTCGTCTTGTGGACATGGCAACGCGCGAAACGGGTGTGTTTGGTCCGGAAGAAGAGTGTCTGTGTCTGTCCAATCCGCCCAACACCCGACACACTCCCACGTCTCGAAACAGTCACGAACCCTTTGCCGCTGAACTGTGCACCCACTCTGTCTCTCTGTGCTCCTTGCCACTGTCTAACCACCAGTCTTGTGCAGTCCGTCAGGCCGGCCAGCAAGACAGCGCCCCTCCCTCCCAAGAAGGACACTGAAGCAGTCTGAGATAACGTACGCACATCCTTTCGCGGTCGCGCGATGCCATGCCTTTGTTTCTGTTTCTCTCCAATCTCACTCTTCTGTGTTCCACCCTCCTTTCTTGCCTTTGTCCTAGGGGTCGGTCCCCTTTTAAGGGGAGGGGGAGGGAAAAGCTGGGCTAAGGGCTTCTGACATGTCTCTCTCCCCCCTAACTCAAAACTTCTTTGTCTGTATTTTTGGCTTACGCTCCTCCTTCAATCATGTTTCGTGGCTATGGTGCAACCACAGACAATAGGCGCAGGCTCGCACCTCGACAACGCTCACTCCCAGCACGACTTGTTCTTCCAAAGATCATCATGGTATGTGTGTCGTTGACGTCCACGTACTGACGTAACAAATGCAGGCTCAGCCGCAGCCAGATTGGGCACCGCCAAGCGTACCCACAATAGTCCCTCATGTGGCAGAGGACGTGCTCGTTGACATCGGCACGGGCAACGTCGGCTGCAGCGGCGAAACGCTCTCGTCGTCCTTGTCGGCGCCCGTCACTATTGGAGGCAAGCTTCCTTCGTTGCTTGACAGCAATGACAGCACCAGCTTGGAACTACTTGGCACGAGCCCTGCCTCTGTCGCATCATATAGCTCGGCGCCAACCCTCTTCTACGGATTCCCTATTACGCCCCTCTCGGCCACGGCCACGCCAGCCGCAGCCGTGGTCACGCCCACGTTGGCCACAGCTTCCAATCCGACCTCGATCGGTGCCACGGCCGTCGTCACCGCTGTCGCTGCCAAGGGCAAAGGGCCCTCCATACCGCAGCCTCCGGGCACCAAAGTGCGCTCGCTTCTTACCATTCATTGGTTTCTGAAATTGCTCACGTTTTTTTTTTCCCTCCAGGTGTACGTCGTCCAGCCCAAAGACACGGTCGCGGGCATCACTCTCAAATTTGGAATGTCACAGGGCCAGCTGTGTCAGATCAACCGCATCACTGGCAACATTATTTTCCCGGGACAGCAGCTCTACGTCAAGGACAGCGAGGCTATCGCCGCGGCTGCTGCTGCGACTGCCGCGGCCGCGGCTGCAAGTGTCGCCGCCGTTGAGGCACAGCCCATCGTCCCTGATTCACAAACAGCACTCGGGGAGGCCGTTGCGAAGCTTCCCGCGGCTCCGCAAAGCACGAGCGTGTCGCACATCCTTGCCAACGAGCCCATCATCGCTACAGACCTCCCTAGCTCTCCTTTCATGCACCTCCACGCCATGGCGTCGCCCGAACTCACGCCCGTCACAATTATCCTATTCAACGACAAGGCTCTGTACAAGTCTGTCCAGGACGGCGTCGTACGTTTGTGCAATGTTTTTTTTTTTTTTTTCTAAAAAAGAATGAATGCAGATCGAGGGACGCATGGTTGTCACCCCAGACCGCTTTGTGTACCAATCAAGGAGGCTCAACCTGTCGATTCCGATGAAGCACATGAAAGAGTGTGTCCTTCTCCCCCATCTCCGCGAGGTTTGTGATTGAACAGTGATGTTCAGTTCAAAGAATATATCTTGTTTTTAGGAGTTTGGGATCGACAATGCAAACGCACACGACGAGATCCAGTCCGAGGCCAACTACAAGTACTTTCGGTTACGTGTGGCCACGAGCAAAGGCGTGCACAAGTACTATGACTTTGCGGTGGCGGCAACGACGTACGAAAAGCTCTTTGACGCGCTCATGACCCATGGCGGCTTCGATTCGGAAGTGTCCGAGATCTTCATGTCTGGTGAGGTCCACGACGGCACATCTGTAACCGACGGCGTCCCGTCGATGACCAGGCAACCCTCTGCCGCCGCGAATGCGGTGGCCGTGGCAAGCACGTTGACAGGCGAGCCTCGGACGACTATGGGCCTCATGTCGATGCTCACCAACAGCTTCAACTCGTCGTTTATCTCATCCGCGCCCAAGGCCATCCCCAACGCAGATGCCGCTTCTACTACCACGGCCACTGCGGAAACCACCGCAAGTGGTACTACGCCCACAGACAAATTGGCGACCACTCCCGACCCTGGTACCCTGCCACTCAATCAAGGCATTTTCTGGTTGGCTAACTCTTTTCGTAAAGCAGACAATGCCTTTGGCGCCCTTCTAGACGGCATCGATTCGGAGCGTGGGCGTAGCAAATCGATTCTCATGCGACTCGGCCCCGCCATTCTGAACACGCTCTCGTCGGCCACGAGCAGCCTTCTCCCCGAGGACACGGACGGGAAGAAGAAGAAGAAGACGCAGGGCGAGGAGGACGACGACTGGGAGGCCGTGGATTACGACCATGCCGAGCACGGGACCGACACCGCCGACGTCCAGAGCATCCGCTCTGTTGACAGCAGGTAATTTTTATTTTTATTTTTAAATTCTTTTTTGTAAACACGACTGTGGCAGGCTGGCCCCGTCCCTCAATCGCAACACCGAGCTCTTGACTGCCCACCAGGTCGCCAAACTCGCGTCACAGCTACCAGGCCGCCTCAAGGTGCAAGACTGGGACCTCGTGTACTCGACCTTTGTGAACGGCATCACCCTGTCGACGCTGTACAACAAAATGGCGGAAAAGCCCGGACCGACCCTGATGATTGTGCGCGACCAAAACGGCCAGCTCTTTGGCGCCTTCTGTGGCGAGCCCTGGCATATCGACACGGCGTACTATGGCACGGGCGAGAACTTCCTGTTCAAGCTCACGCCCGAATACAAGCAGTTCAAGTGGTCCACCAAGAACTCGTACTTCCAGCTCGGCCAGCCGGACTATTTGGCGTTGGGTGGCGGGTAAGTGCAGCCAAAATGCGATGAATGCTAAAGATTTTTGTCTCTTTCGCAGTGGCACGTTTGGACTCTTCCTCGACCACGACCTCTACCACGGCTCCAGTAACGAGTGCTCCACCTACAACAATGAGATTCTTTCGTCCACCAGCGACTTTACGTGCCTTGGGCTGGAGATCTGGGGTTTTATGGCTTGAAATAATATTAAAATTATGATGGGGAATTTTGTAATTTTTTTTTTTTTTTTTTGGACGTTCGCTTGTTTGAAAAAAGAAGAATGTGGCTATAAATTAAGGACCCGCACTAGATTGCCCTCGCTCGTGTGCTTGTACTCGATCGCCTTTATCCCCAGCAGGTCCGAGAGATGGTACTCCCAGCCGAGTTGCGATTTGCGCAGCGTCTTTTGGACCAGCAGTTTCTCGAGCATTTCGTGGAACTTTTTCCTCTTGAGCATGGCCAAGATCTCCCCGCGCCCACCCGCGAGCTGCACAGCGAAATTGCCCATACACGGCAGCGTAAACCAGAGGCTATTGCCGTCGCGCAGCATGAGGAACCCCGCGCGGACCAGCTCGGCAATGTCGCTGTCACTCGAGCCCGTCTCGACCTTGAACACGGTCCTGGCAATGGCCACATCCGTGTCCACGTGCGACATCAGCTTGAGCAGCCTCGTCAGGACCGCAGCCAGTTGCTCTGGCGACGTAGCCGCCGCCCTCTCGACCCCACGTTCATAGTCCCTCCACAGCACGACCACAAACTGCCCCTCCGCCGCCGGCAGCCGTAGCTTGATCACCCGCTTCGCCTGCCGGGCCGCCTCGATGTCCCGATCGACCGTCGTCTTGCTCGCCACGACACTGTACAGCTGATGCACGAGCACGAGGGGCGGCGAGTGGGCAGGCAGCGCGAGCGACTCAAATTGGCCCCGCAGCAGCTGCAGCGCCGCCATCGTGTCGTCCGGCAGCTCGGGCAGAGGGTCCTCGTCGGCGCCGGCATCGGCATCGGCGCCAACAGCGGCCCCGGGCTCGTCAACTCGTGCTCGCTTACTGGCACGCTGGACAAAGAGAGGCGAATGACGTAACGCCATATTATCGAAAATGCACGACCGGGAAAGGCGGTGGGCGACCGTGCTTGTGTGCATCTTTGCCGGATGCGGCATCAACGCGGTGCTGCTGGAGCAGCTGGTCAAGGAGAACCCTGGGTGTGTCAGCCTCGTCACGTTTGCGCAGTTTGTGTTTGTGACGCTGGTGGGACTCAAGGACAATGTCGAGTGGACGGCGGGCGCCACGGTGCCGAGGCTGGCGACGAGGCATATACCGCTGACGTCGTGGCTGCTGGTCGTGCTGCTGTTCTTCTCCAGCTCTGTGCTCAACAACATGTCGCTGGACTATGGCGTGTCGGTCCCGATGCAGATCGTGATCCGCTCGGGCACGCTGCCCATGAACATACTCCTGGGCTTCCTCCTTGCCAACAAACGGTGCGTGCCGTGTCTATAGCGTTGAGTGCCGCCCTCGTTCTGACGTGTGCGTATTAGGTACACGTGGCGGCATCTCTTCAGCGTGGCCCTGATCACGGTGGGCGTGACACTGTTCAGCATCACCTCGGCGCCCTCCTCGAGCACCATGTCCGCGTCTATTAACCAGCGATTCGTTATGGGCGTGTCGCTGCAGCTGTTTGCACTGGTGCTGTCGGGACTGCTCGGTTTGCAGCAGGAGCGCGTGTACAGGCGACACGGCGAGCATCCGCTCGAGGGCATGTTTTACGTCGTACGCCATTCCGTTGATTACTATTTGTAACCCACACAATAGCACATGCTCTCGCTTCCGCTGTTCCTCTTGCAGGCTGCCGAGATCCTTCGCTGCATCGTGCACTTTAACATGGCGCCGATCGTGACACACTTTGTAGTCCCCATCCCCTCTGTGCTGCAGATGCCACGACCGTGGTTTCTCCTGCTGCTCAACGTTTTGACCCAGTAAGCGACGCTCTCTCTTTTGTTTAGCGTAATGATCTTTCGGCTTAGATACGTGTGCATCAGCGGCGTCTACATGCTCACGTCCATGACATCGTCGTTGTCGGTCCAGGTGGTGCTTTCAGTGCGCAAGACAATGTCGCTCGTCTTTTCCATCTTCTACTTTGGCAACCCGTTCTCGCTCCAGCAGGCCGTCTACACCGCGTTTGTCTTTGGCGGCACGCTGCTGTACTCGCGCGCTTCAGCCGGCAGCAACCCACCACAGCAGCCGTCAGTCAAAAAGGAAGATTAGAGCATCTCGACAATGTCTTGGTTATTTTTTTTTTTTTTATATGTTTGTACAAGAGAAGAAACGGCAGCGCTCTTACTGGGCGAGCAGGTAGCCAAAGTGGTGCGAGACGTAGATGCTCGCGGCAAACAGCGATGCGTTCATCAAGAGCTTGAGGTTGGGGCCCTGGACGGCCGGGTGGAACAGTTGCAACGAGATGTAGTCCCATGTGGTGGGGAGCTTCTTGGCAGCGCCGCCGTGCGAGTGGCCGTGGTCGCCAGCGCTGTTTCGTTTTATTGCTCTGGTTAGTGCTGTTGTGAAGGGGGCGGAAAGAGACGTACGCATGGCTGTGGCCGTGGTGTGAGTGCGAGTGGCCGCCGTCCTCCTGTTCCTCGTCGTCCTCGTCCTCGCCCTCCTCCTCCTCTTCCTCCTCGTCCTCCTCCTCCTCGTCCTCCACGTCCTCATAGTCCTCATCGTTGTCGTCGTCCTCATCCTCGTTAATATCCTCCACCAGGCCCTCGACCACCTGCTCGATCGCCTGATCCACCATGGCCTGGAATGCGCTCGCGTCGTCCTGAGCGTTGGTCACGTCCAGGACCTCGTCCCCGCTGCCCTCGACAGGTTCAACGACAACCATCCTCAGTCCCTTTTTCGCCCGTTGGCCCACGTGGAAAATAGCCATTTTCTGTGTACCTGGCCCGTACCAGCTAGACTGAATTGTGAAAGAAATCTTCTATAGATCGTCTACGATTATGCCGCCTCTTTTAAGTATCTCGCGTGAACCTGACGAATGTGCATTGCGCAAATAAAATTTTACGGTGGTGTCACAAGTACTTTCAATGCTGTACATACCACTGACATCGCGGGCAAGCCACTGGAAATGAAGGGCGTCTTTCTCCTCGGGCGTGAGGCGATGCTGCTCGTTGCTGAGAAAGCCGTGCTCGAGCATGTGGTAAAGCGAGATGGCGACGCTGACCGAAAGATTATAACTTTGAGCAAAACCAAACATGGGAAGCTGGAATGTCTCGTCGGCGACCTGTCTCATTGCTTTGCTTATGCCCCTCTACCGCGAGTGCTGTTGTCAGCACACAAATCGGCGAAAACGACGAGCGTACCTCTTCGTTACCGAAAACAAGGGCATATTTCGTGTCGTCGCCATGGCCGACCGTGTCCCTTCTGCTCGGAAGAGTCTTGACCTCTCTCGGGTCCAGATCGGACGCAAGTATCTTGAACTGGTCCCTCTGGAGAAATCTTATTTTAAAATGAAAAGAAAACTTATATTTTTTTACCTTTAGATGCGCAACACACGATGATACGTCGTGATGGTAATGGATCGTGAGCCACTTGTGTGAACCCGTCGATATCGAGTCCCTGTTTACAAATCTAGTTTCGAGATGGCTCAGGACAACAGCTGCGGCACTGTGCAGAGCTTTACACATTGTTTGAATATTTCGTGATCACATGCGCCGTCTGCACTCCCATCGAATCCATCGTACGAAAGCATGCTATTGCAGCACCACTTTATGAAAAAGAAGCCGAGGCACGCTTAGACAAAACCTGTGGCGTTGTGAGGGTCTTGCACATTCTCAAGCACGACACACACGCCCCTTGTCCTTTTGGCCAGCACCATCTGCTGTTTCTCCAGCCTGCTCGGCGACAGCTGCAGATGTCGTTCGTAAGAAAGGGCGGGCGCATAACTTGCAAATCAAACCTTGTTCCTGAGCAGGGCCACGGCATCGGCCAAGGTCGCAGCGCCGCGCATCCCAAATCCTTTTTTTTTTCCTTTTTATGCGCGATCTCGACTGGGACACGCACTTTGATTAAACATGTTGCGGCTCGTGGGCTTGGGTCCAGGTTCGTCTGATCGGCTGTGCCCCGGTGCTAACCCCTACCCTCTCTGTTGTAGCACTGTATACGGTCGCCGCTGGTCGTGCACAGGCTGCCGCTGGTGCCACCGCCGGCTTTAGCCGGCTCGGGCTGCGGCCGGCGTTTGCACGGTAACTTTTTTTTTTTACCTCTTTCTTTTTCCCCTCTTGATCGCCCGCGCGCACACAGGTCCATGTCGGACGTTGCCGGGCCCGCCGACGTTGCTGCTGCCGCCCCCACCACACCCGACACTGCAGCAACCGACACCAAGGCAGCTGCAACGCCTAGCGCGGTTGCTCCCAAGCCCAAGACGAGGGCGGCAGCACCCGCGCCCGCATGGACCGACAAGGACGTCAAGGACCTCGAGACTGCGGTCTTTCTGAACAAGAAGGCTGCCTTTGACTTGACAGCCGGGAGCACGTGGTTCAAGGTGGCAGCCGTGTTCAACGGCAAGTTCACGGCCGAGCAGTGTTACAACAAGGTACTGTTGCTCTCGGCCCACGACAGCTAATGTTTCCTTTGCAATCTAGAGCCTCGAACTTGAGGCCGCCCTGAAAACAAAAGTGGACGCAAAGTGGACCGACGAGGAGCTCGCACTGCTGAAGGATGGCATGGAGCAGGCCAAGAAGGCCAAGAAGTTGCTCGTCAAGGCGGCCACGTGGGACTGGATTGTAAAGACGGTCTCGCTCAAGCGCACAGGCAAGGAAGCGAGCAAGCAGGTTTCGTATTGCGTCAAGGTTTGATCTCTTACCTTGTTCTTCCAAATTGAAAAAAATAGGCTGGCTGGAGCGATGCCGGACAATGGCCCAAAGAGCAGATCCAGGTTCTTGTGGATGAGACGAAAAAGATCGCAGAGGAAGGCCGCTTCGCGTCTATCAAGGACTGGAAAAGGATCTCCGAACTTGTGAGCAAGGCAGGACCTGTCCCTCGAACCACCCGCCAGTGCACCGACATGGTGTGCACGCGCAAAAAAAAAGTTTTTTGTCTTTTAACAAATCATCCCTAGTGGGACATGCGTTACAACCCAAACAGGAAGGAACGCCCCTGGACCAACCACGAAGACGCCAATTTGATGGATGCCGTCCGCCGTCTCGACTTGTACATTATGACTCACAAGAACAGTGTAAGGCGTAGTCGATGTGGGCGGCTCGTTCTCAATGAAAGTTCCCTTTGTAGATTTCGCCTGAAGTTCCCCTGGCCAAGACCTGGACACAAATCAAGAAGATGTTCCCGTACAGGGCGTTCCGCGATATCCGCTCTCGATACGGCTACCTAAAGGCCAAGGCCCTCAAAGAGGACAATAACAAGTGCGTGCCGAGTTTTACATTTTGTGCTGAAAAGTATATTATATTTTTTTTTTCCGGCGCAATAGAGAATACTACCCCAGGATCGACGAGAGCGCCATCCGCGACGAACTGGCCGATATGATCTACCTTGTCGGCTACCACTTCCAAAAGGACTTCCCCTTGCCAAACAGCCTCCTGAAGACGCCTGAACCCCGGCCTGAGGAGCCTCCTGTGACGCAAACCGTGATGGGCAAGCGTGTCCTCCTCTCAGACTTGTACCTAATCTCCTGGCACACCGGCTCGTCGTTCCAGAACCGCATGGAGCGCCTCTTTGGCAATGTCGTTGTCGACGGCGTCCTTTCGACTACGCTTGCGCCGAGCACAATGCTTCTCCGTTTCCTCATGGTGTGTTTTTTTTTTCTCTGGTTCACGATTACCGACTCGATGATTGACCTCCACTCTTGCAGCAATACGGAAGCAGGTACTTCAATTTTGAAGTCATGCAGATGGAGAAGGAGGACGTCGTCAACAGCAAGACCCGTCCCGTCGCCTACATCACCTTGAACAAGGACGCGGCATCACTGAGCTCATTCAAGTTGTTGGCCATCTGGGTAAAACCTAAACAAATAATTAAATTATTAAAATTATTTTTCTTTTTCCTAGGGCATGATGCGCAGCCAAAAGGAGCCGCAAAACATGAAGGCGTTTGACGTGTTTATCACCCGCATGATTCTTCAGGCTGCCAGTAAGAGGAGGGGAATACCGTTTCTATTTCATTGCTTTTTTAAAAAACAAACACAATAGACGACGAAGGCTGGTCCGAGACCCGCAAGATTGGCTACCTTGTCTCGCTCATGGGCGGCCGCTACGCCCAGCGTACTATCAAGCTGTTGGATCATCTCAAGACGTCGCCATCCTTTGCCGACAAACTTGAAATCAAGCCAGGACGAATGGAGGGTGACTGCTGGGTCCGTTACAAGGACGAACACTTGGAAGCCGCCAAAAAACTCGCCACGCCCAAGTTCACGGTACCAGTCGCATGCATACTCTCAAAGAGTACTAATTCCCCTCTTTTCAGCAATCTGAAAATGTGCCTGACCATTTGCACAAATCCATCCAAGAGCTTGGCCGCCATGGCGCCCACTACCTGGAACATCGACTTAAGAACAACCTGGACGAAGTCATCCGTGTCCTCGAGAGCGAGTACGAGTATGCTAAGACCGCGCTGACACCGGACGAAGTGCTCTTGGGCAAGGAGATGTTCAACAGCGATTCCCTCACGAACGAACAGGTAGTTTGGTTTTTTTTTCCCTCTTTACAATTAAAAAGATATATGTATTGATTGCGTCGTCTCGTAGGCCCGCAAGGTGCGCGAAAAGTACCTGGAGGACGGCATCGCCAAGGTGGACCTGGAGCTCAAGGCCCTCACCGGAGCCAAGACCTCCGCCGCACCGCCGGCCCCAGTTGCCCGCGTCGCCGCCCGTCGTGATGGCAAGAAACCTGAAGCACCGCGCCCCATGACGCATTTGAACCTGCTCAGGGAGCGCATCAAGCTTTCAATGGTCGACAAGATGGAGAAGAAGGAGAGGCAGGTGATAGCAGCCGCAGCCAGGGCAAAGGAAGATAAGCGCATCAAGGAGCGTCGTGCCAAGGTCATGGCACAGTCAACGGCCGCGTCAGCTTCCTCCAAAACCAAAAAGAAGTAGAGCACTCACAACTTGAAGAAGACTTTTCCATCTGTACAAACGGGGAAAAAAAAAAAAAAAAAAGAAGAAAAAAAAGTCTTTCAGCGGGGTGACGGCTGATATGTCCGCTCGTGCCATCGTGACCGTTGCGGGCCCTGTGCTGGCCGTGGATGGGACGCACTGCCTGACGCTTCGCGTGCTGCCGTGCGAACACGTCCTGCGACCTATCACGCCCTCTGGCGACTCTGTCGCCCTGCTCAACGACCTGACGCTGTCCCGGCTGTCCCAGGTGCGTCGCGATCCCACGTCCCTCCCCGCCAACCTTCACTACGAGCCCCCTCAGTCCGTCCGCGATCTGACCGTGGGCTCAACAGCGGCACCGATGGGCACAGTCCTGGTCGACATGGGCGGCATGGGCGTGGCCCCAGCGCTGTTGGCGTGGTCTCAGCATGACAGCGGGGGCGTCCTCAGTGGCGTTGTTGCGAGCACGTCGCCGTCTGCGGCTGGCGGTGCGGACGACAAGCAACGCGCTGCCTCGCTCGTGGTCGATCTCGTGGTCGGCAGCCCCGTCGGCCTGCGGGCGGGCGTCATCGTGGTGGACGTGAACGGAGGGGCGGACCTGGACTGGCAGCTCAACGTGCGGTCGGCGGCGATGGCATCTGCACAAACAGGCGCGCCGATGGTGCTCAAGGCTGCCCTGGGGGCCGGCTGTGAGGCCATGGGCAGGGCTGTGCAGGTGGCCAAGGACACAGCGGGCCACCTGGGCCGTGTCGTGGTGGCCAACGTCGCGTGGCTGGGGGACGATCTCCCGAGCTGCATGGTGGCGATACGGAGCTGGCTGCAGATGGGCGTCGGGGCCGTGTGCTGGAGCCCGCTGGGGTCGGGGCTGTTTCTCAGGACGGGGTGTGTCGTGCTGTCGGACGACGAGGTGGTGCGGTGCGTGGCGGTGCTCGTGGGCGAGGGCCATGTCGATAGGCTGTGGATGAGTGCGGGCGTGACCTACCGATCGATGCTCACAAAGGTATGCTTCTGACTGCTCTGTTAAATAAACACATATGGTATGTAGTACGGGGGCTACGGATTCATGCATGCCCATGAGGGCATAGCACAGCGATTGGGGCTCGTACTGCCACAAGCAGACATTGACAAGATCCACGGCAATCCGCTCAAGATGCTGGCGTGGTGGACGCCGCCGGTGGTCAAGCCAAAGGAGATCATCACGTGGAAGTGCGACTATTGCGCAAAGGAAGGCACGGACAAGAGCGAGCAGTTTGCAAAGTTCAACTATGTCTATTGTTCGATCAAGTGTCTCGGCGCGCACCGCCAAAAGATGCAAGGATAGAACCAAAAGCTTCAAAATAGAATTGAAAGCATGAATGGACAGGAGCAAAAGAAAAAAAAAAAGAAAAATGTTATTCTATTCAGTCTAATTCTTGGAGGATTCGGAGAGCGAGCTCACCAGCGCGAGACCTGCGCATGCCCAGGAGAGCCAAGTCGTCCATGAGAAGGCGGAATGTCTCGCTAAAGTCCTTGATGCCCGCGAGCCGCACGAGGATGAGGCCAGCAAGGAAGCTCACGTGAGGCACGTCCTTGCGCTCGGTGACTTCAGTCCAGAGTACGTCGTAGTCGGTGTCGTTGGCGTCGTCGCCCTCGAATGGGAGGGGGCGTTTGTCGCCGCTAGAGGGCTCTGAAGACGGCGAGACGGGGATGATGTGGGCCGATAGATGGAGATGCAGGGCGCTGGCCTTCTGGAACGACCGACCGCAACTCCTCCAGCGACATTGTTGCCCTGAATGCTGCTTGACGACGTGCCAATAGAGTTCGCTCCGTGAGGCATGCTCTGTCCCGCAAGCTGCATCAGCACCGTCTTCGTGCCAGTTGCATGTGTGTTTCTGCTCGCTGGCATTCTCTTCGCCGTCGTCCTTGTTCGCCCCGTTCCCGTTTGGTTGTGGCTGTGGTGCCTCCTCAGCCGGTATCCCGTTGGCTGTGCCGTTTGCGCCCTCAATCTTTGCTTTCTTTGCAGAGAGCCGTGCCAGTTTTGACCGAACTGGAGACAACAAACGTGCGTTAAATAATCAATATAACATAAATAAATAAAATAAATAAAAATTAAAAATACCATTGTGACGGCCGCTGAGGAACACGACCAATAGTTTAATGAGGTTGCCCGGCAGCTTGGCCAGCCGCAGTGGCGTCTCCGAATCGATTGCGGTAAACCTAGAGAAAAACTCGAGCACGGCAATGGCAAGCTCGTCGTCGTTTAGCAGCAAAAGCTCGTGCATGCGCAAGAGCCAGCCGTTGTCGACATTCTAGCTCTCACAGTCAGCCCTTTGGCCCGTACGCAACGGTCATCATCATCGTACCTTGATCACATCGTCGTTTTCGACCTTGGTGCACCACGACGAGATGACCTTGAGCGAGCTGATGACGAGGTGGCGGTCGTCGCTGTGCAGGTACTCGCCCATCACCTTTACGAGCGGCCCAGCGAGCGTCTATTGAGACAAGCCGAAACCATAAGCCTCAACACAAAGCCGATAGATTTACCTTGATGATCATGTGTGGTGCCAGGTTGTTGAGGAGGACGAGGGCATCCCGCCGGACCTCCATGTGGGCACTTCGGAAATCGAGCTCGAGGATGACTCTTACGAGGTCGACGACGTCCGCGCGCGCCACGAGCAGCACCGCGTTGACCCCAAAGTGCGAGCAGTTCATCAGCACTTGCTGGACTTGCTCAACCCTGCCGGCACAATAGGTCAATACAAAGGAATCAAAATCGTCGGATCACCTTTGCGCATCCAGCGGCGAGACGCGTCCTTCGGCAAAGTCAAACTTGTCTGCACGACTGATCCCGGGCGCAAAGAACTCGACCTCGTTATGGTTTCCGACGGCCTGGTCGAGCACCGTCAGCTCCTTCGAGTGCTTGTACACGCCCTGCATCAGTGCGACCGACTCTGCC